>Ga0068714_10007863_pt1 | contig 10164 bp, 8 predicted proteins | sample MTBNYHSulfiMetaG_FD_62988 | JGI IMG/M metagenome (GOLD analysis project Ga0068714, IMG submission 62988) | Enrichment culture microbial communities from rom New York Harbor, USA that are MTBE-degrading - MTBE-NYH (New York Harbor Sulfidogenic)... | ecosystem: Environmental > Aquatic > Marine >...
TCATTAAACTATCTGTCAACGCTCGAACTGACTCCGGGTTAGCGATGTCAGCCAATGCATAGGTCACAGCTCTCCTAAAGCCTCTATCCGAGCTCTGTAAGGTCTTCATCAAAGGTCCGGTAGCCTCACTTTTGGCAATTTGGCCTAATGCGTACGCAACAGCCTCCCTGACTGGAAATTCTTGCTCTTCGTCATTTAAGGCATCTATAAGCAGATAAAGTGCGTCTTCGTTCCCAATTTGACCCAATCTCTGTGCAGCACGTTGTTTAACTTCTATCTGATTATCTCTTTTGACTAGTGCCTGAGCTAGCGCCTGAGTTGCTGCTTCGTTACCAATATGGCCCAATGCATCCACAGCGACAAGCCTTACAACGCTATCTTCATCTTTGATCATTAAACTATCTGTCAACGCTCGAACTGACTCCGGGTTAGCGATGTCAGCCAATGCAGACGCGGCAGACTGCCTCAGCTCTTTATTCTCATACTTACTCATTAGCATCTTGATCAATAGCTCAGTTCCCTTGTCATTACTGACATGACCTAATGCTATTGCGGCGGCCTGACTTATTTCTGGGTTGTTGCTATCCAAAGCATGCTCCAGTCCCTGCTTTGCAATTTGGATTCCAATTTCAGCCAATGCATTTGCAACACTCCGTCTAATCATGGCTTTTTCATCTTTGCTATTTAAAACGTCTATCAAAACCTGAGTTGCTTCCATGCCACCAATGTCGCACAATGCATAAGCAGCCGAGTGCCTAATATCGCTATCTTCATCTTTATCTCTTAGAGTGTCGACCAAGGCCATATTTGCAGTTTCCTTGCCAATACGACCCAGTGCTATTGCAGCTAACCGCCTAATTTCCGGGACCCCATCGTTTTGCAGAATGCGGATCAATGAATCAATTGCATCTTGATTTCCAATGTAACCCAGCGCGGTTACAGAAATCCGCCTAATTTCGGGACTCTCATTAGTTAGGGCTCGGATCAGAATCTGTACTGCATCAACAGTAGCAATTTCATGCAATGAGTGAGCTGCCAACTCCCCAATATCTTCTCCAGGCTTTTTCAATATTTCCTCAAGTGTTTTGCAGGCAATATTGGAATTTGTGCCATCAGAATTGTTTACCAATTCTTCAAGCCTTTTACAGACAAGATTGGTATTTTTGCCTATTGAAATAATAGCTGATTTAAGAAAGTGTGCTTTTGGCCAGAATCGCCATTTTTCGAATATCTGATCAATGACGCCAATGAATTGCCTTTGTATTCGTTCTTCGCACTGAGCTATACATTTTCCAGCTAACAGCAGCATGCTAGTGTAGATATCGTCCCTTTCCATGATGATTTTATCAAGGAACGGAACAGGATCATCCAGTAAAGATGCTAGCAGGATAAAAATGTCATGCCATTCAAAGTCCCAGAAGTAGCTCCGCGCCAACTCAATGCCACGCGTTTCATTCTTTTTAATTTCCCGCTTCAGATAACAGGCCGTGAAATATTCATGAAAAGCTTTATGGAAAAAGGCATATCTCTTCCCGCTTATTCCTAGCTTTGTTAGGATCCCATCATGTTCTGATAATTCATCGATCAACTCACCGCTAGTGAATCTTTTCAAATCCGTTGAAGTTTTGCTACCTTGTAGATACAGCTCAACAAAGTCGTAAAGTTCATCGAATGAAAATATATCTTTCCTTTCGCAGAAAAACTTGTAGGCAAGTTCCTCCAATAGCCTTCCTTTTGCTAATACGACGCCTTCAGACTGCTGTTTTCTTTTCTGGGACCATTTCCTCAAAATAAGATCAACAGCTTCTTGGTAAATTTGGGCCCTTTGGGTGGGAAGACAGGTCTTCCCCTCAAGGTAGAGACCACATAAGAAGGACAAGAGCAATGGATTCTGCGCTAGGCCTATGATTTGAGGTTTGTTTCGAAGTTCCCTAATGAGTCTTGCGGCTGAAGTCGAACCATCTTCAATAAAGTCGGTTATGCTCTTAAACCATCCTTCGATATACCTCTCTATCTGTTCCGCTTCAAAGGGAATGATTTCAACCTCCTTAGCGCCATTAAGAAAGGATGTATCATAGCCAACAATTCTAGAAGTGCATATGATCGGACATTCATAATTCCTGGCAAAACGGTTCAGTTTTTCAGATAGCTTCATTCTAAGCTCTATTGGAACTTCGTCCAGCCCATCCAAAAGCAGTACGCATTTCCCAGCCCGTAGTTTGTCTCTCAAGAGCTGATAGACCACCTCATGAGTTCTGGGATAATCACGTTCAATTAGGTCAAGGACCAGATCAAAGACTTCCTTTTGACTTTGAGCCAAATCATAAAGATTGAATAAGAGAGGGAAAACAATGTCTTCTACGGATTTCTGCCTATCTAAAAGCGCCCTCCGGTCTCCTTGGGCAAGCACCTGGGCTTCCATTCTCAACAAGGTTGATTTGCCTATTCCCGGATCGGCAAGTATCATAATTCTGTCGTATTCAACTCTCGCTTTCTTCCAAGGGACCTTTTCTGTCGTTGCTTCATCATTTAGGCTGTTGAAAGCATAAGCTCGTTCAAGATCCTCTTCTGATTCAGCATATCCAAGAGAGCTTTCAATTTCATTCTGATACTTTCTCTCAAGGGTAACTTGGATTGGAATATATTGCTTTTCCATGACGATTTTCTGGTCAGAATGGAACATCTTCATAGATTTGAAGTTGGTCTCAATGGTTTCCAGAAATTGTAAAACGGCATCCTTTTGGATGGCCTTTTCGCCCGGAGAATCCCCTTCTCCTTCCTCCTCAATCCTCACATCAACTTTGGCTTCAAGATCTTTTATGAATTTATCCCATGCATTTTTACCTTCATCTTGCCTGTATACCAAGCAGAGATCATCCAATGTGGCAGAAACATTGTCTACGGCAAATTTGTATCGCCAAGTGATCGTTTCATCATAGTCAAAGAGAGTTGCCCATATATCGCATTCAGACTCAGAACATACATATTCAATACCTTCCACCCCCTCCTTTTGATCTGAAATTTTTCGCCGGTCTAGCACCACGAAATGCCTTCCTTTTTGTAATCGGGGAAGATTGTTGCGCCATGCTTTTCGGATCTTGTCGAACATCTGCCCAGGATCTTTAGAGGCATATTTCATGGCAAGCCTCTGATCCAAAAAAACAAGCTCGTCTTTAAGGTTACGTATATGAACAGGTTTTAGTTTTTTGGCAATTTTCATCTCGGTAACGATAAGCGCGATTACGGAGAAAAAAAACCTCCGTGAGGGCGTATTGAAGAGAAGAGTCAGCGGCTCCTTTTTTTGCTTAAAGGACAGACTGATTGTGAATTTTGATAGGTCAAGAACGATTCTATCGAGCTTAAGCTTCTCAGATTTCAGATCTTTCCTTAAAACCATGGTCTCAATACCCCATCCCAAAAAAACTGGACCGTCCGGACCCTCCATCCCACTCATCCAAGCCCAGAATCGCCCGCAGGATTCGGCAAGGTGGGTGAAAGACCTCCAACTGATCGGATTTCTTCCGAATTCATTTCGGAGCCAAATCGAGTTGGTAGGCCCTGGTAGCTCGGTGACCTTAGCACCGCGTTGGTTCCCGGTCAATATGCTTTTTCTACCCGCCTTCGCCGCAACATTAACCAGCTCTTTGACAATTGAAGGAGAAGAAGGATGGCGAAAGGAATGGAGAGAAAGGCAAATGGCTCGAGGCAAGGTGAAATCTCAACTAACAGACGTAATCGAAGAAATGTCCAACAGTGGCATAACAAGTATTTTGGACGGAGGATTGGCCTTAGCAAAGAGAATCAATACATCCTGGATCGTTTTAGAGACATCATCTTGGTTGGGATCGATAAAGCTACCATGGATGACGGTTTACCGAGGCTCGAGAACTGGGAAGACATTAGAGAGTGTTATTCATACGAGCTCGCCCTGCAGGGGGTGGATTATCTCCTCATGAAAAACCCCTCAATGAATCAAGTTGTCAAATGGGCCAAAGGCCTAACCGAAATCCGAAAAGGTTCGTGGTTTGACTCCCTGATCAGACAGCGTGAGAGTATCCATATCCATTCAGAACCGGCTATTCTTGAACACGATGAAGAGGGTGAAATCTTAGAAATTGGTTTGCCTGAATCTGGATGGGCTTATCCACTTAATGCTCCGAACCCTTATAGACTAAACCCCGAGGAATATCTCTTGTGGACGGAACGCTACCAGAAAATCGTGCAACTTCCATCTGCTGTAGGGTCTCTGAGGGCAAAAAGAGCATCAGATTGGAGGGTTATACTGGATACCTGGCTTGGAGGCAAGGAGCCGATGGCAAGAGATGCCAAGAAGTTAGGACTGCCTAAGAATGAGTTCACTTCTCTAAAACATCAGGCAAAAGGGAAGGCCAAAATGATCCTGGCCCAAGATGATGAAGAAGTGGCAGAAAAACAGGCACTTTACAAAACCCAGAAAAACAAAAAATACAAGATTCGGAAATCCACCTTTGCGAATCGTAAGGTCCTCTTCAGAGCTCGGGATACCGAAGAAGAAAAGCCTCGTTTGATCCGTCATTGGAAGGTAATTGACGGGCTGCTGACTCTAATTTTGGATTCGAACCGCCCTGCTGCGTCTGAGGTGGTTCATTTCGAAATGAAAGAGGCTACTTAAATTCAGAAGGGGACCGGGGTTAGCCCTAGTCCCCTTCATTTTTAATTAGATATCTGTTTCTTCGACTATGCGTTCAAAAGAACTTTTCTTTCAAACAACCTTAGTAAGGAGGAACAACCCATGCCAGAAAAAAAACCGTCAAACGGAGATCAAGAACCGCCAACTACGCTTCTCAGGGAAACCGCGATCGAGAGAAACGGCAACATTACTATTGTATCCACAGAAGGTTATGTGGAAAAGGCCGACGGGTCTATTGTTCGCCAAAATAGACAAAATCAGCAGCTCGCTGCTGATGGGAGATGGCTTAATATAGATGAATTTGTGGCATACAGCTGGACCGGTCTGTTTGTACCAAAGGACAGGTTGGCCTCATGCATTAACCCATATGAATTACATGACGACTATCGACTGGTCTACCTTGGCTTGGATGGGATCGTTACGGATCTCGGAAATGTATTGTGCCGGGAGTGTGTTGAGGTTCAAGAAAGGAGAATGCTTTGGAAAAACTTGATGCTATTCGGTCTGCTTTATAACCCGGAAGAATACTAAGGACGTTCCAAATGTTACCTGACGATTTTGACGACTGGCAAGAGGTCCTGGACACGCTGGAACATTCTGGCCTCACAGATTACCGTGAATTTCCGGAGGTCTACATAGCCTGGAAGGTCGCGAAACAAACAGATGATTTTAATCTTTCATCAGAATTGTTGAAGAGAGATCCGTGGATAATAAACCTCGCCAAGAAAAGGCTGCGTTCCTGTCCATTTTTTCTAACAAAACGGGAAGATCACCACAAAATTCAGGGAGAATTCAACCTTGGCCTGGCCAACAATGGCACGGTAAAAGTTGGTTTGCGGCCTTTGGATTTTACTCGCGGCCTCTTTATTTGCGGCGAAACGGGGTCAGGGAAGTCATATCCTACCCTGAGAATAGCTGACCAGATTCTCTCAATCCCGAAAAATGAGAGAGGCTTTAACCTGCTGATTGTTCAAGCCGTAAAACGTGACGCGGATTTCCTTATAAAGAGACATCCGAATTTGAGGATCATTGAGTGGACGGATCTTAGGAGAGCACCCTTCCAGGTGGAAGAGTGGGATGATCCAATACGTAAGATGAACTCATTTTGTGGTGTATTTTCGGCAATTAACTGGCTCCTGGTTCACAGTCAACCTCTTTTCAAACGTGCTCTCATACGATGCTGCGAACAAAACGATGTTTTCAAAGGTTCCAAAGATTTCGCGAAGTTCTCGGAAACCTTCGAACAGATTGACCCTGCTGCAAAAGATCTAAATCTCGATGGGTATGAACATAGAAATGTTCGAGACCACCTAAAATTCGCACTTCACGCCTTCATTGAGACCAAAAGTATTCTGGATGTCAAGCATGGCTACCCTATCCAGGATTTCTGGTCGAAGGAAGACATAGTTCTCAACGTGATGGATGAGAGCAACGATTATATCGTAAGTACAGTTATAATCGATCTTTTCCGTGACTTACAAAGGTTCAATCACCGAGATCCGATATCCGCTCGCAAACTTCTGTCGCTCATCATTGTGGATGAATGCAGACGCATCTTTCCTGTCAGTACAGGGGGCAATCAAACTGATCACAACCCACAGACTGAAACGATCCGCTTCGTGACCACTAAGAGAGCGTCAGGTATCGGCCTGGTTTGTGTCACTCAGGAGCCCCAATCCTCACCATCCTATCTAACCGATAATTGCGCTTATGCCGTAACAATGCCAATCAGTGGGGAAGGGAGAGATAATGTCAGACGCCTCCTGAACCTGAATGACGAACAGTCGGCATATCTGGATAAATTAGGAGAGAGGGGAACCGGCGTTTTTAGGGACAGAAGGATATCTCATCGTTATCTGCTCGAGATCCCAGGTGACCTTGAGATTGAAAGGATATCACTGGAAGAAACCGCCCGGATCATGCACCCCTTTATTGATCAGCTCCAAACGCAGCTCGAATCTCAGGAGGATTACGCAGCGGGAATCGTCGATCTGGAACAGATGGAACAACATGCGAACAATGTGAAGATAGGTGTCATGGTCCTTACCGAGTTAAAGAACAGGCCGTTCCTGCCGTCAACACAACTTGCAGAGGCAGTCCACAAGAAACACAAATTTACAATAAAAAACATTAATACCTCAATAGAATGGCTAAAAGACAGTTCCTTTATCCTCGAGACAGAACTTCGCACATCCAAAACCAAGAACGCAACTTGTTTCCCTCTCACAAGAAAGGCCCAGGATTCCTTGAAAATGACTAAGAAGGAAAGAATAGCGCCTTCACACTATAAACACACTTTCTATTGTGAAGCCGTCAAAAGATGGAATGTCTCACAAGGTTACAAGGCCGTGAGAGAATATGGCAACCTTACAGAGGATGGGATCATGGGAGACCGTATTGATGTGCTTGCGTTTCAGGATCACCAGATGGTTGCGTATGAAATCACGTTGACCATCGATGTCTCGAGCCTGGTGAAGAATATCCGTAAGTGCCTCGAGGTTTTCAATGTCGACTTGGTCAATATCGTTTGTGAGCGTCAAGATTCGGACATTGAGAAGGTCATGAAAATTGTCTCTGAGAATATTCCCGGCCAGTATTACGCGAGAATTGGGTTCTTGAGCATGAGCGACTTCCTATAATTCTCCGGAATGCCAATCTTTTTCATTAATTCTTTCAAATATAATTCGACATTTCAGTAAGAAACAGCGCGAGTGACAGGCTACTGAGAAGGGCCTATATAGACCGGGGAAGGGAGGCGCCATAGTGGAATTACATGTTGAACCGTATCAAGCAAAGACCGAACAGACGGTAGAAAAACCGGATGTTGAGGTGAAGATTATCATCGCTGAAGAAGGGCAGGACAAACCAAACGAAACCCCCAATGAAGATGAGTTCGAGAAGATTGCTGATACCGGAAAAGCCAACTGGCGATCAGAGATAACCACAATCTGGGACCGCATTCTCTTTAAGTCCCCTTGATTAAAAAACAGAGCATGGGAATGAGATATCTCGCCCATAGGAGAAAACCGCTGACTAATTACTGACCAATCGCAAAGGTCTAAATGAAGGAGGTCAAGTAACAATGAACCAGACACCAGACCAGATACCCAACAGGTTCCCTTTGCCCGATAATCCTGCGCCCAGGCCCCCTACAAGATCGTCCGCATTCCGGGTATCCGACATAAACTGGCCGGGCATAATCGTCGTTGCTGTTCTGATCATAGTTCTCCTTGTGGGGTGGGTTATTATCCGCGACCTGAGCAATCTTGGGGGGAGCTTTGGCTCTTCCGTTTCGAGCTGGCTTGACGGTGCCAGTATTTATCCCAAAGACCAAAGTGGGTTTGCAAATTTCCTCCGGCTTGTTGGGATAGGAGCATTCATCGCTGTGATGTTAGCCGTTTTTAAACGAAAATAAAGGGGTTACATAATGACAAAGCCTCTTAGTGTCGCCTTCTACGTTGTCCTTTTTGCGATACTCCTGGCAATCGCCGTAGTGGTTATTAGAGATGGAGCCGATATTGTGGCAGCGGTCTCCAAATACATCATCGGCCTATTCGAGCAAGCTGATATCAGGCCACGTAACAATAGAGGTTTTCAGTGTTTTTTTCAGCTCGTGATCATTGCCGTCTTCGTAGGGTGGACCATACGGCGGTTTCGCCAAAAAAAATAATCTTATCAAGAAAATCGAGGAGGAGGCAGAACATGAAAACTGACAATCAGGTGAATTTTAACGAAGATGAAATTATGGAAGAGACCCCACTTGGTCGGGAAAAGGTGCTTGTGGGTGTTCTGTTAGATGTCCTTAAGCAAAACAGTGTGAATGCCCTGGTCATCATGGAAAACGAAGAAGGTATGTGTCACATGAGTCATGGCATTAGCGGTAGAGCAATAGCGAACTTCATCATCCATGTTTTCTTAGAAAAACCTCAGATATTGATAGGTTCGATCGGACGTTTACGTTCTATTTTTGAGATGCAAATGAATAAGAAAGGTGCGAGCAAAACACTCCATTGATCCCAATAGGGAGAGAAGGGTGATCATGATTTCCAACCAATTGAGAATACATTATAAATTCGATTTGAGGATAAACGCTTGTTGACAAAATGGGAGGTTCTGATAGCATGGCATCAAATGATCCCCAGAATGTCAAGATCCTAACAGTCCAAGAAGTTGCCGAAATTCTCAGGATTCACCGTTCAACGGTTTCAAGATACGCGATGTCCGGTGAACTTAGAAGTTATGAGTTAGGCAACCGGAGACTGTTCAAGGAAAATGATGTCTGGTTGTTCTTTGAAAATCAGAAGGCTCAGGCGTGTGTTTCTGGAAAGGAGAAATAGGTTATGGCTACAGTTTTTATCCAGAAACGCAGAAGAGAGAACCGCATGAGCTACGTCGTCCAATATAAGGATTCCTCCCACCGTACGAAATACTACAAAACATTCCAGAAGCAAAAGGAAGCTCAACAGGCAGCTTATGAGCTTAGGAAACTGATAGATTGCGGAAAAGTGTCGGAGATTGATAGAAACAAAGGGAGAATTAACTTGCTGACATTTGGAGAAGTATCGGAATGTTTGCAGGAGAAATGGCGATCTTTGAATGAGCAGGGAAATTTGAGTTCGAAAACCTATGATGATTACGTAATTCGGTCGAGGGCCTTAATTAGGCATTTTAACGGTAGATTACTCTGTGAGATATCAGAAATGGATATTCTCAATCACCAAAAGACTGCCTCTTCAAATCTCTCGAATGTCAGTTCCAACCGGGATCTGTTTATCATCAAGCAAGTCTTTAAGCATGGGCTTGAAATGAGGGCTGTAATCCAAAATGTAGCGGAGTCAATCAGTTATCTAAGTGAAAAGCAACACGAGAGGAACAGATTCATTCTTCCCTTGGAACTCGACAAGCTATTGGAAGCCAGTCAACAAATCCGTGCGAAATTTTTCATGCCGGCCATGATCCTTTTGGGTGCGGAGCATGGAGCATCAAAACAGGAGATTCTTTCGCTTTCTTGGAGTGATGTCAATTTCGATTACAATCAAAGAGGTATCATACGGTTTTTTCGAACGAAAAACAAGAGAGAACGTACGGAATACCTTATGCCACGAACCAGGCATGGCTTGATCAAATGGCGGGACCACCAGAAATGGATGCGGATTAGAAAACGGATCGATCCAGTTGTATCCGATCTGGTATTCTGCAGGATGGACGGCGAGCCCATCAAGAGGTTCGACAAGTCGTGGAGAGCGGCGTGTAAGGTTGCGCAAATCAATAACTTGCACTTTCACGATCTTCGGCATACCTTCTGCTCAAACCTCGTCCTATCTGGCTCCAACCTTAAAGATGTCAAAGAAATGATAGGACATCATGACCTGTCTATGACCGACCGTTACACTCACCTGACACTGGATCACAAACGTGTGTGCCAAGACAAGCTGGCAAGGCACTACAGCGGCGAAATGTCAAGTTGGGCACACATGGGGCACACCAACCCCCCG
>Ga0068714_10007866_pt1 | contig 10159 bp, 10 predicted proteins | sample MTBNYHSulfiMetaG_FD_62988 | JGI IMG/M metagenome (GOLD analysis project Ga0068714, IMG submission 62988) | Enrichment culture microbial communities from rom New York Harbor, USA that are MTBE-degrading - MTBE-NYH (New York Harbor Sulfidogenic)... | ecosystem: Environmental > Aquatic > Marine >...
TTGATGCCCGAGACGGACCCCCCGCCCCGGGACGCCGCGCAAGCGGTGTTTCGCCTCCTGCAACAGCGGGTTTCCGAGGGGGAAATCCGGGACGTGTGTCAGATGCTGCCGGAAGATATTCGGTCCTTGTGGCCGTAAGGCAAATCCGAGTCGAGAAGCGAAAGAAGCTCGCCGGGGTCGCCTTCGTAACGACCCCGCTTGGACAATGAAGGGAAAGGAGAACCGTCATGCTCGTAAGCGTTGCTTATGCGATTGTCTTTGCAGTGCTCCTGTCGGCCTTGCTGGTCGGATTGTTTGGGTGGCGCTATCCGGGGCGCGAGGAGCCTTGGCCGGCCGTGCTGTTTTTCTTCCTGGTGCTCTTTCTGGCCACTTGGGCGGCCGGGTTGTGGGTCAGCCCGGTCGTCGTCGGCGCTGGAGGGGGGTACTGGCTGACTTTCTTCGTCATTGCAGTGCTTTTGGCGCTTCTCTTGGCGGCCACGGCTCCGCCGAGACGACCGCCTCGCACCGCGCGTGAAGCGGCCGAGGAGGCGCAAAGCGCAGCAGCGGCGCAGGCCGTCTTCGGCGTCTTCTTCTGGATCCTGATCCTCGGTCTCATTGCAGTAATTGTGATTCGGTTGCTGAGGGCGTGAGGCGCGCAAGAGCCAGCCGCGGGGCTGTCGAAAAAGGTGATCTTTTGTCATTCGAGGTGTTCTCTTGTCATCTGAGGTGTTCCTTTGTCATCCTGAGTCCCGATTCATCGGGACGAAGGATCTGACTCAAACGGCAGTTTTGCCCTGGAACGTCAGATTCTTCGCGGAGTCTACCCTGAGCGAAGTCGAAGGGCTCAGAATGACCTATCAACTGGCGCTGTCCGCCATCCGAGGTTTGTCAACAGCCGCTCTGTACATTATTCACTTCGAGAGTGGCCAGGCTTTCGGCAAGCGCGAATCGCGTTGAGAAGGTCTTCGACAGGACCGCTCTTGACGAGATAGGCTCGGGCGCCGGCATCGAGCATCCGGTCGGCAGTGCTATCCTCCTCGAAAACCGACAACCCGATGACCTGCACTTGCGGTAAGTCCTTTCGCAGTTGGCGGGTGGCCTCGATCCCGTTGAGGCCCGGCATGGACACATCCATCAAGACCACATCCGGCCGCAGGGTGCGCACCTGTTGGAGCGCTTGGCGGCCGTCTTCGGCCTGACCCACCACCTCGATGTCCGCTTCCGCATCCAGCAGGGAAACGATTCCTTCACGCACGGTCTGGTGATCCTCGACCACCAGCACGCGCAGCGGCTGTAAGCCTCGAGCCGACTTTCCCCGGCGACGGGCCTTTGTCGAGGCCGCCGCCCGGCCACCCGCTCGTACCGCAGGCTTCAGCGGCACATAAAGGGACAACCGGCAACCCTCGCCCGGTTCGCTTTCAATTTCAAGTCGTCCTTCCAGCAGGCTCACCCGCTCCTCGATGCTGAACAGGCCGAATCCGCCGGCGTCGGCGCCCTGCTGACGCAGCCGGGCTGTATCGAACCCTTGTCCGTTGTCCGAGATGATCAACTGCAGCCATCCATGTTCTACCCGTGTTTCGAGGCGGGCTCTTAAAACCCCGGCATGCTTGACCACGTTGAAGAGCATTTCACGCGCCGATCGGAAGAGAAAATCACGCAAGGCTTGTGGTAGGCTGTCCGCCGCCGGGTCATGATGCAAGCTGACGATTAGTCCGTACTTGCTGCGTTTCTCTCGCACCAACCACTCCAGAGACGCTCCGAACTCTGCCTGATGAAGGACGGGCGGGCTGAGGTCGTAGGTCAGGGAGCGGGAGGAGTCGATCGCGTCCTTGAGTAAGCCGTCCACTTTAGCGATATCGGCTCGCATGGCATCACTGTCGGCGCCGGCGCGCAGGCGGTTCAGGCTCATTTTGGCTGCCACCAGCACTTGCTGGAGGTGATCGTGAAGCACTTGGGCCAGGCGGAGGCGTTCCCGATGCTCGGTTTCGGTCAACGCAAAAGCCAGCTGGCGAAGTTTTCCGGCTCGCTCTTCGAGCCGCCGGTTGAGGGCTTGAAGGTGGGCCAGGAGGTCTCGCACCTGGTATTGCCTTCGCCGGGATTCCAAGGCGGCTCGAACGATACTCAGAAAAGTCAGCGGCTCGATAGGCCGATTAAGGATCATGATGTTGGCCCGCTCGCTGAACTCCCTGAAACGGTGAGGCTGGCTGTGCCGACCGGCAAAGATGAGCAGGGGCAGTTCCGACCAACCTGGCTGGTCATTCAGCCAAGCGAGGAGGTCCCGGGCGTCTTCATCGGTCAGCGCCTCTTCGGCGAGCACGACGGGGCCGGAACCTCGAGACAAATGTTGCATCAGCTCTTGCGGCGAGTGAAGCACGACGCAGGAGATGCCCTCCTCTCGAAGCAGGTGGCAGGCGAGTTCCGCGTCGTGGCCGACCGGCGCCAGGACCGGGATGCAAAGCTCGTCCCACTTGTCAAGGGCTGCTACGTCAGGCGCAGAAGTCATAAGCGCTCCTTGCCGCTCTTCCGGGCCCGCTTCCTGGTCTGCTTTCCCATGAGTTTCTCCACAGGCCCGTGATAGCTCGGGGAGCCGCTGAGCACGCCCGAGAACTCGGTCAGGGGCAGACCGACCTGCAAACCTCCCGGTCCGATTTCGACCTCCCGAATGATGCTTTCATGCTTCCCGTGGCGCTTCTTCAGCACCGAGATGCACCGCCGCACGGAGCCGAAAGCCTCAAAATGCCGTATCAATACGATAGTATCGGCCAGATAGCTGGCATTGATTTCAGGGCTGGCAGGCCCTTTCACGAAAGATTCCGCTTCCACCAAGAGTGTGAGGACGCCTGCTGCGCTGAGGTAACTGACGAGCTCATGGAGCTGATTAATCAGTAGGCGATCTTCAGGCATGGCATTGAGATAACCGCTAAGGCTATCAATGACGACAATTCTCGCCTGTCGGTGCTCGACAGCGCGGCGGATCTGCTCCGACAGTTGTCCCGGAGAAAGGGTGCCGACGTCCACCTGCCGCAGCTCCACCAGCCCCTGCTCAACGTAGCGGAGTATCGCCAACCCCAGCCCCTCGGCGCGCCGCAGGAAGGTCTCCCGGCCCTCGTCGAAGCAGAAAATAGCCGAGCGTTCTCCCCGCTCGGCGGCCGCTTCTACGTAGAGAGTGCAGAATACACTTTTGCCGGCCCCGCTGGTTCCCGTCACCAGGCACGAGGTGCCTTGCTCGAGGCCGTCGCCAAGCAGGCTGTCAAGTTCTCGAACTCCGCTGGCGACGACCGTCCACTGCCTTTGACTGCTCACCCCCGCCAGCTGAATCCGGGGGAACACCTCCAGTCCCCCGGTTCGGATGCGATAATCGTGGTACCCTCCGAGGTAATCCATGCCCCGCATTTTGACCACCTCGAGCCGCCGCCGGCAAGAGCCGTAGGCCGGCGACTTCACCTCCAGGCCGACGGCCCCGGTTACGATCGTCTGCAGTGACGTCAGCTCGCGCTCCCCTACGTCCCCGGCAATGAACAGCGTCGTACAGTTCAGCTGATCGAGTTTTCCTTTTATCTTCAACAACTGCCAGCGCAGCTGGTAGGTGCTCTCGACGAGTACCGACAGCTCGCTGATCGAGTCCAACACCATCCGCCCGGGCTTGTGTTGATCGATCACCTCAAGAATCTTTTGCGTCACTTCACTCAGTTGAAGGTCGGCGGTCCGGAACAACGTTTGGTCGCCTGCCGAAGTCTGCTCAATGGTCTCCGGCAACTCCAGCACTTCAACGCCGTCGAGCGTCCATCCGTGAGAGTTCAGAGTATCATTCAACTCCGCGCGGGTCTGGAGCAGCGTGATATACAGGACCCGCTCCCCGCCGCGCACGCCTTCGAGGAGAAACTGGATCCCCAGGGTTGTCTTCCCCGTCCCGGGGCTGCCAAAGACGAGATGGATCCGTTTCTTGGGCAATCCTCCCTTCAGGATCATGTCCAGGCCCTCGATGCCGGTCCCGGCCCGGTCAGGCAAAGCAACAGGCTTGTTCATGGCTTCTCCTTTCAACCCGTCGTGGGATTATCAGCGAGGATGAATCAAATCGAGGCTACTCGGGAATCACACTCAGCTCCTGTACATCGCGACATAAGGGCCAGACGGATTCTAGCGTTGTCATTTTGAGTCCCGATTCATCCCTTCGGCTTTGCTCAGGGCAGGCGGGACGAAGAATCTGACCTTCTCGAACACCTTACACGGCAGAGTCAGATTCCTCATCCCGATAAATCGGAATTCGGAATGACAGATAGGACTTATGTCGCCATGTATAAAGCGAAATATAACGTCAACAGTGATCCTTTTCAAGTCTCTCACCCCACGATGCCGCGAAGAGGCTTGCCGGCTTGTAACTTCATCCTCTTCAATGAGAAACGCCGCCCGGCTAACGCAAGATAACCTCCATCCCGTCATGAGCCAGTTGAGCCTGCACAGTCCGTTCTTCGGCCAGCCGACGTAGCTGCGCCCCGAGCGTGCGTTCGTCTCCCTTCACGATCTCCGAGCCGCAATGGGTAAAGATCGCCCGGGAGACTCCCTCCTTCTGGCACCAAGTGAGCTGGGTGCGAATCGGAATGTGGCCGATCAAAGTGCCGCCTTGCTTACGGACTAAGGACCGCGTCAGGCTGGCGCCATCGCCGATGTAAAGCCGCACGCCCGATAAGGCGCCTGTGCGGTCGTGAATGTACAGGACGTCCGGGCCATAGAAGACGATGGGCCTGCCCGCCGTGATGCGATAACCGACGGCGGGCGCCCGGATGGAATGATCCACCGGAAAGGCCTCAAAGCGGATTTCGTCCACGGCGAACGCTTTGCGAGGTTCGACCCGCTCTCGCTGCGGAATGGGCAACTCCTCCATCGCGTCCCAGGCTGTCTGGGTCGCATAGACCGGGCAGGAAGCGCCTTGTTGCAGGCCCCCGGCATGATCCGGATGCGCGTGGGTGATGACCAGCGCATGGGGAGCCAGTTCGTCCAGCCGGCCGAGCCAGTCTTCTCCGAGATCCACGATCACCCGTTTCCCTTTGTACTCGACCATCAAAGCGGAATGCCGGAAATGGCGTTTTGTTCTCGCTTCGATATAACCTCGGGTTCCTAGAAAAGTCAGCTTCATCTCACTGAATGGGGCCGCAACCGCGGCCTTCGAATCTTCGAGCGCTTCTCACTCGGACGCGGCACCCTCCTGCGCCGAGCGGATCAGATCCTGCTTCAAGTCCCACAACCGCCCGGTCAGGGAGACGTGATAGAGATGCGGATTAAGCAATCGCCTCACGCCGGTGTCCAACCGGTCCAGATCCTTCCGGCGAAGTTCCCGTATCTGCTCGATCGAGGGGAAGTCGTAGACCTGCCGTCCGTCCCGAAGAATATCGCAAAACAGAGCCTCGATGTGAGAAATCTCCTTGGGGTCGAGGATGCGGTACGTTTCCTGCTCGCTGGGATGCTGGAGCCGCAAGGGCTTCATGCGCCGGGGGTCTTCCTCGGCGGTGCCGAGAAGGTCGGCCGTCGCCTTCCCCCGGCGGTCGTAGATCCGCCAGGCTCGCTTATCCCCCGGATTGGGCACTTTAGCCGGGGTTTCCGAAACTTTGATGGCCGGAATCCACTCTCCCCGTGCCTGCACTCCAACCAGCTTGTAAACCCCGTCCAAGGCGGGGCAACCTTCCGAGGTGATCAGGCGCGTTCCGACCCCATAGACCAGGCGCTCGATGACGTCGTCGGGCTCCAAGCCATACTGGGGCGCTTCCTGGCCGATCTGGCTGAGAATCTGCCAGAGGGTGAACTCGTCCAACTGGTTGGAGAGAACAATCTGAGCTTTTGGAAAGCCGGCTTGACTAAGCATCCGGGCGGCTTGTACGCTCAAGTGCGCCAGGTCGCCCGAGTCGAGCCGGATGCCCAGCGGCTCATGTCCCTTGCGCTTCAGCTCTTCGAAGACCTTGATGGCGTTGGGAATGCCGCTGTCCAGGGTATCCATCGTGTCCACCAGCAACAGGCAGTCGTCCGGATAGACCTCCGCATAGGCGCGAAAGGCGCCCAGCTCCCCCTGCCCGAGCGCCATGAACGCCTGCACCATACTGTGGGCGTGCGTTCCTTTCGGGGAAAAACCAAGCACGTGGGACATACCCGCATTCGAGGAGAAGTCGGCGCCCCCGATCAGCGCCGCGCGGGCGCCGGCGTTCGCGCCTTGAGCCGGCCCGCGCCGCATTCCGAATTCGAGGAGGAGCTGTCCGCGCCCGGCCTGGCGAATGCGCGCCGCTTTCGTCGCGATCAGGCTCTGGTAATTCAGATGATTGAGCAAAGGCGACTCAAGGATCTGCGCCATCGCCAGCGGCCCCTGAACCACAGTCAAGGGGACGTCGGGATGCACCACGCGCCCTTCGGGTATCGCGCGCAGGGAAAGGCCCTCGAAGGTTCCCTCTCGGCCCAACCACTGCAGAAAATCGTCGGCGAACAAGGGTTGCCCGGCCTGCCCCCTTTGGCTCCTGAGCAACTCGATCTCCTCAGGACCGAAGCGCACTTCGCGCATCCAATCCACCAGCCAGGCAAGGCCGGCATTGATGCAATAGCCCGCCTTGTGACCGCCGTAATCGGGATAACTGCGAAAGAAATGGTCGAACTGAGCCGGCTGCTCGTGCATGCCCATCCGGAAGTACAGCTGGGCCATGGTCAGCTGATACTGATCGGTGAACAGGATTCCTTCGGCGATATGTCGCTCGGATGCCTTCACGGTGCGGAAATCCTTCCCTGAGATTCACCCCTGAGAGACCATGCCTTGCAGCTTCAATGCGTCCTTGGGGGCGTACCCCGCCTCATCGTTGTCAAAGTAGCAGAAGATCTCTTTGCCCTGCCGCCTCCAGGTGGCGAAGGCGCCCGCCCAACCGGCCAGCGCGCTCCTGCTATAACGCCCGCGATAGGCCTGCTCTTGGGGGCCGTGCAGGCGGACATAGACGAAATCGGCCGTGATTTCTTTAGGCGAGAGCCGGCCCTCAAGATCATAAATGCAGAAGGCCGCCTTGTGGCTGCGGAGCAATTCGTAGATGCTCGGGTTGAACCACGATGGATCGCGAAACTCGAAAACATAGCGAAACTCACCGGGAAGAACCTCCAAGAACGCTTCGAGCCGCTCGGTATTGCAGCCCCAGTGAGGGGGCAGCTGGAAAAGGACCGGCCCCAAGTGCTCTCGCAGACTCTCAATGGGTTTGAGAAAACGCTCGACCGGCTCCCGCGGGTCCTTCAGCTTCTTCATGTGAGTGACGTACCGGCTGGCTTTCACCGCAAAGAGGAACCCTTCCGGCGCTTGTTCGCGCCAATGCTCGAGCGCCTTCTTGCCCGGCATACGATAAAACGAACGGTTGATCTCGACCGTCTGAAAGTGCTGGGCATAGTGGAGGAAATAATCCTTGCTGGATAGATCCTCGGGATAGAACGGCCCCTTCCAGTGATCATACGCCCAGCCCGAGGTCCCGATATGGATCGGCTTACGGGTCTTCATCGCGCGGTGACGCCCTTTCTGCGGGGACAGCCTCCTTGTCGTATCGTACGAGCCTTGATTCTCTCGGAGATCGTTCGAGTGTTCATGTAGATCCTTTGCGTTGAATATTAAAAAAGAGGGGCGATCGGATGACTATCGGGCAATCCCCCATAGATTGACCGGGGATTCCATTACCGTTGCCGGCTGGGATCCGCTTAAGTCCCCCTTGTTCCCCAAGTGGGCCCGCTCAAGCTTGAGCAATTCATCTGTACTCGCCTTGCCGATGCCTTTCACTCGAGCGTGTCGCCTGCTCAGGGATCTCCCTATGCTCAATCGGGACCTTGCCCGATTGTATCCCGAGCGCCTTCAGGGTACAAGCAAATAAAGGGTCAATTTGAGAGAGGAGAGGAGGAACGATGAAGTTATCGAGTTCGGCGTTTAAGCCGCGGGAAAGGATTCCCGCCAAGTACACCGGGGAAGGCGACGACCTTTCGCCGCCTCTGTCCTGGAGCGATGTTCCCGAGGGGACCCAGGAATTCGCCCTGATCTGCGACGATCCGGATGCCCCTCGACCGACCCCCTGGGTTCACTGGCTGCTGTATAAGATCCCCCCCGACCTTCATGGATTGGATGAGGGCGAGTCAGATGGAGGCATCGAAGGGAAGAACGACTTTGGCCTGGCGGGTTATGGTGGCCCGATGCCGCCGCCGGGGCACGGGCCTCACCGGTATCGCTTCACCCTTTATGCGCTGGATGCGCCGGTGAAGGTCTCCCCGGGCGCGACAGAGGACGAGCTGCGGGACGTGATCAAAGGCCATATTCTCGATCAAGCACAGCTGGTGGGAACCTACGAGAGGTGAGAGGGCCCGCGGTGCTGCGGCGGGCGGGACACCGCTTTCGTTGTCGAAGTCCCTTGCGGTCGGCCTGCCGCTTGCCATCCTGGGGCAATTCCCCAGAACGGATTCCGTCTCCACCCGATGTACAGCGACCGGCTGATCTGCTGTACTCCTAAGAAGAGCGACAAAAAATGCGGATCGGCTGCACCGAGTGGCGATCCAGAAAGGAGTGAAATGTTTATGGTGGTTTCAACAGACGAACAAATCAAAAGAGAAGTGGTGGACCGGCTGTATTGGGACAGCCGCGTGGATGCCTCCGATGTCAGCGTCGAAGTCTCCCAGGGAGAGGTCAATCTCCGGGGAAACGTTCCGACCTACATCGCCAAGCGAGCGGCGGAGATCGACGCTCGGCTGATCTCCGGTGTGACCGGGGTTCACAACCGGCTGGACATCGAATATCCCACGACACTTCGTATCCCGAGCGACCAGGAGATAGCGACCAATATCAAGAACCTCCTCAGCTGGAATGCGAGCATTGACATCAAAGACATTAGCCTGGCCGTGGTGGACGGCTTCGTTACCCTGAAGGGCACCGTGGATTCATTCTGGAAGAAGCTGAGAGCCGAGGAGCTGGTGCTCGACCTTCAAGGCGTCAACGGGATTACGAACGAATTGGCGGTCGTGCCTTCGGAGGATGTGCTCGACAAGAGGATCGCGGAGGATATCGTCGCCTCAATGAAGCGCGGTGCGGCGATTGATGTGGACGCCCTCGACGTTACCGTGGACGGGGGAGTGGTTACCCTGTCGGGCAGCGTGCCCAGTTGGATGGCAAGAACGGCCGCGTATGACATCGCCAAGCATACCGTGGGCGTCCGGAATGTGATCAATCGTTTGGCGGTTAAGTGAGACCGGTTGTGCTTATTCGCGCCGGAGCGAGAGCGCGCGAAGAGTATCTTGTTTGGCCGGACTGTGCGCCCTTTTGCGGGGTGTCGTCCGCACACGGGTGGCGGGGAGGAAAAGGCAAATGCAGGTTCCCTTGGAAATCTCTTATCGAGGAATCCTTAAGACGGAAGACCTGGATGCGGAGATTGGGCGGAAAGTCCAGAAGCTGGAGCGGATATGCGATTCGATCATCAGCTGCCGGGTCAGCTTGGAGCAGCCGCAAAAGCACCAGCGGGCAGGAAGGGCTTACCGCGTTCGCATTGATTTGCGGGTGCCGCCGAATCATGAAGTCGTTGCCCGACGAGAAGCGGGCCGCGGAGACATGCATGACTCCCTGCCGGTCGTCCTGAACGATGCTTTCGACGCCGCTTCGCGCCAGCTGCGGGATTTGGTTGAGCGCCGGCGGGGGGAGATTAAACTGCACCCTGAGCAGCAGCCCAACGCGGTTGTGACCAAGCTGATTCCAGGCGAAGAGTATGGGTTTCTGCGCGCGCTCAACGGCCGGGAGATCTATTTTCACAAGAACAGCGTGTTACATCAAGACTTCGATCGCTTGGAGATCGGCACTGGCGTGCATTACACCGAGGAAGCGGGCGAAGAGGGCCCGCAGGCGAGCACCGTAAGGGTGGTGGACAAGCCGGGGGCGCGTACTTCGCAGGAAGACCTCCCCTCCGGTGCTTAGCGTGCAGAGCACAAGGCGCATTGAGCTGGGTGTCTCCGACATTATCACCGGGTGCCGGTTCACGCGGAGAAGAGAAAAGGGATGAGACCCGATGCCTGAACTTCCCGATGTCGAAGGATTCAAGCAGTATTTGGATTCCACCTCGCTTCATCAGGAAATCGTAAGAACGAGTGTCCTGGATGAGCGAATTCTCGACAAGGTTTCGGCGCGCACCTTGGCCCTTCGCCTCAAAGG
>Ga0068714_10007869_pt1 | contig 10159 bp, 5 predicted proteins | sample MTBNYHSulfiMetaG_FD_62988 | JGI IMG/M metagenome (GOLD analysis project Ga0068714, IMG submission 62988) | Enrichment culture microbial communities from rom New York Harbor, USA that are MTBE-degrading - MTBE-NYH (New York Harbor Sulfidogenic)... | ecosystem: Environmental > Aquatic > Marine >...
AAGTATAATACCAGGAAGGAGAAGAAAAATAACCACCACCCCAAATGATCATTTCAGTCCCATTCCAGATCGCGGTATGGTCCTGCCGAACAGAGGGGGCCGTTACAGAATTGGTCGGCGACCAGGCATTGACACTCGGGAAATAGCGACCGCCATCGTTATAATAGGTAACGTATTGCTGACTGCCGCCCCAGACGATCATCTGGTCACCCGCCCAGACTGCGGAATGCAGCACCCGACCTGGCAAAGGGTCGGAGGCTGCAGCTGCGGTCCAGATATTAAATTCCGGGTGGTAGTTGCCGCCGATCGTGGGAAAATATCCGGCCGCCTCTCCTCCCCAGACAAGCATGATGCTACCGGTCCAAACCGCCGTATGTCTGCTGCGAGCGACAGGAGCATCGACCGCGATGGTCTCGAACCAACTGTCGAGCGAAGGAAAATATCTTTTCCCGTCATTAAAGAGTCGCCAGCCCTCTGAACCACCCCAGACAATCATTTCGGAGCCGGTCCAGACGGCAGTGTGGTCCCAGCGATCAACGGGGGCCTCGACCTGTGTCGTGGGCAGCCATGAGTCAAAACTCGGATTGTAGCGTCCGCCTGAACCCATCTGGCTTAGATTAATACTTTCTCCGCCCCAGACGATCATTTCTTCTCCCGTCCAGACTGCACTGTGATAGACACGCGGTGAGGGGACCTGGTCTGTTGACAACGCGGTCCATTGCATGGTCCAGCCGTTGTAACGGGCACCACTGTTCAAGAGGGTCGAATACCCGCTTCGCCCTCCCCAGACAATCATCTCTTCACCGGTCCAGACCACACTGTGATCGCGGCGCGGGGCGGGAGTGCTTGCCGTGATCGGAGTCCCTGCCCAGGTCTGTCGTGAAATGTCATAATGCCCGCCGTCATTGTAGTCAATCCAGGTCGAGCCGTTATGATAGCCGCCGCCCCAGATAATCATTTCCTGGCCCGCCAACACAGCCGAATGAGAGGTCCGAGGGGCCGGTGCAGATACTGTCCCGGTGTTTGTCCAGAAATTGCCATCGGTAAAATAGTGGGCCCCATCGTTAAAATAATTATTCGAAGAGTCGTTGCCACCCCAAATAATCATATTCAATCCCGTCCAGATAGCCGTATGAAACATCCGCGGGGCCAGCGGTGTCGACGGGTTTGTCGCTGACCATGAATTCAGGCTTGGATCATAGCGGCCCCCGGTATTGACAGGCAATCCGGAAAAGTCACGCCCACCCCAAATGATCATGAGCTCACCAGTCCAGACAGCCGAATGGTCGAAACGTGGCGTGGGGGCTGATGTTGTGTTGAGTTGAGACCATGTATCGTTGTCGGGATTGTAGATTCCTCCGGTATTGGTATATGAACCGGTCACATTCCCGCCCCAGATGATCATCCGGTTTCCAGTCCAGACCGCAGTGTGTTGTTGTCTGATCGTTGGTGCATTGACAGTTGACATCACTTCCCAGGTATCGAGACCGGGATTGTAACGGCCGCCAGAATTAAAATAGGTCACACCATCATAACCACCCCAGACAAACATCTCTGTCCCGGTCCAGACCGCAGTATGTGCGGACCGCCCGGAAGGGCCTCCTGGTTCGACGATCCAGCTTTCAGGACGGAACGTTCCCTGCATTTCTCTGGTCTGGTCCAGTGAATAGACGCATGAATCACGCGCCGGGACCTGCAGTTGACTGATGTCACATGCTGTGGTAGCGAACCAGTCATCAAATGAAGTTTTGGGAAACATCAGGATTGCACCCTGGAGTGACTCGGTCCCTTTTTCAAGGGTCAATTTCAGAATAAATGAGTCCTGACATTCTTCAAAGGATATGTCACCAGATACGTCAGGAAAACGATTGACCAGCCTGGCATAGTGATCTGCGTCCAGTTCCTCGACACCTTGCTCCGGTCGGTCATTGCGGATGCCATCGTGATCGAGTTTGACCCGGAATGAACTGTACTCTCCTTCATGGCACGAGCTGAACGAATCCTGGGTCAATGTTGCCTTTATTTCCAAAACGCGTTTTTCGAGCTCACCATGAAAACGACTGTCCCGGGCATACAGGGTCCTGACCAGCCGATCGGCCAGAACAGGCCTGGCCAAGCACTCGGCAACCAGATATGGATCATTCTGCAAAGCGCCAATCAGCTCAACGGTCACCTCAGGGGCCTTTGATTTCGTCATTATCCGCTCAATTTCCGCCTGGAGCTGATCTGAAGTCAAGGGTTTTTTCCAGTATGTATCAAGCAAGACCGATTTTTTCAGATAGTCGGATACCTTCTGCTGCAACGTATCATTCGTCATGATTTCTTCAAACGGCGGTTTCGGGCCAGGGTTGGTTTCGGGCCAGAGACGATGCTGGTGAAACACTCGCTCGACGGCACGTTGTGCCTCCAGTCGCTGTTCCATAGTCACCATTGTGCCTTTGAAACTATTCACATTAGCCGAATACAACACGAAACAGAAACCAAGACTGCCTAATAAAATTCCCGCCAAGAGCGATTTCATCAGTTTCCACATTTCTTTCCTCCTTTTTCAGACAATTACTTTTCCAGTGGTGCAATAAAAATTGCTGCATTTCACTGTACACTATTTTAAGGCAATTTACAGTACAAACATGTTCGAATGTGAGTTTTTTTTTGCAGATCCAACGGGAAATGCTTTGGAAACAAAAAGGAAGCGATTGTTTTTTGAGGGTGAAGTCACTATCATCTTTGTTGATCGGTGCCAGGTTGAAATGATGGGAACTGCCAGACCTGTTTTAGGGAGGGGCCTGGCAGGATCGGGGTTGATAAGGCTGGGAGAACGGGCATGTCTGTCGAGACGCCTCATCTGGAAAAAATTGAGGGTTTGCTGTTCGAAAAATATGGTTATAAAACTGTATGGATCAGCCATATTTCAACAGGTTTGATCCATGATACGTACAAGGTCCAGACTGAGCACCGCTGCTTTGCTTTTCAACAGCTCCATCCGAAATTGTCGAATTCGGCGGTTATGGAGGATTACTATGCGGTGACCCGGTATCTGGATATGGTTGATTTTCCGGGTCCGGAACTAATTCTGACACAAGAGGGCGGTTTGTGTGCAGAAGATGATGACGGTCGCTGGTGGCGGCTTTCAACCTGGCTTCCAGGGCGGAGTTACGAGGCTGTCGAAAAGCGGGTCATGATCAGAGAAGCAGCCAGGCTGACAGGTCAATTTCATCACACCTTGGCCGGCATTGAGTATAGTTTTCAGTCTCGGCATCCTCTCCATGATACCAAGTTTCATTTGCGGCGACTCGAGAAAGCCATGTCAGACCACAGGCAATCGAAGTGGTTTACGGTCATGGAGCATCTCGCTGTCGATGTGCTGGAAAAACTTCCGCGACTGGTGTTGCCGGAATTACCTCTCTGGGTGGTCCATGGAGATTTGAAGATATCGAATTTTCTGTTTGACGATACTGACACTGCCATGGCCCTGGTCGATCTGGACACCTGCACTCACCACTCGGTCCTGGTCGATCTGGGAGATGCAATGCGGTCCTGGTGTCGTTCCGGTAAGGAGGATGAAGAGTGTGCGTTTCTTCTTGATCGATGTGAGCTTATGCTGCAGGGCTATGCCGGTTCGTCGGTCAGGTTGAGCGTCGAGGAGAGGGAACTTTTACCTCAGGCAGGTCTGCTGATTACACTTGAACTGGCCAGTCGCTTTCTTGCCGATGTTCTCGAAGATGTCTATTTTGGCTGGGATGCCACTCGTTATCGTTCTCGCCCGGAACATAACCTGGCCCGGGCCCGGGGCATGGTTTTTCTTGCCCATGACCTGGAGGTAAAAAAGCTCAAAATTGAACGGCTTGTCACAAAATATTTTAACTGAAAAGAGTCATAAAGAATCATCTCGAACACCCTTTGAAAAAGGAGCGGGAAATGGATCGAACAATAGTCGCTGACCTGCACAACCATACCACTGCTTCGGATGGAGAATATACGCCGACCCGACTTGTGCAACAGGCAGCTGATATCGGCCTGGAAGCTGTGGCAGTGACTGATCATGACACGCTGTCGGGCCTGGAAGAGGCGATCGAACATGGCCACAAACTGGGTATCACGGTCATTCCCGGGGTCGAAGTCACGTTTCGGTTCAGGCGACCCTCTTTTGTCGGATCTCTTCATCTACTGCTCTATTTCAAAAATGAACTTCTGAGTAACGATCACTTCCTGGAATGTGCTCACCAGACCTTTTGTCAGGGAAGAGGGCCGGCTTTGGTTCGTGACCGTGTCACGGCGATCAATGAAGTGTTCGGTCCGGCATCCCGAACGCCTGTCCTTGATAATGTGCTGACCATTGAGCAGGTCATGACCCACGGAGATAATATTACACGGCGACACTTCGCCCTGGCTTTGAGGGAAAATCACGGTATAACTGACCCGCGGATTGTAAGCAATCTGATCGGAAATGACAGTCCGGCTTATGTGCCATCCGGAATAGACCCGCCTGTCATCAGGGGATTACTTGAACGGTATGATCTGCTGGCGGTATTGGCCCATCCGGCGGCCGGTTCTTTCCCCGGAGAAAGTCACTACAAGGAAATATTGCCGCCGCTTGAAACGGTTGAGACCTTGCTCCCGGAATTTCTGGACCGGACAATTGTGGGGATCAACGGTATCGAAGTTTATCATCCGGGTCATACGCCCGAATATCAAGACCTGATGCGCGACTGGGCCAAACGTTATGATCTGCTGGTGACCGGAGGGTCTGATTGCCACGACCGCTCGTGTCGCCCGCTCGGAATAGCCGGATTGTCGAAGGACGAATACGATCTTTTCTATCGCCGACATTCGGCATTGGCCGCAACACGAGTCGACATTCATTAATATTCATATTTGCAAAAGAACGTCTGCTTTGATAATAAGAGAATAGTCCGGAAAAACACATTTTCTGTGGACATTCCGGAGTGATTACTCCATCATTTGCCAGAGGGTGTTTCGAGCATATGGTTTCATTTGATTATTTTTTCGGAAAGCGGGGTCCTCTTCATGAATAGTCTGGAAGAAAACAACAGTCCGGAACCACAGGAATTCCGGAGTTTGTCAAAAGTCGTTCTGGTCGAGATGAAGAATAAATACATCAAGCATTTGCTTGGAATGATCATTCTCGTGATCGTGATTTTTTTGGTTTCTTTATTTCTGGTTTTGTCTTTGGTGCCCTATTTTGAAAACCTTTTTATGGCCCATGATGAGGATCTTGTCCAAGAGCACATGCTGCAACAACTCAGAACAGTGGAATACAGTATCAATCAGATTGGCCAGAATAATGTTTCGACATTGACGGCCATGTCAAATCTTGATGCTGTTCGGAAATACCTGGGAGTTTCCAAAAATGGAGGATCAAAAACGGGGGATGATTTTTTAAGCAGCAGAATTTGGACTTTTACAGGGAAACAGCATCTTGATTATCTTTTTCTGTTAACCCCGAATGGCGTGATTGTTGATGCAAATAATGATTATGAACGTGAGACGCTGTTCTTGCAGGACCATGTTATGATCGCTGAAGCCATGTCGGGCAAAAGCTCATTTATGCTGACGCATAAAACAAAAGAATGGTTATCCCAGGCCGGGTTGGCCGCTCAAATTTCAAAAATGAGCGGGGCAGAGAAACAGCAGAATCGTGCCGAGGACAAACAACCCCTCAATTATCTGTGCCTCGAGGTGTGCTCTCCTGTTTTCGATCATGATCAGGTCATCGGTGTTCTGCTTGGAGGGACGATTATCGACAGCAATAGTTCCTTTATCGAAAGGCTCCGGGAATCGCTGGCTCCGCAAAAGCAGAAGAAGGGTTTTTTCCTGTCGATGATTGTCGGTAATAAACGTATTGCCTCAAGCTTCATTGAGCGGAAGGGTTATATCGACAATACAACGATCGACCTTGATTTCGAGGACCAACAAGCGGGCCCTGAGATTTCTTTTAAAAGCAATCTCGAAATCATGAATGAGAAGTATTTTACTGCTTATCTGGCCCTGAGACAGAAGGATCAGTCGATACTGACCGTGCTGGAACTGGGATATTATCAAGCGGCCCTGGACAAACCGGCTTCTGAATTTTTTGGATTGTTCCGCACCAGAATAATGATGTTCATGCTTGTTGTCGCAGTCCTGGTGGCCCTGATCATAAGGTTTCTGGCGTTTCGTTTTTCTGAGAGCCTCTTTGTTTCGCTCAATTCCATGGCTGGAAAAATATCAGTTCTGATCAACAAAATGGCTGATGTTTCAAAACACATCAATCAGACATCGACTGAAATACTCGCTGCTTCAAAAGAACAAGCGGCTTATTTCGACCAGCAGGCTGATTCGATCAGCGAAACCACAGCGACAATGGAGGAACTGGCCACTGTCACCAAACAGATAGCGAACAACGCCGAACAGGTCGTAAAGATAACAGAGTTGACCTCCACGAACGCTGAAAATGGCTATCGTTCTGTTCTGGATACGATCAAAAGCATGAAAGAAATAAAAGAGAAAAATGAGACCAGCGCCCAGGAAATTGTCGCTCTGGGAGATAAATCACAGAAAATCGGTCAGGTCATGCGGATCATTACCGGTATTGCTTCCCAGACAAAACTCATTGCCTTCAATGCCGCTATCGAAGCATCTGCTGCCGGTGATATTGGCAAAAGATTTGGTGTCGTAGCCACGGAAGTTCGCAGATTGGCTGAGGATGTCGTCAAATCAACGGACATCATCAAGAAAATCATCACCGAGATCCAAAAAAGTACGAACCGATTGGTCTTTGTCTCTGAGGAAGAAACCAAAAAAATCGATGAGGGAGTGCATCTCTCTGAAGTGTCTGGCGATTCTCTCAAGGAAATTCTTCAGATCGTCACCAAGTCAATCCAGAACGCCAAGCAAATCTCGCTGATTACCCAACAGCAAAAAACAGCGAGCGATCAGGTCGCTTCGCACCTCAAGGAAATATCAGTCGGTGCTGGTGAATCGGTTAAATCGAGTAAACACATCAACAATGTCATCATTCAGCTCGATGAATTATCGAAGGACCTCAATGCTCTGGTCATTGAATCGTCACAATTTATTGAAAAAGAAACCCTGACGAAGCGGAAAAAGGATAAACAGCACTCTGCTGAAGGGATCATGTATTGAAGCGAAAGAGGACAACATCGCCATCCTGAATCTGATAGTTTTTTCCTTCGACCCGGATGTATCCGAGTTCTTTTGCCTTATTCCAGCTGGTGGCCCGGGCCAGATCATCGAATGACAACACTTCCGCCTTGATAAAACCACGCTCCATATCACTGTGGACCTTTCCCGCAGCCAGGGGTGCGACGGTCTTCTCAGGAATCAGCCATGACCGCATTTCTTTGCCGGTAATCGTATAAAATGTGGTCAGATGTAATTGGGCTATCACTGTGGCGAGCAGTTGTTCCAGGCCGGATGCTGTCAACCCGTATTCGGCCCGGAATTGCGTTTGCTCCTCGCTGTCAAGGCCAACCAGGCCGGCTTCCAATTCGCCACAAAGTGCGAGTAACTCAGTCCCGTCTTCATGGGCTCTGGCCCTGATCCGTTCAACCAGAGGAGATCCCTGACCAATGTCCGATTCATCTATATTTGCCAGATAAATCACCGGACGACTCGTCAGTAAATCAAAAGAATTCAGAATCCCGCGCTCTTCCTCGCTGAAAAGAGGCATGTTGCGAGCAGGCTGCCCCTGATTAAGAGCAAGTTCCGCACGTTCAATGAGCTTGATTGCATCGATCAGCGACTTGTCGCCTCCCCGCTGTAATTTCCGCATTTTGAGAGCTCGACGTTCGAGGACATCGAGATCAGCGAGAATCAATTCAGTGTTAATGATCTCGATGTCATCAAGGGGATCAAGGGCCCCCGAAACATGAGCCACTCGATTGTTTTTGAAGCAACGAATGACATGGACCAGCACATCCGCTGTCCGGATATGTCCCAAAAACTGGTTTCCCAGGCCTTCGCCCTGAGCTGCACCCCGGACCAGACCTGCAACATCCAGAAACGTTATCGCGGCAGCAGCCCATTGTTCCGGTGCCAGTAAAGCAACGAGTTGATTGAGTCGCTGATCAAGGCAGGGAACATTGGCACTGTTCGGTTCAATGGTGCAAAAAGGATAAAGCGATGCTTCTGCCTGTGAACCAGTCAAGGCATTGAAAATGGTGGTTTTGCCTGAATTCGGCAAACCTATGATACCGGCAGTAAAACTCATGGCTGTACTCGCGATTTGATCCTGCTGAACAACAACCTCACTCAATAAATGAGCAGAACACCATGGTCCTATTCAGGTTCGTAGATGGGGCCTTCAATGGTCTCTTCTTCAGGTTCTGGCTCCTCAACAGGTTGCTCCCCGGCCCTTTTCCCCTGATCAGATTTTTTCGAGGATGTCTTTGGTTTCGGTCGCTCCACGACCATGTCCTTTGGTATTTTTATCTGCTGCCCGATCACGATTTCAAATGGTGGTTGAATATTGTTGAATTCAGCCAGAATTGGAAAATTGCTGATATTGCCGGTGTAGGTTTCGGCAATGGACGAGAGGCTGTCATCGCGCTGGACTGTATACACGATGAAATCACGTTCGGCCCACAATATCGGAATCTTGATGATCATGCCTACCCTGATCGGCTCCTGACCGTTATAAAGATAGATCAAATCAGCACGGTCCTCGCTTCGCAAGTAGGTCATGGCCAACCTCGGCAGTGTATCACCCTGCTTGACCGTATAAAGAAAATAGAGCGGGGCCTTGATTACAGTCCCCGGAACGAGCAGATCAGCCTCATTTATCTGAGCATTGTACGGCGGTATCAAATAAAAGTATTGAGGCGAATTATAAAATTTCTGGGAAATCTTTTCTCGGGTGTCACCTTCCTTGACTGTGTAGGTCCGGTAGCGAGGTATGTCTATTTCCCTGTTGGCAATCAAGGTGCTCATCTGGTTGAAGTGGGCTATGGTGACGGACTCGTTGGGATCATTTAAAAAACGCGTGGCCAGACCATGCAAGGTATCATTCGGGGTGACCCGGTAACTGAAATAGTCAAACTCACCCACACCCTCGATCAACGTATCAGTAAAGCGGAAACTATCCATGGTCTCGCTGAAACTCTTTTCAAAGAGCGAATAATTTTCCAGAGGTGCTGTATATGATACGTGATAGAGATTGTTATAACGATGAACAAGCAGAATTTTTTTCTTGATACTCATGACCCCGGTCATGGATTTTACCGCAATCATGACCGCGGAACTGTCAAAAAATGTTATGCTCTCCTGGCTTTCAAGTTCATAACTACCCTCTTTGAGAAGCTTTTTGAGATGATTGTCCAGATTGGTATCCATCACATTTTCCTGAACTGATATCTCTATCTTGAACTCCTTCTCAAACGGGGTCATTCTGACCACAATATCGGTTTTAGGCCTGATTGCCTGCCAACCCCGGGGCGCGGTCACCTGAAAACGGTAAAATTCGTTGAAATAGACCGGGCCTTTTAACTTGCCATATTTGTCCTCGCGAGGCACCTGATCTTTGGTATCACTTGGTTTCTGAACAGATGTGGCGCAACCGACACAAATAAGGAGAACAAAAAAAAGACCGCTGACACTGCCCCTCAGTAATCGCTTTGACAATATTCTTAACATGGTCATGGCTACCTCATCACGAAAGGTTGAAAGATCAGATTGTGGTTAAATAAATTTTAACACATATCTTATTCTACTTTCAAATGTTCCAACAAGTCAAGTGTCAAGTGAAGAATTGGTGAGACAGCCTGGGAACGCTCGTGCCATCGCAGAGATACCTCACAGAGTGTGTATAACTATTTGCCTGTCCCCTCTATTCGCCCCTCTATTCGCCCTCTATTCGTCCGGTCTGGTGTGTATAACTATTCGTCTGTCCCCTTTTTTCTCCCTTTTTTCTGAGTGAGGCATTGTGAATTTCTTGGCGAACAGGAAATTTTTTTTAATTTCGCGGTCGTATCGCGCTGATTCTTCTTGATTGATGAGTGAATAGTCATTATAGTTATGATGTTGTCATGGAGCTGTAGTCATTTGTTAATCAGAAATGGACAAGGATTATTTCGGGAATCATGCCGGGGCATGTGGCGAGGTATGCGATTTGAGACAGAAAGCGTGATGAACAAAAAGT
>Ga0068714_10007870_pt1 | contig 10158 bp, 9 predicted proteins | sample MTBNYHSulfiMetaG_FD_62988 | JGI IMG/M metagenome (GOLD analysis project Ga0068714, IMG submission 62988) | Enrichment culture microbial communities from rom New York Harbor, USA that are MTBE-degrading - MTBE-NYH (New York Harbor Sulfidogenic)... | ecosystem: Environmental > Aquatic > Marine >...
GAGGCCAGAACGTTGAACGCCCCTCCTTCGGAGTCGCCGCCGGCCCAATAAATGACGAGCAGGGTGATCCCGAGGGTAAGCCAGAGCGCCCGCCGGGGTTCGTCCCTTCCCGCAGATCCAAGCGCGAAAGGACTGAGTTGGGAAATCACGTGATCCCGGGCAACCGCCTGCAGCACCCTCGGCGCTCCCAGAAACGAGCCGATGGCGCTCGAGAGGGTGGCGGCAAACACCCCGGCTGCAACGAGGAATCCCGCGCCGAATAGCGCCTGAGCGCTCATGGTTTCGAAGGAAGACCCCACCAGCTCCGACCGGGTCTGGGCTCCACCGCACAGCAGAATCTGGCTCCCGTAAATCACGAGCCCCACGGCCACGGCGGCCAGCGTCCCTCGAGGGATGGAGCGACCCGGGTCCTTCAAATCGCCGGACATGTTCACCCCTGCCATGATCCCCGTGACAGCAGGAAAATAAATCGCGAAAACGACCCAGAAGGACATGCCGGGCGTGGGGTACTCCGGGCGCAGGTTTTTCAGAAAGGTCCCGGTCTCGAAGTGAAGGACCGCTCCGCCCAGAAAGGCGAGCACGGAGCACCCGAGGACGGCCATGATCGCGTACTGGGTCTTGATGGCCCACCTGGCCCCCACGTAAGCGATGAGGAAAAGAACCGCTGCGGTCACCAGGGCGATATTTCTGAAGTGGACGGTCGTCTCGGGAAAAGTGCGAACCAGCGACTCGGTGAAGCCGAGGATGTAGAAGGGAACCGAGACCGCCTGGGCCAGGAACAGGGCTACGCCGATGGCCCCTCCGAACTCCGGCCCCAGGGCACGGGAGATCAGGAAATACGCTCCTCCCCCTGCGACGGGTGTGTTGGTCGACACGGCCGCGATGGAAAGGGACGTGATCGTGCTGATGCTTTTTGCAAGAAGAAGAATGAGCAGGGCCTGGAAAATACCGGCTTCGCCGACCACGAAACCGGCGCGCATGAACATGATCACGCCCAGGATGGTCAGGATGGACGGGGTGAAAACACCTCCGAAGGTCCCGAGCTCGTTGGCGGCAGGGGGGGTCTCTTTTTCCTCGGCTCTCACCATGGGATGCCTGTGTGTCCGACCTCGTCGACATTAAGCCAAAGTCGGCGGCTTTTTCAAGCATTTCCTTTCCGCACCCGCTCGGCCCCTGAGCCCTGCTTGAAAGATGCCTTTCCATTCTTAGGTTGAAACATAAGGTCGCGCGGAAGCACCGACTGACGGAAAGTGGAAGAAAGGTTGCCATGTTCTCAGAAGGATATTCCACCTCGAGCCATTCACGATCCAGGGGCGCCCTGTACGGCCTGTACATCGGAGACGCCCTCGCCATGCCGGTTCACTGGTACTACGACCGCCTGGCCCTCCAACGGGACTACGGCCGCGTTGAAGACTACCTGGCTCCCAGGAACCCTCATCCTGACAGCATTCTCTGGCGGTCCCACTACACGCCTCTCAATGAAAAGGCGGAGATCCTTCACGATCAGGCCCGCTACTGGGGACGGAAAGGCATCCATTATCACCAGTTTCTCAAAGCCGGGGAGAACACCTTGAACGTGCAGCTCTGCACCCTGCTCATCGAGTCTCTTCTGGAAAAGGGCGGTTATGATGCCGACGATTATCTCAGGCGATACATTGCCTTCATGACCACACCCGGCTCACACCGGGATACTTATCTGGAGGAATATCACCGGCATTTCTTCACCAACTACGCGAAGGGCTTGCCGCCGAAAAAGTGCGGCGTCAAAGAAAAGCACATCGGGGGCCTGGTGGGGGTTGTGCCGATTGTGGTCTATTATAAAGATGCACCCGACAACGCCCGCAAGGCCGCCCTCGAGCATCTCTCCCTCACCCACCTTGGACACGACATGGAAGCGGCGGCTTCTCTCCTCATCGACCTGCTCATGCAAACGCTCCATGGCGAGGATTTGAAGGAAGTCCTGACACGCAGGATTGAAGGACAGGCCGGCCCTTTCCTGGCATTCCCATTTTTCAGGTGGCTGAAAGATGCCGACGATCTGGTGGTGGGTGGACGGCTCAGCACGGCCTGCTACCTGGAAGAATCGGTTCCCTCGGTGATCTACCTCGCGTTGAAGTACCACCACAACCCGGAACAGGGGCTTGTCGTGAACACCAACCTTGGCGGCGACAATGCCTACCGTGGAGCCGTGCTGGGCGCCCTCCTCGGCGCGAACAGCGGACTTGCAGCTTTCCCCGAGCGATGGGTCAGGGGACTGCAAAATCCTCCTCCCGACTTCCAGACCCATCAAGATTGAGTCACCAGGGAAACCCCTCGACAAAAAAAGGCGCATGGTTGGAAGTGAACAGGGGCGGATCTCTCCTCAGGATGGCTGCAACCACCGGGTGCCTTTTGAACTCCTTGTCGAGAAAGCTCCTGACCCGCGGTCTGCTCCAGCCTGCAGGGTGAACGAAGTCCGTGTACAGGGAGAGGTCTCCCTCATAAAAGGGCTTCCCCTCAAATTTCTCGACCTCGGGGCCGTAAGCGGGCATGTTGAAGACAGCCAGGTTCAGGAAACGGATGCACCCTCCGTGTCTCACGGTGAATTCGAGGGTAGCCTCGGCTTTTTCCCGCGTTTCCGCGGGAGTTCCGAAAAGGAGATACACGTAGGTTGCGATCCCCGCACCGGCGAGATTTTTCAGGACCCGGGACGCCGTGTCGAGATCGATCCCCTTCTGCAGTTGATCCAGCACATCCTGATCGCCCGATTCCAATCCGAGCTTGAGCATGGCGCAGCCGGATCGTTTCAGGGCACGGCAGAAGTCAGGGTCGCCAAGGTGAGGGGTGATCCGCGCGAATCCGTACCACGGGGTGTCGAGGCCCCGACGCGCGATTTCGGCCAGAAGCGCCGGGCTCATGGCATTGTCGAGAAAATGAATGAGCACCGGCTTCGTCTTCCCCGCCAGCATTTTCACCTCCTGCACCGCGGCTTCCGGCGGCACCGGCAGGTAGGGATTTCCTTCGGCTCTCTCCGGGCAAAAGGAGCACCGGTGCCAGTAGCAACCCGAAGAGGCGCTGTAAGGGAGGATGAATCCGGGCGAGAAATACTCCTGCCCGGCGAGGGCATCGTAGTCGGGTGGGTATCTCCGACCTCCGCTCTCTCGGCCGAACAAAGACAGAAGGCGACTCTCGCCGGGGCCTGCCACCAGGTCGTCGACGATTCCGGCGAAAGGGTTTTTCCAGCCCGGTCGACTCATCCATGACGTCACCAGTCCGCCCCCGAGGACGATCCTCGCCCTGGGATGCTCCTGTTTCACAATCCCGATCATGGAAAACGCCGAAAGGGCCTGGCTCAGGTAGTTCAGCGAAAAGCCGATCGCTGCAGGATCTCCGTCCTTCAGCAGACCTCTGACCCTTTCTCTGAAATAGGTGGAGAAGGCATTGGTTTCGGGGCTCTCTGAAGCTCGAACCAGGTCCCTGCTTCTGAGTGGAGACAGCCCGCTATCGGAGTAGTTGGCAAGGCCGACACGCACCGCGCTCCCCGGGGTCGATGTTTCAAGGACCCGGTTCACGTCGAGAACGGCTCTCCTGTATTGATCCCCGTTCGCGAATCCCTCCGGCTTTCTCAGAGAGCGGAGATGGGCCGGTACGTGGCGGCAAGCCCGGGAGGTCCACGTGTCGGAAGCGCCGGGAGGCTTCCCGAGAAGGTGGAGCATCCCCTCAAGGTTCGCATCCACGACCCTGCAGGGCAGGCCGTGGTGTTTCAAGGCGCCTCCAAGCCTGGCAACGCCCGCCGGCGGTTCCGAGGGCTTGGCCACCGGCGGGTGGACAAGCACGATGAAGCGCTCGCTTCTCATTGTCTGAGCGAACGGAGCCGGGGCTCTTCCCCGTCAACCGGCTTTCGCCATGGCCGCTTTCTTGAGCTTCTCGTTGGCGTAGATGGCCACTTCAACGCGCCGGTTCTGGGCACGTCCTTCGACCGTTTCATTGCTCGCGACAGGTTGAGACTCTCCGTGGCCCGTAATGGTGAACCGGGACGAACTCACATTCTGCACGGCCAGGTAATCACCCACGGCTTGGGCCCGCCGGCGAGACAGCTCGAGGTTGTATTCCTCCGACCCGGTGGAGTCCGTGTGCCCTTCGAGCAGGATGTTCGTGTCCTCATATTTCTTCAAAATCCCGGCAAGCTCGGTCAGTTCCCCTTTGTAGGCGTCCTTGAGCACGGCTTTGTCCGTGTCGAACATGATTCCCGAGGTGAAAGTGATTTTGATCCCCTCCCCCACTCTCTCTACACGGGCTCCTGCGATGTCTCTCTCGATTTCGGCGGCCTGCTTGTCCATGTAGTTGCCGATGTAAGCCCCTGCTGCGCCTCCGACGACCGCTCCCAGGAGCACCCCCACAGCCGTGTTTCCTGCTTTGTGGCCGATCAGCCCACCGACGGCACCGCCGGCACCGGCACCGATGGCCGCCCCTTTCTGCATCCGAGTCCATTCGGCGCACCCGGCGGTCACGAAAAAGCAAAGAAGCACGAAAACAGCGAGTATTTTCTTCATAAGAACCTCCTCGTTTTAAAAACTGTCCGCTGAATTCATACGCAATCCGGGCTTGAAGATCAAGCATCCAAGTTGCGCGTTTTCAGGGGTGTTGTTTTTAAATTGCTTTAACAGGACCTTATGGGCGCGGAGCGCAGTTTTGTGCCGGGAACTGACAAATTTTGGCAGTTTTCCATGCCCGGTCTGCCCGCGTGCCATTAAGCCCCCGAAATCATGGCCCTTATTTTGTCGAGGCCTGTGGAATACTTCTTGCTTGGCATAATTGGCGGTTTCGCAAAAGTCCAAAAACCGCTCTCCTGCCAGTGATAGCGAAGCGAGGCCGTTCGGCCTCGACCTCGCGGCAAAGGGCAACACGACTCGCCGGCGAGTCGTCCCGAGGCCACCGGGCTTTTGCGGATGGATCGTCGGCAGGGTTTGACCTGTGAGATGGAAGAGGGATGAGGGGATAACGGTGGCAAGCGATTTTTTGGCCAGGCAAAAGAAGAACAATGGGAGCGAGGTATTCGACCTTTCCAGAGAGAGAAGAAATCGCAAGAGTGCCGAAGCGGAGCTGAAGCGAACGATCGACAAACTTCGCAAGATCGCGGGAGCGACCATTCATGCCATGGCCCGGGCCGTAGAAGTCAGGGATCCTTACACCGCAGGACACCAGAGGCGGGTCAGCGATCTGGCCCGGGCGATCGCAGACTTTCTCGGTCTCTCTGCCGACCGGGTCGACGGGATCACCATGGCGGGACACATCCACGATATCGGCAAGATCGCTTTGCCGCAGGAAATCCTGAGCAAGCCTTCGGCTCTGACCGAGATTGAATTCAGTCTCATCAAGACCCATCCCGAGGTCGGATTCGGAATCCTGAAAGATGTGGAGTTTCCCTGGGATATCGCGCAAATCGTCCTTCAGCACCATGAACGGCTGAACGGCTCCGGCTATCCCCAAGGCCTCTCTGGCGACAAAACGCTCCTGGAGTCTAAGATTTTGGCCGTGGCCGACGTGGTCGAAGCCATCTCCTCCCACCGACCCTATCGTCCTGCGCTCGGCCTTGACAAGGCCGTTGACGAAATCGTGTCGAAGAAAGGCGTGATCTACGATCCTCCCGTGGTGGAAGCGTGCTTGCGCGTCCTCGAAACGTGGTCTTCCGATACCGACGGGGGTTAGGGACCGACGGTTCGTTTCCCCCCCGGTGAACGGAGATTTCGATGATAAACATCTACGTGTATACCGGACCTCACCAGTGCCGCTCCTATGAGATCAAGAAAGAGAGCGCCTTGATCGGAAGGGGAGAGGAAAACGACCTGGAGATCACCGACGCCTCGGTCTCACGAAAACACGCCAGAGTCTTCAAGAACGGCAAAGACTATTTCATCAAAGACCTAAGAAGCCAAAACGGAACCTGGGTTGACGGGAACATTATAAACCCCGGCGAGAAAGTCAGAGTCGGCAAAGGCGAAACCGTATCCCTTGGGAACGTGATCCTGTGCCTCGGCCGGAAATGTGCGGACGGTTCGATTCCAAATCAATACGCCATCGACCTGTCAAGAAGCCTGGGAGGGGTCGAGAGCGATTCGTCTCCCGGCGACACCCTCATGACCAACCGCAGAAAGCTCCAGCAGATCCATGAGATCACGACGGTCCTCATCCAGTCTCTCGACATCCGGGAAGTCTTTGCAAAAATCGTCGATTCTCTTTTCCTTTACTTCAAACGCATCGATGCCGGTGCCATCCTGCTCGTCGATGAAAGAACAGGAAAGCTGAAGAAAGCCATATCCAAGGTCCGGGACCGGGTGAAAAACGACAGGTTCCACTTCAGCAGTTCCGTGGTGAAAAAGGCCATCGAAGAATCGAAGGCCATCATGATCGCAAACACCAACCTCGAAAAGGACGTGCCCCTTTCAAAAAGCCTGGAGGTCAACCGCATCATATCGGCGATGTGCGTCCCCCTCATCACGAAGACCGCCACCATGGGCGTCATCTACGTCCACTCCAGCAGCACCCCGCAGGGGTTCCACAAGGAGGACCTGTTTTTCATCACGAGTCTGGGCAACCCGGCGGCCATGGCCATCGAAAACGCCATGCTCCACGAGAAGTCAAAGCGCTCCGAGGAGGCCTTAAAAAAGGCCAGGGATGAACTCAACCTCAAAGTCAAGGAGCGGACCGCCGAACTGACGGAGGCAAACAGAAAGCTCAATGAACTCACCATCACGGACAGCCTCACGGGTCTTTTCAACCATCGCTACCTCATGAAAGCCCTCGAGGGCGAGTTCCTCAGGTCCGTCCGGTACAAGCGCTCTCTGGCGCTTCTCCTCGTGGACATCGACCACTTCAAGAAAGTGAACGACTCCCGCGGCCATCCCTGCGGTGACATGGTGCTCAGGGAAACGGCCGCCCTCTTCAAAGCCGAACTCCGGCGGTCGGACGTGATCGCCCGCTACGGCGGAGACGAAATCGCCGTGCTGTTGCCTGAGGCGGATGATGCGATGGCCCTGGAAGTGGCCGAAAAACTGCGGCTCAAGCTCCAAGAAAACCCTTTCCAGTGGGATCAGAAAAGCTTTTCCATCACCTGCAGCGCGGGAGTGGCTTCGATCGCCGGCCGGAGCCTCCAAGACTGGAATCAACTCCTGGACAACGCGGACAAGGCCCTCTACAGGGCAAAGGAATCCGGCAGAAACACGGTCAGGACGTTTACGAAGAATGGAGTGATGGAGTAACGGAGGATTGGAGTACCGGGAAAGAAGAAGAACCTACGAACTTCCTTTGCTGATCACCGCCCACTGTTTACTGATCACTGATTCACCGGCTTACTGGTTTTCTTCATCAGCTCGGCAAGGGCCGCGAAAGGCTTGTGAGACATGGGCTCTTCCTTTTTGTCGCCGGCTTGCGTGCCTCCACTCGCTTCGTGGTCGAGATGCCGGCTGTGTTCGTTGTCGTGACAGTAGATGCAGAGGTTTTCCCAGTTGCTGCCGTCGGGAGGATTGTTCTGGTGGTTGTGGTCCTTGTGATGGACGGTCAGGAGGTGAAGATTCCTCGCCGTGAATTCACGGCCGCATCGCGCGCAGACCCAGGGGTGGATTCGCAATGACTGTTCCCTGTACCCCTTCATCCGATCCTCTTCCGCCTGACGTGCCCGGGCCACGACCCGATCCATTTCCTCCCGGTTGATTTTCCCTGCGGGTTTGTTCCGCTTTGATGCCATCGTCTTCCTCCCCAGCGTGTTCGTTCCTAAAATCCTACAATTTTTGGCGCAGCGCGCTTAACGCGCAAAGGATTTTCAGTTTAAGACAGGAAACAAATACATGCAATCAGGTATGGACAGGGGTGCCCCGATCCTGTAAATTGCCCCTAGATTCTTCAGAAAAACATTAGGAGGAACGGCTATGGCTAATTGCGGAACCATGAAACAAGGAGATGTTTACGTGTGCAAGACCTGCGGTCTCGAGCTCCAGGTTTCCAAAGCCTGCACTTGCGGCTCTGCTTCAGGACAGGCCTGCACGGTGCCACTTCAGTGCTGCGGCAAGGACATGGTGAAGAAATAGCTCTCCTTCGGCTCACCGGGAAGCCATAGCGGACAGGACATCCAGGATAAAAGATGGGGTGTTCCACGCCTCGTGGCTGGAGGTTGCGCCGAATCTCACCAGGACGAGCTTTTTCGACGGGATGATGATCACCCTCTGATACTGGAAACCCTCCGCCGAATAAGCATCGCGGCTGACCTGAGGCCATCTGCGGGCCCCGGGATCGGAATCCGGGCCCGCATTCAGCCAGAAGAGAGCGCCGTATTCGCCTTTCGGCGCCCGGGGCGCCGGGCGGGTCGAGTATTTCACCCACCCTTCTGGCAGGATCCGCCTTCCCTCCCAGACCCCGTCCTGCAAAAAGAGCTGCCCGAAGCGGGCCCAGTCTCTCGGCGTGGCGAAAGCGTAGGACGACCCCACAAAGGTGCCCGATGGGTCCGGTTCCACCACGGCGGTGGTCATGCCGATCTTGTCGAAGAGCTCATCCCTCAAGAACCGGTAGTAGTTGACCCCATCCTTTTCCACGGTTCGGCGGACCATCCGCGCGATAATGTTCGCCGTGCCGCTCGAATAGTTCCAAGCCCCGTCCGGCGACGTCTCTAACGGCTTCGACGCCGCGTACCCGGCGAAATCCGCACTCCCGTAAAGCATCTCGGTCACATCGTGAAGCGGCGCATAGACCTCGTCGAATTCGAGACCGCTGCTCATCCTAAGCAGCTGATCCAGGGTAATGGCGCTTCTCGGGTCTCCGGACTTCCGCCATTCCTCGACGGGCGCCGGATCATAAAGCTTGAGCTTTCCTTCCCTCACCAGGATGCCGACCAGGGCATTGGTGACGCTCTTCGCCATGGACCAGCCCAGGAGCGGCATGTCGCGGTGAAATCCCGGCGCATAGCGCTCCGCGATCAGTCGGCCCTCGTAGACGACCAGGACGGCCCGGGTCTTTTTGTGCTTCTCCGGACCCTCTTCCGAAAAAGCGTTGTCGAGGGCTTTTTCGAGTTTGGTTTTGTCCACCCCGGGGGGCAAAGGCTGCGTTTCTTCGAGGTTCCCTTCGGGCCAGGGCAGGCTCTTCGGAAGAATTCGCCGCTCCAGGGGTGCGGCGATGGGCTGCCTTTTGAGCTCTTCGGGCGGCACACCCTGGATCAGGGTACACCCGCACCCTTCCCGGTACAGAGCCACGGATTCGAAGAGGCCGAAGGTCCCGGCGCTCACCGTTTTCTTCCGCCGATCGATCTCGTAGGAGACGATCTTTGCAAGGGGGTTCACAGGAGCGACGTCTTCTCTGAAAACCGTTTCGTCATCCCGTCCTGAAATGAACGTGCTGGAGCAGAGATACTTTGCAACGTACCCGGTGCCAATAGGAAGCGCTTTTGCCAGGTACCATCCCCCAACGGCGATCGCCGCCGACGCAAGCACACCTGCAGCGAACGATATGCGCTTTGCCCATCGTCTCATCCCACACTCCTCTCATCCTCCTGGGCCGCGGCGCTTTCATAGTCCGTCAGAGCCTTTCGGAGCCACCCCGGCACCTCGATCTTTTCGAACGTGGCCGGTCTCACGCACACGGTCACATTGTGTCCTTCCACGACGAGTTCATTATCCGAAGCCCGGTATCCCCGATATCCCCAGGTGATCGAGGTCCGTCCCAGGTTGAGGATTCGCACCTCCATGTCAATGCGATCCCCGTATTGTAATCTCTGCCGGAAGTCGCTCTCCACGTGCACGGTGGGAAGGGAGACATTCTTTTTGTGAAGGACATCGGCAAAGTCGACTTCCAGTTCTTTCGAGAAGAATTCTTCGACGGCGAGATGGAAGTAATGCATGAACCGGGGGTAGTAGACGATCCCTGCGTTGTCGATATCGCTGAAGCAGACTTTGATGGGCGTTCGAAAAGCCATGCCGGTTCTCCTTCGTTTCGGGCCGTTACAGCGCGATCTTACCGAACCGGGGTCGTGCCTGTCAATTCACCTTCGCCCGCCCCACCTCACCTGGCAAGAGACTTCCGGTTGAGGACGATCAGGTTCCCCGCAACGATGAGGAGCGCCCCGCCCAAAGCCGGCGTGGACCACGTGTATCCCTCGTAGACCGTCGAGATGGCCAGGGCGACCACGGGAAAGAG
>Ga0068714_10007872_pt1 | contig 10157 bp, 11 predicted proteins | sample MTBNYHSulfiMetaG_FD_62988 | JGI IMG/M metagenome (GOLD analysis project Ga0068714, IMG submission 62988) | Enrichment culture microbial communities from rom New York Harbor, USA that are MTBE-degrading - MTBE-NYH (New York Harbor Sulfidogenic)... | ecosystem: Environmental > Aquatic > Marine >...
CGGAGCAGGTCCCGGAGGAAGACCCGGGACAGGGTGACCGGATACTCGGGATCGATCCGGGGAAACAGGATGTGAGCGGTCATCAGGGCCTCGGCATTGTCTTCGATCGCCCTCCGGAATGGCAGGAAGTCCCGTTCCATGAGCAGATCCTTGGGAAGCTCCACGATGGGCAGGCTTCCGTGGGAGTCCACGGTGGAGCTGCCGTGCCCCGGGAAGTGCTTGATCACCGGGACGACTCCGCCCAGCCGGGCCCCCTTCAGATACGCGATTCCGAGGGCCGCCACGGTCTGCGGGTCCGCCCCGAAGGAGCGGTCCCCGATGATGCCGCGGTCCGCGAAGGGATACAGATCCAGCACCGGGGCGAAGTTCATGGTGCACCCCAGGGCGCGCAGCTCCCGGGCGGTCACGTAGGCGGCGGACAGCACGTAGCCGGGGTCCGTGAAGCGACCCCAGTGGTGTGCCGCGGCAAAGCGGGTCATGTCCGGGAAGCGAAAAGCCGCGACCCTCCCGCCCTCCTGGTCCGCGGCGATGAACAGCCCGATCGGTGGGGTGCGCTGTGTGGCCAGCCGCTGGAGGTCCCGGGTCAGCCTTCCGACCTGATCCGGGTTCTCGGCATTCCAGGGGTAGAGGATCACCCCCGCAGGGGAACCCTGGAGGATCAGGCGTTCGGTCGCCTCGGAGAGCTCCTTGCCCGTGATCCAGACGATGAACCGCTCGCCGATCTTCTGGTCAAGCGTCATGGCCCTGAGGGTACGGCGGACGGTTGTGAGCTCCCGGGCGTAGGTGCCGGAATCCACGGGAACCGGGGAGCTCTGGCGGACCGCGGCCATTCCCGGACCGGGTGAGCCCACGCAGCCCGACAGAGCGGCGAGGCCCGCGAGCCCGACCAGGAGCGTCGCCGCCCGACACCGGCGGCGGGTCCTCAGGTTCATCATCTCCCCGTCAGCATAGCCGCCCGCGAGCCTCGACGTCAACGCAGAGCCTGGCGGCGAAGCCTTGCCTTGCCGTGGTCTTGCGGGGCCGCCCGCTTTGGTGGATAATACTGCACGAGCAAGGCGCCGGGGCCGGCAGCCGTTTCCCGGCAAGCTCTTGGTTCGCGCGAGAGACAGAGACCCAGGGAGGTTAAGCGGATGAAAAGAATACTGTTCGTCCTGGCCGTCGCCGGCGTGCTGATCGTGGCTTCCTGTGCAACGGCGCCCGAGACCGCAGAGCCGGTGGAAAAGCCGGTGGAAAAGCCGGCTCCGCCCCCCAAGGCCACCGTCGGGCTGCCCGAGCAGGAGTACGCCCAGGCCAAGGAGCTGAAGACCAAAGTCGACCGCTACGGCCTTGGAAGCTACGTCCCGGAGGAGTACGAGCAGGCCGAGGCGAGCCTGGCCGACGCGGAGAAGGCGTACCAGAAGGACAACGTCGCCGCCAAGAGGGCCCTGGACCAGGCGATCCGGGGATACAACGCCGTGATCACGAAGGGATTCCCCCTCCTGGTCGACGACCGGCGCCGGGAGGCAGACGCGGCGATGGCCCAGGCGGACTCCATCAAGGCCCAGCGCTCCGTGCCTGACGCCTATGCCAGGGCCAAAGCCAAGTACGACGAGGCCGTGGCCGCCCGGGAGGCCGGGGACTTCGAAAAGGCCGCAGCCGCCTTCGAAGAAGCCCGGCGCCTGTTCCAGGATGCCCACATGCAGGCGAAAGCCAAGAAAGACCGCGCCGAGCAGTCGATGCGCTCGACCCAGGAAGGCCTGCAGGACGCGGAGCAGCGAGCCAGGGCTGGCGACGCCGAGCTCCAGGGCGCCCAGTAGGGAAAGGGGAGAGGTGTAACATGAAACGAAGCATCATCTTCATCGCGATCTTGGGTCTCATCGTATTCTCCGCTCTCAGCGCCGGTGCCCAGTCCCTGCTGGACAACCCGGACTACAAGAGAGCCCAGGAGCTTCAGCGCCAGTCAGAGCGGGCCTACGCGGAAGGGGACTACGACAAGGCCTTCGAGTACGCCGAGGAGGCCAAGAGGTACATCGAGCGCTCGAACACCTACGTAACCCGAAGGGTCCTGGGCTACCGGGCCAACAGCTGGCTCAAGCGGGCCATCTCGCGGGTCAACTACTTCAAGTCGGTGGGGGTCGACCCCGAGTACACAGGCGTGTTCGCCAGGGCCCAGGAGGACCTGGCCCTCGCCCAGCGGTACTTCGATGACGCCGCCTACGAGCAGAGCATTACCTATTCCCAGAAGGTCGTGAGCGACCTGGAGGGGGTCTCAGCCGCCGCCCGCAAGTAGACAGTTCGGAGCGGACCCCGCTTCCGGAACCCGCCGCCCGAGGTGGTGCGTCAGGGCGGCGCCCGGAGGCGGGGGCCGCTTTCGCGCCTCAATCCATCGTAACGATCTTGTCCGGGGAAACCTCGCGCACGAAGATGTCCGTGTAGCGCTCCGAGGAGCCCACCGAGTGCCCATGGGGGAAGTAGGTGTCGGCGAAGAAGAACATGATGTCGCTCAAGTCGGCGTACGAGTCGGTCATGGCGTATCGGTAGTAGCAGTCGTACTTCTCCAGGATCTCCTTCCTCCGAGGATCCTCTTCCAGGGTGGCGTCCGTGGCCTTGCGCAGCCAGTTGCGCAGGCCTCCGTACCAGGCCTTGGACACGAAGAACAGGTTGAGGCTCTTCCTCTCGTCCTGGTAGTAGAGCTCGAAGATTCCGGCGACCGAGGGGACCTTGCGGATGATCTCGTATCGGTCGGCTTTCGCGAGGGGCGACCAGAACACGGTGTAGTAGGCCTTGCCCTGGTCGACCTCTTTGTTGATACGTCCGTGCATAGACCCCGGCATTGTACGCGGATCGGCCCGGCACGGCAATGGGGGGCGGGGCGAAACCCGAGGCTCCGTCACCAATCCGTAACGAGTGCCCGGTCAAGCACGGATCCGTAACCCGGGCGTCCCCGCCGTTTGCCGCGCCGTTTCCATGGCTGCCTGCAACTCTATGCCCCCGGCCGAAATAAAACACACGGTCGCGACCGTGGTTTGGCACGGCGCTTGTATTGGTATTCCCATAGGGCCGGATGCCTGAGGCATCCACTAATTAAAAGGTTTCATCCTACTTTCCTACCAGGCAGCTCCTCCGTCGTTGACGGAGGGCTGCCTGCCCCCCACCCGAGCCTGCATCGACTCTGCCACGCGGACCGCGGGAACGATTTTTCGCACAAACGCGTTGACATTCGCGCCCGGGTGAGTTACCGTAATACGAAATGACGAATCGTAACACGGTCATCGAGCTCAAACGCGTCCGGGTGCAGAGGGGGTCCAGGTCCGTGCTGGAGTCCTTCGACTTTGCCGTGCAGTCCGGGGAGCGGGTGATCGTGGCCGGCAAGAACGGGGTGGGCAAGACCACGCTGCTCAAGACGATCCTGGGGCTGGTCCCCCACCAGTCCGGGGAGGTCACGGTCCTGGGTCTGCCGGTGGGCAGCCGCAAGTGGCTCCGGCAGCGCCGCCGCCTGGGCTACGTGCACCAGGACGGCGTCCAGGTCGACCTGCCGATTTCCGCCTACGAGGTCTCCGAGATCGGCGCCTGCCTGCACACCACCAATCCCCGCAAGCGCCGGGCCCTGGTCGAGGAGGCGATGCGCCTGACCGGCTGCAGCCACCTCGGGGGGCGCCTGTACTCCCATCTGTCAGGAGGGGAGCGGCAGAAGGTGTCCCTGGCCCGCTGCCTGAGCCAGCACGCCCAGGTCCTGATCCTGGACGAACCCACCACCTCCCTGGACCCCGCCTCCCGCAGGGAGCTCATGGAGCTCCTCAAGCGCCTGAACGAGGAGCAGGGCATCACCATCCTGATGGCCACCCACGACCCGGAGCTCCTGACCCGGGAGGACTGGCGCGTGCACCGCCTCGAGGATGGCGAGTTCCAGCCCGGGGGCGAAGAAGTCCTGCTGAGCCTCATGCAGCCGGGCTCCGTCTCGTGAGCCTGGCGACCGCCTTTTCCTACCCCCCGATTCTCAAGGGGTTTCTGGTCCTGATCCTGGCGGGCTGCTTCTTCCCCCTGACCGGGGTATTCGTGCTCAAGCTGCAGCTGGTGCCCCTGCGCTTCACCCTCATGCACGGCACCCTCCTGGGCGGAGCCGCCGCCCTGGCCCTGGGGCTGGACCCCCTGCTGATAGGCCTGGCCATCAACATGGTGATCGTGTTCGTAATCGCCCCCATGTCGCGCTTCTCGGGCCTCAGCACCGGGTACGTCACGGCCTTCTTCATGGTCCTGACCATCGGGCTGGCCTACGCGATCATCTACAAGGCCGGGGTGCCTGCCAAGGACACCCTGGAGATCCTCTGGGGAAACATCTTCGCCCTGTCGTACCTGGACGTGATTCTGGCCGCGGTCTTCTGCGTCGCTTCCCTGTTGTTCGTATTGCTGTTCTTCCAGCAGCTGAAAGCGCTCCTGTTCAACCGCGAAATCGCCTTCAGCGCCGGGATCAACGAGAAGGCCCTGTTTCGGGCGATCCTGGTGCTCACGGGGCTGACAGTGGCCTTCTCCCTGAAGCTCATCGGCGCCCTTCTGCTGGACTCCCTGCTGCTGCTGCCGGCGATTGCCGCCTCCTTTTTCGCCCGGAGCGTTCGCTCCCTGTTCGTGCTGGCCGGTGCATTCGGGCTGTTGTCCAGCTTCGGGGGGTTCATGGTGGCCCTGAACCTGGACATCCCGGCCAGCTCGGCCGTAACCATCGTCGCCGCCGTGCTGTTCGCGGTGGGCCTGGCATTCAGAAGGAGAGTGCAAGCGTGAACGAGACCCGCACCAGGAAAACGAGGACCACGACCGGGGCGAGAGCCCTCACGGCCAGGATCGCAGTGGCGTCGAGCGCGCTGCTGCTGGCCGCCGCACTGGGCCTGGGGGCCATGCCGGCTCAGGAGCAGGCTGCCGGGGTCATCGCCACGACCGCCTGGACCGCCGCCTTCGTGCAGCTGGCCGGGATCGAGGATGTGCGGGTCCTGGCGCCCTACGAGATGCGGCACCCGCCGGAATACGAGCTCAAGCCTTCGGACATCGAGGCGGTGGCGCACGCCCGCCTGATCGTCTTCGCCGGCTACGAGACCATGGTGGAGAAGCTGAAGGAGACAGCGGGGCGCAAGGACATCGAGACCCTGCAGATCGACACGCGCAACGACCTGGCCACCACCCGCGCTTCGGTGGGGAAGATCGCAGCCGCCCTGGGTACCGAGGGTGTTGCCGCGGAGAACCTCCAGGAGCTCGAGCGGTACTTCGCCGACTGGCGCCGGGAGATTTCCGAGCTGGGCCTGGCCGGGGCCCCGGTGCTGGTCCACTTCTTCCAGCAGCCCCTGGCCCGGGAGCTGGGCTTCGAGGTCAGGGGCGTCTTCGGCCCGGGCCCCCTGGAGCCTGCCCAGATCGTGGCCCTGTCGGAGCACGAGGTACCCCTGATCATCGACAACTGGCACAACGAAATCAGCAGACCTCTGGTGGAAACCATCCCGGGGGCACTCAAGGTTTCCTGGGTGAACTTCCCGGGGTCGTTCGACACCCGGAGCCTCCGGGACGTCCTCGAGTACAACCGCCGGGCTCTCGTCCAGGCCCGGGGGGAGCGGCGGTGAGCCTCGCTCCTTCGCACGCGGAGGCGCTCGGACACGACGACCGTCGGGCCACCGAGCTGTACTTCGACGGCATGGCCGGCGCATGGGACGGGAAGATGGTCCTGGACGCGGAGGGCAGGCGCCGCCTGGAGGCCGCGCTGGACGAGCTCGCCGTCCGCCCCGGGCACACGGTGGTCGACGCAGGCTGCGGTACGGGAGTTCTGGTCCCCTTTCTGAAAAAGCGCATCGGCCGCCGCGGCCGGGTGGTGGCGGTCGACCTGTCCGGGGCAATGGTCGACGCCGCCCGGGCCAAGAACCGGCTGGAGGGGCGGTTCACCTGGGTGGCGGGAGACATCGCGGAGGTTCTCGAAAGGGCGGAGCCGGGCTCTGTGGACCGGATCGTCTGCTTCTCGGCCTTCCCCCATTTCGCGGACAAGCCCCGGGTGCTGCGGGCGTTCCGGCGGGCGCTGCGTCCCGTTTCGGGCGCAGCCGGCGATGCAGCCTTCGGTGCAGACGGGGGCCGCTTCGGGATCATCCACCTCAGGAGCTCCGAAGAGCTCAACCGCTTTCACGCGAGCCTGGAGCACACCCCCGTGTGCGGCCACGTGCTCCCGCCGGCTGCGGAGGCGGCGGCCATGGCCCGGGAGGCCGGCCTCAAGGTGCTGGATGCCCGGGAAGAACCGGGGCTGTACCTGGTGATCGGCGCCCGCTGAGGGCGGAGCCTGCCGTCGAGGCCTCCCGGGGGAAGCCTCCGGACCGGCGCGGCTCAGGGGCGCGGGGTCAGGCCCAGGCGGGCGGCCACCAGGCGGTCGAACAGGCGCGAGGGCAGATAGCGCGGCAGGATCCAGCCGATGAGCCATCGCCCCGGGACCGGATAGCGGGCTCGGGGCCGGGGGTGCTCCAGTGCCCGGAGGATTACCCGGCTCACCCTCTCGACGGGCATGGCCGAGAGCAGGCGCCCGCGGAGCTCGGAATCGCGGACCCCGTTGATAGCGGACGCGTAGCCGGTGTTCCCGTACGCTTCGATCTGCCCCAGCGCCTTGTCGAAGATCGGCGTTCGGGTGTTCCCCGGCTCGATCAGGATCACGTCGATTCCGTAGAGCAGGAGCTCCCGGCGCAGCGAGTCGGTCAGCCCCTCCAGGGCGTGCTTGGAGGCGGCGTAGGCACCCATGAAGGGGTAGCCGATTCTGCCGCTCACCGAGCTGAGGTTGATGATGCGTCCCCGGGGGAAAGGGGCGCCGGGTCTGGCCCCGAGCAGGGGCAGGAACGCCTGGGTGACCTGCAGCAGCCCGACCACGTTGACCTCCAGCTGCTCCCGGATCTCGGGCACCGGGAGATGCTGCAGAGGCCCGATGCGGGTGATCCCGGCGTTGTTGATCAGCCCGGCCAGGTTGCCCCCACCGATCGCGGCCCCCACCCGGGATGCGGCCTCCGCAACCGCCGGGCCGTCGGTTACGTCGAAGCGCAGCGGCTCGAAGCGCTCCCCCAGCTCGGCGGCGAGGCGCTTCCCGTCGTCCCGGCTGCGGACGCTCCCGAACACGGAGTAGCCTCGCTCCAGAAGAGCCTCTGCGGTTGCCCGGCCGATGCCGGTGGACACTCCGGTAATGACCACGTGATTCATCTTCCCCCCCCTCGTATTCCGTCTTCGGCCCCTGCAAACCAGCCTCATGCGAACAGAATTATAGGGAAGGAGGGCAATGTCGTGAAGATCTCGTGGCTGGTTCTCGTCGCAGGGGGCGCCGCAGGGGGCTGCCGCCTCGGTGCGAACCGACTGGGGAGCCTCCCTGTTCGGTACCATCGTCGGGGACCTGTTCTGCCTGTTCCACGCCATGCCGCTGGGGCTTTGGCCCGACGCCACCGTGTCGGCGTACCTGCGCCTGTAGTGCCGGGTGCGGCGGGAGGGGGCTACAGCACGGAGCCGAGGCGGCGTGCGCCTTCGGCGAGGAGGTCCGCATCGTAGTAGGAAAAGGAGAGGCGCAGGTGGTCGCCGAAGTGCCCGCGGGTGGAAAAGCGCGTCCCCGGCACGAAGCTCACCCCTGCCCCCAGCGCCCGCTCGAGCAGCCTCCGGCTGTCCGTGCCTTTCGGCAGCGCCAGCCAGACGAAGAACCCCCCCTGGGGCGCGAACGCCTCGGCGCCCCGGGGGAGTTGGCTGCCCAGCGCCGCGGCCAGAGCCCGCGCCCGGGCCCTGTACTCCCGGCGCAGAGCGCTCAGGTGCTCCAGCACGAGCCCCTCCTCGAGAGCGGAGGCGACGATGCCGGAAGTGAAGGGATTGAGCCCCCCGCCGCTGTCGAGCAGGCCGGACCCTGCCAGGCGGCGCAGCAGCTCCCCGGGGCCCTGGACCCAGCCCAGGCGCAGCCCCGGCGCCAGAATCTTGGAGAAGGAGCCGAGGGAGAGAACGCCTGCGTTGGAGGCGGAGCAGGCTAATGCCCGGGGCGGCGGGGAGCCGTAGCTCAGCGGGTGATAGACCTCGTCGGCCACCACCAGAAAGCCGTGCTCGCGGGCCAGCTCCAGCACCTCCAAGCGCCGGGGCTCCGAGAGACTGGCTCCGCTGGGGTTCTGGTAGGTCGGCACCGTGTAGAGAAACGCCGGCCGCTCGCGCTGGAGCTCATCCGCCAGGGCGTCGGGGAGCAGCCCCTGGCTGTCCGTCGGAAGCCCGCGAACCCGCAGGCCGTGGTCGGCGAAGATGCGCAGGGCCAGGAAGTACGTTGGCTCCTCCACGAACACGCAGTCCCCGGGGGTCGTGAACAGCGTGCAGATCAGGTCCAGCGCCTGGGAGACCCCGTTGGACACGAACAGCTCTTCGGGGTCGACCGGGGCGCCGTACTGCCCGCTCAGGAACGAAGCCAGGGCGCGGCGCAATCCGGCACCGCCGGCCTCCGCACCGTACTGAAGCAGCGAAGGGTCTTCCCCGCCCAGCGGCCCTTCCGCCGCCCTTCGCAGCAGCGCAAGCGGCAGCAGCGCGGGGGAGGGGTGGCCGAGGGCCAGCTCGATGACCCCCTGTCGTGGGGCCGCCTGGGTGTTCGGGAGGTCTTTCACGCCGGGCATTCTACCAGTGCGCCGCCCCGGGGACAAGGTTCGCGGAGCCCGTCGCGGGGCCCTTGCACGCCGCTCCACACGGACAAAGTTGACTAAAAAAGTCCTATTTACTATCTTCGGGACAGAGTCGAAAGGAGCGCAACAGTGAAGAACCATGAACGAACGAGGGGGCGCAGGGGCACGATCCTGGCGCTGGCCATAGTGGTTTTTGCCGTGATGGGTACTACTGTCTCGGCGGCCGAGGTGGTGGCTCGGCGGGTGGTCTCCGAGGAGGCGACCTTCCGGGTGGTCCGGGTGGCCGGCGGGCTGCAGAACCCCTGGGGCATGGCCTTCCTGCCTGACGGCAGGGTGCTGGTGAGCGAGCGCCCCGGGCGGCTGCAGCTCGTGGACGGCGGGACGGTCACGGAAGTGACCGGGCTTCCGCAGATCAGCGCGACCGGGCAGGGTGGGTTGCTGGACCTGGCGCTCCACCCGCGGTACGAGCAAAACGGCTGGATCTACTTCTCCCACGCCGCGGGGGCGGGTTCGGAGCTCGGTACCCGGATCAGCCGGGCGCGGCTGGAGGGCAATCGCCTGACGGACGTCCAGACCATCTTCAGGATGCGCCCGGGGTCGAGCACGAGCCAGCATTTCGGCTCGCGTCTGCTGTTTCTGCCCGACGGCACCCTGCTGTTCACCATCGGGGACCGGGGAAACCGGGAACGAGCCCAGGACCTGAACGACCATGCCGGCAGCACCCTCAGGATCAACGACGACGGCAGCGTCCCGCCGGACAATCCCTTCGTGGGCAGGCCGGGAGCTCTGCCTGAGATATACACCTACGGGAACCGCAACGCCCAGGGCATGGCCCTCCACCCGGGCACGGGTCGCGTCTGGCAGCACGAGCACGGACCGAGGGGCGGGGACGAGGTCAACATCATCGAGCCCGGGAAGAACTACGGCTGGCCCCTCATCACCTACGGCCAGGAGTACTTCGGCGGGCGGATCGGGGAGACCCGGAAGCCGGGACTCGAGCAGCCGCTCCTGCACTGGACCCCCTCGATCGCTCCTTCCGGGATGGCCTTCTACACGGCTTCGGCTTTCCCGGGCTGGCGCGGGGACCTGTTCGTAGGCGCCCTGGCGGGCAGGCACCTGAGGCGCCTGAAGATAGAGGGGGAACAGGTCGTGGGCCAGGAAGTGCTGCTCCTGAACGTTCTGGGCAGGATCCGCGACGTGCGGCAGGGTCCCGACGGCCTGCTGTACCTGCTGACCGACGAACGCAACGGGGCGCTGTACCGCCTGGAGCCGGCGGGCTGAGGGCTCGTTCGTCGGGTGTGGCAAGGGTGGCTATCGGTCTGCCGCGATCGGTGATGATGAGCTCCTCGCCCGATGCTTAGGAATTCCACGAAAAAGGGCTTGCATTTTTCGCTACACAGATGTATAGTGTTTTATTATGAACGATACCGAGGACCTGGCCCAGGAAATCGCCACCTTGTCCGCGCACCTGGATGCAGCCACCCACCGTCTGCTGGAATGCATCCGGAGCTTCGACCAGAGCGGCGAGTGGTACGAGCAGGGGGCCATCTC
>Ga0068714_10007873_pt1 | contig 10156 bp, 7 predicted proteins | sample MTBNYHSulfiMetaG_FD_62988 | JGI IMG/M metagenome (GOLD analysis project Ga0068714, IMG submission 62988) | Enrichment culture microbial communities from rom New York Harbor, USA that are MTBE-degrading - MTBE-NYH (New York Harbor Sulfidogenic)... | ecosystem: Environmental > Aquatic > Marine >...
AAGCTGACAAGGATTTTCGACATTGCCACTTTCTACAAGTGTTTCAGCCTGGTGCCGAGAGGACGTCACATTGTCAGAGTATGTTGCGGCACCGCCTGTCATCTTGGCGGTGCCGCGCGGAATTTGGAACAAGTAAAGAGGCTACTCAATGTGGAAGCAGGGGAAACGACAGATGACCGTAATTTCTCGTTGGAGACGGTTAACTGTCTGGGTACTTGTGCCCTGGCACCCGTAATCGTAGTGGACGGCGATTATTATGATGCGGTGCATCCTGGAAAGATAGAGAAAATACTTTCAGGATATTATAATGCAGAATCGGAAGGGTTAACCCTTGAAGAGGATTAGAACTGTATCCGGGCTGGAAGAATTAAGGGTGTCTATTTTAAAGAAAAAAGACCCCGAAAAGACTATTATTCGGATTTGCAACACCGGTTGCCGGGCCAGAAGGTCTTCGAAGGTTATTGAGGCCTTCAAACGCGTGATCGTGGATCAAGCCCTTCAGGACAGGATTGAGATCAAAGGAACGGGATGCCATGGATTTTGCGAGATGGGCCCGATCGTGGTTGTTGAACCCGCCAATATTTTTTATTGCCGCGTAAGACCGGAGGATGTTGCCGATATCCTTTCTGAAACGGTCCTAAAGGGCAAAGTCTTAGAGCGATTGGTGTGGAAAGACCCGCACACCAAGGAGCCGGTCATATTTGAGAAGGATATCCCCTTTTACAAAAAACAGAAAAAGATTGTTTCGCATAACAGCGGCAGGATTGATCCCACTGATATAGAAGACTATATAGCGGTTGAGGGATATAAGGCTTTAGCAAAAAGCCTGACCGCTATGACTCCGGCGGAGGTAGTGGAAACAGCTGTCGCTTCCGGTATCCGGGGAAGGGGTGGAGGCGGTTTCCCCACCGGCATAAAATGGCGGATTTGCAGTAATGCGCCCGGTGACACTAAGTATATAATAGCTAATGGTGACGAGGGTGATCCGGGTGCGTTTATGGATCGAAGCCTCATGGAAGGTGATCCGCATAGTATTATCGAAGGGATGATAATCGGAGGGTATGCCATCGGCGCCCGGCAGGGGATTATCTACGTACGGGATGAATACCCGATAGCTATTATGCATTTGTCTTGTGCTATAAAACAGGCGGAAGAATACGGCCTTTTGGGCCGGGATATTCTGGGCAGCGCTTTTGATTTTACGCTTAAGATAAGCAGGGGGGCCGGGGCCTTTGTATGCGGAGAAGAAACCGCCCTCATGATCTCCATCGAAGGCAGGAGCGGCACCCCGCGGTCCAGACCGCCTTACCCGGCCATTGAAGGATTATGGGGCAAACCCACGGTTCTGAATAACGTAGAGACCTTTGCCAATATCCCTCAGATCATTTTAAACGGCGCCACCTGGTATTCTGCTATTGGGACATCTGGTAGCAAAGGCACCAAGATATTCTCGCTGGTGGGGAAGGTCAGAAACACGGGCCTAGTCGAGGTGGAGACGGGAACCACGCTTCGCGAGATCATTTTCGAAATCGGAGGGGGAATCAGGAAAGGCAGGCGCTTCAAGGCGGTTCAGACCGGCGGGCCGTCCGGAGGTTGTATCCCCATCAGTAAGATAGACATGCCGGTTGATTATGACAGCCTCCGGGAGGCCGGGGCCATTATGGGCTCCGGCGGCATGATCGTGATGGATGAGACATCCTGCATGGTGGATGTCGCCAGATACTTTATAAACTTCTTGATGTTCGAATCGTGCGGCAAATGTGTCCCGTGCCGGGAAGGCCTGAAACAGATGCATGAGATATTGAAAAATATCTGCGAGGGCCGGGGGCAGAGAGGTGATATTGAATTATTAAGCGATCTCGCCGGTGTTATGACGACGGCCTCTCTGTGTGCCCTGGGCGGGACCGCTCCCAATCCTGTGCTCAGCACTATTCGGTACTTCCGGGATGAATATGAGGCCCATATATTTGATAAAAAGTGCCCGGCCGGGGTATGCAAAAACCTCTTTGAATATGTTATTGACGAGGAGCGTTGTAACGGTTGTACCCTCTGTCAGCTCAGATGTCCGCAGGGAGCCATTTCCGGCGAAAAAAAGAAACCCCATGTGATCGACCCTGAGCGGTGTATTAAGTGCGGTATCTGTTACAGTATATGCAAGCGGGAAGCAATCAGAGTCAAATAGCCGTAGGAGAAAAAGAGTGAAGGTAGCCATAATAATTGACGGCCAAAGGGTACAGATCGACCGCGGCGCTCCGATTATTGATGCGGCCAGGAAAGCCGGTATCTTTATTCCCACTCTCTGTTACCACGAGGCCATCAAGGCGTATGGGTCGTGTCGCCTCTGTATGGTGGAAGTTATTCAGAATAGGCAGTCCAGGTTGGTGACGTCCTGCAACTTTCCGGCAGAAGGGGGGATGGAGGTCTTTACCGATACACCCAGGGTCAGAAAAATCCGAAGGGTAATCGTGGAACTCTTACTGGCGAGATGTCCTGATGTGCCGTTGCTACGGACCATGGCTGTGCAGATGGGGATTGACTTCAACCGTTTCCGGAAAAAAGAGGGGAAAGAGTGCATCCTGTGCGGACTCTGCGTCCGTTTTTGTGAAGAAGTCGTGGGGGTCGGGGCCATAGGCTTGGCCAATCGGGGTACGGAACGCGAAGTGGCGACCCCTTTTAAGGTGGCCTCGGATGTCTGTATCGGCTGTGGTTCATGCACTTATATATGCCCTACAGGGTGCATTGAGATGGTTCCTGACGAAGAAACACCAAAACTGCGGCGTATGAACCTGGGTAAACTCTCACTTTCTCCCTGCCCGAATAAATATCAGTGTGAGACATGCTCAATTGAGCAAGAATTCTTTGAGGATATAAAGCGGGTTATCGCCGACTTTCGCGGTAACCATAAGAGGGCCTCTTCATAACATCCCGCCGAATCCACCATACTGGCCACCGTATCCAGATGCTGCCGAAGGTCGTTTTTGAGACTCTCAGGCAGGACAGTCTCACGATCCTTGTCGCTCTTCCCTGATCTAATTGTTAGACAACCCCGTTCAAAATCAATATCTTTAGCTCTTAGTCTGAGGCATTCCAGAAGACGAAGGCCACAACCGTATAGAAGCTGTGCCATCAGAAGATTCGTTCCGTTGAGATGTTCAAACAGACGAAAAACTTCCTGTTTTGTCAAAACAACGGGAAGTCTGCGTTTTGGGGATGCCCTGACGGCTCCACTAATATCGTCAATTTGTTGTGTTTTTTAACAAATTTCTATATGATGCTTGACATATTCAGCTCAGACGAAAAAAGCTGAGTCTACATAATATATAAGTTGGGCATTAACTAAACCGCTTTGAGCGGTTCACAATTTCATACCTCTGGCTCTGCCGGAGGTCAGGTGATTTTCCGCCGGCTATAGCCGTCTTGGAGATATACAAATTGAAGGCGCTGGAGCGCAGAACTTAACATGCCTGAACTTCCAGAAGTCGAGAATATAGTAAGAGACCTCCGGCCAAAGCTCTGTGGTAAGCTTATAAAAGCGGTTGAAGTTGCTCACCATAGCATAATAGTAGGCCGGAAAAATAGTCTTCCAGGGCTCCTCAGAAATAAGAAAATCAAAAACCTGTCCCGGAAAGGCAAATGTATTGTCTTTGATCTGTCAAATGGCTATGAGCTTAGCATCCATCTGGGCATGACCGGTCAATTATTATACCGGCAGAAGGGTGGGGCGATAGACCGGCATACCCGCATGGTCTTTCATCTTAATGATAATCTACATGAGTTACGTTTTGCCGATATGCGTCGCTTTGGCTGGGTTTCCCTCCGGTCGAAGATGCGCCGGGGCGTGAGGCCGGGTGAAGACAAAAATGCCTATCTGGATAATCTGGGCCCTGATGCCCTGACCCTCGATCTAAAAGGGTTCAAAACCTGTCTCTCTAACCGAACCGGCACAGTAAAAGGTCTCTTGCTCAATCAGCATATTATAAGCGGTCTGGGGAATATTTATACAGATGAAAGTCTTTACCAGGCCGGCATCCATCCGCGAAGAAAGGTAAATACGCTCACTGAACATGAGATCAAAAGACTCCATAAGGCCATCGGGCAGATACTCAAAGAGGCTATTGTCTGTGGTGGTTCTAGTGTCAGCACCTATAGGCTGCCGGATGGAAAAGAGGGGGAATTCCAGAGACAGCATAAGGTATATAAGCGGCAAGGCAGGCCGTGCCCGCGGTGTAGGGCGCCTATTGTCAGGATAAGGGTGGCTGGACGGGGGACGTACTTTTGCCCAAAATGTCAAGGTGAAAATTAGCGTAGAAGTGATCTCCTTAGTTTCTTTGCTTCACAGCTTGCGCAGCGACCCTTTCGGGGCTCGCAGGTGGGGAAGGGTTTTACCCCTTCCAGCCTCTAAAGGACTGGCTTTCCCCTTCCTGCTCGCTCTCGAAGGGTACCCCCCTGCTCCAGCAAGTTTCGCTCAGAACCATAAGGAGTTCCCTAACAACTCAGGAACATGCTAAATTAATACGGAATCATGTTCGAACCGGCCTATATAGAAACATATAGAAGAAACGAGATCAAGCCCCGTGTCGAAAAACTTAATAGAATACTTGAAGAATGTTGCCTATGTCCACGAAAATGTCGAGTTAATCGGATTCAGAACGAAAAAGGGATATGCCGTACAGGCAGACTTCCCATGATCTCCAGTTTTAGCCCGCATTTTGGAGAAGAGGCCCCGCTTGTAGGTCGACATGGATCGGGGGCCATATTTATAACAAACTGTAATCTCCTCTGCGTTTTTTGTCAGAACTGGGAAACCAGTCACCTCGGAGAAGGCGAAGAAATCTCTTTGGAACAATTTGCAATGGTGATGCTATATTTACAGAACATGGGTTGCCATAACATCAATTTTGTCACCCCAACTCATGTTGTGCCCCAGATACTGGAGGCCCTATCCATAGCCATTAAGGGCGGACTTTGCGTCCCCCTGGTTTATAATACAGGCGGCTATGATTCCATCGAGACGATTAAGCTGCTGGATGGTATTTTTGATATCTATATGCCTGATTTTAAATACTGGGATGAAGAGGTGGCCATAAGACTCTCCAAGGCGCCCGGTTACCCGGAGATAGCCGGACAGGCCATTAAAGAAATGCACCGCCAGGTGGGCGACCTGACTGTAGATTCCAGTGGCATAGCACAGCGTGGACTCCTGGTGCGCCATCTGGTCCTGCCGGGTGGTCTGGCCGGGACGCGGGATGTTATGCGTTTTCTGGCCCGGGAAATATCGCCGAATACCTACGTGAATATAATGGACCAGTATCGGCCCTGCGGCGAGGCGTACAAATATCCTCCCATTGACCGGCGTATAACTGCCGAGGAATACCGTGAGGCGATCACGATGGCCGGAGAAGAAGGGATAACTAGGCTTGACCCGCGGAAACGGACATTTATCCTGTGCTGACGGCTTCGTAAGAAGTCAATTTCTCACGCAAAGCCGCCAAGGACGCAAAGTTTTTTCTTTAATAATATGTTCTTAGCGGTCGTTGCGGCTTGCGTGATATTTTGGAATTTTTACGAGATTATCAACATTGAAGTCTTAAGCTTATGAGCGATAGGCGTATATTTGCGGTTGGGGATATTCATGGATGTCTGGATAAGCTGGAAGGGTTAATGGGTACACTGCCGGTTAACCTCGGACAGGATGCTCTTATCTTTCTTGGAGATTATATTAACCGCGGTCCGGCTTCCCGTGAAGTCATCGACTATCTCTTAGATTTAAAAGATAGGTCGAATCATATAGTATTTCTTATGGGTAACCATGAAAAGATGTTCCTCGATTATCTTGACCGGGTCAATCCCTTTTTATTCATCCTGAATGGAGGCCAGAAGACCATCGATGCCTATAGCAAAAAGGGGGAGTTTTCCTTGCCCCCGGATCATCATGATTTTTTTCGTTCGCTGCGCCTTATACATGAGACAGAGGACTATATCTTTGTTCATGCCGGCCTTCGGCCTTATTTACCGTTAGAGGATCAAAAAATAGAGGACATTCTCTGGATAAGAGAGGCCTTTTTTTCTTCTATGTACGATTTTGGCAAGAAAGTCGTCTTCGGTCACACGCCATTTGGTGAGCCGCTGGTGATGGGAAACAAGATAGGCATTGACACCGGTGCAGTTTACGGCAATAAACTGACATGCGTTGAGCTACCCGCACAGAAGTTTTATTCTTTTTGACCATATTTATACCCCTTTGTCGAGCAATCAGTATTCAGCTATCAGTATGAAGCCGGGCCACCGTTTATTGTTGACCGTTTACCGAAAGAAAATGTCGGACAACGGTAAACGGATAACGGACAACAAACATGCTGATGGCGGATGGCGGATAGCTGAAAGCTTGAAGTTCGCCTCGGTAAATCTGTTCGCCCAGGGCCGGATGAGCGCTAACTACAACCCGTCAGGAATTTTCAATCAGGATTTAAGAAAAAAACTCCTCATGCCGATGCAAAAAACAGTGGTAGTCCCATTATGTATAGTCAAATAAGGAAAACCTAGAGGGATAGAGATGGACAACGAACTCAAAAACTTGCAGGAGATATTAGATGATATCGCGCTTAAGGCTATAATGCTGACCCCGGGCAATCTGGTTGAGTTAGGGGAGCTCCTCTCCAAGATCGAAGAGGTTATGGCCTATGAGGATACAACCCTCCCGGCGGCTGTAAAGAAGATAGGCGGGGGACTCAAACTTATTATAGAAAAGATCATATTGGGCGAGCTACCCGACACGGACGTAGTCTATGAAAAAATAAGCCAGGCCATCTCTATCTTACAGGATATTTGCAGAGAAAAAGACCAGGAGCAGGCCGGCGCTTCTCTTAAAAACTTTAATGGACTGCTTAAAGAATTAAATCTTGCGGATACGGAAGGGCAAACAGCGGGACAAGATGACACAACAATGGAAGAGGAGGCAACCCCTGAGGTTTCTGTGACCAAAAGCAAGCCGGTTATAGACATTACTCAGGATAAAGAATTGCTTGCCGGATTTATTAGCGAGAGCATGGAACATCTTGAACAAATTGAGGTGGACATCCTCTCCCTTGAACAGTCTCCCGAGGATAAGGACTGCATAAACACTATTTTTAGACCATTCCATACTATAAAAGGTGTCTCAGGCTTTTTGAATCTACAGGATATTAACAAGTTAGCACATGAAACGGAAAATATCCTGGATAAAGCCCGAAACGGCGAACTTTCGATCTCCTCAGAAATTATTGACCTTATCCTGGACGCCTGTGATGTCCTGAAGAGGATGATAATGGACATAAAAACGGCCCTGGAGACAGGTACATTAGAGCAAAAGGATTACGACCTGGACAGTTTTATCAACCGGATAAGGGCCGCGCAGGAAGGGGTGGTAGGAGAAGAGGCCGCCCTGCCGGAGCCTAAATTAGTAGGGGAGATACTGGTCGAAAAGGGTGTGGCCGATACAGAGGCCATAGATAAGGCCCTGGAAAAACAGCGAGATTCCGGTGAAAAAATCGGGGAGATTATCATCAGAGAGGCCGCTGTTAAACCCAAAGAGGTCGCCCATGCACTGCGTGAACAAAAAGCTATGACCTCCATTGCTTCTGCCGGGACTGCCAATAGCGCCGTCAAGGTGGACATCGGCAAGCTCGATAACCTGGTAGATATGGTCGGTGAGCTGGTCATCACCCAGTCCCTTATCTGGCAGAATTCCCACGTCCAGACCATACGGGATCAGAAACTTATGCGTGATTTCTCCCAGCTAAGCCGTATTACTACCGAGCTACAGAAGACAGCCATGTCTTTGCGAATGGTGCCCATAAAACAGACCCTTCAGAAGATGATCCGGTTGGTACGGGATCTGGCCAAAAAATCTGAAAAACAGGCTGATCTTCAGATGAGCGGTGAGGATACAGAGATCGACCGCAATATGGTGGACGCCATTTATGATCCCTTGGTGCATATGATACGTAACTCTATAGACCATGGCATTGAGATGCCGGATGAAAGAGCAACTAAAGGCAAGCCGGCCACCGGCACTATCTGGTTAAGGGCTTATCAAAAAGGCGGTAACATTGTGATTGAGATCGAGGATGACGGACAGGGCCTGAACCGCGAGAAGATATTAAAAAAGGCCAAGGAAAAGGGATTGATTAAAAACACCGAGGGTCTCTCCACATTTGAAATTGATAATCTTATATTCCAGGCCGGATTTTCTACAGCCGATAAGATAACCGATGTCTCCGGCCGGGGCGTAGGGATGGATGTAGTAAAGAAAGCCATAGAGAAGTTGCGCGGCAAGGTGGAGATAAGTTCGCGCCCCGGGCAAGGTTCCACATTCACCATTAAGGTTCCGCTTACCCTGGCTATTATCGACGGCATAATAGTAAAGGTAGGGGTGGAACGTTATATAGTGCCAACAGTGGTCATTAAAGAGACTATAAGGCCGCGGCAGGAAGAATATAGCACTGTCCATGGCAAGGGCGAGATGATTAAGGTCAGGGGAAATCTTATCCCGTTAGTAAGATTATATAAGATGTTTGATATTGATGCCGAACATAAAGACCCTTGCGAGTCTCTGGTAGTTGTGGTTGAAAACGAAGGACGGCAAAAATGCCTGCTGGTTGATGACCTCCTTGGCAAACAAGAAGTGGTCATCAAGAGTCTCGGAGACCACATGAAAAATGTCAGAGGACTGGCTGGAGGGACTATTTTAGGAGACGGGAAAGTAGGGCTGATTTTAGATATAAACGGCATATTTAGTGTGGCTGAAGAACAAAATTTGGGGATGCTGCATTAATTAGCAGTCAGCCATCGGGAGTCGGAAGAAGTGATGAGTAACGAGTAATGAGTTTTTCAACTCGTAACCCGGAACCCGGAGAGCTGAGAGATGAGAGATGAACACTGATGGCTGAAAGCTTATATATGAAAAAGGGGAGTTAAATTATGCCGGCAGATAAGAATATGAGAATATTGGTGGTTGATGACTTTAACACCATGCGCCGTATAGTAAAAAACATTCTGAAACAACTGGGATTCGAAAATGTAGGCGAGGCCGAAAACGGTCAGGAGGCGCTTGAGGTCTTGAAAAAGGAAAAATTTGACTTCGTAATAACCGACTGGAACATGCCGGTTATGACCGGTCTTGATCTCCTTAAGGCGATCAAGGCAGATGCCGCACTAAAAGACATCCCCGTAATGATGGTCACTGCCGAGGCACAGCAACAGAATATCGTGGAGGCGGTTAAGACCGGGGCCAGTAACTATATTGTCAAGCCATTTACGGCCGAAGTTCTGGAAGAAAAGATAAGCAAGATATTCAAGTAATCTGATGTTCGACGACCTTACCGATAACGAATTCGAACTCTTCAGTAAGCTCGTCTATACTAAGTCCGGCATTAACCTCCACACAGGCAAGAAGGAATTACTGCGCGCCAGGCTGGCCAAAAGGCTGAGAAGCTCTAATTTTCAGAGTTTTCAGGAATATTATGATTACGTGCTGCAGGATAAGAGTGGGGAGGAACTGGTTCGGCTGCTGGATAGCGTGTCCACCAACCTGACCAGTTTTTTTCGTGAATCCAAGCATTTTCAATTCCTGGCAGATGAGGCGCTGCCGGGCCTGCTTGCAGATAAAAAAAGGGGCGGAAGGATAAAAATCTGGAGCGCCGGTTGTTCATCGGGCGAGGAGCCTTATTCTCTTGCAATAACTATCTTAGAACATACGGCAATTACCCCGGCGTTGAACCTAAAAATATTGGCAACCGATATATCTACAAGGGTCTTAACTACAGCCGAGCAGGGGATATACCCGGAAGAACGATGCAAAGATATTGATATTAATATCCTGAAAAAATACTTCCAAAAAGGACAGGGCCGGTGGCAGGGATACGTCCAGGTTAAGCCTGTGGTCAGGAACTGCATCCAGTTTATGAGATATAACCTCATGGAACCATGTCCATGTAAGGAACCTATGGACATAATTTTTTGCCGTAATGTGATGATCTATTTCGATAAGAACACACAGGAAAAAGTAGTAAACGGTTTTTATTCGGCGCTAGGTGAGGGAGGCTACCTTTTTATCGGGCACTCAGAAAGCCTGACGGGTATAAAGCATGCCTTTAAATATGCGCGTCCGACTGTCTAT
>Ga0068714_10007875_pt1 | contig 10153 bp, 4 predicted proteins | sample MTBNYHSulfiMetaG_FD_62988 | JGI IMG/M metagenome (GOLD analysis project Ga0068714, IMG submission 62988) | Enrichment culture microbial communities from rom New York Harbor, USA that are MTBE-degrading - MTBE-NYH (New York Harbor Sulfidogenic)... | ecosystem: Environmental > Aquatic > Marine >...
ATATAAGCCTGTCAGCGCATCGTGCATGCTAAGGTATTGCAATTTAATTTCCGCCAGCTTTTGGGCGGAAATGTCGACCAGCATGACCTGGCAAACCGGTGCGCCGACCACAGGCTGCATGACAGTGGCCGCCAGGTGCACCCAGAATATCGTTCCGTCTTCTTTCACCATGCGCAGGTCTGCGGCCTGTGGTTTTTCCGTCTTAAAAAGTTGTTTGAGGTGAAGATAATAAATATCCTGGTCTTCTTTATGTATGAATCGGGTAATTGGAATTTTGAGTAACTTGCTGCGGGCGACGCCCAGTAATGCGGCAGCGGTCAGGTTGTTCTCTAAAATCAGCCCATTCTTATTCAGTGTGCAATAACCAATTGGTGCCAGGTCGTAGAGGTCAAAATAGCGCGACTTCGCGGCTTCCAGTTCTACCTGTATTTGGCGCAGTTCTTCGTTCTGCATCTCCAATTCAATTTGATGTACGCGAAGTTCGTGAAGTACCTGTCGCATTTCTTCAGGGGACAGCGCCTCCACATCTTTGTGCGATGAGACGGCATTTTCACGGGCTATTTGTTCGGCACGCTGGCGCAGATAGGCTGCCTGGTCCGTAATATTCTTTTTGCTTTTCATAGAAAAGTTCCTTTGTTGAACTTAAGGACCTCTAATCCGAATTAGATAACAGAATTTTGAGCAGGGTGTTTTGCGCCAGATTCCCGTTCAGTAGTCGCGATAGCATAGACCTGACCGGTCTCATTTACCAGTGCTGTCGCAGTCAGCCAGACATCTATAATCTTTCCATTTTTGGCGATCCGCTGTGTATTGAAAGGCTCTAAAACATCGGCGTTACCCAGCTGTTTCACCACTTGCAAAGCTTCCTGCCGCATATTCTCTGGAATGAGATCGTGAAAGTTCATCTGCAAGGCTTCGGCCTCACTCCAGCCGTACATCTTCTCGGCCCCAGGACTCCAGGCCAAGATTTGGCCCTCCAGATCATGGACTGTAATGGCATCGTGAGCATCGCGCAATACTACAGCAAAGCGGCGCAGCTCTTCGTGTTCTCTCAGGGATGCCTGCACCTGTTTCATCTCGGTGATGTTTACGAAGGTGATCACTGCGCCTTCGATCACATTGTCGAGAGTGCGGTAAGGTTGGATACGCAAGGTGTACCACCTGCCTTCTATTGTCTCCACCTCCAACTCTTTTGCTACCAGTGTGTCGAGCACCTCCTGTGCGTCTGTGACAAGGTGATCGTAACCGACCAGATTGGAAACAATATGGCCTACAGGCCGCCCCACATCGCTCGAGATGAGATTGATGATTTTGACGACCGCGGGGGTAAAGCGCAGGATGCGCAGTTGAAAATCCACAAAAATGGTGCCGATGCCGGTGCCGGCCAGCAAGTTGCTCATGTCGTTGTTGGCCCGTGACAAATCTGCTACCTTGGTTTGCAATTCGGTATTGACTGTAGCCAATTCCTCGTTAATGGATTGCAACTCCTCTTTTGAAGTCTCCAGTTCTTCGTTGGTGGATTGTAATTCTTCGTTGATGGACTGCATTTCCTCATTGGAAGATTTGAGCTCTTCATTGGAAGTTTCGAGTTCTTCAACGGTGGTTTGGAGGTATTCCTCTTTAGCACGCAGTTCCTGTTTGAGAGCGGTGATGTCCGCGCTAGTGTCCGTTCCAGCATCGGCTATTATCGATGGGTCGACAGCCTGTGTGTTAAGAGTGGTCTGCTGAGCCAGTTCTGAATTGAAGGACGATGTATCTTCCAGGATGACCAGAAACAGGGGCGACTCACGCATCGCGGGAGATGGAAAGGTCACAGGGCTTATGGTGAGGTTGACTGTGGTGAAGTCTCCGTTGGTTTTAACGCGCAGGCCCGGTGAGCGCACAACCTCATTGGTCCCAGCAGCTCGATGCAGAGCAGTGGTCAGATCGCGCCGCAACCCTTCGCGGGCCATTTTCAGGATATTATTGATTTCCACTTCACCCGGAGGCGGTTCCAGGTACTTTCCGGTGCGGCCGTGAAGATAGAGGATGTCACCCTGGGCATTAACAAGCGCAGCGGCTGGGGTAAATTGCTGCAAAAGTGCCTGTTCCGTCATCTCGCGCAGTGGCAGTTTCGCAGTGGATGGTGTCGTACCGGTGATTTGCAGGTTATCTTTTTTCTGTTTTGTGATGTGTGGGAGAAATCTGTTCAGAGCTGAGTGGTGAGTACCGATAAAGTCATCTTTACGCTGATACAATTTTGATTTGCGGTCCAGCGTAGTAAAGAGGTCGCTAAAATCACCGATGGTCTCAGAATTACCCAGAAAGAGTGTTCCGGCAGGATTCAACGCGTAGTGGAACAGGGGAATGAGCTTCTTCTGTAAATCTGCACGCATATAAATCAGCAGGTTGCGGCAACTAACCAGGTCGAGTTTGGAGAACGGGGGATCTTTGATTACATCCTGCTCTGAAAATATCAGCATATCGCGGATACCTTTGTTGATGCGATACATACTGCCGTCGGGTTCGAGCGTAAAAAATCGCGCCAGCCGTTCGGGTGTAATATCAGCGGCAATATTCACAGGATAGAGACCAGTGCGGGCCTGGGCGACCGCCAGGTTGTCAATGTCGGTTGCAAAAATCTGAATCTTGTAGAACTGTTTCAGCGTATCCAGATGCTCTTGCAGCAGGATGGCAATGGAATAAGCCTCCTCGCCGGTAGAGCATCCCGTTACCCAGACGCGAATCTGATCTCCCGCAGGTTTTCCGGTAAAAATTTTGGAAATAACCTTTTCCTGGAGTGCATTAAAAGCCTCCGGATCGCGGAAGAAGTTGGTGACACCAATCAACATGTCCCGAAAGAGCGACTCCAGTTCGGCTGGCGATTGTTGTAAATACTTGACGTATCCATCCATCGTTTCAATCTGGTTAATTGCCATGCGGCGTTCAATACGACGTTGTATGGTGCTTGGTTTATATTGGGAAAAGTCATGTCCGGTGTGAGTGCGTAACAAGATGAATATCTTGTTCAATGAATTTCCGGTCTGGGGCTCTGGAGAGGCAGCGGCCTGAGGGGGCTTTCCAAAGGTTTGGACCACGTAAGCCATAAGCTGGGCTGGCATCTCGGCTGGTGGAAGCTCGTAGTCTACCAGACCAGTGGCAATAGCGCTGCGCGGCATGCCGTCGTACTCGGTGGAGGCGGGGCTCTGTACCATGACCATACCGCCCTCACCTTTGATAGCCCGCACACCCATTGAGCCATCACTGCCGGTGCCCGAAAGCACGATGCAAATAGCCCGCTCACGTTGGTCCTGCGCCAGAGAGCGAAAGAAAAAGTCAATAGGCAGACGCTGACCGTGGGGTGCAGAGGGCTCCATTAATTGAAGTGTGCCGTTCAGAAAAGCCATATCGCGGTTGGGAGGAATGATGTAGGTACAGTTGGGACGGACTGCCATCCCGTCCTGGACCTCAAAGACCTGCATGCGGGTGTAGCGCTGGATGAGATCACTGAGAATGCTTTTGTGGTCCGGAGCCAGGTGCTGTACCAGAACAAAGGCTATATCCGGATCGATGTCGGTGGGCATGCCGGAAAAGAAGGCTTCGAACGCTGCCAGCCCACCGGCTGAGGCGCCAATACCCACGATGGGAAAAATGGAGTCAGGAGGTGAGAATGTGTTATCCGCAGCAGCTCCGGCTGGATTTTCCTCTTTTGACATGGTTTTCTTTTTATTCATGATATCCTTAACTTTGGTCAATAAAACATTGTGCTGTGTTTCTACTTCTGGAAAGGAGCTGCTTCAGACTCAAAATTTCAGTAGTGTTAGAAACGTGTTTTGTGTTGTCTGCCGCAAGGGTTGAGCAAGAATCAGGGGACCGGTGAACCCAAACGAACAACTTTAAGAATCCTCATCGCGTTGCTTTGATGAGTAACAAATCATAAACGCAAAACGAATGTTTTTTTACCAGCGCTGCCCAACTGCGCACGTTTTGAGGGTCGCAATTGTTCATATTGATGTTTGTTTATAAAGATTATACGACATCAGAGCGTTGGTGTTCAGACAAATACAAGAAAACTGTCAAGGAATTATGTTAATTCAGATTTTTGACTGCTCCCAGGGTAAATTTAACACACTTTAGTGATAATAGTTCTATAATGTAATGAATTACTATCCTCTGGCGCAGGGGGAGGAAAACAACTCTACCGGTATTTCAGGAGTTGATTTTATGATTGAAATTAGTAATAGCACCAGCTATGAAGAAAACAGCCCCTTGTTTCTAAAAATTTACCGCGATCTATTTGACCCCTTTGCAGACGAAGCGGTTTTTATTGCTTTAAATGGCAATGTCTTTGTAGCCAACACGCTTGGGTACGCGTTATTCGGGTATGTTGATGTGAAAAGGTAGCGATATGATAGAGGCATCGATTCTTCTGGTTGTAAATGATGAAATTTTGGCCCTTCATCTGAGGGATTTATTGACACGACGGGGTTATAAAGTTCTTGAGCCTGTGACAACGGGTGAAGAGGCCATCGGGGTTGTAGAAAGTCAAAAACCATCTCTGATCCTGATGGATATCGAACTCAAAGGAAAAATGAGCGGAATTACCGCCGCAGAGAAGATTAGTTCTGTAACGGACACACCGATTATTTTCCTGACCGGTTCTTCACAAGATCCACTTCTGCAGCAAGCCAAAATCGCGGCGCCATTTGGCTATTTAATCAAACCTGTGCCAGAACGTGAATTGGCTATGACAATTGATTTGGCGCTTTATAAGCATGAACTTGACTACCGCATCAAAGAGAGTGAAGCGCGATACCGTTCGCTGGTTGAGCAGGTATCGGACGGTATATTTTTGTCTGATTCCAAAGGGAATTACATTGAGGTGAACAATGCCGGGTGCGCAATGCTCGGTTATACGCGGGAGGAAATCCTCCAACTCAATATGCGCGATCTGATCCCACCAGACGATCTGGATACTGCTCCGCTGCGCATATCCGACTTGCAACATGGAGCAACGCTGCGCACAGAGCGTCGCTTAAGGCGAAAAGATGGCAGCTGCTTCCCGATTGAAATCAGCGCAAAAATGCTGGAAGATGGTAGCCTGCAGTGGATTGTTCGTGATATCACGGAACGCAAGCTGGCGGAAAAAGTACTTGAGATGAGTGAACAGCGGTATCGGAACTTGTTTGATAACATTTCAAGTGGTGTAGCAATTTATGAAGTTATTGGTAATGGAGAAGATTTTGTTTTTAAGGATATCAATAAATCCGGTGAGCGGTTAGATGGTGAAAAAAAGGAAAATATTATTGGTAAAAGCGTTTTGGAGGTTCATCCTGGCATTCAGAAATTCGGACTTCTGGATGTCTTCAAGCGTGTCTGGGAGAAAGGTTTTCCTGAACACCATCCTGCTTCCCTGTATCAGGACCAAAAATTAGTCAAATGGTACGAAAACTATGTTTACCGGCTTCCATCTGGGGAGATTGTAGCGATTTATGATGACATCACCGAGCGCAAGCAGGCAGTGGAGGCGCTCCGGGAGAGTGAGGCGCGCTTCCGGCGGCTGGCCAACAACGCCCCCGACATACTCTTCCGCTACGACCTGGTTCCGGTGTTGCGCCTGGCTTATATCAACAATGCTATTCAGGACATCACCGGGTATAGCCCGGAAGAGTGTTATGCTGATCCGGACCTGATACTTCATATGGCTCATCCGGATGACGCGGCGCTGATAGCAAAATTGATGCAAGCTCATATTCTGCCGGATAAGCCGCTGGAGATGCGCTGGATTGGCAAAGATGGTCAGGCCCGCTGGATGGAAAGCCGCATTGTACCTGTACGAGATGAGTTCGGGCACTTAATCGCTATAGAGGGAATCACGCGTGATGTCACCGAGCGCAAGCTGGCTGAAGAGGCGCTGCGGGACCAGGAAAGCCAATATCGAGCTCTGGCAGAAAACAGCCAGGATTATATTATGCGCTATAACCGACAGCACCGTCATATCTACGCCAATGCCGCGGCCATACGCGTCTCAGGGCGGCCGGTAGAAGAATATTTGGGATGTACACATCGTGAAATGGGCTTTCCGGATGACCTGTGCGATTTATGGGAGCAGTCGATTGACCGCGCCTTTGCAACAGGGCAGGTTCAGCGGGAGGAATTTGAGTGGACGGGGGCTGAAGGGCGGGTAGTTTTAGATTGGCGACTTTTCCCGGAAACTGGACAACAGGGTCAGGTCGTGTCAGTGCTTGGAGTCTCGCGTGACATTTCTGAAGTAAAACGAGCCGAGAAAGCGCTGCGGGAGAGTGAGGCACGCTTCCGGGCAACCATTGAACAGTCGTTTGACGGTATTTTGATTTTGGACGATGCGCTGTGTATTATTGAATGGAATAAGGCACAGACGAAGATATTTGGTTTTGCGCGTGACGAGATGATTGGTAAGGCTTTGTGGGAATATCAGTTTACCATCACACCCGGTGAACGAAAATCACCGCAGCTTCTCAAAACGTTAAAAGAACGTGCGCAGGATTTTGGTAACACAGGCATTTATCTTAACCCGGACGCACTTCAAACGATGGAAGTGGAAGCAAAAGATGGCAGACGTAAAATAATTCAGGTTTCATTTTTTCCGATTGAAGTTTCTGGCAATAAACTATACTGCTCCATATCACGAGATATTACTTCAGAGCGGTCGGCTGAGCAGAATTATCAGATACTCTTTCGGGAAATGCTGGATGGGCTTGCCCTGCATGAGATTATTCTGGATCATGATGGAAATCCGGTGGATTACCGATTTTTAATGGTTAATCCGGCTTTTGAGCGATTAACTGGTTTGAAGGAGGCTGATATCAAGGGGCGCACAGTTCTGGAGGTGATGCCCGGTACCGAGCCATACTGGATCGAGATTTATGGACAGGTTGCGCTGACCGGCAAACCGGCATTCTTCGAGAACTATGCCCGGGAATTAGACAAATTTTTTAAAGTGACCGTTTTCCGGCCTGCCCCAAATCAATTCACCACTATATTTGAAGATATCACAGAGCGCAAGCGGACGGAGATGGCCTTAAAATCGGCTTACACCAAACTGGAAGCGTTATGGGGAATTGCCTCTATTGCTGAGGCTAATATTAAGATAATTTCCGAACATGTCCTAGCAACGATTACCAAGATGACTGGCAGCGACTATGGTTTCTATGGTTTTGTTGATCAAGATGAATCCATTATGACCATTCATTCCTGGACGGGTAAGGCGATGAATGACTGCTCTATCGTGGACAAACCGCAGCATTTCCACAAAGATGAAGCCGGGATATGGGCTGAAGCAATCCGGCGCAAAGAGCCGTTTATTTTGAATAATTACAATGATGCGCACGGAGCCAAAAAAGGACTGCCGGAGGGACATGTTGCCCTGACCAACCTGCTGGTGGTGCCTCATTTTTCACAAGGCAAGATCACAGCGGTTGTAGCTGTAGCGAACCGGCCAGAAGATTATAATTCTGACGATATTACTCAAATTAATACATTCCTGACCAGTATTCAAGCCTTGATTGACAGCAAACTGGCGGAAGAAGCGCTGCACGAGAGTGAGGATAAATTCAGATATGTCTTTGATCATTCGGTCATTGGAAAGTCGCTCACTATGCTTTCCGGCGAGATACGTGTTAATAACGCTTTCTGCGAGATGCTTGGATACACACATGAGGAAATTGAGAATAAAAGTTGGCAAGATATCACACATCCTGAAGATATTGAGTTATCTGAAAAAGCACTGGAGCCGCTCCTTCGCGGTGAAAAGGAGACCCTGCGTTTCAGTAAAAGGTATCTTCACAAGAGCGGGAATGTGGTGTGGGCAGATGTAAGCACCTCCTTACGCCGAGATGCGACAGGTGAGCCTCTATATTTTGTGACGGCGGTAATCGATATCACTGAGCGCAAGCGGCAGGAGTCGAAGCTGAATGAGCAGCTGGAAGAACTGCGCCGCTGGCATCGTATCACCCTCGGGCGTGAGGATCGAATTCTTGAGCTTAAAAGCGAGGTAAACAGGCTGCTGGCTGAAATTGGGAGACCGGCGCGCTATGCCAGCGCGAAGGAGGAGATTGCCCATGAATGAATCTTCCTTTTTAGGGTTGGTTCAAAATGCCGCCTTGCTGCTGGCAACGGGTTTGCTATTTGACCTTATCCTTAGCAACAAAACGGACAAAAAGTCTAAGCTTCGGGAAGTGTATTTAGGATTTCTTCTTGGTGGGATTGGGATTACTCTGATGTTAACACCCTGGGTTCTGGTACCGGGGATTATCTTTGACACCCGTTCAGTTTTGCTGGGGGTTTCGGGATTATTTTTCGGTACGGTTCCGACTGTAATCGCGATGGGACTGACAACTGGTTTTCGTCTTTTGCAGGGCGGCGCAGCGACCCGGATGGGGGTCAGTGTAATCCTGGCTACTGGAACACTTGGAATCCTTTGGCGGCAACGGTTACGTAAGCCCCTGGAAGATATAACTGGTTGGGAGCTGTATGTGTTTGGACTGATAATTCACAGCGCGATGCTGGTTTGCGCGTTTACACTGCCTCTGGAAACAGCCTTGCAGGTGCTGGCAAATATCAGTCTACCGGTCATGATTATCTATCCTTTGGGTACACTTTTGTTGGGGCTGCTAATGACCAACCGGCTGCGCCGTGAGCGAATTACGAATGATTTGCGAGAGAGTGAAGAACAGCTTCGGGCGATAGCGGAAGATTTGGAAAAAAGTGAACAACAGTACCGGCTTCTCACAGAAAATATTAAAGATGTGGTGTGGATCCTGGATGTGGAGACGATGCATTTTGTGTATATCAGCCCATCGGTGGAACGTCTGCGCGGGTACACACCGGAAGAGATTCTTTCTGAACCGGTGACTCAGGCACTCACTCCCGAAGCTGGTGAGTCCCTGACACAACTTATACGCAATCGAGCAGAAGATCTTTTGACAGGTAAGGAACTCCCTGAAAAATTTTATACAAATGAGGTTGAGCAGCCCTGCAAAGATGGTTCTACTGTCTGGACAGAGGTGATCACCAGCTATTACATCAATCCAGAGAATGGCAGGGTAGAGGTGCGGGGCGTCACCCGGGATATCACGGAGCGGAAGAAGGCTGAAGCGGCGTTGGAAAAGAGCGAAGCGCTGCTGTCTAAATCACAGGAGATTGCTCAAATTGGCAGTTGGGAGCTTGATCTGTCAACCAACCGGTTGACCTGGTCCGACGAAGTTTATCGTATTCTGGGATTGAGACCGCAGGAATTTACCGCTACCTATGATATGTTTCTTGAGATGATCCATCCGGACGATCGTCAGGCTGTGGACGATGCTTATCAACGTTCTGTCCGGGAAAATAAAGAATCCTATGAAATTGAACACCGTGTGATTCGCAGCCAAACCGGTGAGGTGCGTTACGTTTTTGAAAAGTGTATCCATGTGAGGGACGAGACCGGTGAAATCATCCAGTCTGTTGGCATGATTCAAGATATCACCGAGCGCAAGTTGGTGGAGGAAAAGCTCTTGCAGGAAAAAACATTTTCAGATGCCATCCTTTCAAGTGTACCTGGTTTGCTTTACCTATATGATGAGCAGGGTTATCTGCTACGTTGGAATAAAAAGCACGAAGAAATAACGGGATATTCATCAGAGGAACTGGATCATTTTTATTTGCTTGATTGGTATAAAGGCCAGCCTGAATATGTTGAGAAAATTAAAAATGGTGTTCAGAAAGCACTGACAGAAGGTTTTGCCAGCGCAGAGGGTAATCTGATCACAAAGGATGGCTCAAAAATATTGTTTGACTTCACCGCGGCACGGCTCGATATCGGGGATAAGGTTTATTTTACCGGGGTTGGGATTGATATTACCGAACGCCGGCGGGCGGAACAAGAAGTTCGTGCCTCTCAGATTGAACTGCAGCAACTCCTGGCGGAAGCTGATCAATCGCGTCGAGCTTTGCTAAGCCTCGTGGAAGACCAGAAACTGGCTGAAGAAAAAATCCGCCAGCTCAATACGGAATTGGAACAGCGGGTGCGTGACCGCACCGCTCAGCTTGAAACTGCCAACAAAGAACTGGAGGCTTTTGCGTATTCTGTGTCGCATGACCTGCGCGCGCCCTTACGGGCTTTGGATGGTTTCAGTGAAATCCTGATGGAGGAGTA
>Ga0068714_10007877_pt1 | contig 10150 bp, 7 predicted proteins | sample MTBNYHSulfiMetaG_FD_62988 | JGI IMG/M metagenome (GOLD analysis project Ga0068714, IMG submission 62988) | Enrichment culture microbial communities from rom New York Harbor, USA that are MTBE-degrading - MTBE-NYH (New York Harbor Sulfidogenic)... | ecosystem: Environmental > Aquatic > Marine >...
GAACAGGACCATGCTCGCCGTCCTGCCCACGCGGTAGAACATGTACTCGCTCAGGACCAGCGGAACCACGAAGATCAAAGCCCAACCCCAGAGCGGAATCCAGGCGTAGGGGCGGCTCTGATCGTCTGGTGCTGCCGGTTTCTTGCCCTTTGTGCCCTTTGTCAACTACGTGCTCCAGTGCCAGCGACGGAGGGCCCGCACAAACGACGGGCCCTCCCCGCGCTGTCAGGCCGCCGGCAGATTCCGGCTGGCCAAAACATCAATACCCGTACCCAAGGCGTTCTCTAGGACCTTTTGACCTATTTCGACCGGGGCGCGCAGCTCCACCTTCCGAAGTTCGGCCAGCAGATCGAAGATCTTGGGCTTGGGAATGGGCGCCGCAGTGTACACGGGCACCAGCGGATGCACGCCACCCTTGACCTTGACTGTGCTCGTCACCATGCGCCGCGGATCGGTGAGCTCAGCCTGGGCGTACTCCTTCCCCCTCTTGCACTGCTCACCCTCGACCTTGGTGATCGTCTTCCCCTCGTGCGTCACCTCCAGCGTGCAACCCATGGGACAGGTGATGCAGATGATCTTGGTTGTCTCTTCGGCCATCGTTGACTCCCCTCTACCGCGGGACCACGTTGACGGTCAGCGTATCCGCCTTCCGTACGGCGTCGTAGGCCTTTTGCGGCAGCTTGATGTCCACCATCTCACCGGGGCGGGCATAGCGCTGTCCTTTGCGCGTCACCAGCTCATCCCCATCCTTCACCTCAACCCAGACATTGCCCTCAATGGGTTGGATGACGCGCATCTGCAACTTCTGGTCCGCTTCAACCAGGCTCTCCTTGTCGAGCCTGTGCGGCACGACGTAGCGCACGTTTTGACCAGCCTGCATCTTCACATGACGCGCAGCTTCCTGGCGCTGGGCGATGGCGTACTTCGCAGCCGCCCGCCCAGCCACCGACCCGGCCTCTGTCACCCAGTCAACCAGGTCATAGATATGGACCACATTGCCAGCGGCGAAAATGCCCGCGACATTGGTCTGCATGCCTTCGTCCACAAACGGGCCACCGGTGACAGGATCGAGGACAACCCCAGCCTTCTTGGAGAGCTCGTTTTCGGGGATCAGACCTACCGACAGCAGGAGCGTATCACAGGGGATGATCTCCTCGGTGCCCGCAATCGGCTGCCACTTCTCGTCGACCTGCACCGCTTCGACGGCTTCCACGCGGAAGTTGCCCATGATGCGCTTCACAGTATGCCGCAGCTGGAGCGGAATGTCAAAGTCCAGCAGACACTGCACATAGTTGCGTGTCAGGCCGGTCAGGAAGGGCATGATCTCCAGCACGCGCTCCACCTTAGCGCCCTCAAATGTCAGGCGGCGGGCCATGATCATGCCAATGTCACCCGACCCCAGAATCACGAACCGCTGGCCGGGCAGATAGCCCTCGACATTTGTGAACCGCTGTGCCGTTCCCGCGGTGTAGACGCCTGCCGGCCGGGTGCCGGGCAAACGGATCTGGGCCCGCGTGCGCTCCCGTGCACCCATGGCCAGCACGATGGCCCGCGCGTCCAACTCCGCAAACCCGGACCACTTGCTGATGGCGTAGATGTGTCGGGTGGGCGAGATATCCAGCACCATGGCATCAAGCAGCGTTTCCACCCCCAGTTCATACACCTGGCTGATGAATTGCTGGGCGTAGGTGGGCCCGGTGAAGTCCTCCTTGAAGATCTCGACCCCAAACCCATTGTGGATACACTGCAGGAGGATACCACCCAGCTCCCTGTCGCGTTCTATCATCAGCACATCTTCAGCACCTGTCTTCTTGGCCTCGATCGCCGCAGCCAGGCCGCCCGGACCGCTTCCGATAACGATGACATCGTACATATTCTTCAACATGTCACCCCTCCACTTCCTTGGTGGGTCGGGCGAGCAATGTTGACCCAGCCCCCTTCTTGGTCACCTCAAGTGGGGAAACTCCTAGCTCGCGGGCCAGAATCTCCACGACGCGAGGCGTGTCAAACCCGCCCTGGCAGCGGCCCGTTCCCAGCCAGGTGCGTCGCTTGATAGCATCGTAGGTGGTCGCGGGGATCGGCGCATGGATCTCAGCCACGATTTCGCCTTCCGTCACATACTCGCAACGGCATACGATGCGCCCATAGCGGGGGTCGTTCTGGATCAGAATCTTCTGTTCCTCCGGCATCAGATCGCGGAATCGAGGCCGTTCCGGTCGAATGGGATCCCAATCCGGCTTCTCTTCCAACTTCTCGCCAGCATCCTTCAGCAAATCCACCACGCGCTGTGCGATAGCGGGCGACGAGACCAAACCCGGGGACTCAATGCCGCCCAGGTTCACAAAGCCGCGCACCTCGTCCGGAATCTCGATGATGTAATCCTTCTTATAATCCACGCCGGGCGTCTTGCACGGCGCGTTTCCGCCAGCACGCAGTCCAGCGAAGACGGCAATCGCGTACCTGAGGCTCAGCTTGGGCACAAGCTTCTGGGCCCCCGCCCAGACCTCATCTAAACCCTCCTGAGTAACCGAGCGGTCCTCTTTGTCCTCAATCTCCTGGGCATTGGGCCCAATGATGGTGTTGCCGTGCACTGTGGTCGTGACCAAAATGCCTTTGCTGATCTTGCTGGGCACCGGGAAGAGGACATTGTTGACGGCAATCTCGGCACGATCAAAGACATAATATTCGCCCTTGCGCGGCGTGATCTTGAACTCGGGGCGAAGCCCCGCTTTGTGCATGACCTCATCCGAGTACAGCCCCGCTGAGTTTACGACCCAGCGACTGCCAAAGTCGCCGCGATTCGTCCTGATCCCCACGATGCGGTTGCCGTCCATTACAAAGTCCTCGAACTTGGTGTCAAGCATAAGCTCGACCCCGTTTATCACCGCATTCTCAGCGGCAGCCACCGTGGCGGCAAAAGGATCGGCGATGCCGCCAGTGGAGGCCCACAGCGCACCGCTCACGTCAGGGTTGATGTCCGGCTCGCGTCGGCGGACCTCCGCACCTGAGATCATGATCATGCCTGGCACACCGTTCTTGACCCCACGATCCCAAAGCTCATCGAGCGCCGGTAGCTCCTCCTTGCCAATGGCCACGACATAGTCACCACGGCGCTCAAAGGGGATGTGCAGCTCGCCGGCCAGTGTGTCCCACATCTCATTGCCGTGGACATTCATCACCGCTTTGAGGCTGCCCGGCACCGGGTCATAGCCGGCATGGATGATGGCCGTGTTGGCAGCCGTGGTGCCCATACACACGTCCGCTTCCTTCTCAATGTGCAGGATATTTAGCTTGTAGCGGGACAGGAAGCGGGCTACCATAGAGCCCACCACACCTGCCCCGATGATAATGACATCATAGTTCTTCTTCGCCATGCCAATCACCTTTCCAGATACTGCTGTGCGGTTGAGAAAAAGGGAAGACCGCCTGGCGGAAGTCTTCCCTTTTCGCCTCATGCAGCGGATGATGGAAGCCGGTCGTCAGCCCGTAGCTTCCACCTATCCTTGGGGCTTGAGGGAGCCGAGCGGGAGTCGCTCAGCCCAGATCCTGTCTAGACCCAGTCGAAGGTGCGCGTGACGGCCTTGAGCCAGCCATCGTGCAGCATCTTGCGCTTCGCGGGGTCCATCTTGGGTTCCCAGGTCTTGTCCACACCCCAGTTCTTGCGCAGCTCGTCGGTGTTCTTCCAGAAGCCAACGGCCAGGCCGGCGGCATAGGCCGCGCCGAGGGCCGTTGTCTCGGCGACCGTCGGGCGGATCACCGGCACGCCCAGGATGTCGCTCTGGAACTGCATCAGCAGCTCGTTGAACACCATGCCGTCAACCTTGAGCGCTGCCAGCTTGACGCCCGAGTCCTTGTTCATGGCGTCCAGGACTTCGCGGGTCTGGTAGGCCGTAGCCTCCAGCGCAGCGCGGGCGATGTGGCCCTTGTTGACGAAGCGGGTCAAACCGACGATCACGCCGCGGGCATCGCTCCTCCAGTACGGCGCGAACAGGCCAGAGAACGCAGGCACGAAGTAGATGCCACCGTTGTCCTCCACCGTCTTGGCCAGCGGCTCGATATCCTTCGAGGACTTGAAGAACTCGAGGTTGTCGCGCAACCACTGCACCAGAGCGCCGGTGATGGCGATCGAGCCCTCCAGGCAGTACACGGCCGGTGCATCGCCGAACTTGTAGCCAAGCGTCGTCAGCAGACCACTCTTGCTGACAACAGGCTTGGTACCGGTGTTGAGCAACATGAAACAGCCCGTGCCGTAGGTGTTCTTCGCCTCGCCGGGGCTGAAGCAGGTCTGGCCGACGAGTGCACCCTGCTGGTCACCCAGGTCACCGCACACCGGGATCTTGGTGCCAAAGGGCCCATCGGCCGGCGTGTAGCCGTAGATCTTGGGATCGCCCGAGGGGCGGACTTCCGGCAGCATCTGCCGCGGAATGCCCATGATCTTCAGGATTTCCGGATCCCAGTCCAGGGTCTCCAGGTTCATCAGCATGGTGCGGCTGGCGTTGCTGACGTCGGTCACGTGGGCGCCGCCCTTTGGACCACCGGTCAGCCACCAGATTTCCCAAGTGTCGATGTTGCCGAAGACGGCCTCGCCCTTTTCCGCGGCCGCGCGAACGCCCTGAACATTATCCAAAATCCACTTGATCTTGGGGCCCGAGAAGTAGGTCGCCAGCGGCAATCCTACCTTGGGGCGGAAGCGATCCTGTCCGCCATCCTTGGCCAGGGCATCGCAGATGTCCTTGGTGCGCGTGCACTGCCACACGATGGCGTTGTAGTACGGCTTGCCGGTCTTGGGGTTCCACACGATGGTGGTCTCGCGCTGGTTGGTCACGCCGATGGATGCGATATCCGCGGCATTGACCTTGGCCTTCTGTAGGCCAGCCTTGATCACGTCCTGGGTACGCGCCCAGATCTCCATCGGGTCATGCTCGACCCAGCCAGCCTGGGGGTAGATCTGCTCGTGCTCCATTTGGTCGACACCGGCCACCTGACCCGCGTGATCGAAGATCATGAAGCGGGTGCTGGTGGTACCCTGGTCGACTGCTGCCGAATACCTTGCCATGTTTCCTCCTCTTTGTGTTTTGTCTGTCGAACAAACGCTGTTCGTCGGCCCGGGGCGGTACTACTTTCCCTCGTTTGCCATCTCCGCCATCAAATGGATGAGAAGGTAAGAAGAGGTCGCCCCGGGATCCTGGTGACCGATACTTCGCTCACCCAGGTAACTGGCGCGGCCCTTCATGGCCAGCATGGGAATCGTATCCTTCATGCCCTGCTCGGCCGCCGCAGAGGCCTTTTCCAGAGCATCGGCTGTGTTCCCACCGTTCTCCAGCGCCTCGCGCATGGCCCTGATCGCCGGATCGATGGCGTCAATCATCGTCTTCTCACCGGGCTTGGACCTGCCACGCATCATCACGCCTTGGAGCGCTGCTTCCAGCGCAGCCAGGATATCCTCAGCGGTCAGCTCATGCTTCCCCGCCACCGCCATACCAGCCTGCATTAGGGCCGTGCCGTACAGAGGACCGCCTGCACCACCCACACTCGAGACCAGCGCCATGCCGGCCGTCTTGAGGATAGTGCCGGCGTCCTTGTCCTCGACGGAGGGCACCTTTTTCAGGATGGTCTGGAAGCCGCGATTCATGTTGATCCCATGATCCGCGTCGCCGATAGCCGAATCCAGATCGGTGAGGTACTCCTTGTTCTCCGCCAGCATCGCCGCTGCGCGCTGCAGATACTCCAAGACGTTAGCTGTAGTGATAGGCATTCAAACCTGCTCCTGCGTGTTGGTATCGGGCTCAACGAGCCCGAGGGGATTTCGCAGGTGGCCATGTTGGCGCTTGCATCTGCCGGCCGGGCCCGCCGCGCTCCTCAGACGCGTGTGAGGTGCTGTCTCGGCTACATGCCCCAACGCATCCCGATGGTCAGGACCGGGGCATCCCACAGCCCGAGCATCTCATCGTCCATCTTCAGCAGGGTGACAGAGCAGCCCTGCATCTCCAGCGATGTGATGTACGGACCGATCAGGTTGCGCACGATCTCGATACCGTGCTTCTTGCAGACTTCGTACACTTTGCGGTACAGGATCGCCAGCTCGATAGCCGGGGTGCCGCCCATGCTGTTGACAAAGGCCAGCACTTTGTCGCCCTTCTTCAATGGCGGATCGACCAGGTTAACATCGACCCACTCTTCCTTGGCCATGTCCCATTCGCGCACGGTGCGCTTGTAGGCCCCGTCTTCGATGATGCCCAGTGTGAGCATCTCTGCGATCTCGTCCGCGGTCTTGAGCTTCATGCGCGTGCGCCCGGGCTCACCGTGGATGCCGATGCCGATCTCCATCTCGTCTTCGCCCAACTGGAACGTAGGCTTGCCGGCGGCCGGCACGGTACAAGACGTCAGGGCCATACCCATGCTGCGGCCGTTGATGTTTACCTTGCGGCACAAATCGGCCACTTTCTTCAGACTGTAGCCCTTCTCCGACGCTGCGCCGCAGATCTTCTCCGCCAGCACCGTGGTCCCCACACCGCGGCGGCCCTGCGTGTACAGGCTGTCCTTGACCGCCACATCATCGTCGATCAGAATGCTCAGGACGTCGATGCCCTCCGAGCGGGCCATGTCTGCGGCCATCTCAAAGTTCATCACGTCGCCGGAGTAATTCTTGACGATGTGCAGTACACCCGCGCCACCATTGACCATCTTGGTGGCCTCGAGCATCTGGTCAGGCGTCGGGGAGGTGAAAACCTCACCGGGGCAGGCCGCGTGTAGCATACCGTGGCCGACCAGCCCACCGTGCATCGGCTCGTGGCCGCTGCCGCCGCCGGAGATCACGCCCACCTTGCCCTTGACCGGTGCATCCGCCCGGTACACAAAGTTCGGGTCAAAGTGGACTTTGACGATGTCGGGGTAGGCGATTGCCAGACCTTGCAGCTCTTCTCGCACGACATCGTCGGGGTTGTTAATCAGTTTCTTCACTATCCCACCTCCTTGTGGACATCTTCCTCAGATGCTGGGGAGGGAAGCCGGCTGCCTCCCTCCCCCTCCAATACATGCGCCTCAGAACTACGCTGTCTGAGCCGGGTGGCTCAGGTCACAGCCTACTTCTTGGCCAGGTTCGGGGTCACAAACATGTCGTAGGTGAAGGCACCTACCACACCACCGATCAGTGGGCCAATGACCGGCGCTATCAGCCAGTACAGGCCATTGAACAGGCCCTTGGTGCCCACGACCAGACCAAACAGCCGCGGGCCCAGGTCGCGGGCCGGGTTGATGGAGTAGCCGCTGGGCCCACCGAGCGACAGGCCAACCGCCAGCACCACAAGACCGACCAGGATGCCACCCAGGTTAGCACCAATCGGCAGGTTCTTGGCATCACCGCTGGCCAGCACACCCCACAGTAGTACAGCGGTGCCGATGATCTCGGTGATGACCGCGGTCACCAGTCCGTAGCTAGTGAGGGCTGATCCGCCTGTGCCGCCCCAGAAGGTCTGTCCGAACACAGAGCCTGGGCCAGTGCACCACACGTTTGGCATCCCGGATGCCACCAGACCATCCATGTAGCACAGGTAGACACCCAAGGCGCCAAGGAAGCAGCCGACCATCTGCGCGATCCAGAAGGGGATTACCTTGCCCATGGGGAAGTCGCGCTTGAGGGCCAGCGCCAGGGTGACGGCCGGGTTCAGGTGCGCGCCAGAGACGCCAGCGGTGACGTACACCGCGACGACCACGGCCATGGCCCAGCCGATGGTGATGGTGTTCCAGTTGTAGGCTGGCGCCGCTAGACGCGGGGCCAAACCGACATTGGCGACAACACCGTCACCAAGCAGAATCAGAATGAAACAACCAAACACTTCGCCAATCAGCTCTCCCATTTGTCCTTTCCTCTCCTTTCAATCATTAGCTCCCGAGATAATGGGTCACTGCCTACAAAACACGATGGTTCCTGCTGGACGATCACCCCCTTTCGCGTTGCCCAGCCGGGCCCGCAGAATCATCACTTCGCGCCGTCAGGCGCGCCAAAGCATGGGCACGCAGGATTAAGGAAAGAAAAAGCACCTGCCGAGAAGAAATCGGCAAGGTGCCGTCAGGGTTCACACCACAGTATGCTGGCAGAGATCAATGCCAAACCCGTCTGCCAGGTTCCGCGCCGAACCAGTCGTGCCACGCCCGCGTTCGTCACGCTCGCGTGCAATTTTCCCCCTTTGGGAGATTCAGCCTGTCGTCGATGCCATCTGTTCACGGTCGCACCCACAAAACGAAGGCCGACCGCTGATCATCAGTCGCAACCTCTCTCTCTAAGAAGTAATCCTACACCCTTCCAGTCAGTTTGTCAAGTCCCAGGCCAGCGTATGTTTTATATTGAAACACTAAACTGGGTCAGCCTGTTCTATTTCGCATCACTCAGCGCACGTCTGGTGACTCTAGAAGGTCCACCAGCGCAATGGCTAGCTCTTGAACGATGCGGCAGACATGCGAAAGGCCTTCATCTTGCGCCACAGCGTCGTGCGGCCGATGCCCAGCAGCTGCGCCATCTCGGTCACGTTGCCCCGCATCGCCCGCCCAGCGCGGATGATGGCCTGGCGCTCCGCCTCCTCCAGGGTCACAACGCGTTCCTCGGGCCCGCCGATGTTAGCCATGCACAGGTCGCGCGGCAGGTGCTCCACCTTCAGCTCGTCGCCCTCGGCAATGTACATCGCCCGTTCCAGAACGTTCTCCAATTCACGCACGTTGCCCGGCCAGTGGTAGGACTGCAACATCGCCATGGCCGCCGGTGTAACGGTCACCGTCTTGCCCAAGCGCTCGCCGAACCGCGCTACCAGATGGGCGATCAGCAACAGCAGATCATTACCCCGCTCTCGCAGCGGCGGAATGGTCAGTGTCAGGACGTGCAGGCGATAGAAAAGATCAGCGCGGAACTTCCCTTGCTCCACTTTGCCACCCAGGTCGAGGTTGCTTGAGGCAGCGATGATCCGCACGTCTACCGGGATGATCCGTGCACCGCCCAACCTCGTGGTTTCCTTGGTGTCAATGGCGTGCACCAGTGCGGCCTGCATCTCCAGCGGCAGGCCATCCACGTCCTGGAGGAAAATGGTGCCCCCATCCGCCAGCTCGAACTTGCCCGGGCGACCCTCGGTGGCCCCTAAGGTGCCAGCCTCGCATCCAAACAGGCTGACTGCCAGCAGGTCGCGCGGCACCGCTGCGCAGTTGACGCTGACAAAAGGCCCATCGGCCCGCCGGCTGGCGTTGTGGATCGCCTGAGCAAAGACCTCCTTGCCGGTGCCGATCTCCCCGAGCAGCAGCACACTGGCATCCCCTTGTGCCGCACTGCGCGCGTAGCGCTGCACCTTCCGAACCTCTACATCGCGGCCCACAATATCATCAAAGGTGAAAACCGCCCTGGCGCCTACCATACGCTGAACCAGCTGGCGCACCTCGGCACTATGCTCCAGCGTCAGCACAAAGCCGGCCAGCTCACTGCCGCCCCGCAACGGGTTCATGCTTGCCATGCAAGAGCACGCTTTTCCCTGCCGCTGAAAAACTACCTCTCGCTGGCGCATCGGCTTGGCCTTGCGCATCGCCGACTCGACCTCTGGCGGCAAAATCAGCAGCGCGGCAATCTCGCGTCCCAGCGCCAGCTGGGACCGGATGCCCAGGATTTCGCCTGCGCGGGCATTCATGTGCGTAACCCGGCCTTCAGGGCTCAGGTACAGAAGGCCCTTGCTCACCGCCCCCAACGCGATGTCAAGTTCCGCCAGGTGCTGATGCGCCTCAGAAAGAGCGAGGTCGGCTTGCAGCTGGTTCTCAATCGCCTTTGCGGCAGCCATCACCACGCCCAGCGTGTGTGGTGAACCATCCTTCTCCAGCGTCACCATGCCCACCACACCCAACATCTCGCCTTGCGGTGCATGGATGGGCGCCGCCGTGTCGGTCACCGTGTGCAGCGCCGCCCGGTAGTGCTCTGCACCCGCCACCTGGACCGGGATGCCTTCGCTGAGCGCCATCGCCGCTGCATTGGTGCCGATGGACGACTCCCAGAGGAATCCACCTTGCTGAATGCCCAGCGTTCCCAGAAGATCACACAGCTGAGCATCGCCCAGTATGTCCAAGACGCACAGCTCCCGGTCAGCCACGAACACAGCCACGCCGCGCTCGCCCACGAACTGGT
>Ga0068714_10007878_pt1 | contig 10149 bp, 10 predicted proteins | sample MTBNYHSulfiMetaG_FD_62988 | JGI IMG/M metagenome (GOLD analysis project Ga0068714, IMG submission 62988) | Enrichment culture microbial communities from rom New York Harbor, USA that are MTBE-degrading - MTBE-NYH (New York Harbor Sulfidogenic)... | ecosystem: Environmental > Aquatic > Marine >...
CTTACCAAAATGCCGATGACTCTCCTGTGCCTCATCTTTGATCCTCCTTCGTTGATTTAGACCTTCTTGAATGTTCAATAAAGCCCAAAACCTAAATTACTGATGCCGGCCTTGTCAATGATCTTCTTCACCTGACTTCGACCGGCCGGCGAATAGAGTCTTTTGTTCTTGTCATCACTCATCCTTTTGATATATCTCCTGTCAGGATGAAGTCCCCGGTTCACGCAATTTCATCATGCAAAGGCGGGAGAAATGATGCGGATTGAAAAGATCGACCTTTTCCACGTGGCCGTTCCCACGCGCAGGACTCACAAGTGGAAAGGCCTGACAGGGGACATCGGCGGGTACATGCTCGTTCGCGTCACCGGCAGCCGGGGATTCACCGGGTGGGGCGAGGCGCCGGCCATCAAGGACTGGGGAGGAGACCACGGGAAGTATTACGGGGAAACGCCGGGGACGACCCGGCTCGTCATCGAGGAGCACCTTGCTCCCGCCGTGATCGGTGCCGAAGCGGGAAACCTCGCGAAGCTGCATCTGCTCATGGATGGGGCGATCAAAGGATATCCTTATGCCAAGGCCGCCGTGGAAATGGCGGTCTATGACCTGCTCGGCCGATTCCTGGGGGTGCCGGTCTGCGCCCTCCTCGGCGGCGGGGTGAGAGCCTCTATTCCGGTAGCTCACTCCATCGGTCTCCTTCCGGTGGAGGATGCGGTGGCGGAGTGCCTGCAGGTCGTCAAAGAGGGTGTCCGAACGATCAAGATCAAGGTGGGCGTCGACCCTTCAAGGGACGTGGACCTCGTGCGCAGGATCCGGGAGGCTGTCGGTCCTGCCGTAGATTTGTGCGTGGATGCGAACCAGGGCTACGCCGGCCCGGCCGAGGCGATCAGGGTAATCCGCGCCATGGAGCCGGCCCGGCTCAAATATGTGGAACAGCCCGTCGAAGGACTGGCCGCCATGGCCGAAGTGGCGCGGGTCATCGAGACGCCGGTCATGGCGGATGAAAGCGCCTGGACTCCCCAGGATGTCATCGAAATCATTGAACGGAAGGCCGCCGACATCATTTCCATCTACACCACGAAGCCGGGAGGCCTTTATGGAGCCATGCAGGTGGCGGCTGTCGCCCACGCCGCAGGCCTTCCCTGCAACGTGAACGGCTCTGTGGAAACCGGCGTGGGAAACCTCGCAAATATCCATCTGGCTGCGGCAGCTCCGCCCGTGAGCCTTGCCTGCGTCGTGCCTGTTTCGACTCCGGCCGAAGCTCAGCACGGCCAACTGGCCGGCATCTACTACCGGGACGATTTGATCAAGACGGCTTTCCGTCTCGTGGACGGGGCGGTGCAGGTCCCTGACGGCCCCGGCATGGGTATCGAGGTGGACGAAGAGAAGGTCCGAAAGTACCGGGTGGACGATGATCGATGAGATACGCAGGGTGGCCGTCCTGGGGGCCGGCCACGGCGGGTGCGCGGCAGCCGCGGTGCTCACGCTCAAAGGGTACGAGGTCCGGCTCCACAGCCGCACGGAGGAGCGCCTGCATCCCTTGCGGCAGGGCATCACGGTCCGGCACACCCATGAGGGCCTGGCAACTCCTTCCCTCCTCACCACGCGCCTCCAGGACGCGGTCCGGGGAGCGGATCTCGTCATGCTCGTCGTACCCTCCGTTGCCCACGAAAACTACGCGAGGGCCCTTGCCCCGCTCCTCGATCCCAACCAGATCGTGTTCCTCAATCCCGGGCACACCGGCGGCGGCCTTCATGTTGCGGCCGCACTCTCGAAGGCGGGCGGCCCGGCGGTTCGCCTGTGCGAGACCACGACGCTCACGTTCATCTGCCGCATGGAAGGACCCGCGACCGTGGGGGTCTACCGGGAGACGAGCAACCTGCGTTTCGCGGCCCTGCCTGCATCAGGGACGCCCGAGCTGCTTGGACGGCTCCGGCCCCTTTTTCCCAATCTCACCGCCGCCGCCAATGTGCTGGAAACCGGGTTCATGAACATCAACGCCGTGATCCACCCTCCGGGGGTGCTCATGAACGCAGGATGGACGGAGTTTACCGGGGGCGGATTCCTGTTTTACAAGGAATCGATCACGCCTTCCGTGGCCCGAGTGATTGAAGCCGTGGACAGGGAACGCCTGGCCATCTGCAGCCGGTTCGGCCTGCGGGCGCCGGCTTTCGTCGACTACTTTGCCGAGGCCGGGCTCACGACCGAGGAGGCTCGCCGGTCCCGCTCCGTGTTTCGCGCCATGCAGGAGAGCGGGCCCAACAAGACCATCAAGGCACCTGCGAGCCTGGATCATCGCTACATCCACGAGGATGTGGGCTATGGGCTTGTGCCCATGACCGAGTTCGGGAAGGCGGCGGGCATTCAATCGCCGGTCATGGAAAGCCTGATCACCCTGGCGTCTGCAGCCGTGGACACGGACTACCGCAAGGGGGGCCTGACCCTTGGAAAAATGGGGCTTTCAGGGATGGGGGTAGATCGGATTCTTTCCGGGATTTAGCCGGTATTTACTGACGAAGGACGTCTCTCATGCGAAAGGAGATCACCGGTCGCTTGCGACGGGTCATGGAAGAGGAAGAGATCGACGCGATGGTTGCGGTCTCGCCGGAAAACTTCGCCTACACCGCCGGGTTTGTGGTCCCTTCCCAGAGCATCATGCGCTGGCGCCACGCCATGGCCGTGGTGACCAGAGAGGGCCGAGAGGTCCTGGTCGTGGTCGACATGGAAGAGACGACCGTGCGAAACAAGGTGCCGGACGCCGAGATCAAAGTCTGGGGCGAGTTTACGGACCGGCCCATGAGCGTGCTCGCGCGCCTCCTCGAGGATTCGGGCCTTTCGGAGGGCCGCATCGGCGTCGAGATGGACTACCTCCCTGCAGGCGACCTTGAAGCCCTTCGCGTGTTCCTTCCCCTCGCCCGGTTCACGGCCGTACAGGACGTCTTCACCCGCCTCCGGCAGGTCAAGACGCCGTCGGAAATCGACCTGATTCGCCGGCTTGCCCGGATCACGGACGAGGCGGTGGGCGAAGCGCTGGGGTCCGTCAGGGCCGGCATGACCGAACTGGATCTGGCCGGAATCCTGCTCAAGGGCCTGTATGCCCGGGGAGCGGAGCATTTCAGGCTGCTGATCGTGGCCTCGGGAGAAAGAAGCGAATTTCCCAACGTGGGCCCTTCGGACCGGGTTCTGCGCCCCGGCGACCCTGTCCGCGTGGAGATTTTCGGCCTCATCGGCGGGTACCACGCCGCGGTTTGCCGGACCGCGGTGGTCCGAGAGGCCTCCCCGGAGATCTCGCGGATCTGGAGCAATTTGATTGAGTGCAAATACCTCGTGCTCGACATGATCCGGCCCGGCGCCCGCACAGGAGCCGTTTACGAGGCCTTCCTGAAGAGATTCGGCGAGCTGAACCTCCCGCCCATCTCCTTTGTCGGCCACGGCATGGGGCTCCACCTGCACGAGGAGCCCTACCTGGGCAAGTATTCCGACACCTCCCTGGAGGCCGGCATGGTCCTGGGGGTGGAACCTCTCGTTTACGGGTGGGGAAAAGGTTTCGGGCTCCAGATCAAGGACACGATCCTCGTCACGCCGGAGGGATGCGAAGTGCTCTCGGACCGCACGAACAACGACGACCTCATTGTCATTCCATGATGAAATCCGCAATCTCCGAATCCTGGTATTAAAAAATACCTAAAATTTTAGTTTTTATCAAAAAACCCTTGACAAGGCTCTTTGTAGATTTTAATAAAGTTTTTAATAAATACTTTATTCCTTCCCTGTCCCCGAAAGGTGCTCATGGTCAAGACATCCTCTATCGGGCAAAAAATCTCGAAATGGCGCAAAGAAAAGGGCCTGACCCTTCAGCAGTTGGCGGACAAGGTCGACCTCACAGCCGCCTTCATTTCCCAGATCGAACATGACAAGGCTTCTCCGTCTATCGCAACATTGAAGACCATCGCGCGCGCCCTTGAAGTCAGGGTGATCGACTTCTTTGCCGACGAACTCCTCGAAGACCCCGTCGTGACAACGGCCGAAGATTGGACGCGAGTCTTGATCCCCGGCTGGCAATCGGACACCCGGCGGATGGTTCGGAGCGTTGCCCTAAAAAGGATGGAGCCTTTCTTCACCACCATTGAACCGGGCGGCAGGAGTCGAGAGCCCTATTCCCATCCCGGGGAAGAGTTCGGTTTCGTGCTCGAAGGGGAGATAACCATCATGGTCGGGGAGGAAGTCCACAAGATGGGGCCCATGTCGTCTTTCTACTATTCATCCCTGCTGCCCCACTCGTGGGTCAACGAAGGCCCGAAGCCCTGCAAGATTATCTGGGTGGTCAGCCCCCCTTCGTGGTAGGGCCGCCGCAAGAAACAGGTTCGCGCCCCGGCCAAGGGGCGGAGCCGGACAGGAGGAAGTCATTATGATCGGTTCTCATTTCAACTTCTTCACAACCAGCCAAATCGATCATCTCAAGGCCAATGTTTTCGATTTGCTCGAAAATCACGGGGTGAAACTGGATCCCCATCCCGAGATGTTCGACGCCCTCGCCAAAGCCGGCGTCACGGTGGACCCCAAAACCAACATGGTGTTTTTCCCGAAGGGCGTCTTGGAGCGGTCCATCGAGGAGGCGCCGAAGAAATTCGTGCTTGGTGCGCGAGGAAAAGACAGAGTTCTGGAGCTGCCGCGCCCGGACGGGACCTTCTACGCCCGCACCAACACGGGGGCCCACGGCTGGATTGACCCTGAAACCAGCCAATATCGAAAGGTGTCGGCTGGAGACCTCGCGGGCTGGGCCAAACTCATCAACCGCCTCGATGACATCCACTTCATCCCCTACCTCTTCTGTGACGACGTGCCCACCCAGACCGCGGACGTCCACGGTCTGAGCCTGTTGCTCAAGAACACGGACAAGCACATTTGGGTGCAGCCTTACAGCGCTTCGAGCGTGCAGTACCTGATCAAACTGGGAGCCGTCGCCGCCGGGGGGGTAACCGCCCTCGAGCGCAACCCCGTCATCAGCATGATCGCCTGCTCCCTGGCACCCCGCGCCTTCAAGCACATGGACCTCGAGATTATTCTCCAGTCCGCGAAAGCCTCCCTTCCCGTCCATGCCTGCTCGCTCCCGGGCGCAGGCGGTACCGGTCCGGCCACCATGCCCGGCGTGATGGTCATGGCCGCCGCGGAAATCCTCGCCATGCTCGTGATGGCGCAGGCTGTGAAGCCGGGAACCCCGGTGGTTGCGTGCCCCATCATCTTCTCCACGGACATGCGAACCGGCCGGAGCCTGCAGTCCAGTGTCGAGGCGCTGAAGGGAGCATCCGGAGCGATCCAGTTCATCAAGACGGCCTTCAACCTTCCGACGCACAACTACGGTTCCGGGTCGGACGCCCCCACGGTGGATGAGCAGTCCATGAGCGAAAGAGCGATTTTAACCACGCTGATGGGGCTCTCAGGTTCGGATATCCTGGGTGGCGCGGGGCAGCTCGAGGTGGCCACAGCGGTCAGCCCCGTTCAGCTCATCGTGGACAACGAGGTCATCGGGATGGTGAGGCGGGTCGCCGCAGGCTTTGAGATCAACGACGACACGATGGCGTGGGAGGTGCTGACCGGAGGGAAGCCCGGAGACCATTTCCTCACATCACCTCACACCCTGCGCCACTGCAGGGATGCCTTCGTCCCCCAGACCTTCACCCGTCTCACCCGGGAGGCCTGGGATCGCCAGGGAAGCAAGGCATTCCTGGAAGGCGTTCTCGAACGGTACCACGAATTGATGGGCCGCGAAAACGCATGCCTGATGGCGGACGACCAGGCCCGCGAAATCGACTCGGTCGTGAGCGAGGCGGACAGGCAGTTGGCACGCTGAGGACTCGCCGGGGACTCAGAGGCAGATGAGCAATGGGACACAAAGGAGGGAGTGCATATGGCTCTGCAGGATATTTACCAAGGGATTCTCAATTTTGACAGAGAGGCTGTCCCGGATCTGGTGAAGAAGGAACTGGATCAGGGCACGGACGTTTCGGCCATTCTCAAACAGGGGCTGATCGCAGCCCTGGATGAGGTGGGGGAAAGATTCGGCAGGGGCGACATGTTCCTGCCTGAAATGCTGGCCGCCGCCGAGGCCATGAAAGCCGGGCTGGAAGTCATCAAACCCCTGCTCTCGGAAGCCGACGCCCAAGCTGCCGGCATCGTCTTGCTGGGCACGGTGAAAGGGGATCTCCATGACATCGGCAAGGACCTGGTGGGGATGATGCTGGAAGGGGCCGGTTTCAGGGTCATCAATCTGGGCGTGGATGTTCACACGGAGACTTTCCTGAGAGCCGTGGAAGAAAACAAGCCTCAGATCGTGGCTCTGTCGGCGCTCCTCACAACCACCATACCGGCCATGAGGGAGACCGTGTCGATCCTGAAGCAGCGGGACGTCAAAGCAAAGATCATTGTAGGCGGCGCCCCGGTGACGCAGTCCTTCGCCGATCAAATCGGCGCCGACGGGTACGCGGACGACGCCCCGGGCGCCGTGAGCCTGGTCCGGACGCTTCTGGGACGATGACCCCTGCGATCCGCCGGAAGTCCGGCCGATCGCAGGGCAGGGACAACGAGGATTCCAAGAGTGTGAACAACGCTCAGAACATCAAAGGAGGACACATGATGAGACGTACAGTTGCATTGGCCCTTTGTGCGGCGGCGCTTGCCCTGGCCGCCGCGTTGGCGGTCCCGGCCTCGGCGCCGGCCGCGGAGAAAACCTACGAACTCACCTTTGCCTGGAACGACATCTGGGGCCCAAAGTTCCGCGCTTCCCAGGTCTATCGTCCCTGCGGGGAAATGCAGCGCATGCTCTACGAGCGAAGCAACGGGAGAATCAAGCTCAAGATCATTTCCCGCATGTTCCCCACGGATCAACTTCTCCAAGCCGTTGCGACAGGCAAGGCCGACATCGCCGACGTGGCCATGCCCTGGGAATCGGGCACCTACCCCTTGTGGAACTGGGGCGAGATCCCGGGCATCGTGAATGAAGACCCGGTGATCGGCCTGGCGGAAGAGCTGGCCGTGTACCAGGACCCCAAGGTCATGGAGATCTACGACAAAACCATGGGCAAGATCAACTTGAAGTTCTGGTTCATCACCCAGTGGGATCCTGCAAACGGGGTTTGGGGCAAAAAGGAGGTCACGTCGCTGGAGGACTTCAAGGGAATGAAGATTCGAGTCGGCGGCTATTTGCCCACCCTCGGCATCAAGGCCCTGGGAGCAAGCCCCGTCACCATCGCCGGCTCCGAACTGGCCCCGGCCATGATGGCGGGCACCGTGGATGGGGTCCTGACGAGCCTCGGATACGGTTACTCCATAGGGCTCGCCAAAGTTTCAAAAACGTTCACCCTGACCCCTCTTTCTCCGACCTGGACGGCGGTAACGGTCATGAACGCCCAAAAGTTCAAGTCCCTGCCGCCCGACCTGCAGAAAGTGGTTCTGGAGGTGGGGCAGGAACTCCAGCAGATGGTCAGCCTTTCCACCACGGCGGAGTACGTCATGAGCATCGACACCGTGGATCTCTCGGGCGTGAAGAGGGCCAGCCTCCCGCCGGCGGAGCAGGAAAAGGCCCTTGCGGCGTGCAAGGTGGTGGAGGAGGAATGGCTCAAGAAAACCGGGAAGGACGGGCAGGAACTCCTGACCGCCATCAAGGCGGCTGTGAAGAAGCACAGGGACTTTCCCTGCAAATAGTCCAATGGCCGGGGTGGGAGGCGGCCTCTCCGTCACTCACCCCGGCTCAATCCCGGGAGGCCTGCGATGAAACGCACGCTCAGGATCGTCGAATCCGTCATCACCTTCATCAGCGGCCCCGTGCAGGGCTGGATCCTTTTTCTCATGATGCTCCTGGTGCTCGTGGATGTGACGACGCGATATGTGCTTCAAAACCCCTTGTCCGTGGCTGAAGAGTACGGTGCCTACATGCTGGTTGCCATCACGTGCATGGGCCTCGCGTACACCTGGAAAGAGGGAAGCCACGTCCGGGTGGAACTCCTGATCAAGCGGCTTCCACCGGCCGCGAGGCGATGGTTGCGGGTGATCACGATTTTCATCGCCTTCCTGTTCACCGGTTTCATGGTCGTCGCGAGCTATCAGCTGGTCTCTTTTTCCTTCATGTTCGGAACCCGGAGCGGGAGCTGGATCAGGACCCCCATTGCCTGGCCCCAGATCACCATCATCGTCGGTTCCGTGCTTCTGTTTTTTCAACTGATCCTGGAAACCATCCGGGCTGTCGGCGAGCTTCGCTCCGGGAAAGGAGAAAGGAACGGATGGGATCGGAAGTGACTGTCGCCTTAGCCCTCATCGCAGGGCTGTTCGTGCTTCTCATGATCGGCCTGGAAATCGCCTGGTCGGTCGGAGTCGTCGCTTTGATCGGATTGATCTGGTACGTGGATCAACCCATCAACCAGATCGCCTACACGATGTGGGCCTCCCTCAACTCCTTCACCCTCACGGCCATGCCTCTGTTCATCCTCATGGGCTGCGTCCTGGGGAACACGGGAGTCAACGAGCGCCTGTTCAACGCCATTGACAAGTGGGTGGGACACATGCCCGGAGGACTCGCATCCTCCGTCGTGTTCGGGAACGCCGTGTTCGCAGCCATGTCGGGCTCCACCATCGCCGCGACGGCCACCTTCGGCAAGATCGCCTTCCCTGTCATGGAACAAAGGAAGTATGACCCGCGCCTGGCTTTGGGTTCCATCGCCTCCGGCACGGTTCTGGCTCCCCTCATTCCACCCAGCATCCTGCTCATCATCTACGGTGCCTGGCAGGGTCTGTCCATCGTCGACCTCCTGGCTGCAGGGGTGCTCCCGGGTCTGACCCTGACCGGGCTGTTCATCCTGACCATTTTCGTCACCGTCAAGCTGAATCCCGGGCTGGCGCCGCGCCCTTTCAAGCATCCCTGGGGGGCCCGCTGGAGGGCCCTGGGTGAGATCTGGCCCTTCGCAGTGCTCATCCTCGGTGTGCTGGGTTCCATCTTCGGCGGCTACATGACGGCCACGGAGGCGGCCAGCCTCGGCGCGTTCCTCAGCATCCTCCTCAGCCTCTACTATCGAAGGCTGACCTTTTCGATTCTCAAGCAGAGCCTGCTCGACACCATCAAGGTGACCTCCTTTTCCCTCTTCATCATGGCCATGGCTTCGCTGATTTCTCACGTGTTCAATTCGGCCGGCATCATCCCCATGATCAAAGAATACGTGATCGCCCTGCCCCTCGGAAAAAACGGGATTCTCATCCTGTTTTTCGCCATGTACTTCGTCATGGGCATGTTCTTCGATTCCTGGTCCATGCTGTTTCTCACCTTTCCTTTCGTCATGCCCATCATCACGGCCCTGGGCATCAGCCCGATCTGGTGGGGGGTCGTCTACGTCATGGCCGGGGAGCAGAGCACCATCACGCCGCCTTTCGGGCTCAGCCTGTTTGTGCTGCACGGCGTGGTTCCCCAGCATCCGGTGGGAACCATTGTCCGGGGAGCGATCCCTTTTCTCGTCGCCATCTACATCAACGTCATTCTGATGTTTCTGTTCCCGGGTCTGGCTACCTGGCTTCCCAGCCTGATCAGGGGCTGATGCAAGGAGAGAGATCCATGGCAAAGAAAATGATCCACCCCGAAGGTCTCCCCAAACCCATGGGGCCCTACGCGCATTGCACCCTGGGCGAAGGGACCCAGTGGATCTTCATCGCAGGGCAGGTTCCCCAGGACGGGAAGGGCGATCTCGTGGGCAAAGGAGATGTGGAGATTCAGGCGCGGCAGGTTCTCTGCAACCTCCAGACGGCCGTGGAAGCCGCAGGCGGGACGGTGAAGGACATCTGCAAGATCACCATTTTCGTGGTGGGCCTTGACGCGGCGGCCTATGAAGCGATCGCCCGGGTCAGGAAAGACTTCTTCGCGGGGGATTACCCTGCGAGCACCCTGATCGAGGTGAAGCGACTGGCTTCCCCGGATTGGTTGATCGAAATCGAGGGATATGCCGTCATTTAGTTCCTTTTTGGCTTGACAAGGGTTCCGCGGATTGAATATTGTCTACAAAAGACAGATTTGAGGGCTCCGACCGAGCGCCGTGCGCTCCGACGGGTCAATGAGATCAAAAGCCTCCCGGGACGAATGTTTGCCGCCATGAAGGTCAAATCCATCGTCGACCA
>Ga0068714_10007880_pt1 | contig 10149 bp, 4 predicted proteins | sample MTBNYHSulfiMetaG_FD_62988 | JGI IMG/M metagenome (GOLD analysis project Ga0068714, IMG submission 62988) | Enrichment culture microbial communities from rom New York Harbor, USA that are MTBE-degrading - MTBE-NYH (New York Harbor Sulfidogenic)... | ecosystem: Environmental > Aquatic > Marine >...
ACACTGATTACACACAGAGAATAAGATCAATCATTAGTTCGGGTGCAATCGGAGAGGTCATAAGCATACAGCACCTCGAACCTTGCGGCTATTGGCACTTTGCTCATTCGTACGTGAGAGGAAATTGGAGGAATACGTCGGTCTCCTCATTTGTCTTGCTTTCCAAGTCGTGCCATGACCTCGATTGGCTTCAATATATAATGGGCTGCAAGTGTGTGAAGGCATCGTCCTTCGGTACCCTAGAGCATTTTCGAAAAGAGAAAAAGCCTGTTGTAGCGGGGGATGCAGTAAGATGTGTAGATTGTGCGTTCGAATCGAAATGTCCTTACTCTGCCAAGAAACTATATCTTAGTAATTCGCGAAAGGGGTATACTAGCTGGCCGGTCTGTATGCTCTCCCCTGACTTGTCCCCTCAAGGAATAGAGACGGCCTTAGAGCAAGGACCGTATGGGCGCTGCGTTTACGAGTGTGACAACAATGTCGCTGATAACCAGGTGGTTAACCTGCTGTTCGAAAGTGGTAAGACAGCGGCCTTCACTATGGTTGCTTTTACAAAGGGTGGCATTGAGCGTAGAACACGTATATTCGGAACAAAGGGAGAGATTTACGGCAACGGTTGGACTATAGAGTTATTTGATTTCTTGAAAGACGAGACGAGGCTTCTTGAACCAAGCGGGTTGGGTGCGACTGTAATAGGACATCACAGTGGAGGTGATTATCGGTTGATGGAGCGGTTTGTGAAGGCTGTATCAGAGGGCAAGCAGGAGTACATCCTATCTGGTCCTGAGGTGTCATTAGAGACGCATCTTATGGTGTTTGCAGCGGAGAAATCGCGACTAGAGAATCGAATTGTTGACATGAGTGAGTTTGCACGCGGCTATGAACCAGGAGGAGTTGAGGAAGGCATGGCCATAAATGTTTCTTGAATCCTAGGAACGAAGAAATGTCTTCGGGAGAAGGAAAGGATCCAGGGTCAGGGTTGAAAATGCTCAGTGTGGGGACAACGCAATTTACAGGTGACACGAAATCGCATCCGGAGTTGGACGATTTCACCGCGGGCATCCGGGCACTGGAGGAGCTATCTGTTCACACAGAGTGTCCTGAAATAGAAGGCGTTGATATTTCCGCTTTTAGCAAACCGGCAGGAAGTGTCGGGGGTGACTATTACGACTTCATTCGCATCGACAAAAGCCGGCTAGCAGTTGTGGTCGCTGATGTTGCGGGTAAGGGTGTTGCCGGTGCATTAATCATGGCGATGGTGCGTTGCGCACTCCAATCCTGTGCTCCTCGTAAACTTAGGCCGGATAAGATTCTAACGGAGATGAATGATTTTCTTTTTCGCTATACCAAGCCAGACGTGTTCGTGACGATGCTTCTAGCGGTTTTGCATACGGACAGGTGCAGATTGGAGTTGGGGCGTGCCGGCCACGAACCCTTGATTCATTTCCTTGCAAGGACAGGGAGTCATCGCATTGTGGCACCTGAAGGTATTGCCCTGGGAATGGAGAGCAGGGGGGTGTTCGGAACTATACTTCGGCAGGAGGAAATTCAGCTGGCCCGAGGCGACAGCCTGATTTTCTACACGGATGGTATCACGGACGCTAGAAACAGTCGGGGCGAGTCGTTTTCCTCAGCACGCTTGATGAACGCGGCAGTGGGAAAGAGAAGTGCTGCGGAGATATTGCACAAGATTCGAAGATCAATAGCTGAATTCACTGGAAATACACCTCAATACGATGACCAAACAGTAGTAGTCCTCAATGTCCGAATGCCCTCCTACTGCAAATGGGCCTAGATGTGCCAGGCGTAGTAGTCCCATTCAGCTATTTTCTTCACCTGCGGATCCTGCTTCGCCTTTGCCATGTCCCCCTTGCGAACAAAGCCGCTACGCTAGTTCGCTAAGGTGCGTCAACGGTTCATGCGAGGGTCGCTTCAGGTGGGGCTAACGCTAGAGAGTACCCAGAACTGGTCTCATATCTCCCTGATGGTCTTTCAACTGCCCAGATTGACTTGACTTTCGAGATTTTCGGGTTACCGTTGTTGCCCGAGTTGAAAGCATCCCCGAAAGGGGGACGCAAGTTTATTTCCAACCGGCGCTGTTTCGAGGGCATTCTCTGGGTTTTGTGGACGGGAGCACCCTGGAAAGCATTACCCCCGGAGTATCCCAGCCCTTCGACGTGCTGGCGGCGGCTGAAGCGGTGGGAACAGGACGGCACTTGGGTCAAGGTGTGGCAGACCTTTGTGGCCCAGCTGGACGAACAAAACCAGCGGCGGTGGTCGGAATCCTTTATCGACGGGACCTTTGCCCCGGCAAAAAAAGGGGCGCCGCGGTCGGGAAAACCAAGCGGGGCAAGGGCACGAAGCTTATGGTGGTGGCGGACAGCACGGGTCTTCCTGTGGGGGAGCACGTTCACTCGGCTTCCCCGAACGAAGGAAGTGACTCTGGCGGAGGTTGCGCTGAGCCAGGTGAAGGCGCCTTAGCGGGAGGGCGGCAAGCCCGAGCGGTTGATTGCGGATCGGGCTTACGACAGTGATCCCTTGCGCCAGCGCCTGGCGGAAATGGGCATCGAATTGATTTGTCCGCACCGCAAAAAGCGCAAAAAGCCGCCGACCCAGGATGGGCGCAAGTTGCGCCGCTATCGCCGGCGCTGGAAGGTCGAGCGGCTGATCGCCTGGTTGGGCAACTACCGCCGCCTCGTCGTGCGCTGGGATCGAGATCCCCTGATTTACCGGGCGTTTGTCCATGTCGCTTTCATCATGGTCTGCATCAAGTGATTATAAACATTGATTTCACTGAATAGCCGGTCAGTTCCTGGTCAACGTGTTTCATACTTCCTTCTGTGACAGGCCCGACTAATGGTGGTAAATCACGATAATCAATGTATCACGGATGAGGGTCGTCTATATATGGCCTAACCTGCACCATAAATGATACAGGTGCTACGAAGCTCTTCTCAACGCGCTCTATAACGGCGGTCAACGTCGGCATAGTCTCACCAGTGGAGGTTGGCGTGACTTGTCTATGAGATCCTGAATCATGGAATAAACTGTTGGTATCCGGCTGTTAATGTGATGCAAGGGATGCGTTGAGGACGGATACACGAGGAGTCTAAGCATGTCGCAAAGGAGTGTTTTGAGATTCCCTGTTACACGAATCTGCCCAAAATGTCGTGTCCATCCTCTGCCTCTACCCGAGCGGGGCGAGGGCCAATCGGTCGGCAAGGCACATCTCGTTTTCCCCCAGGGCAGAATGAGTTTCAGTAAAGCCAAGATTGTCATGAGTCGAATTGGTTCTGCCGGTTTTAGGACACAAGGTCCTTTAGGACGTGCCCATGAAGTTCTCCAGAAAGCCACCGAGACGCTGGGTCGCTATGGTCGAAAGAAAGTCATCAGGACTCTTCTCAAAAGAATTAATGACTCCCAGGCCCGTCGAGCTCCGATAGAACTTCTCACGGGACACGAGTTCCTTTTAGACGCTCCCACCGGATGTCTACGGGTTGACATCGAACCTGCTTCAAATATGATCGATATATCCATTGATGGGGCAGCACTGCTTTACGCGATGGCCTTATACTGCGGGCTAAATTATCTAAGCGGGGAGAAAGAAGCGGAAACACTCGAGCAGGTGATCGCGCTTTATGAAGGGCTATTGAAAGAAGACCGGGAGGCTTTGGATGCGGTTCTTGTCGGGGATGTAGTCGATTCCGGAAATGTATTCTCCCGGTTTCTGACGGAGAGCGCTCATCGACCCATGGGAGAGAAGAAGAGGTTTGTCGCTTGGGTCCGCGCACGAAGCCGGATGGAGTTACCATATGACGGGGATGCCGTCCGAAAGATTCTAAGGCAAGAGATAGATCTGGCGGAACTTAGGCAGCGTATCTACCAGGCAATCTCACAGAGTTATGTCGAATCGGTTGACTCCGGGGTAGCCGCTCGAATAGCTGACGAGTGCCTGGAACGCGGGATGCGTTTAGTAGCTGGACGCTTCAGCCGTGCCTTCTATCTGGATGCCATGCTGATGGCTGGCGCAAAGGTATTTTCGGGACACCATCTGCTTTCTTCGGTTGATCAACTGAGGATGCTTCTGAAGAATACAACCGATGATTGCTCCTGTCAGGAGCTAGACGACGCGGAGTATTCCCTTCGTTCAGCAGGCGGTGAGTTGCAAGAGCTTGTCAACCTGACGGCTCGAAGTAGGGTATCCGAAGCCGAGCTAAGGGGAGCGGTGAATCATTTCCGGCGAGTTATTAGAGAGCTAGAGGCATCAGTCCTTGAGCAAATCGACGTTCGGCAATCAGAGTTGTTGCTTGCAACCGATGCAACAGTCCCGAGAAGGGGCGGCGGAAAGCTGAATAAGCGGCTTCTCGACGATGGACGACGACTAAGGGCGAGAATCGACCGGCTGGTGGAATCGCTCTCCGCCGTCGAAGAGGCCGCCCTGGCGGCGCCGAAGGAGGAAGGCGCCTTGATGGTCTTTCTCCAAAGGTTGTTCGAGCTGGACGCCATCAATCTCGGAACTGTTAACGAATTGATAGACCCCTTCTTTGGAGAAGACGAAGAGATTCAGAAACTAATCCGGCTCGCAGGTCATAACCTCTATATCACTCCTAATCTTCAGGCCTGGCTCCGAAAGTGTACCGATTGGATCGAAGCTCTGCCTGCTTATGCCAATTATGAGATTCTGCCACAAGAGAACGGCGGCTATCAAGTGTTCGCGCATGTGCAGAGGTTCGTTCTGGAGTTAATGTATAGACAGCAGGCCGAGAATTGGGCCATAAATATAGAGGAGGTGATGGATTCCGAACACGTCGCCTTGGCTCGAGAGCTTTGGGCCGAGACGATGGGCATCATTAAACACAACAGTTTCACATCGGCCAGCATCGACGTTGAAGTCGAGGAGCGGGTGCGGGACCTCGTCAGCAAAAAAGGCATCCACCAGGATGTGGCAAATCTGGCTGCTCTGATCGCTCACACCTACGAGATGTGCTGTGCGCGGGTGGCAGAGCTGCGAAGGCGGGAGGGCATGTCCCGCATGGATGCGCTGCGGCAAGTACTACGGGAAGACAAGACTAACAAGAATCGAGTCACAAGAGTATTGTCTTATCGGGGTAGCCGTCCGCTGGGACAGGTTGTTGAGGAGGTCATCCGGGGAAGCCGCAGGCAAAAGTTTTTACGAAAGCTGGCCGACCATCTTCTTCCTCTTGTGGAAAAGCGGTGTCGGCGAATACCCAATGTACATGTCTTGACGACTCTGGGCCCAGGTGAGACTGAGTTCAGAGTTCAAAACTGGCTTGAGGAGTCGATGGGTTTGTTCAATGTCTCGCGGAGGTTTGGCCTTGAGCCACAGGTCAAGCGCCGGATGCAGCAATACCGCCGGCGCTTGGCGGTTCTAGGACAACGCATTCTACGCGAGATGGATCTTGAGGGAGAACTCCTTCGTATTATGGAGGAGGAATCCATTCCCGACCGGGATCTCGCTGTACTCAAATTGATCGCTTCCTATCCGGAAGTCGCCAACGAGGTCGCCAAGTTGGGAACGCTAATCGAGAGTGAAGAACACCATGGTCGCCGCAGGCGAGATCCAGAGAACGCTTCAGAACCCGCCGCTGTCACCACACTTATCGAAAAGCGGACCGACGTCTATGAGGAAGCTCTTGCCCAAGTAGCTGCGACCAATAACCTGACTCTCGCAGATCAACGGACCGCAACATTGGAATCGGACTGTAAAGATACTGCAGAGAATGCTGTGGCATCCTTAGGAGAAAAGTATCAGGCCGAGTATCGACAAAGGCTTTACTCCCTGGCCCGACAACGCCTAATCGACCAGAATCGGTTACAGAAGGACGTGCAGAGATACTTGCGAGACAGGCAAGCTCTGGCGACGATTACGGCAAGGCGCGAAGTGATTAGCGAGAGAGGATTAACGAATAAGCTATGTGATCCGCTCTTTCGGTACGAGGCGAGCGGTCCGTTTAAGAAATACAACCTTCTCTATGCCCCCAGCCGGGTCGATCTCGGCGGGCAGGAAGTCCACTCGGTTCGCGACATCCCCAAATGGGTCGGCGGGTTAGACCAAGAGGCGGCTAACGCCGGCAGCGAGCTCTATTCACTTTATAATACGGCTGGCGTGACGGCGGTCGGGTCTACCCGCGAGGCGGAATTTTTAAAGGTCGGGGAAAATTTCTTTTCGCGAGGAGGTGTCTACTATCTGTCCCTGGCGGCGGGAGTCAACATTGATACGTTGGGAGTCGGCGACTTTGAGTTTCTTCGGGATCAATGGAATCTGCGCGGAGACCGAATTGTGCTACCCAGTGGAGAAACCTATGGTGGATTTTGCGTTCCAAAGGAGTTCTCCTTGCTCTTCGCGGTGATTACGGCTGCGGTTCGATCAGAAACGTCGGGAGAACTTTTGTCGGAATTTGGGATTCCGCGTGAAGAGCATCTCCACATTATCGAAGATGTTCGAAGAGTATTACGGCTGCAGGTTGAATATCCCGATCCACTCGAGTGGGAAAGAAAAGCGTTCGAAGTCTTAAGTCCCCGATATGGGAATTATCTCCGCCTGCCTCAAATCGCCCGAACTCTGGAGCGGCTTGGCGTTGTGCTACCAGAGAAGGACAGCAGCACACCTTGGCAATATCGCTTCGCAAACTGGGTCAACAAGAAGGCGCAAGGTTTGGAAGAGATCAACCGAAGCGGGCCGTTCCGCAAGGTAGCTCTCATCCGGGATCTTATCCAGCACGCTCGGCGACAGAACCCCAACATTGCCGAAGGCGGCAGTATAATAGGCGTGATGACCGCCGCCTACAAGGAGGGCGAGCGAGTGGATGGGAAACAAATACCGGTGTCCGATGTTCGATTCAGCGCGGGCGCACGGAAGCTGGAGATCTATGCAGGAACAGCTGATAAACACCTCTTGAAGGACTTTGATCCCGAAGGTCGCGAGATCTTGTGTGGGCTCATCAAGGGTTTTGTCAGCCCGGCGGATGTTCGAATGGTTGGCATGTGTACAGGCTCCGACGTGCTGAATTATGTACCTGAGTCGGAATTGGAAGATGTCAAAGAGGTGGTCAATGCACAATTACTCGAGGCGGGACTAACGCAGAATGTAATCGATGCTAACTGCATTGTATATGGGGGGGACTTGTCCCGGTGGGTGGGCATCAAGGAAAAAGAGTGCTTAGAACGGATGGCATTGATCGAGGCGATTGGAGGAAGAATCCACCTACTGGTTCTGGACAAGAGGGGGTTATTCACTCGCTACGAACAGGCGCTCCAAGGGGTAGACTTCGTTGACCTAGGAATTCCAGACCCGGAGTTGTTGGATCTCGTGGACAATCTCCCTAAGCTGGTCCACCTAATGCGCCGGGGACGTCCTCACAGTGCTCTGGTTCTGGCCGATGGCACTTCCGGTGGCCGCCGGAGAACTTTTTCGTTCCGGTATGCTTCAAGCAAGCGAAAAGTGAAGGAGTGGTACGCACTCGACCCGAAAGCCGTCTATGGTTCGCTGGGTTTGGGGAAGGAGAAACTTGAAACGTGGCGCCAAGAGATGGAGATTGACCGGGCACAGGCCGCGAGGCTACAGGAAAGCCTTCTGAGTCAGGAGTACGCGGAAGCTGAAAAGCAGTTTAAATCGATTTGCCAACGCTTCATCCTGAACCGACGAGCCGAAGAGGCTGCGCGATACGAAATCCAAGCCCGTCGGCTCAGGGTATGGAGTTTAGCCGATCGGTTTCTGGCTGAGGCTTTCGGACGTCTAGCCGGAGGTATGCATCTCTCAGACCTCGACTTTGGTACTTGGCTTCTTCTGGGCGGAATGTATTTACTCAACGGAAAATTGAGCGAAACCGAGGTTGACCAGCTACGAGGAGACTTCGAGAGCGCCGTCGCCGCGCTACGCCAGTTCTCAATGCCAGAGACATCCCACCGTAGAATTGGGGGTTTCACAAGATGCGAGATCGATGATATCACGCGTGCCTACGTGAAGCCTCGCTATGAACCTGTTGCCGGAAAGGAATATGAGGAAATCTCGACCGGTCTGGGCGGATCCCTCAAAGCTACAGAAGAGACGATCGCCCGCCTCGGCAAACGGGAGGAGCGACGCAAAGCCGCACTTCGAGCTGCCGCGCTAAAGCAAAGAAAAGCGGCATTCATGGAGACAGTTAAGGCAAGCGAGGGGTTCTCGCAGGTATTGGATTTTGATAGAGATTACGATCAGGCAAAAATGATCCTCGGCGAGCCAGCAGCGGACATTGACCAAGCGAGCTTCGGGCGTTTTCTGGCTTGGACTCGATTGACCTTTGTTGTTCTTGTGAATCAGCTGCTCGGAGAAAGGGCTGCTCCTGCAGGACGAATCCTTGACAATATCAGTACTTACTTTTCAGGTGGTGAGATGCCAGCCGATACACCGATCAACTATGAAACTCTTTCTCAGGACATAGCCAGCCTAGCAGAAGCCGCCCAAGGCGATCGAGGATATTTGGAGCAGGTTGCAAAAGCGGCAGAACTGCTTGACATTAGCCTTTTGATCGAGCGGACGCAGCAGGTGAGAGATCCTCAGGAGCTGATAGTCGAAATCGCGCGTTTCTTTGACACAACACTTAACTCGCATGTTTTCGACTACATTCCATATCATTATCATAAGCAGCGTGGAACAGGATACGAAAGTTTCAGTCGCCAAGAGAAATTCGAGATGGCTGTTCACCGTCATCACTGGCTGTACCGACATACCCGCTGGCTTATGTCGAAGAGAAGTTCGTTGGCAGCTTGTGGAGAGGAGTATTCGCTGCGATGGCTTGGCGACATGGACCAGAAAGTGCTGGGGTGGGGACTGACCTTGGACAACCCGGTAGAGCAGGTGTGGTTCAGCTACGCCAGGCTTCGGGACGCTGCCGTTCTGATTCATGAAGGCTATCCACCTCCCCAGCTTCTTGATAATTTGGATCCCAAAATCCTACAAACGGATGAGCGATGCAATGTGGTCATCGTTTACCCCCACGGAAACACAACCGTTCCTGTAGCCTTGGAACAAGGTGTCCGGCTGGCGCAGCAAGGGATTAACCTCTTCCTCTCCCCTTATCCGACCATTGTACAGAGTCAAGTCCATCGACGCAATGTGGTTATGGCCAATGATGCGTTCATGTTCGTTTCCAAGGATACCTACCGACGCGCCCTGGAGGCCGAAGGCGTAGAGCCGGGCGAAGCTGAAGAGAAGGCGGCGTTGGCCGAAGAATCGGGCGATGTGAGAGGAGTGCTAGTTATTGCTCGCTTTGCGAGACCGGTCATCGCCCATGCCTTGTTTTTCCATTTCACGCATCCCTTACGACCAGAAATTGGGAGCTTTGGCGTCCCGCTCATCCAGCCCTTTCTGTGGGAGGCGGCGACACACTTGAAATGCAGGCTACCCGAAATGCTCAAAGGTAGCGGTGTAAGGACCGCGGCTCAATTCAACTGGTATCAGGAGGAATCCAGGCATTCTGTCCCATCTGCAGCAAAAAGGGCGATCCAATCACGACTGGAAGACTTCTCGCTGCGTTATCCGACCGTAATCGTCAAACCCGAGAAGGAATCGGGCGGACGAATGGCCAGGATTCTACAGGTGAGAAGTGACGGCCTGATTATCGATGAGAACTTAAGCACCTTGGTGGACCAGATTTACAGGATCTCGCTGGTTGACAATGTTGCGGTCCAGGAAGTTCTGACTTCGCATGTTCGACAGATCTATACCCAGGAGTTTCTCGAAGCAATGGTCGACCGTTTCGCTAGATTAGGGGTACCTATTTCCCTTTACCGCTCACCGGAAACCCCACTGTTCTCATACTTCCGACTTGTCTTGGTTCATGGAAAAGACAGATACGAAATCTCGCACTGGATGACCGTCGTCAGCACTCAAGGTATCGCCAATGTCGGTCAAGGAGGCACACTCTATGAATACCGAGATGAGATCATTGATTCTCGATATCGTCAGGATCTCCGCCGGGAAATGGAGCGAGCGGCTTTTCGTTCAATCCGATCCCAAAGGAAGTATCTCAGGAAGAACTGGCGGGCCATATTGGATGAGTACCTGAAATCACATCCCGAGTATCAGGGGAAGGTCCCGGTAGAACTCGGAAAGGACTTGACCGGGTTTCTCGACAGCGACATCCCCTA
>Ga0068714_10007882_pt1 | contig 10147 bp, 7 predicted proteins | sample MTBNYHSulfiMetaG_FD_62988 | JGI IMG/M metagenome (GOLD analysis project Ga0068714, IMG submission 62988) | Enrichment culture microbial communities from rom New York Harbor, USA that are MTBE-degrading - MTBE-NYH (New York Harbor Sulfidogenic)... | ecosystem: Environmental > Aquatic > Marine >...
TCCTTCTCTCGTTCAGATAGGAAAGTTCTTCCTCCCTATCTTGGCGCAATGTGACGCCGTTGTTGAAGAGGGAGGAGACCATCTCATCGCCCTATATCGACGTGATATTCGAACATAGGGCGGGCCGTGCCCGCCGCATAACCGCTATTTAATTGCCGGGCCAACAATTCCGCTCCGTGTCCTCCGTGCCTCTGTGGTGCATACCTCTGTACTTCGTGCCCTTCGTGGGCTTCGTGGTAAATAAAGGCATCCCTGCCGGTGGGTGAGACCTCAATCCTTCAGCCGCTTGATACCCAGCAGTCGCAGGCTGTGCTTTTCGTAGATCGGCTCGGAGCTGCCCCGCTTCATCTTGTGCAGGAAGTATTTCTCGAAGGCGATCTTGGCGTAGTGCACCCACTTGCCCTTGCGGAACCAGGTGACGTTGCGCGGCGGGATCTGCGGGTCGGCAACGAAGGCCGCGCCCCCGTCGCCAAAGTCGGCCAGGCAGATGGCGCTCCAGGTACCCTTGTCCTGCGCAGGCTTGCCGGCCAGTTCGTCGCGGATGTTGTGCACGATGGCGGTGACCATCGACTCGATCATGTAACCGGTCTTGGGCGCGCCGGTGGGCACCGGGGTCTGTTCCACCGGCGGGATGGCGATGCACACCCCGGCGGAGAAGATATTCGGGTAGCGGGGGCTGCGCTGGTGCTCGTCGACGAGGACGAAACCGCGCGAGTTGCACAATCCCTCCACCTTCGCCACCGCGTCGACGCCGCGGAAGGCGGGCAGCATCATCGAGAGCTTGAACGGCAGGCGGTGATCGCGCATCACCTCGCCGTTCTCGTCGCACTCCTCGACGAACATCATCCCCGCGTCCACCTTGCGCACCCGGGCGTTGGTGATCCACCTGATGTGGCGCTGGCGCAGCTCCGATTCCATCATCCCCTGCGAGTCGCCGACACCGCCAAGGCCGAGGTGGCCGATGTAGGGCTCGGAGGTGACGAAGGTCATCGGCACCTGGTCACGCACCTTGTTGCGGCGCAGCGCCGTGTCGAGCACCGCGGCATACTCGTAGGCCGGGCCGAAGCAGCTGGCACCCTGGAAGGCGCCGACCACCACCGGGCCGGGCTCCGCGACCAGGCGCTGGAAGTTTTCATAGGCCTTCTCCGCATGGTCCACGGTGCACACCGAATCGGTATGGCCGCCGTGGGGGCCGGCACCCTCCACCTCGTCGAAGGCGAGCTGGGGACCGGTGGTGATCACCAGGTAGTCGTAGTCGACACTGTCGCCACCTTGCAACTGCAGGCGGTTGTTCTGCGCATCGATGCGGGTGACCGCCTCGGCGATAAAGGCGATCCCCTTGCGTTCCAGCCGCGGGCGGATGGCGAAGGTGATCTCCTCGCGCTTGCGCCAGCCGACCCCGAGCCAGGGGTTGGACGGCACGAACTGGAAGGTGTCCGATGCGTTGACCACGGTGACCTGGTGCTCCTTGCCCAGGGCATCGCGCATTTCATAGGCAGCGGGCATCCCACCCGTACCGGCTCCAAGAATGACTACGTGCGCCATTAATCAAACCTCATTTAAGAAAGAAAACAGAAATCAGTTGTCAGTAATCAGTAATCAGTTGTCAGAGGAAATAGAAATCCGTTTGCACATCAGGGATGAGTTTTCCTTTTTCGGACCAGATTTTCTGGACGCGAGTGATGCGGTTCGCGGCGCTCACCGCATCCTACGGACTGCGGTTGATGGGATTCATCCCATCCTACGAACCCAGCCGTGCGTGCATGCCCGCATAGATGCCGCCGGCGGTGAGCAACTCGCGGTGGCTGCCGCGCTCGGCGACGCGGCCGCGATCGAGCACCAGGATCTCGTCCATCGCCTCGAGCCCCACCAGACGGTGGGTGATGAGCAGCACGGTGCGCCCGGCCATCAGCCGGTAGAGCGCCTGCATCAGCTCCCGCTCGGTCTGTGCATCGAGCCCTTCGGTCGGCTCGTCGAGCAGCAGCACGGGTGCGTCCTTGAGCAGGGCGCGGGCGATGGCCACGCGCCGGGCCTGGCCGCCGGAGAGCTTCACTCCCGCCTCGCCGACCCAGGTGTCGAGCCCCTCGGGCTGGCTGGCGACGAACTCGTCGAGCTGCGCCGTCTGCAGCGCCGCCAGCAGCTGCTCTTCGCTCGCCTGCGGGTTGGCCACCCGCAGGTTCTCGCGCAGGGTGGTGGTAAAGAGGTGGGTGCCCTGCGAGACCACTGCGATGTGGCGGCGCAGATCCTCGCCGTGATAGTCGCGCAGGTCGTGGCCGCCGAGGGTGAGGCGCCCGGCCTGCGGGTCCCAGAAGCGCAGCAGCAGGTTGAGTAGGGTGCTCTTGCCTGAACCGGTGGCGCCGACCACCGCTACGCGGCGGCCGGGCGGCAGCGCGAGGTCTATCCCCTCCAGGGCGGGCAGGTCCGACTCGGCGTAGCGGAAGCCGACCCCCTCGATATGGATGCCGAACTGTTCGGGTTGCGGCGAGGGGATGGCAGGGTCGGGGGCCTGCGGCTCGGCGTCGACGATCTCGAACACCCGGCGGGCCGCGCTCAGGGTCTGCCCCAGCATCTGGAACGCCAGCGGCAGCGGCATCACCATCTCGAAGCTGGCCATGGCGAAGAGCGCCAGCATCGCCAGCTCTGGCCGCTGCAGCGCGCCGCTGCCGAGCATCGGGATCGCCACCAGCACCACCAGCCAGACGGTAAGATTGGCCGAGAGGCCGAGTGCCGCCTGGGAGAGGCCGCTGAGGCGGCTCATGTGCCGCTGCGCGTCGGTCAATACGCGGCTGTGGCCATAGAGCTGCCCGCCCTGGCGCTCGGCGGCGCCATAGACCAGCAGCTCGCCCAGCCCCTGCAGCCCGTCCACCGCGGTCGCCTGCAGGGCGGCGTTGCTCTCCACCAGCGCACGGCCCGGCCGCCGGCCTAGCCGCTGCACCAGCAGCGGCACGCCGACCCCGGCCAGCAGCAGGAAGCCGAGGTTGATCAGCGCCAGCAGCGGGTGGTAGAGGGAGAGGAACAGTCCCGCGCCGACCAGGCCGAGCAGCGCCACCGCCACCGGCACCAGGATGCGCAGGTAGAGGTTGTCCAGGGTGTCGATATCGCTGCGGATGCGGCTTAAGAGGTCGCCGCTGCGGTACTGCTGCAGCCGTGCCGGGGCGAGCGGCTCGAGCCGGGTGTAGAACCAGACTCGCAGTTGCGCCAGCACGCGGAAGGTCGCCTCGTGGGTCACCAGCCGTTCGCCGTAGCGGCCCACGGTGCGCAGGATGGCAAAGGTGCGGATGGTCGCGGCAGGGGTGAAGTAGTTCATGCTCACCCCGGCCAGCCCGGCGATGGCCATGGCCGCGATGAACCAGCCCGACATCGCCATCAGCCCGACGTTGGCCAGCAGGGTGGCGAAAGAGAGCAGTACCCCGAGGGCCATCCACTGCCAGTAGGGTTTGAGCAGGTGCAGCAGCCGAAGCAGATCCCGGGAAGAGGGGGACGAGTGGCGCGAAGGCAGAGGCGAGGATTGGAGCAGAGACGAGGGGCGAGATTCGAGAGGCGAGGGTTCGTGCTCGCTGCGCTCGATGTTGTTTGACTCAAAAGAGCGTGCGCGAAGCGCACTCGGCTCCTCGGCTCTCGCCTCTCGGCTCTCGTCTCTGCCTTCATAGGCCGCTGCCAGTTTTGCATAGAGTCCGCCGGCTTTGATCAGTTCGGCGTGGCTGCCGCTTTCGGCCACCCGGCCCTGCTCCATGACGATGATGCGATCGACGCGGCGCACGGTGGCGAGGCGGTGCGCCACGACCAGCAGGGTGCGCCCCGCGGCGAGGCGCTCGATGGCCTCCTGCACCAGCGCTTCGCTCTGCGGGTCGAGGCTGGCGGTCGGCTCGTCGAGCACCACCAGCGGCGCGTCCTTGAGGAAGGCACGGGCCAGGGCGATGCGCTGGATCTGGCCGCCGGAGAGTCCCTGTCCCCCCTCGCCGATGGGGGTGTCGTACCCTTGCGGCAGGCGTTCGATGAACTCCTCGGCGTGGGCCTGCCGCGCCGCCTCGATGACCGCCGTCATCTCGGCTTCGGGACGGCCGAGGCGGATGTTGTCGCGCACCGTGCCGTGGAACAGCCGCGGGCGCTGCGGCACCCAGGCGACCTGGCGCAGCCAGTCGGCGTGCGCCATCTGCGACAGCTCCTGCCCGTCGACCAGCAGTTTTCCCGTTTGCGGACGCAGGAAGCCGAGCAGCAGGTTCACCGTAGTGCTCTTGCCGGAGCCGCTGGGGCCGACCAGCGCCACCCGTTCGCCGGGGGCGATGCGGAAATCGGTCCCGGCCAGGGCGGTGCGCCCGCCCGGATAGTCGAAGGTTACGTTCTCGAAGCAGATCTCGAATGGCCCCGGCGCTGGCACCGGGAGGGCTTCGGCCGGGGCGGCCGGGACCGCCGTCTCCAGCACTTCGATGATACGTTCGGCGGCGGCGATCGCCTCCATGCGGGCGTGGTAGTGGGTGCCCATCTGGCGCAGCGGCAGGTAGAACTCCGGCGCCAGCAGCAGTACGAAGAAGCCGTAGAGGAAGTCCATCTCCCCCCACAGCAGGCGAAAGCCGATTAGCACCGCCACCACGGCGATGCTGACGGTGGCGAAGAACTCCAGCACCAGCGAGGAGAGGAAGGCCACCCGCAGCACCCCCATGGTGCTGCGCCGATGGGCATCGGAGATGGCGGCGATCACCTGCGCCTCGCGGCGGCTGGCGTTGAACAGCTTGAGGGTGGTCAGCCCCTGGATCACATCGAGGAAGTGGGCGCTCATGCGCGCCAGTTCGCGCCACTGTTTGCGGTTGAGCCGCTCGGCGCCCTTGCCGATGAGGATCATGAACAGCGGAATGAGCGGCGCGGTCAGCACCATCACCAGACCGGAGATCCAGTCGAGGGGAAAGACGAAGGCGAGGATCGCCAATGGCACCAGGGCGACCAGCGCCATCTGCGGCAGATAGCTGGCGTAGTAGGCCTCCAGCTTCTCCACCCCGTCCACCAGCAGGCCGCTCAGCTCGCCGCTGCGCTCGCCCTGCAGATAGCTCGGACCCAGCTTCTGCAGCTGGCGGTAGAGCCGCTCGCGCAGCGCCAGCTTGACCCGTGCCGCAGCGGAGAAGGCGACCTGCGCGGAGGACCAGGCGATGGCGGCGCGCAGCGCAAACACCCCGAGAAGCGGCCACATCCAGTGCCACATCGCGGCCAGCGGCACCCCCTCGATCGCCGCGCCGTTGACCACCCGAGCCAGCAGCCACGCCTGCCAGATCAGCAGAAAGCCGCCGGCCAGGCCGAGGCCGACCGCCAGGTTCAGCGCCGGACCGGCGAGGCGCCGCTGGGCTGAGAGCCAGCGGCCGGCAGACGGGGCGGTTTGTGTTTCCATCGCTTTGTAATACTCAGTAATCAGTTGTCAGTCATCAGAGGAGCAGAACTCTGTTTGCACATTAGCTTGGGAGACGTTGTCCTTCGACGGCCAGATTTTCTGGACGCGAATGATGCGGTTCGCGGGGCTCACCGCATCCTACGGACTGACTATCAGCACGATGCCCATACCCATCAGCGGCCAGCCGACAATCGGATTGAACAGCGTTCGCCAGATGGCGAGGCGCGGCACAAAGCCCACGCCGTGAATAAAGCCGATCGCGGCCCCCCACATCAGCAGCGCGGGCAGCGCCGGGCTGAGCTCATCGTAGAGGGTGGCAATCGTGCGGGAATGGGTAAAAAACAGGGTTGATGAGGTAACGGCGAGCAGCATCGAGATGATGCGTGCCCAGCCGGGGTTGGGGTAGGGGATGCGCGGTTGCGCATCCCCTTTTTCTGCCGTCGACCCCATGGTCAGTCGCAGTTTCCGTCATCGTCCAGGCAGCCCGAGGACTCCAGCCACATCACGTTGATGATGCCGAAGCTGCAGGCCAGCAGGACGCCGAGGATCCAGGTGAAATACCACATAATCAGTTCTCCTCGTAGCGGTTAGTAGGCGTCGTGCTCGTTTTCACGAATATGCTCGACGGTGACGCGGCCCCACATCTGGTAGTAGGTCCAGGTGGTGTAGGCGAGAATGATCGGTACGAAGATCACCGCCGCCCAGAACATGACCGTCAGCGTCAGGTGACTCGAGGCGGCATCCCACAGGGTCAGTGAGCTGTTCGGCATGCTGTTGGAGGGCATCACGAACGGGAACATGGAGAAGCCTGCGGTGAGGATCACACCGGACATCGCCAGCGCGCTGGTGACGAAGCCGAGTCCCGGACGGTTGGCCATCGCCAGCAGGATGGTGAGGGCGGCACCGAGCAGGCCGAGTACCGGGGCGATCATCATCCAGGGATAGGCGCTGTAGTTGGTCAGCCAGGCCCCTTCGGCGATCTCCACGGTCTTGGCCAGCGGGTTGGGCAGCGCATCCAGTGCCGGCTGGGAGACGATACGGAAGCCGTCGACCCCCATGGCGAGCCACACCCCGGCCAGGGCAAAGGAGGCGATCAGCACCGCACCGGCCACCATCGTCGCCTTGCGGGCACGCTCCTGTACCGGCGAGCCGGCACGCAGGTGCAGCCACACCGCGCCGTGCATCACCAGCATGGAGAGGCTGACCACCCCGGCGAGCAGGGCGAAGGGACGCAGCAGGCCGAAGAAGTTGCCGGTGTAGGTCGGCCGCAGGAACTCGTCATGCTCGAACGGCACGCCAAGCAGCAGGTTGCCGAAGGCCACACCGAACAGCAGGGCGGGTACCGCGCCGCCGACGAACAGGCCCCAGTCCCAGGTGTTGCGCCAGCGCGGGTCGGCGATCTTGCTGCGGTAGTCGAAGCCTACCGGACGGAAGAACAGCGCGAACAGCACCAGCAACATGGCGATGTAGAAGCCTGAGAAGGCGGCGGCGTAGACCGCCGGCCAGGCGGCGAACACCGCACCGCCGGCGGTGATGAACCACACCTGGTTGCCGTCCCAGTGCGGGCCGACGGTGTTGATGATTACGCGCCGCTCCTCGTCGGTCTTGCCGAGGAAGGGCAGCAATGCCCCGGCGCCCATGTCGAAGCCGTCGGTGATGACGAAACCGATCAGCAGGATGCCGACCAGCAGCCACCACACCAGCTTCAGTGTTTCATAATCAAGAATCATTTCAGCATCTCTCCAAAGTCAAAGGCATTCAACGCAAAGAGCGCAAAGGCGCAAAGGTCGCAAAGAGTATGGGTGCAGTGGCTCTTGTGCGATGGCACTGAGTCCAGGGCAAGCTGGCAATCATTCGTCATCTTTGCGTTCTCCGCGTCTTGGCGTCCTTTGCGTTAGTCGGTTATTGCTCGAAGTGGTAACGACCGGTGTGCAGGCTGCTCGGGCCGAGGCGGGCGAAGCGGAACATCAGGTAGAGTTCCACCACCAGCAGCAGGGTGTAGAAGCCGAGGAAGCCGGCGAGGCTGAAGAACAGGTCGCCGCTGCCGAGGGTGGAGGTACTCATCTGCGTCGGCAGCACCTCACCGATGGACCAGGGCTGGCGTCCGTACTCGGCGACGAACCAGCCGGTCTCGGCGGCGATCCATGGCAACGGGATGCCGTAGAGCGCCATCTTCAGCAGCCAGCGCTTGCCCTCGACCGCACGCTTGGCGCAGTAGTAGAAGGCGGCGGCGAAGATGAACAGCATGATGAAGCCGGCGGCGACCATGATGCGGAAGGTCCAGAACAGCGGCCACACTTCCGGAATGGTGTCGTTGACCGCCATCGCGATCTGCTCTTCGCTGGCATCGACCACGTTGGGGGTGTACTTCTTCAGCAACAGGCCGTAGCCGATGTCCTTCTTGGCCTCTTCAAACGCGGCCTTGGTGGCCTCGTCGGTCTGGCCGTTACGCAGCTGCTGCAGCAGGCCGTAAGCGACCATGCCGTTGCGGATGCGTTCCTCGTGCTCCACCTTCAGATCCTTGATCCCCTTCACCTCCTCGTCGAACGAGCGGGTGGCGATGAGGCCCATCACCCAGGGGATCTTCACTGCCGCATGGGTGGTCTGTGCCTCCTGGTCGGGGAAACCGAACAGGGTGAAGGAGGCGGGGGCCGGGTGGGTCTCCCACTCCGCCTCGATGGCGGCGAGCTTGGTCTTCTGCACATCACCCAGCTCGTAGCCGGACTCGTCACCGAGGATGATCACGGAGAGGATCGAGGCGAGGCCGAAGCCGGCGGCGATGGCAAAGGAGCGACGGGCGAAGCCGATATCGCGTCCCTTGAGCAGGTAGAAGGCGCTGATGCCGAGCACGAACATCGAGCCGGTAACGTAGCCGGCGGCGACGGTATGCACGAACTTCACCTGCGCTACTGGATTGAGCAGCACCTCGGCAAAGCTGGTCATCTCCATGCGCATCGTCTCGAAGCTGAACTCGGAGCCGACCGGGTTCTGCATCCAGCCGTTGGCCACCAGGATCCACAGCGCCGAGAGGTTGGAGGCGAAGGCGGTGAGGAAGGTCACCATCAGGTGCTGTCGCTTCGACAGTCGGTCCCAGCCGAAGAAGAACAGACCGATAAAGGTCGATTCGAGGAAGAAGGCCATCAGGCCCTCGATCGCCAGCGGCGCGCCGAACACATCCCCCACATAGTGGGAGTAGTAGGCCCAGTTGGTGCCGAACTGGAACTCCATGGTGATGCCGGTGGTGACCCCGAGGGCAAAGTTGATACCGAATAACTTGCCCCAGAACTTGGTCATGTCCTTGTAGATCTGCTTGCCGGTCATTACGTAGACCGACTCCATGATCACCAGCAGGAAGGAAAGCCCCAATGTCAGCGGGACAAAGAGGAAGTGATACATCGCGGTGAGCGCGAACTGCAGCCGCGAGAGGTCGACGACCGACTCAGTAACCATCCCGTACTCCTGTTGTCAGTTTGGATTGATATGGCGAGTGAACAGCGTTGTGGGACCCGCCAGGCAGGAGCTGGCCGATCAGCTGATGGGTCACCTCCCGCAACTCGGGTCTGGTTATGAGAACCGGCAAGATGGTTGCAGCCGGCCTGATTACCAGTACCGTGGCGAGTTCAGGGATGAATGCCTGGTACCACATGGGTGTTCCCTCATGATTAGGTGCAGTGGCCGACGATCGTGTTGAGAGAGGGGGTGGGTGCGATCGCCGGCCACGGCTATCCGGAGGACCGGATACATCTCCTTGTGCAAATGGGGTGCCAGTTGTGGCGTTGATTGTTTATTTGTTCTACATACAGTGACTTATCTAGACCATAGGGCCTGAAAATGCACTAAACCATTGAGAATGAGTGGTTATATGTGGCGATATCGGAGGTGGCTACTGCCAATATTGGCGGTTATACTGTTGCAAATGGCATATCGCCGGGTGAGATGACACGGGAGCAGACGGTGACAAACGATCCGATACAGAGCGAGTTGCAGGGCATGCTGGAGGTCTTCTCCGATCCGGCGGTGCTGCTCTCACCGGGCTACATGGTGATCGCGGGCAACAGCCGCTACCTCGGCGAGTTCGGTCACAAGCTCGAGGCCGGCCGCGCCCACTGTTACGAGGTCTCCCACCACTACACCGTGCCCTGCGATCAGGCGGGGGAGGACTGTCCGCTGCGCCTGGCGCGCGAGACCGGCCAGCCGGCCCGGCAGCTGCACCTGCACCATACGCCGCGTGGCGAGGAGCACGTAGATGTGGAGATCTACCCGCTCTATGACGAAGAGGGGGCGGTGCGCTACTACCTAGAGGTGATGCGCTACAGCCGCCTGGCCAGCCAGGACCCCACCGCCGGTCCGCTGCTGGGGCGCTCCGCCGCCTTCAACCGGGTGCTCGGGATGGTCGAGCGGGTGGCGCCGAGCGAGGCCACCGTGCTGCTGCTCGGCGAGTCGGGGACCGGCAAGGAGGTGATCGCCTCGGCGGTCCACGAGGCGAGCCTGCACGCCGGCGGCCCGTTCGTACCGGTGGAGTGCTCGGGACTGACCGAGACGCTGTTCGAGAGCGAGCTGTTCGGCCACGAGAAGGGGGCCTTTACCGGCGCGGTGAGCCGCAAGATAGGCCTGGTCGAGGCGGCCCGCGGCGGCACCCTGTTCCTCGACGAGATCGGCGATGTGCCCCTGTCGCTGCAGGTGAAGCTGCTGCGCCTGCTCGAGACCGGCACCTACCGGCGCGTCGGCGGCATCGAGGCGCAGAAGGCGGAGTTCCGCCTGGTCTGCGCC
>Ga0068714_10007885_pt1 | contig 10144 bp, 12 predicted proteins | sample MTBNYHSulfiMetaG_FD_62988 | JGI IMG/M metagenome (GOLD analysis project Ga0068714, IMG submission 62988) | Enrichment culture microbial communities from rom New York Harbor, USA that are MTBE-degrading - MTBE-NYH (New York Harbor Sulfidogenic)... | ecosystem: Environmental > Aquatic > Marine >...
ATGAATGGTGGTTGATAAGGTTGAAAGTCGCGTCCTTTTCATATCGCACATATTCCCGCCGGACGGAGGGCCTGGCGTCCAGCGCTCGGCCAAGTTCGTCAAGTATCTCCCGCAGATGGGTTGGGATCCGGTGGTTCTGACCACCGATCGCGCGGTGGAGAGGGTCCGCGACGCAAGCTTGCTGGCGGAAATCCCACCCGGCACGTCGATTGTTCGCGCACACACGATGGAACCGGACGATGACTGGCGGGGTGTGGTCCGGTACTTGATCTGGGGACCGCTAACCCCGCTGTCGGTGCCGGATCTGGGCAACTGGTGGTTTCCGTGGGCCATTCCCGCGGCACTACGCGAGATTCGACGACGACCGGTGGCCGTGATCTACGCGACGGGTTCGCCTTACTCCAGCCACGTTCTCGGTGCTATTCTGAAAGCGCGCACGGGTTTGCCGCTGGTTTTGGACTTCCGCGACGAGTGGACGATCGATCCCTTATATTGGGTACAGCGACGCGGATACTGGAAGCTGTTCAAACCCGTTGAAAGCTGGATGCAGAGATGGGCAGTCCGCAAGGCCGACCGGGTGATTCTGGTGACGGACAGCGCGCTCCAGGCATTCGTTCGCGCATACGGTGATCTGGACAAGTTCGTCGTCATCAGGAACGGATTCGACGAGCCGGATTTCGAACATGCGGCAGCGCCGGACTTGCCTGAGAACCGCTTTCACGTGGTGTATTCCGGATCGACAGCTGAGCTCAACTCGCGGCCGGCCGGCTTCTTGCAGGCGGTAAGGGAAGCCGTCGATCGATCGGCCTCGCTGGGGAACAGCCTGCAGATCCATTTCGTCGGAGAATTCGATCGGGAGAGCCGGGAATGGGTTGCGCGGCTGCAACTGGAGACTTACGTCGATATCGTCGGTCCCGTGTCGCACAGGAAAAGTGTCGGCTATCTGACGAGTGCGGACGTATTGTTGCTCATTTCGCGGTTGATCCCAACGCGCGTCGCCGGAAAGGCGTACGAGTATCTGGGTGCACAAAAACCAGTGCTGGCGCTCACTCCGCCAGGCGCTGAAGTAGTGCGCCTGTTCGATCAGGCGGGCGTTGGCTATTGGGTCGATCCGGAGGACATCACCGGCATTGCCAACACGCTGATCGGCCTCGCAGAACGGTGGCGGAGCGGGGGGCTGCACGTCCCGAGTAACTCAGCCGCTCTTCGGCAGTTCACGCGCAGGTACTTGACCGCCAGACTGGCGGAGGTTCTCGACACAGTGACAAAGTGATCGTGGCTGGCGGATGCCACGCGCATCGTAGCCGCGCACGACGGCTCTAGCGAGGAAATCTACATTGAAGATCGCCATTCTAACCAACAACGAATTCACCGATGCTTTCTGGACAGACCCACGCGTGTACAAGCAGGCGCAGGCGTTGATGGCTGCCGGACATGAGGTCGTAGTGCTGGGGACCGGTAAGTACGGGCAGGTGCCACTCCGGCAGGAAGAGAAGGACGGGATCCGCATCCTGAGACGGCCGACGTTGATGCACCTTCTGTACAGCGTCATCAGACCACCCTCGGCAGCAGCCAGAGACGGGAAACGCCAACGCAACGAGTATTACCAGCGTGACTCCGCCAGTCTGGCGAACAAGGTGGTACAGCACGTCATGCAGTTCGCGCACGATCTGAACACGCTGCTCTTCGTTTTCGCCGTACTGCCGGCAGCCGTCCGTGAAAAAGCCGATGTGTACGTCGGACGCGGGTTGGAGGGACTGGCCCCGGCCTATCTCGCGGCGTGTCTGACCAAAGCGAAGCTGGTCTACGATTCGCTGGAATTGTGGGCGGACCGTGTCCGTGCTGTCCCCTATGGTCCCTGGCACCAGGCCATCGTCAAATGGTTGGAAAAGGTTATGTGCCGGCGCTGCGACCTGGTCATCGTGGTCACACAGTCCATCGCCGAGATTCTGGCTGACTGGTATGGCATCCCAGAGCCCCTGGTGATCCCCAATGCCTATCACTCCTACGTCGAAGCGACCGCCTCGGATGAAGTGCGAGAACTTCTCGGCGGCGGTCCAGATCGAAAAGTGGTCATCTACGTGGGCTTTCTCGACCGGGGAAAGGGTCTCGAATATTTGATCGATGCGGCGCAGTATCTTGACGCCAATATCGTGATTGCGATTGTTGGAGATGGCGTCTTGCGTTCGGCACTCGAAGCCAGGATTGAAGACAGACACGTGACAGACCGCGTTCGGCTGATCGGTTGGGTAAAATCCACGGATCTACCCACATACATCGCTTCCGCGGATCTCGGTGTCACAGCCATGCAGGGGGATACGCTTAACTACTACTACAACATCGACTACAAGCCGTTCCACTACATCGTCAGCGGAATACCGCTCGCGGTCAGCAACCAGCCCGAAAAGAAGCGCCTTGTCGAGCAAAACCGGATCGGCGCGGCGTTCGACGAAAAGGATCCGCACGATATCGCACGGGTCATCAACGAACTGCTGGCGGATCCTGAACGTTACAGCGCGATGCGGGCACGCGTGCAGAAATTGGGGCGCGAAGAACTGAACTGGGAGGTCGTCTCCAGAGTTTATGTCGAAGCGATCGAACGGATTGCCGACAAGAGCCTGCGGAGAGAATGAGCGCGATGAAGGTGTTGACGATCCTGGGCACGCGCCCTGAAGCGATCAAGCTGGCCCCCGTCATCCTTGAGCTTGAGAAAAGGAGGGCCGATGCCGCCATTGAATCTGTGGTGTGTGTCACGGGCCAGCACCGGCAGATGCTCGATCAAGCGCTCGACCTGTTTGGAATTGTGCCGCGTTACGATCTGGATGTGATGACCGGGAACCAATCTCCCACGCAGTCCGCCTCCAGAATCCTGACGGAGTTGGAGCCGATTCTTAACAAAGAACGGCCCGATTGGGTATTGGTACAGGGAGACACCACGAGCGCAATGGCCGCAGCTTTGGCTGCATTCTATGCCGGTGCGCGGATTGGACACGTGGAGGCAGGTCTGCGCACTGGAAACAAGTGGCAACCCTTCCCCGAAGAGATCAACCGGCGCGTGGCAAGTGTTGTCGCTGACCTGCACTTCGCACCAACTGAAAGTGCGAAACAGAATCTGCTATGTGAGAATATCCCGGAACAGGATATTCTAGTCACGGGCAATCCGGTTATCGATGCGGTCTATTGGGCCGCGAGAATGCCGTTTGACTATCGCTCAGCCGGATTGGAACACCTCACTGCAATGCCTCCGGATACAAGATTGATGTTGGTCACTGCACACCGGCGGGAGAATTTTGGCACGCCTTTGAAGAACATATGCCTGGCGCTGAAACAGATCGCCTCGCAGTACGCCGATCGGGTGCACATAGTGTACCCGGTACACATGAACCCCAACGTGCACGAGCCGGTACACGACATGCTGGATGGAATCGCCAACATTACGCTGACGTCTCCGTTGGATTATCTCGCGTTGGTTCAACTGCTGCAGAGATCATATCTCGTGCTAACCGATTCCGGCGGGATACAGGAAGAGGCACCTGCCTTGGGGATTCCCGTACTCGTCTTGCGGGAAGTCACGGAACGTCCCGAGGCAATCAAGAGCGGGTGCGTGAAATTGGTTGGCACGGAATCGCATCGCATTGTCGCGGAGGTGACGCGCTTGCTCGAGGACAGCGAGGCGCATCGCGAAATGGCGCGACCTGTACATGTCTACGGCGATGGCCAAGCTGCGCCGCGAATTGTAGCTGCGCTCCTCGGGGAGTCCGTGGAACCTTTCGTGTCAGAGGTGCGGTTATGAAGAACTGTGTGCTGTGGTTAAACTACATCGGCTTGCTACTGCAGTGCTGTTTGCCATGCACGGATCCGCACCGGTTCGTCGTCTCACTGCACGGTTAGCGTGACGCGGGTAGCTCATTGCGCAGTGTAGGCACCGAACACCGAATTGGACAGGGCCGCCACGTACCTCATGCTGTCCGTGACGAGAAGCAGCCCGAGGATGACGAGCAGTACGCCGCTGACGATGGAGATGACCCCCATGTAACGATTGACGCGGCGCAGGAAGCCGGACAACGCATCGAACGCCAGTCCGACAATGAGGAACGGGATCCCGAGTCCAATCGAGTAAGCAGCGAACAGGATCGCCCCCTGCAGCGCTGTACCCGAATCGGTAGCCAACAGGATGATGGCGCCCAGGATGGGACCAATGCACGGTGTCCATCCTGCCGCAAAGAATAACCCCATCAGAAAAGATGACAGGTACCCCAGCGAGGATTTTCGTTCTACCTCGACGCGGTGTTCTTGATACAGCAGGGGGATCTGGATCACCCCGATGGTATGCAGACCGAATACGATGATGATGAGTCCACCGATCCGTTGTATCCAGGGCAAAACGGTGTCTTGCAGCCAAAACCCTAGCAAGCCCATGACCCCACCGAGAATCGCAAAGACCAGTGTAAAGCCCAATACAAATGCCAGCGCATGCCAAAACGTATGCAGCCGGCCACGGCTCCCGGTACCCTGGCTGACCGTGGCACCTCCCATGTAGCCGAGAAATGCAGGGACGAGCGGCAAAACACATGGCGAGGCAAAACTCAGAAAACCAAAGAATATCGCAATGGGAATGGTCAGATTCTGTTCCATGTTCAGCCTTATCTCCTCGTTTCGTCCGCAGTCCGTTCTTCGTCGTCTACCATTCCAGTAGCATGCCGGTTCAGCATAACTTCCAGAACAGACAGCTCACGCTCGGCCGCTTTCTGCCTGGCAAGGATGCTCAGAACCAGCGCGAAGGTCATTCCCCAAAACACCGCGTAAGCGATGAAAAGATAGGTCATGATAAAATCTCCTGTTCCTCCAACTGTTGTTTCAATTGTCTGACCGCGTCTGTCAATGCTTCGACGCGGTAGCGCTGCACCAACAGCGTCACGTATAGCAGAGTAAAGGTGATCAGACAGACCACAAACGTGAGCAGCATCCGTCCGTTCAAATCGAACCCCTCGCTATCGAAGACCACCGGGTGAATCGTACGCCACCAGCGTATCGCCATGAACACGATCGGCACATCAATGAACCCGATGACCCCAAAGATAGCGGAGAGCCGCGCGCGTTGCATGGGTTCCTCAATCGCACCCCGCAAGACCAGGTAGACCACGTAGATCGTCCACAGTATCGCACTGGTCGTCAGCCGCGGATCCCACGTCCACCATGTGTTCCAGGTCGGTTTGGCCCACAACGACCCCGTGACCAATGCCATCGTCATGAACACGACACCGATTTCCGCAGAACTGAGAGCCAATCTGTCCCATTCCCTTTTCTGGCTGCGGAGAAAGGCGATACTCGCAATGAACACTACCAGGAATGCCAGCATGCCAACCCACGCCGTGGAAACGTGGAAGTAGAAGATGCGCTGAACATCTCCCATCGTGCGTTCGGTCGGGGCAAACACGAAAACCATATAGAGCGATATGAGCATGCCCAGACCAGTTACAATGGTGATGATTTTGGAGAGTGCCCTTCCGGATGAGCTATTCAAATTCCCCTCCGTTCGCTTGATGTCGTAGCGGATTCCGTTGCTTTGGACACGAAACCGCTGAACAAGATTTTACCCACTCTCCGGTTTGTGTCAATTCAGGGCGCAAAGGGCCTCTCTGCAGCGCGGCGAATGTGTGTGGCGAGGAACTCTTCGACCTGCGCGACGGCGTGCTCGATCGTGAAGCGCTGTTCGATCCGGCTGCGCGCCCTTTTCGTCAGGATATACGCCAGGCCGGGATCTGCAAGCAACCGTGTGACCTGCACGCAAAGAGACGCGGCGTTACCCGCCTCGAAGATCAACCCGGTCAGTTCGTGCTCCAGAATCTCTGTGCTCCCGCCCGTGGCGGTACCGACAACCGGCAAGCCACAGGCCATTGCTTCCAGCAGCGTCAGCGCGAAAGGTTCCGCCCAGATCGACGGGAAGATCAAAACATCGTGCGCGCCGTAAACTTCGGGCATCGCATCGTGCGGAACCTGCCCGTGGAACCGGACGCGCTCCTCCAGGCCATCGCGCGCGATGGCCTGCCGCAGAGCACGTGCGTATTCCGCATCCGGTTGCGGCCCGACGATATCCAGGCTCAGGGCAGCGCTACCGTTCTCCAGCAGCAGTCGCCGTAGCGCCTCGATCGCGGTATGGATGCCTTTCTCCGCCACGACCCGTCCCGAGACCAGCAGCTTGCCTTCGGCCAGCGCAGTACGATCGTGCCTGGGCCGGAATCGCGCCGTGTCGACGCCATGATAGATGACGGGCGCTTCCCCACAATCCCAACCGGCGCGGACGTATGCGGCGCGGAGGGTCCGGCTGGCAAAGAACGCCTGGCTCAGGTCCGGAATCGGTGGGAGGACCGGAGTAGCGCGATCGATCCAGCGCCCCACGCTGTTGCGCAGGATTCTCTTGAGCCAGCGCCTTGCACCCTGGCTCTGCTGCGGATCCCAAACCGCCTGCCACCGATGCGGCGTAGCGGCGTAGTCCAACATCCAGGGCGAAGAGATGGCATAAGTCAGCGGGACCCCACTCCGTTCCAACGTCGTTAGCAGGCTGGGCAGCAGCCCCCACATATCCCACACACTGAGTACATCCGGGCGGATCTCGTTCACGCACTCGCGACACACCGCGTTGTTTCGTCGTTCGCGCAGGCCGCGAGCCCAGATGCCCTCGACCTGAGTCTGCGCCAGAGGAGCGAAATCCAGCTCGCGGTGCGCCCACGTGTCGTCCGCCAACAGGAGCGTGCCAGCGTCTTTGCCCTTCGAGGTCAGCACGTGTACCTCGTGACCTCTCTCTCTGAGCCGGTCCATGACTTCCTTACACGCCAGCTCATAACCACCCAAATAGTTGGGAGGGTAGCGGCTGGAAACTGCCAGAACTCTCATTGACTGCGTCCTCGGTCTCCGCTCAGAGTTTGGGGTACCACCGTCCAAGTGCCCAGAAGAAGCGATAGCCGGGCGAAAGAAGCAACCAGCGCCACGCCCGGCGGTGTTTCAGGATGTGTAAGATATCCGCCTTGCTCGAAACAGACCACTCCAATAGAAATGTTGTCAAGCTGCCCGGCGCGGTGCCATTGATCTGCCGCCAACCCAGGGTCTCCCGTGCCTGCCGCCGGTAGGTCTGACGCGCGCGCTCGTTGTGCGAGTGGTACACCGTAGCCCGTGAGTCATATACGATCCGATACCCCGCATCGACAACACAGCGCGCCCAGGCCTGATCCTCACACGCCGGAAGGGTCTCATCGAATGGGAATCTTTCCCAGAGACTCCTCCTGAAAGCAGCGTTCGCATTGGAGAAGAACACGTTCGCCACGGACTCATGAACGACGGACTCGGGACCATAACACCGCTCGTAATCGACCCTGACCGGAGGCCAGGCATCCCGTCTGGGCAACTGCCTCCCATAGACGCCGCCGACCTGAACCGAGTCGAAGTGACCCAGCAGAAATGCCAGCCAGCGTTCGTGAGCCGGACAGGCGTGAGCACTCAGCGCGACGAGAATTTCTCCGCTGGCTTTCCCGGCGGCGGCGTTCAAAGCGCGACCGAAAGAGAACTCCGCCGGAGGCAGTGCGAGGATGTGCGCCATCCCGAACTGCCAGGCGATATCCAGCGTGGTATCTGTTGATCCCGAATCAACGAGAATCCACTCGATGTCCGCGGCGACTTGCTGTGCTTGAACCGCGCGCAGCATCTCGGGCAGATGTTGAGACTCGTTGAGCGTTCTCAGCAGGATAGAGACGCGTTGCTTACGCCCCTGTGCCTGTGCCGTCATCCGGCTCATCCCCCCGGTCGGAGCGGCGTCCCAACCATCTCTGCAGACGGCGTTTTGTCGTCCGGCCACCCAGCCACGACTTCACGTACAGCCCCATACCGCCGAGCAGCACACACCGGTCATGCGCGAAACCGGTGCGCAGGTCGCGGCGCACCGCGCGATTGTCCCCGCGTGCGTACTCTGCCTGCACCTTGGCCACAAGATGCTCACGGATGACCTGGTACGCTGTCCGCCGCACCTGGCGGGGATCACCCGCCACGACAGGCCAACTGCGAAAGGCCGCCACAGTCACCCCATACCAATCGCGCAGGTCCTGCCCCGACGCCTGCATATCTCGCGTCAGATTCCGGCCGTGACGGCGGTACACCGCCAGCGGACAGGCCAGATACGCCACACCATAGTGCGCCGCGATCCGCAACCACCAATCCCAGTCTGCCGCGTAAGGGAAGTTCGGAGAAAGGCTTCCCAGTTCATCGACGCAGCACCGCCGGAACATGGCGCTGGAGAGGTGAATGTAGTTGTATCCGCCCGCCAGGGAGCGAAGTTCTTCTGGAGCCGTCGAACAGCGGTCTGCAGACAGGTAGCGCTGCAGATCAGCAGGAAAGACCGCCGAGAAGAGACTTTCTTTTTCCGCCGACTCATCCGCCCAATAACCTCCGGTATGCACGAGCCCCACCGCCGGATCCGCAGCGAGCACCTCGACCTGGCAGCGCAATTTGTCGGGCAGAAAGAAGTCGTCGGCACAGAGAAAGGCCAGGTACTCCCCACGAGCCAGCTCCAAACAGTGGTTCCATGTCGGGACAGCCCCCAGACGTCTCGAATGTCTGTGGAACCGTATCCTGGGGTCACGGTACGCCTGAACGATCTGAACGGAGTCATCGTCTGAGGCATCGTCAACGACGAGCAGCTCGAAATCGGAAAAGGTCTGCTCCAGGACGCTGTCGATGCACGGCTGCAGGAATGAAGCGTAGTTGCAGTTGGGCAGACACACGCTGACCTTTGGGTAATCGTTCATGGTGCCATGTTTTCAGGGACGGTGGAAATGCCGCATATAATAAGGTCCAGCATCGAGAAATCGAGAGACGCAGTACGTAACATGGCAGTGCGGTATCTCCACGGTGCTAACCAGCGGGCCTTCAACTCGCGTACGCCCCATGCGCTCACCAATTCCTTGTAATGGATGATCTCCGTTGTGTATTCCAACATAAGTGATCCCAATTGGATGACTGCCAGCCGGCTGCAATCCGATGCACGGCTCGCCCGGGTGTGCACGGAACACTCATTAGTATTCCACGGCATACTCGAAAATCAGCGCTGACACAACCAGGAAAATCGCATCGAAAGAGATCAGCAGAGGCCACCACGTGCCAGCCTCTGTAACAGCCCCCGTGTCAAGGATTGCCGAGGTCAGCTTGACCGCGGCGATGATGATTGGAATGGAGATAGGGAACAGCAAAATGGGCAACATGACGTCACGCGCGCGGGTGTTGATGGCAATCGCCGAGAACAGTGTCCCCACACCGGCGAAACCAATCGTGCCGAGCAATGCAACGACGAACAACTGCGGGTGTAGTAGATTCAAGTTGAATAACACGGTTGATACTGGCAGGACAATCACCTCAGTAATCAGCATGAAGACGATGTTGGCACTGGTCTTGCCCAGATACAACGCGCTGCGATCGACCGGGGCGAGGAGCAGCCCTTCGAGGCTTCCCTGATCCCGCTCGGAGGCAAAGGAGCGGTTCAAGCCCAATACGCCAGCGAAGGTGAAGGTCACCCACAGAGCGCCCGGGACAACGCTACGCACATTGTCCACCCGCAGGTCAAAGGCAAAATTGAAGATCAACACGACCAGCAGGGCGAACACCAGCATGCCGCTCAGGGTTTCGCGCGTGCGGAGCTCGGTCTTGATGTCTTTCGTTGCCACTGTGATGATCTGGTTGAAGAAGTTCACCGGTTCGCCTCGATACGCAGGTCGTCATCGCGCCAGGGGACCTTCGGCCTCAGGCTGTTGCCCCCGACGCGCTCGGGCTGCCCCAGATGCGATTGGATTTGGGTAGATGCAGATCATAGGCCGCGCGCACATCCGCCTCGCTCAGACCCGGTGTACCTTGTTCCCACACCAACCTGCCCTGTGCCAGGATGGCAATGCGCTGCGCCAGCACCAGTCCCAGTTTCAGATTGTGTGTGGTCAACAACGTGGTGCGGCCCTCCAGCTCTGCCAGCGCGAGTAACTGCGGCAGCATATCTACAGCCTGTGGGTCGAGCCCACTATCAGGCTCATCCAACAGAACGATCCTGGGATCCGGGAGGAGAGCTCGGGCAAGAGAAAGGCGTTGTTGTGTCCCACGGGACAGCATGCGC
>Ga0068714_10007888_pt1 | contig 10139 bp, 12 predicted proteins | sample MTBNYHSulfiMetaG_FD_62988 | JGI IMG/M metagenome (GOLD analysis project Ga0068714, IMG submission 62988) | Enrichment culture microbial communities from rom New York Harbor, USA that are MTBE-degrading - MTBE-NYH (New York Harbor Sulfidogenic)... | ecosystem: Environmental > Aquatic > Marine >...
ATCTTCGAATTTTTGAAAATGGAGGTATAAAACTTCACTGCCTCCTCGGCATTACTATCGAACCACAAACACGGGGTGAACTTTTGCATGGAGTTTCCTTTCAACGTGGTGCTCTGTGAGGCCGACCGCTCTTTCACTTCGCCGGCACACCCAAACCCTGCAGAATCTCTCGCATCTGATGGATGTAAAACTGAAGATGGAACTCCCCCAAGCCTCGTTTATGATGGTCTGCTTAATTCCTGACGGGTTCCTTTCCGGACGACGATATGGGCGTTTTGACAACCGTGGTGGGAAGGAATCGTCCGACCGAATATGGCGGAAAGAAGCTGAAAGAATTTAGTTTTAAAACTGAAGAATAAAAATGGGGTGAATCATGTATTTTGGCACTATAATCTCATGTGCCACATACGTTGAAGTAATTAGAGAAACTATTCCCCCAAATCACCTCCGTGTGTTTTTAGCACCGGTCGCGGCTATCTTCTCCGTCTGGATGCGCCTCCGCGGACAATGGAGTGGAATTTTATGAGACAAGGCATTTTCCGGGTCGTACTGCCGGCGAATGTCGCGGCGTTGGTCGCAGTCTTCAACCCCTGGTTCGAAGACTGGGCTGGTTCGGGGACCGTGTTCTTCGTCTTCGAGGGAGTTTTCCTGCTTTTCATCGGTGTGCCGGTATTCATTCACCACGTTCGCAAGGGGATGTCACCGCGCGAAGCGGAGGCCGCGAGCCTGGACTCGGTGATGTGAACTTCCTTTCGGGTTGGGTGTGACGATGACAAGCCACGGCCGGGCATGGCTCCTCTCGATACCGGCCTTCGTCGTCCGGCTGCCGGCGGCCTTCCTTGTGGGCGTCACGCTGCCCGGCGACGGAAAAGCGGCCCGGCTCGAACACTCAAAAGTGACCATTCAGTGGCCTAGTGCTCGTGGTCGTGATCTTCGGCCTCGTGGCCCTCGTGGCCGTGTTCATGGTAGCGGCGCGCTGCGTGATCGTGGTCCTGCTTTTCTCCGGGATGGCTGTGTGCGAAACGATGGGTGTGTTCGTGGACGTGGTCGTGCAAGTGCTCGTGTTCAACCTCTCCATGCCAATGCGGGTGCGCGTGCAGATGATGATGCAAATGACTGTGCTCGTGTTCGTGCTGCAATCGGCGGATGGCGTTGCTGTTGCGCAGCCGGTACACGTAAGACAATCCGTTGAGATTGCCCAGTCTTTTATGCCGCAGAAAGGCTTGGATGGGCAAATCCTCCAGAATCCGGCCCTGGTGCAGCACCACAGTCCGGCGGGTCAGCTCTTTCACGAAGAACATGTCGTGGCTGACGAGCAAAAGAGTCACGTCAAGATCGCGCAGGATCGCCAGCAGCAGTTCTTCTCCCCGAGGATCGAGGCCGGCCGTCGGTTCGTCCAGTATGAGCAGCCTGGGTTCCATGGCGAGCACGCAGGCCAGGGCCACACGTTTGCGTTCACCACCGGACAGATGCAGGGGAACACGCTCTTCGAAACCCTCGAGATGTACCATCGCCAGGGCGTTTTCAACCCGCTTGCGCGATTCGGCCTGAGAATAGCCGAGTTGCTTCAAGCCAAAGGCGATTTCTTCCTCCACGCTTGGGCAGAAGAGCTGGTCCGCACAGTCCTGAAAGACCATACCGACCTGCCGCCACAGGGTCCGGCGGCTGCGACGGGCCACCGGCCGACCGTCAAAAAGGAATGCTCCGCGTCCCTGATGCAGACCGAGCAGACAGGACAACAGCGTGGTCTTACCGGCGCCGTTCTCGCCCACCATGGAAATCCGTTCGCCCTCATCTATGGTTAGATTGATCCCACACAGGGCCTGTGTACCGTCCGGGTAGGTGTAATGATAGTCACGCAGGCTCACCAGTGGCTTGTCCTCGGCTGCGGCCGGAGAAGGTACGGCCTGCCGAGAAGCCTGCTTCGTCGTCGCAGCCGCCGGATCGCCGGTCTCGGCGGTCATCACCAGGCGAAAAGAGAAATCGAGACCGTGCATTCGCAACGATGCGCGTTGGGAGACTAATTCGCGCATACTGTAATCGTGTCGTATGCGGCCTCGATCGAGCACCACGGCCCGGTCGCAGAGTTCGTAAAGAAAGAGCAGGTCATGGCTGATGCAAATCAGAGTGCCGGAGAAATCTTTGAGCAGGTCGAGAAAAACCTGCTCCTGGCGAGGATCCAGATTGGCGTTGGGTTCGTCGAGGAGCAGCACTTCCGGCTGCATGGCGAGGAGGCCGGCCAGCGCGGCTCGTTTTTTCTGCCCGAAACTGAGATTGTGCGGGGCTTTGTACGCCTTGTCCACCAGACTTACGCGCTTCAGCGCCCCGAGGGCCGCCTGCTCCGAACCCTCTAAGGACAAACCCTGATGACGAGGGCCGAACGCGGTGTCCTCCAACAGGGTATGGCCGAAAAGCTGGTCGTCCGGGTCCTGAAAAAGCAGGCCGATCTCGAGCCTGCTGCGGTCCAGATACTCCCCGGTCAATCGCTTTCCTTTGTAGAACACGTCCCCGTCCGTGGGCGGCAGCAGCCCGCAGAGCTGTTTGATCAATGTGGTCTTACCGGAACCGTTCTGGCCGACCAAAGCGATCCGATCGCCGGCCGCAATGTCCAGATCGACGCCGAACAGGGCCCGGGTCTCATCCGGATAAGAGTAACACAGCCCGTGCGTGCTGAAGAGAGGATCATCCGGAGCCGGCATCTGAAGTGGGCGGTGAATTTCATGCATGGTAGTCATTCACCTGGGGAAAACGTTTAAAACTCCATACCCTCTTTTCCAAAAGGGCTCCCCAAAGATTCCCTGAATACGTAATATGCATATTTGCTTCTCCTTAGCCGGCCATACGGTCGTAGACGATCAGCGCCACGCCGACGGCCAGCCAACCGGCCGAAACCACAAAATCCATGGTCCGCAGACGAAGTTGAGCCGGTTCCGGAAAGCGGCCTTTGTAGCCCCGCGCCCGCATGGCATCAAATACCCGTTCGGTCCTTTCGAAACTGCGGACAAAAAGCATCCCCAGGAAGTTCGCCATCGCGCGTATTGTTTCCAAATTGGTGCGTTTGCGGAAGCCTCGTACACGCATACCGGAAGACATGCGAAGAGCTTCGTGCCGAAACACATGCAAATACCGGTAACTGAGCAGCACCATCTGGCCGACCATCTCGGGCGCGCCGAGCCGGGAGAGACCATGAAGTGTGACTGAAAGGGGTGCTGTGGACAGCAGCGGTTCCATTAACAAGGCGATGGCCACAGCCTTGGCGGCGATGACGGCGGCCAGACGCAAACCACGCAGGTTGAAGGTGAGCCATTCCATCCCGCCGAACGTCAGCACTGTGTCCCCCGGGTGAATTGGAACCGAAAACGGCATGACCACCAAAAACATGCTGACAAAACCGGAGATCGCCAGCAATCGGAACAGCACTCTTGCAACGGAAGCCCTTGCTATCACCAGCGTCAGAGAGGACACGCCTATGGCGGCCAGAGCGGACAACAGGTGGCTCAGTGACGCGACCATGAAACTGTAGACCAGCAGGGTCAGTATTTTGCAGCGCACATCCCAGCGGTGGAACAGCGACGCGCCGGAGTGATCTTCCAGGGGCGGCACCGACCAGTCACGCTCCTCCCCGGGCACACTTCGGTTGTGCGCCAAACGGCGAAGCCGAGCCACGACGAACGCCAGCACCATCAGCGGCGCCAACATCAGCAGGGGTAGCTGCCACAAAGGCAGGGCAATAGGGGCCACTTCATACATGGACGGTCCCTGATGGACGAACAAAAGACGGCTGCAATAGCGCCGGTTTGACGCGAGCCAGGAAGCCAATGGTAAAAGCGCTCACCAGACCCTCGATGATGATGACGGGCACGTGAGCCAGCAGGGCGATTTTGGCTACGCCAAAGAAGTCTTCACCGCCGGTAACCAGAAGCACGGCCAGAACCATTGCGGCCAGCACGGTCCCCGACGCCCCCACCAGACCGCCGACAATGGCCTGCCGTAGCCGGGTACGCCCTTTGCATCGCTGGAACAACCATCCGCAAGCCAATGCGGGCAGCCCCATCATGAGCAAATTGGCGCCCAAGGCGGTCAGGCCGCCGAATTGAAACAGTAAGCTTTGCAGCAACAGGCCGAGGCCGATGGAAAGAAAGGCCGACGGCCCCAGCAACGCACCCGTAAGACCGGGTATGATGAGATGGACGCTCGTCGGTCCAAACGGCACATGAACCAGGGAAGCGACGAAAAAAGCCGCCGTCATCACCGCCAACTTGGGCAAATCTTCGCTTCGGGAGCGGCGGGCGCTCCACGCCGCCAGGGCCGCGCCGGCCACATAGCTTCCAACAGCCACGGATACGGGAAGCACCCCGTCCGAAATATGCATGGTCTACCCCTTGCGGCGTGCAGCGACAAAAGCGGCTATTCCAAACAGGCCTGCAATGTAGCCGATACCGGCGAATACGTCTCTGAGGCCCGGCTTGTCAAGATCCGCTCGCAGTGCTGCGATTTCCCGCTGAATGCGCCTCAGATCGCCGGACAACTTGCTGTTCTGCTCCTTCAAAAGATTCATAATCGCCTGAGAGCCATCGTCGGCGTGGGTCTGCGCCAAGAGAGAACCAACCGGGCCCATCAGACAGAGGCAAAGGACGCCGGCCATAAGCCCCCTTTGAAATACCTTCATTTGCCGGCCTCCACTTCGCTTTTTTTCAGCTTGAAATGATTCCTGTGTCCCATGGTTGCCTCGATAATAATGGTTAGATCGTCGATTTTGGGCACGTCAAAACTGAAGAGTCCCCCGTTATCCGTCACCCCTTCCAGGAGCAGCTTGTTCTGACCATCATAAACCAGAACCTTTCCACCCTTCACAGGGGAGCCATCCGGAAAATAGCTCTCCGTATAAACCCTGCCGGCTTCGACATAGGCGAACAGGTTCACCTTGTGTGCCGGTGCGGTACCGCAGAGCAGCAATGACACAAAAATGAATATAAGAAAACAACTCCTTGCTTTCATGATGCCCTCCTTATGCGTTTCAAAACGAAGCTTTTACGGGGTGAGAGAAATCACTTCCGAGGGTATTTGGGAGCTTTCCCTATGGCGCCGGCCTCGCGAGCGCCCGCCTCAAGAGGTCTGGAAGTAGGTGAGGGAAAAAGCCGCCAATTACAAACAGGTTTAAAAAGGTCCCCCCGGGGGAATGAACAACCGACCGCTACTTCATATCCTGAGTATGGACCCAGTAGACCGCCCCGATTTCAACTCCCTTTTCTTCGCCGTCGTGCTTCAACTTCCAGTCGGCTTCGTTAAGGGCCGCAAATCCCCACCATCCGGCTCTGGGCATGGCGTAACTGAAAACACCGTTGGCATCCGCTTTGACCACCTGAGTCACAAAGGGGTCCGACGGCGCAACAACCACGCCGGTGTTGCCGGGAGACTCGTTCAGATACTCGATCTCCACCTCGGCAAAGGGGACCGGTTTCCCTTTGAGCAGCACCTGGCCGGTAAACAGGTTGCCGGTCCACAGCCCATAAGGCCGAGTCATAGGTACAATTTCGGTCTCGAGCCCGACCGGCTGGTCCCACCCCTCCTCCAAACCGAAGGCATCTGCGCAGACTTTGGTGTAATGTACGATGAATACGTCTTCCGCCGGCTCCCAATAGGGGGTAGGTTCTACAAAGAAAGTGTAGTCACCCGGTCGAAGGATCCGATAGTCGGCGGTCCAGAACGTGTACTCTTCGGTCTGATCGGGGCCCTTGCCCTTGACTTCCTTGAGGGCATCGAGCAAATCCCTCTTCTTGCCTTCATGCATCACACCGAACTGCTTGGGTTTGGCCATCTCCATGTAGTGCCCTTCCATGGGATGGATGAATTTAACTTGAAGGTTCAAGGTCTTGGCGTCATCCTGGGTCACAATGTCGTCCGAAGGTATGATCACGCCGAAATGGGCGGACGCCGGGACGCCGGCCGCCATCAGAACCAAAGCACTTACGACTGCCGGAATCAACATGTTTGCGCGCATCGTAGAGATTCCCTTTCCTTCGTATTCTTGATCCAATAGGTTCCCTGATACTAATAAAACGACTCCTGCTAAGCATCTCCAGATGGCCTCAGTGTTCATAGATCGACCGGGACGCCGGCCAACGATGTTGATTTCATCGCCTGAAAGACCTGATGAGATGCTTTCTCTGTTATCAGCTTAGCGACTAAAAAACCACTAAGCAGCGCATCTTCCTGATGCGGCCCGCCTTCATGGCGTCCATTCCTGAATCGGTCTGCTGTTTTCCCTGAGGCATCAGGTTCGCATACGGTGTGTACATAAAAAAAGCCACCAGCACAGGCCGATTCATTCCGCCGTCATGCCTTCGTGGCTTGGTTTGTCCAAAACAACGTTTGATGCGGATAGGATGGAAACTTCTGTTTCCGAATTGCATCTTATATAGATTCAATATCTTCTATAGTCAATGAAGAATATTCAGTCGTGGTCCTCTCCGGCGTGGACCAACAAAATTGGGATTGACATGCCATTGCTCAATGAGGTACAAGAGAGAGTATCTTGACGCCAGGAAGGCGTCAGTCCAAAAAGGAAAATCCATTTTATTTTGTCGATAAGGCCACGAAGGCTTGGGCTAAGAATAACTGCCCGGTGTTCGTGGCCTTTTTGTTTCAAGACCAGAAACAGGATAAGGAAACACAAGCTTGTTTAAACGAATTTGCGTGATCGACGGCCAGGGCGGCGGCATCGGCGCGACCGTGATCAAATACCTGAAAGCGGAACACGGGGAATCCGTGGAATTGATCGCCCTCGGAACAAATACCATCGCAACGGCTCAAATGATCAAAGCCGGCGCCAACAAGGGAGCATCCGGAGAAAATGCCGTTTGCCGGACGGTCTTGACGGCGGACTGTATTATCGGTCCCATTGCCGTCACCTGGGCCAACGCCATGCTGGGCGAAGTGACGCCGAAAATGGCCGAGGCCGTGACGTCCAGCCCGGCTATGAAAATTCTGCTGCCCCTCTCCCAGGAAAAGGTCGAGATTGTGGGCGTTCCCAAAGAACCGCTCCCCCATCTGGTGCAGGAAGTGGTGGAGAGGATAAAGGAGGTAATGAGACATGTGTGAAGCCAATGCCTATTGGGTGAAGGAAGGCGAAGAAGAACTTATCATGGAATCCGTAGACCTCATCGAGCCGGAGGGTGACGATGCTTGGCGCCTGGTGGGCATTTTCGGCGACCGGAAGACCGTCAAGGGCCGGATCAGAGGAATGAACCTGGTCGACCATAAGATTTTGTTTGAAGCGCAAGACGACTGAGAAGACCTTGGCGGATGTTTTTGATGCTTTCGCTCATCAGGGATGGGAAAGCTTCTCCACTGGAATGGATCATGAAGGGCAGGCGTTGAATGACGGCTCCAACCGGCTCTATTACGGCAGCCTATACAGAGCAGGTGCACAAGAAACTGCTACTGCTGGCCATACTGCTGGGCGCAACATTTCTCGCCGCCGTGTACGCCATATCTCAGGGCGCTTACGAAATCCCTGTGTGGGAGGTGCTTCGCGCCATGGTCGGACAAGCTGAAGGTCCCGAGAGCATCGTGATTTCAAATATCCGGATGCCCCGCGTTGTTGCCGCCGTGATCTGCGGCTGGGGGCTTTCCCTCTCGGGCCTGAGCATCCAATCCCTGCTGAAAAATCCGCTCGGTTCGCCCTCCACACTGGGAATCAGTCAGGGCGGGGCCTTCGGCGCGGCGTTGTCCATTGTTGTCTTCGGGCCGCAATTCTTGTCCGTGACGGCCTTCGCCTTTGCGGGCGCCATGGGGGCGACGTTCGTTATCCTCGTCCTGGCCCGGCTCAAACGGCTTTCACCCGAGGCTGTCATACTGGCCGGCGTAGCCCTCTCCGCTCTGTTCGCCTCAGCTACCATCCTGATTCAATTTATCGCCACAGAGACCCAGTTGGCCATGGTCGTTTTCTGGACTTTCGGGGATGTGGCGCGCTCCAATTGGCGTGAAATCGGATTCCTGACAGTAGCGGTTGTCCTTGCCACCGTTTTTCTATCCGTTCAGCGATGGAATCTGAATGCCCTGTCTTCGGGTGAAGAGACGGCCAAAGGGCTGGGGGTGAGCGTTGAAAGGATCCGAGTTTCCGGCATGGTTGCCGCAGCCCTGGTATCCGCTTTGGCGACGGCTTTTCACGGCGTCATCGCTTTTATCGGATTGATTGCACCGCATATGGCCCGCCGTCTGGTAGGTGACGACCATCGCCTGTTGATCCCTTTCTCAGCGGTCTTGGGTGCTCTGCTACTGCTGGCGGCCGACACTCTGGGGCGGCTGCTGATCGGATCCGGAGCCCTACCCGTGGGAGTGGTCACTTCGTTTTTGGGCGCGCCCATGTTTCTCTACCTGCTGATTCGAGGTTATCGATGAAGTTGACCGTAGCCGGAATTCACTTTTCCTATAACAGCCATCCTGTCCTGTCGGAAGTGGGTTTTTCCCTGGACTGCGGTCAGGTCATGTGCGTCCTGGGTGTCAACGGCGCGGGCAAATCTACCCTGCTCAAATGCCTGAATCGCATTCTCGAACCCCAACGAGGATCCGTGCGTTTGGGGGCCGATGACCTGCTTTCCATGAGCCAAAACGACATAGCGCAGAGGGTGGGCTACGTACCTCAGCGACATCCGGAAACTCGACTCAGTGTTTTTGAGAGCGTTCTCCTGGGACGTAAGCCTCACATTCGATGGACGGTCACCAAGGACGATTACGCCCTTGTCGAAGCGGTCATTCGGCAGATCGGCCTGGAACATCTGGCCATGCGCCCGGTGGATGATTTGAGCGGCGGAGAGGTGCAAAAAGTGATCATCGCGCGAGCTCTGGCCCAAGCCCCAAAAATCCTGTTGCTGGACGAACCGACGAGCAACCTGGATCTCAGGAATCAGATCGACGTGATGGCGCTGATCCGGCGGATCGTCCAGACCCGGGCCTTGTCGGCCGTGGTCGCCATCCACGATCTGAATATCGCCGTCCGATTCGGCGACAAGTTCCTGTTTCTGAAAGATCACCGGATTCATTCGGTGGCCGACAGGGAGGAATTGACTGCTGAGACGATTGGTCAGGTTTACGGCGTGGAAGTCACCTTGAGAGAAGTCGGCGGCCAAACCGTGGTAGTGCCGTTGTAAGCAAAGGAGAGTTGAATGAGAAAGCACCTTTCCGCAGCGATATGGATGCTGGGTGCAATACTGATTGCAGCGTCCGCCCCGGCGGAAACAGCGACCATTACCGACATGGCCGGACGGCGGGTGGAAACGGCCGCCGATCCCGAACGCATCATTTGTATCGGTCCCGGAGCGTTGCGTCTGATCGTTTATCTCGAGGCGCAGGAAAAAGTTAAGGGCGTCGAAGACCTGGAGAAGATGAATCCCGGGGGCCGTCCTTATTGGATCGCCCACCCTGAACTTCACGATCTGCCTCGCTGCGGGCCCGGCGGGCCCGCAGCCATCAACAAGAAGCCGGACCTGGAACTCGTATTGCGGACGGCCCCCGAGGTTATTTTCGTTACCTACATGGACGGTTCTCTGGCCGACGAGGTGCAACGCACATTGGGGATTCCCGTTGTGGTGCTTAGCTATGGCGCTTTCGCCACTTTCGATGAGGCGGTTTACGATGCCTTGCGGATCGCCGGAAAGATATTGAATCGGGGAAAACGGGCGGATGAAGTTGTGAACTACGTCGAGTCCCTGAGAAAAGATTTGGAGCAAAGGACCGGGGCCATTCCCGATCATCAGAAACCGGACGTGTACGTCGGAGGAATTGGTTATCGCGGCTCCCATGGTATCGAAAGCACGGAACAGCGCTACATTCCGTTTGAATGGGTCAACGCGAAAAACGTGGCGGAACGGGTCGATCCAAGTATCGGAAGCCACGTTTTCATGGACAAAGAGATGCTCTTGAAACTGAACCCGGACGTCATTTTCATCGACGGCGGAGGATGGACCCTGGTGTTGGAGGACTTTGCTAAGAAACCGGAATTTTACAAGGCCTTGAAAGCGTTCGCGAACCGGCGGGTCTACACATTGCCGCCGTTCAACTGGTATACGACCAACATCGGCACGGCGTTGGCCGACGCTTACGCCATCGGTAAACTACTTTACGAAGAGCATTTTAAA
>Ga0068714_10007891_pt1 | contig 10136 bp, 6 predicted proteins | sample MTBNYHSulfiMetaG_FD_62988 | JGI IMG/M metagenome (GOLD analysis project Ga0068714, IMG submission 62988) | Enrichment culture microbial communities from rom New York Harbor, USA that are MTBE-degrading - MTBE-NYH (New York Harbor Sulfidogenic)... | ecosystem: Environmental > Aquatic > Marine >...
TCATGGGTAAGGCAGATGATAAGGAGTCGGCGGCATTGTTTCAAGGACCGGGGCGGTCGCCCGGGGCTGCTTTTGTATTCGCCGCCGCGGCGTGCTACCATCGACGGTGACACGCCGCAGCTTCTCGCAAGAAGAGGAAGGGGATCGGCATGAGCAGGAGTCCGGCAGCCCATCACTCCCTCGAGATCGTCTCCCGGGTATTGGTCTTGCTTCTTCCCGCGTTCGCTCTGGCCCTGCTGCTGGGATCGTGCGCCGCCGCCGGCGGGCCCGCCGTCTACGAGTCCGAGAAGGCGGCCGCCGTCCCGGCCACGCCCGAACCGGCCGTCGAACCGGAGGGGGCGGCCGGGGCCGCCGCCGAGGCCATGCCGGCGGAGGCCGAAGGGGCCGTGGCTCAGGCCGCCGAGAGGGCGGAAAGGGAGGCGGCCGCTGAGGCGGGCACGGTGCGCTACCTCTCCGCCGACGACTCGAACTCCGCCGCTTCCCCGGTGATCGCCCGGAAGCTCATCGCCGCGGGCCGCTACGTGCAGCCGGCCCTCGTGCGGACCTACGAGTTCCTCAACTACTACACCTTCGACTATCCTCCGCCGCGGCAGGCCCCGGTCTCGGTGGACGCCCAGATGCGGCCGACGGGGCAGCCGGGGGCATACTCCCTGCAGGTGGCGGTGCGCAGCGCCGAGCGGCGCCTGGCCGACATGCCGCCGCTGCATTTGATCGTGCTCCTCGACGTGTCCGGATCCATGGTCGGAGAGCCGCTGGACCTCGGAGCGGCGGTGCTGCGGGGTCTGGCGCAAAGGCTGCGCCCGCAGGACCGGCTTTCCCTGGTAACCTGCAATCGACAGGCCCGGGTGGTTTTCGAGGGCCAGAGCGTGGAGCCGGGGCTGCGCTCCCGCCTGGAGGCGGTCCTGGGCTCGCTGCGGGCGGACGACATCACCGACCTCGAGAAAGGGGTCCTGCTGGCCTACGAGGTGGCCAGCCGCAACTACGACTACCGGGTCCGCAGCCGGGTGGTGGTGATCAGTGACGGTGCGGACAACGCCGGCACGAACGCGGTGCAGACGATCAGCCGCCACGCCGAGGATTCTGACCGGCAGGGGATCTACCTGGCCGGGATAGGGGTCGGCGAAGGCTTCGACGATTCCCTGATGGATCGCTTCACCGACAAGGGCCGTGGGGCGTACCTGTTCCTCGACTCGCCGGCCGAAGTCGCGAATCTGCTGGAGGAGCGCAGGTTCGTGGCGGCCTTCGACCTTGCGGTCAAGGACGTTCGGCTCAAGATGGTGATGCCCCCGGGCTGGCGCATGGAGGAGTTCCACGGTGAGCAGGTGTCCGCGGTGGCCTCGGAGGTGACGCCCCAGTACCTGTCCCCGAACGACCAGATGATCTACCACCTGGTCGTGGCCACGGACAACCCGCCCGGGCAGGCCCTGGCGCAGCAGTTCACGTTCGAGGCGGAGTTCAGGCCGCTGCCGGGCTCGCCCCAGCGGGAGAGCATAACCGTCAGCGTGGAGGAAATGCTCGACAGGCAGGACCAGATCCGCAAAGGGGATGCCGTCGTAGCCTATGCGGAGATGCTGAAGCAGATCGCCGTCCCCCTGGAGCAGAATCGGCAGGCGAACCTCGAAGCCCTCGCCCGGGCCAGGGAGCAGGTCGAAGAGGCGCTGCGATCGCTTCGGGACCCGGAGCTCGCAGGCATCCTGGCGCTGCTGGAGCGCTACCAGGGCACTCTCGAGCGCGGCGAGCAGTTCCCGGGCAGCCGGGACCGGGACAGCGAGGACCCGGCCGCGGTGCTGGGGATACCGGCGGACTCGGTGCGCCGCACCTCGACCCGGGGACCCAACACCGCCGCCGCAATCCGCGCTCTCGGGCGATTGAACAGCTCTCAGCGGCTGGTTCCCCTGGAGGGCTACCGCTTCCTGGCCCTCAGCAGCGGCCCGGTGGGAAACCCCATGCCAGCCGGCGCCGGTGAGCTCAGCGGCAGGGTCTATCCCGATCCGGCGCCGGAGTTCATGGGGAGCCGCAGGACGCCCGGGCGGAGGATGGGGGTCTATGACCTCCACCAGGTCCGCCTGGAGCTGGTGGCACCGCCAAACGCCCGCAGCTTCTCCTTCGACTTCAACTTCTTCTCGGCGGAGTATCCGCAGTACGTCAACCAGAACTTCAACGACACCTTCTACGCCATCCTCGAGGCCCCCTCCACCAACGGCGGCAGACCCACCAACATCTGCTTCGACGCCAACAACAACTCCATCGAGGTGGACAACAACTATTTCCAGCAGCCCTTCCACCCGATCCCGAACACGGGCACGGGCTTCGACAGTCACGGCTCCACGGGCTGGTTGCGGACGAGCTGGCCGGTCCGGGGAGGGGAGCGCATCTCCCTGAGCTTCTCCATCCACGACGAGGGGGATGCGGTCTTCGACTCCCTGGTGCTGCTGGACAACTTCCGCTGGCACGCCCACGAGGCGGTGGGGACCACGGACCCCCTCAACTGAGCGCTGACGGCATCTTCGTGCTTCAGGGACCGTCGCTTCTTGGACATCCGGCCGGGATGGTGTAGAATCCCCGCGGACATCACGGTCATGACAAGGAGCCTCCATGAAACTCGACCTCGCTGAAGTCAAAGAGCAGCTGAAATCCCAGCGCATCGAGACCCCGTCCTGGGGCTACGCGGACTCCGGGACCCGCTTCGCGGCCTTCGGCCAGCCCTCGGCGGCCCGGAGCCTGGAAGAGAAGCTCGAGGATGCCGCCCAGGTGCAGCGATACACCGGGGTCTGCCCCACGGTGGCCCTCCACATCCCCTGGGACAAGACGGACGACTGGAGCAGGGTCGAGAAGCTGGCGGCCGATCTGGGCCTGGGCTTGGGGGCGGTGAACCCCAATCTGTTCCAGGAGGAGGACTACAAGCTCGGAAGCCTCTGCAATCCCGATGCGGGAGTGCGAAAAAGGGCGGTAGCCCACGTCCTGGAGTGCATCGCCATCGCCCGCACGATCGGCTCCCGGGACATCAGCCTCTGGCTGGCGGACGGCACGAGCTATCCCGGGCAGGACAGCTTCCGGGGGCGCAAGCGTCATCTCGAGGAGGCCCTGGCCGAGATCTGCGGGGCACTGGACGAGAGGATGCGCCTGCTGATCGAGTACAAGTTCTTCGAGCCCGCCTTCTACCACACCGACGTGGGGGACTGGGGTACGGCCTACATGCTGGCGCTCAAGCTCGGGGAGAAGGCCCAGGTGCTCGTTGACCTTGGGCACCACCCCCTGGGCACGAACATCGAGCAGATCGTAGCCGTGCTCCTGGACGAGGGCAAGCTCGGGGGCTTTCACTTCAACAACAAGAAGTTCGCCGACGACGACCTGACGGTGGGGTGCATCAACCCCTACGAGCTGTTTCTGATCTACAACGAGCTGGTCGACGCCGCGCAGGCCGAAGGCGGCCGGGCCAAGGAGGCCCGGGTCGCAGATCCCCGGGCCGCTGCCTGCGCCGCCGGCGTGGCGTACATGATCGACCAGTCCCACAACCTCAAGAACAAGATCGAAGAAACCATACAGTCGGTGCTGAACCTGCAGGAAGCCTACGCCAAGGCGCTGCTGGTGGACCGGGGGGCGTTGAGCAGCGCCCGGCGGGAGGGAAGAATCGTGGACGCCGAGGAGTGCCTCAAGGACGCCTTCGCCACCGACGTTCGACCCCTCCTGCGGGAGGTGCGCGAGGAAATGGGCCTGGACCCGGAGCCGCTGGCGGCATTCCGGAACGGGGGCTACACGGCCCGGAAGGCAGCCGAACGGGGCCCGGGGCGTGACAGGCTCCCGGCCGGCGGCTATCAGAGCTGAGGGGGCGGCGCATGGGCCCTCAACGCGACACGGACAGATACATCGCCGTCGATCTCGGGGCGGAGAGCGGGCGGGTCATCGTCGGGGAGCTTGCCGGGATCGAGGTCGTGCACCGCTTCGCCAACCGGCCGGTGCGCGTCGGTGACTCGCTGTACTGGGACGTCCTGGCGATCTTCGCCGAGGTCAAGACGGGGCTCCGGGAGGCGTTTCGCCGGTATCCCCGGGGCATCCTGGGCATCGGGGTGGACACCTGGGGCGTGGACTACGGCCTGCTGGATGCGCAGGGGGATCTGCTCGGCAACCTGTACCACTACCGGGACAGGCGCACGGACGGGATTCCCGAAGAGCTGTACGCCGCAGTGACGCGCAGGGAGATCTTCGAGCGGACCGGCATCCAGTTCATGCAGATCAACACCATCTACCAGCTCTACGCGCACCGCAAGCAGAAGCCGGAGCTGCTGGGGCAGGCACGCACGCTTCTGACCCTGCCGAGCCTGCTCAACTACTGGCTGACAGGGGTGGCGGTCGACGAGTATTCCGACGTGACCACAACGCAGCTGTACGATCCCAGGAGCAGGGACTGGGCCTGGGACCTCATCGACGCCCTGGGCTTCGACAGGCGGTGGTTCGGCAGGATCGTGATGCCCGGCACGGCGGTCGGACCGCTCCTGCCCCACGTGGCCGACGAGATCGGGGCGGCCTCGGGGGTGCAGGTCATCGCCCCGGCCACCCATGACACGGGATCGGCGGCGGCGGCGGTCCCCGCCCTCGGCCAGGGGGAGCATGCCTTCCTGAGCTCCGGGACCTGGTCGCTCCTGGGCGTCGAGCTGCCCGAGCCGATCCTCAACGACAAGGCTTACCGATACAACTTCACCAACGAAGGCGCCGCGGACGGGGGCATCCGCTTCCTGAAGAACATCATCGGGCTGTGGATCGTGCAGGAGTGCAAGCGCTCGTGGGACCGCGAGGGCAGGGAGCACTCCTACGGAGAGCTGGCCGAGCTGGCCGACAAGGCAGGGCCGGCGGAGTTCAGGATCGACGTGAACGATCCCCGCTTCCTCAAGCCCGGGCTCATCGACGACAGCATGCCGGACCGCATTCGGGGGTATTGCGGGGAAACCGGCCAGCCGGTGCCTGATGATCCCGGCAGGCTCGTGCGGGGGGTTCTGGAGAGCCTGGCGGCCCTGTACGCCCGCACGATCGCCGAGCTGGAGGACACCACCGGGCGGCGGATCCGGGAGCTGTACATCATCGGCGGAGGCAGCCGCAACGAGCTGCTCTGCCGGCTCACGGCCCAGGCGGCGGGAATCCCCACGTACGCGGGACCTGCCGAGGCCACCGCGATCGGCAACATCCTGGTCCAGGCCCTGAGCCTTGGGCGGTTGGAGAGCCTGGCGGCGGGGAGGGCGCAGCTGCGGCGCTCATACGAGATCAGGGAGTACGCGCCCGGGGCGGGAGGCGCGGGGTGAGCGTTCTGGCGGTTCGCGGCGGGACACCGGTCAGACTGCGGCCGTTCCCATCCTGGCCTGTGTTCGATGAGCGGGAGATCCGGGCTGCCGTCGACGTGCTGCGCTCGGGGGTATGGTGGCGCCCGCGTTTCGGTGAGGGGCTGGTCGACCGCGAGCTCCTGTTCCTGCACGAGGACGGCGGCGGGCAGGGGAGGCCGTCGGAGGTGACGCTCCTCCAGCAGGAGTTTGCCCGTTTCCAGGGAGCCGGGTACGCGATCGCCTGCAGCAACGGGACAGCAGCCGTGGATCTGGCGGTGCGAGCCCTGGACATCGGGCCGGGGGCGGAGGTCATCGTTCCGGCCTACACCTACGTGGGCGGGGTGACCGGGGTCCTGCACTCCGGCGCGGAAGCCGTCTTCGTGGACATCGATCCCGACACGTACAACATCGATCCCGCCCGGGTCGAGGAGGCCCTCACGGAGAACACCGCGGCCGTGATCCCCTGCCACTTCGGCGGTCAGTGTGCGGACCTGGACGCCCTCCAGGAGATCTGCCGGCGCCGGGGCCTGCGGCTCATCGAGGACGCCGCCCACGCACACGGCGCGAGCTGGCGGGGTCGGGGCGCCGGTCCGGGGAGTGACCGCGGGGCCGGCACGGTCGGGGACGCGGGCACCTTCTCGTTCCAGGCTTCCAAGAACATGACCGCCGGGGAGGGGGGCATGGTGGTGACCCGGGATCTGCAGGTTGCCACGCGGGTCGAGTCCCTGGCCTGGTCCGGAAGGCGCCACGGGCGCCCCTGGTACGAGTTCCACGAGCTGGGATGGAATGCCCGGCTTACGGAGCTGCAGGCCGGGATCCTGCGGGTTCAGCTGACCCGGGTGGAGGAGCAGAACGCCCGGCGCCGTGAGAACGCGGCCCTGCTGAGGAGCCTCCTGGCGGAGATCGACGGGCTGGGGCCGATCCGGATAGATCCCCGGTCCGAGAAATGGTCGGTCCACATCTTCATGATCCGCTACGACTCCGGACATTTCGGCGGCCTGAGCCGCGAGGGTCTCCTCGAGGCCCTGCGCGCCGAGGGGATCCCGATCTCCGGCGGGTACACCCATCCGGTGTACCGCAACCCCATGTTTCTCCAGGGGCGCTTCTTTCCCGTGTCACCCGCCTCCCATCCCGCCGCACCGGACTACCGGAAGTACGCCGAGCGCTGCCCGGTGGCCGAGCGGGCCTGCGCCGGCGAGGCCCTCTGGCTGGAGCAGCGGCTGCTCCTGGGCGAGGCGTCGGACATGGAGGACATTGCCGCCGCCTTCCGCAAGGTCCGGGATCACCGCGCGGAGCTTGGCTGAGGGTCGCGGCCGGCTCTGCGGGCCGATCCGGGCAGATGCACGACGAACTCCGAGCCGGATCCCCGGCTGCTCTTCACCTCGATGGTCCCCCCGTGAGCCCGGACGATTTCCCGCACGATCGTCAGGCCGATGCCCGAGCCCCCGGACGCACGGGCCCGGGACTCATCGACCCGGTAGAATCGCTCGAAGATGAAGGGCACGTCCTGCTCCGGGATGCCCTCGCCGGTGTCCGCCACCGAGAGCCGCGCCGTGTCTTTTTCGGGAGCCACTCGGAGCTCCACCACACCCCCCGATTCCGTGAAGCCGAGGGCGTTGTCAAGGAGGTTGACCAGCACCTGGGTGATCTTCTCGCGGTCCACCGGTGCCGTCACCGGTTTCCCCCGCAGGCGCAGCGCCACGCCCTTTGCGCGGAAGCTCTCTTCCTGGAGGCGAACCACGTCGGCGGCCAGGGCGCCTATGTCGGCGGGTTCCAGCTTGAGTACGAGGGCGCCGGACTCGTAACGAGCCAGGGCGGAGAGGTCCTGGACCAGGTGGTTCAGCCGGAGGATCTCTTCGTGACAGGCTCCGAGACGCCTGGTGGTCGGTTTCCAGACCCCGTCGATCATGGCCTCCAGGTGGCCCTGAACCGTGCTCAGCGGCGTCCGCAGCTCGTGAGCCACGTCTGCACTCAAGCGCTTGCGCAGGCGATCCTGCTCTCCGAGGGACTGGCCGAGATGATTGACCGCGTCCACCAGCTCCCGCACCTCCCGGGTTCTCGAACCGGCGGCCACCCGGGTGGAGTAATCACCGGAGGAGATCTGCCTGGTCGACTCGGTCACCCTGGCTATCGGGTCGGAAAGCCGGCGGGAGACCAGCCAGCCGCTGACCAGGGACAGGGCCAGCGCCCCGAGGGCCACCCACATCAGCATGCGGTTGAGGGTATCGATGAACAGGAACTCCGTCTCCGAGTAGTAGAATGGACCGTAGGTGCCGATCTGCAGAGTCCCAACCTGCCGGCCGCCCTGCCGTACCGGGTAGCCCGTGTGGATGAGCCCTCCCCGCAGGGTCGGGTAGCGGTTGGCCATGTTCTGGGCCATGTGGTCGATCATGGCGTGGCAGATCCCGCTGTTGTACTCGAGAGCGTCCCAGACCGTACGGCCCTGTTCGTCGACGAGCTTCAGAATCAGCCCTTCCTCGAGAACACTGACGCCTATGTCCTGAACGACCTCGGCTTTCCAGCGCCCATCGGGCGTGTACTGAGTCGCCACCAGGGTCAGGATCTCCCGGTTGCGCTGCTCCTGTTTGCGGATCGCGTACTCCCGGAACTGGACCTGCAGGTACAGGTTGACGAAGATGGTGATGGTCAGAACCGCCGCCAGGCCAATGCCGACGAAGGCCAGGGTCAGGCGGGTCCGCAGACGCAGGGTCATTGGGATGTCCGCGGCGCCGCGTGGGGGTCGGTGAGGGCGGGAGCACCAGGGTCGGCGAAGCGGTAGCCCACCCCGTGCACGGTCAGGACGTAGCGCGGCTGGTTGGGGTCTTCTTCCAGCTTCTTCCGGAGATTCTTGATGTGGGCGTCCACGGTGCGGTCGAAGCCGGAGAAGTCCTGGCCCATGGCGAAGCGGATCAGCTCGTCCCGGGCGAACACCCGCCCCGGGTGGGAGGCCAGGGTCAGCAGCAGGCGGTACTCCTTTGGGGTAAGCCCGATACGGCGTCCTCTGCGGCTCACGATCTGGCGGGCAAAGTCGAGCACCAGCTCGTCCCCTCCGAACGACAGGGGGCTCACCAGGGGGAGCGGCTCCCTGGCGCTGCGGCGCAGCAGTGCGTGGGCCCGGGCTACAAGCTCCCTTGGGCTGAAGGGCTTGACCAGGTAATCGTCGGCGCCGAGGGCGAAGCCCCGCAGCCTGTCGGCTTCCTCTACCTTGGCCGTGAGCATGATGATCGGCACTCGGGAGCTGCGACGAACCCGTCGGCAGACCTCTTCGCCGGGGAGGTCAGGGAGCATGAGGTCCAGGACGATCAGCGCCGGGCTCACCCGCTCGAAGCATGCCAGCGCCTCCGTGCCCGTGCCGGCGGTGTGCACCTCGAAGCCCTCGCGCCCCAGGTAGGAGCGAACAACCTCCAGTATCTTTGCCTCGTCGTCCACGACCAGGATGCGTTTAGCGGGAATCGGTATCTCCTCGGGGCCGGGCCGTTTCAGGAATCGCGGCTTCCGAGGCCCGGGCCTGCGCCTGTTCCCGGATCCCCTCGGCAAAGGCGCCGACCTGCAGCCGGATCTCGGCGAGGTCCGCGGTTCCAAGATCCTCCACGACTTTCACGTAACCGTGCAGGGTGTTGGTCCAGTTGTCGAAGGTGAAGTCGAAGGTCGGCTCGAAGGTCAGCGTGTTCGCGCCCTCGCCAAGCTCGAAGCGTGCCTGGTAGGCTTGGATGAACAGGCGATAGTTCTCCTCGTCGAGCTCGGTTGCATTCAAGGTCCACTCCACCGGTACGCCGCGCTGCACCACGACCACCGCAGGGGAGTAGCCCCGCTGGTTCACTTCCAGCGACACGTACTGCACCGCATCCACTATCCTCGCGGCTGCAACCCGCTCCGTCGGGATCCGGTAGTTCGCGTCCAGCTCCAGCGGGCCGGCGGCAATTGCGCCTTCCGGGGGGCAGCAGCTTCCGGACCCCGGTGCGGAATCCGCGGCGAAACGCCGGGCCTCCTCGATATCCTGGCCCGTGACCCGGGCCAGATCGCCCACCACCCGAATCGTGCTGCTGATCATTCCCATCCAGCAGGTGTACAGGATGTTTCCTTCCCCCGTGGGGGTGAACTCGATCAGGTTGTCCCCGGGGGACATTCTGAGCACGACATCGTACTCGGGGATTGTAACGGGATTGTTGCAGCCGTTCAAGGCGGAAGCCTGGGCCTCGATCGTCCAACGTACGGGGATTCCCCTCTGCACGATGATCGGCTCGTAGCTGGAGGCGCCAAGCCGGGATCGGACGACCTGGACGCCGTCCTCGATGCGGGCAATGTTTGACGCCGCAGTCTCGGCGCCGCGCCGCGGCAGGCCCGAGAAGATCCCCGCTTGCAGCGCTGCAACTCCGGACCCGGTCTGATTCAGGCCCCTCCCGGCCATGGCCACGCCGAGGAGCATGACGACCAGGGCGCTGACCTGCACCATGCGGCGGGTGAAGCGGTGGGTCAGGAGCGAGCCCAGGGCCCCGAGGCCGAACATCAGCGGCACAGTTCCCAGGCTGAAGAGCAGCATGGAAAACGCGCCGGCGAGGAAGCTTCCCGCGGCCAGGGCATACAGCTGCACGGACTGCAGCGGGCCGCAGGGCATCAGTCCGTTGAGAAGTCCGACCACGAACGGACCCCGGGAGCCGCCAGCCCCGGCCAGCCTTCGGCCGAGGGAACCGGGCAGCCTGGGGGTGATTCTCCTGAGCCAGGGGAAGAGCTCCAGCATGTTGAGTCCCATCAGCACCATCAACAGGCCGACCACGAGGACGAGCCAGCCTCTGGCAGTGCCGGAGAAGCTGACCAGGGAACCGA
>Ga0068714_10007893_pt1 | contig 10136 bp, 7 predicted proteins | sample MTBNYHSulfiMetaG_FD_62988 | JGI IMG/M metagenome (GOLD analysis project Ga0068714, IMG submission 62988) | Enrichment culture microbial communities from rom New York Harbor, USA that are MTBE-degrading - MTBE-NYH (New York Harbor Sulfidogenic)... | ecosystem: Environmental > Aquatic > Marine >...
TGACCGTGCGGGAGGCCCTGACCGTGCTGGCCTCCGTGACCGGCCAGGAGCGGCGGGTGCGCTTCCTGCCGCGGGGGGCGGCGGCGGTCGGGGCCTCGCTGGTGGGAGGGGTGTGGGGCCTGGCCGGGCGGCCGGCACCCGTCTGCCGGGAGATGGCCCGGGTGATGCGCCACGGCGCCGCCTACGACGGCTCGCGAGCTGCTCGCGAGCTGGGTCTGGCCTACACCCCCGTCGAGGAGTGGCTGCGGGCCACTGTGGACTGGTACCGGCAGGAGGGGCTGGTGGGCTGAGGCTTCGACCGACTGGTCAGTGCTCCCGGGCGTAAGCCGCCAGGTTCTTGAGGAAGCCCAGGTTGTCGGTCTGCGGGGGCAAGAACTGCACCGGCTGCAGCATGCCGAAGTCGGCGAGCACCAGCACTTCTCCCCCCGCGCCCCCGTAGCCGACCAGGCCGGCCGCGGTCCGCCCTCCTGTCTCGGCCAGCACCAGGCCGTCGGTCAGGGTGATGGGGACGCCGTTGCTGACGGTCATCCCCAGGATTGGCACCCCCTGGATGAGGGGGTGCTCACCCGACACGGGGGCGGCGGCCCCCGACAGAGTGCCGGCCTCGTAGGAGGCGCCGAAGCGCTCCGCCAGGGGATTGAGTCCGCCCCAGTCCTCGTTGGGGCCGTAGAGCTGGCCGAACACCACCCGTCGGGCGCTGTTGGCCAGCACCAGCAGCCCTCCCTCCTCCACGTAGTCGACCAGGGCCTCGATCTCCTCCGCGGTCCATCCCTCGTCTTGCGGGCCGTCGTCCGCCTCGGCGTAGTCGATCATGGGCAGGACCACCACCAGGGAGGCATCGGCCAGATCCTCTCCCGTCAGGGGCCGGCCGTAGGGGATGGCGTCCACGTCGAAGCCCTCCCACGCCAGCGCATAGGCGAGTTCCACCAACATGGGGCCGGACATCTGGGCGACCTGGGTGTGGCTGCCCACGAGCAGAGCACGCCGCTCCGCCTCCGGGGTCACCCGGAGGTCGGGCAGGTCCCGGCCGGTCTCGGTGGCGGCCGACAGCACCAGCTCGGTCAGCTGCCCGATGTGATCTGCCTGGGCCGCCGCCACCTCCCAGGTGTCATAGGGGGTGTGCCCGTAGCCCCCGGTGGGGCCTCCGAACGCGAGGCCGGCTTGCGGCACGAACCCGCTGAACACGGTGTTGTCCGAGGAGAGGCCCTGGATGTCGGCGACCTCATCGATGCCGATCCCCTGGTCGACGGCCAGCTGCTCGAGGTAGCGGGCGAAGGTGAGCCGGTCGTCGCCGAATCGGCTGTGCGACCACCCGTCCGCCAACACAAACCCCTCGGGCGTCTCGGCGATAATCGCATCGAGCCCGATTGCTCCCATCGTGCGATCGAGCAGCTCCTGGTGGGTGTCGACGAAGTGCAGCGACCCGTAGAGGCCGATCTCCTCGCTGCCGAACCAGACCAGGTAGAGGTCCACGGGAGGCTGGATTCGGCCCTGGTCGAGAGTCCGGGCCAAATCGAGCAGCAGCGCCGAGTTGAGGCCGTTGTCCAAGCCGCCCGGGGAGTTGGCGCTGTCGATGTGCGCCCCCAGGATGACCGCCCGTGAGGTATCGGCTCCCGGGATGCGGGCGACCAGGTTGCCCGAGGTGCCGGGGGAGAACACATCGGCGTCCCAGACGAGGCGGGCGGACTCGACCGTTTCCAGGTCATCCCAGCTGCTGATCCCGGCTGCCACCAGGTCCTCCAGGCGGACGTTGAGCACGGGCGGCGAGCCCCCGGCGGTCACGTACTCCAGCACCCGCCCGTCGCCGGCCAGGTACCCGGGTTGGGCCCCCGGCCCCGCGGTCGAGTCGGTGACCAGCACCAGCCCGGCTGCGCCGGCGTCGATGAGCCGGGAGAGAAGCCCGGGTCCTTCCGGCCCCGAGGGGGACAGGGGGCCGACCAGCTCGTAGTCCAGGAAGACGATCGCATCGCGCAGCCCGGCATCTTCTGCAGTGCCGATCTCCTGCCGGGAGGAGATCAGCACGACCTCGCCCTCTGCCGTCGCCGGGTCGGGCTCCGAGTCGTTGAGCACGCCGTCGGAGTCGAAGCGCGCTGCCCGGGTGACGTCGTGGCGATGACCGCGCGGGGCGTCGGCGAAGACCTCAACCTCCCGTCCGTCGACGGTCAGGTAGAGCCGGCTGTCGCGCAGCTCGGTGGCGAGCAGGACGGGGAAGCTCTGCCGTTCCAGCTCCAGGCCCAGACTCTGGAGGTAGGAGAAGCCGTCGAGCACCTCGGCCACGAAGTCCAGCGCCTGGGCCTCCCCGCTCGTGGCGGAGTTGCGCCAGCCCTGGTGCGGCCGGATGGAGGTCAGGGCCGCCAGGTAGTCGAAAAGGGGGCGCACCTCGTCGGGGACGGCGAGGGTGGTGGTCGTGGTGGCGGGTGCGGTGGGGGAGGTCGTCGTCTGAGCCGGTGTCGTGGTGGAGGTGGTGGTGGTCGGCGTCGTGGTCGGTGCCGACGTCCACGACTCGGCACCGGGCGAACCCGTGCAGGACCCCAGCAGCAGCGCCGCGGTTGCCGCGGCGCAGGCTTTTCTCATCGTCCGGGGCTGCTTCCAGGGCTTCACAATGATCGTGGGCCTCCCCCTTGCCGCCGATTGGGTTGCAGGGTACGCCTCCGCCCCGTCGACAAGGCCGACCTCTAGTAGGTGACGTCGAGCGCGAAGCGCAACGCCCGGTCGAGCTCGACGCGCTTTGCCGTGTCGAGGCGGCCCACCGGCTCGGGATCCAGGGCCAGTTTGGGGATCGTGATGATGTTGTCGCAGGTGATCGCCCCGGCCTTGGGGAGGCCCTCCCCGGGGCCGACCTCGACTTCGGAAGCGATGCCTCTGATGGTGCGGGTGATGGGGGCGCAGGTGACCGATTGAAGGACGGGGATTGCAGCCGTTCGCGTCAGGATGCACACCGGGCGGCGGCCGGCAGGCGGCCCCAGGTCGGCCCAGTAGATCTGGTCCCGGGCTACCACTCGGGCACCGTCTCGGCTGCCAGCCGTCGGGCGGTCGCTACCAGTATCGGGTCTTGCGGATGCCGCCGGTAGGCAGCCGCGAATGCCCTCTCCTCGTCGTCGAGCCGCGCCGCTTCGAGGATGGCGAGGGCGCCCCGTCGGAGCAGCTCCGAACGGCTCACCTTCAGGCGGTCGGCCAGGCGATCGAGGCCTGCCACCAGTTCGTCATCGAGTTGGACGAGCACTTGCTTACGAGACATGAGCATATGGTAGAGCATATGGTAACCTCGGAGGACCGGCAAGGGGGGCGCGACGTCTCGGTGTCGGGTGCCATCGCGCACAAGGGCTGCCGGCCGCGGACCGGTGTCTGTCACACCCGTGGCATACCTTGTGAGTGTGGACGCCGACACTCTCGCCTCCGCTCCCATCGACGACTTGACCGAAGCAATGGTCCAGCTGCACGGCGCGGCCTGTGCCATCCAGAGGGCTCAGCTCGAGGTGGTCTCGACCTTCGACCGTCGTCGGCTCTGGGCCCAGGACGGTGCCACCTCCATGGCCGCCTGGCTGGTGGGAAGGCTGGGCGTGTCCTTCAGCACTGCTACCGCCTGGTGTGAGACCGCCGGTCGGCTGTGCAGGCTGCCGCTTCTCGCCGGTGCCTTCGAGGAAGGCCAGCTCTCCTGGGATCAGGTCCGGGCCGCGGCCGAGATCGCCACGCCGTCCACCGAGGAGTCGGTGCTGGCCGATGCGCTGGGCTCGTCCGCCGCCCGGCTCGAACGGGCTGCCCGCCGCCGGCGGGAGAGCTCCGGCCGGGCCGGTGGGGCGGTGCGCTCGGTGCGCTGGTGGTGGGAGAAACGGGGCGCCCAGTGGCGCCTGAGCGGCCTTCTCCCGGCCGAGGAGGGCGCGGTGGTCGAGCGGGCCCTGGCCGCCATTGCCCAGCGGGCCCCCCGGCGGGCCGAGACCGGGCTGTACGACCCTTACGAGGTGCGGGCGGCCGATGCCCTGGTCGAGCTGGCCGAGGCCGGTCTGGCCGCCGGCAACCCGGCTTCGGCCACGCTGGTGGTCCACGTGGAGGCCGGGGTGCTGGTCACGGCCGACGGGACGGCCCAGGTGGAAGGGGGGCCGGTGCTATCGGCCGAGGCCGCCCGGCGCCTGGCCTGTGACTCCCGGGTACAGACGGTGGTCGAAGACCCCGATGGCTCCACCGTGGGCATCGGGCGGGCGGCCCGTACCGTCCCCCCCTGGCTGGCCCGGCAGGTGCGACACCGCGACGAAGGCTGCCGCTTCCCGGGATGCGAGCGCACGCGCTGGGTGCATCTGCATCACCTGGTCCACTGGGCCGACGGCGGAACGACCGATCTGGACAACCTGGTCACCCTGTGCGGTCATCACCACCGTCTGGTGCACGAGGGTGGCTGGCGGGTGGCCGGCCACCCCCATCGGCAACTGACCTTCCTCCGCCCCGACGGGCGGGCTTTCCGGCCCGGGCCCGAGCCCTTGCGGGCCGAGGTCCGCCGGCGGCTGGTCGATCCGGTGCTCCCCGCCGGCCCCGATCCGCCCGGCTGAGGCGGCGGTACGCTCCGGCCTATGCCGCCCCCGCTGGCCGCTCTCCTCGAACGGTGGCGGCACCGCCCGGCCGTCCCCGGCCGCCTGGTGGTGCCCCCGGGCCTGCGCGCCGTGTTCCTGGCCGGCCTGGGAGCCGACCGGCCGGTGCTGGCCGTGGTGCCGGGCGAGCGGGAGGCCGAGGAACTGGCCGAGGACGCCGGGCTGTTCACCGAGGCCGTGCACCTCCCTGCCTGGGAGACCCTGCCCTTTGAGCATGTCTCGCCCAGCGTGCAGGTGATGGGGGCCCGAGCGGTCGCCCGCCACCACCTGGCTTCGGGACTCGTCATCGGCTCGGTCCGGGCCGTCACCCAGCGGGTGAGCCCCTCCGGGGTGTCCCCGGTGGTGATCCGTACCGGCGACGAATGGTCCCTCGAGCGGCTCACGGCCGAGCTCATCGCCGGTGGCTACCACCGCACCGACCGGGTCGAGGCCCGGGGGGAGATGGCGGTGCGGGGCGGCATCGTGGACGTCTATCCGGCGCAGGGCCCCGGGCCGCGACGGATCGACTTCTGGGGCGACCGGGTGGAGGAGATCCGGGCCTTCTCGGTGGCCGACCAGCGCTCCACCGACCGCCTCGACCAGTTGGTGGCCTATCCGGCACGGGAGGTCCGGCCCGACCCCGGCGTGGCGGCCGCGGCCGCCGAGCTGGCCCGGCGTGAGCCATGGGCGGCGGCCACCTGGGACCGGCTGGCCGACGGCATCTACTTCCCGGGGATGGAGTCCTGGCTGCCCTGGCTGGCCCCGGCGCTCACTACGTTGGACCAAGCCCCGGGAATCGTCGTGCTCTTCGATCCGGCCCGCAGCATCGACCGGGCGGCCGAGCTGCGCCGGGAAGAGGCCGAACTGGCGGCCGCCCTGGCCCCCACCTGGGGGGCCGGCGCCCCCACCGCCGGCGACCACCCGGCGCTGTACCTCCCGCCCTCCCCGCCTTCCGAGCGCCTGCTGGAGGCCCCACCGGCGGCGGCCGGCCCGGGCGAGGAGGCCCTGGCCGTCTCCGGATTCGACGCCGTGCCCGGAGACGCCGAGTCGGTGGCGGCGGCCATTCGCCGGCTGCTGGCCCGGGGCACCCAGGTGGTGGTGGCCATGGACGGGGCCCCCGCCGCCGACCGGGTGGCCCGGGTGCTGGCCGAGAACGGGGTAGGGCTCGGCAGACGGGACTCCGTTGAGGGCGGGGAATCGATCGTCCTTGCCACCGGCATGCACCACGGCTTCGTCACCGGGTCGGTGGCGGTGCTCGGCGAGCAGGAGGTGGCCGGGCGACGCCGGGCCCATCGCCGGGCCGGGGCGCCGCGCGGGGCGGGGGCAGCGGTGGGCTACGCCGATCTCAGCCCGGGCGACTACGTGGTGCACCACCATCACGGCATCGGCCGCTTCGAAGGCCTGGTCACTCAGACCGTGGCCGGTATCGAACGGGACTACCTGCTGGTGGCCTACGCCGGACGGGACCGCCTCTACGTACCGACCGACCAGCTGGCCGCGGTTCGCGCCTACACCGGCGGCGAGACACCGCGCCTCTCTCGCATGGGCGGGGCCGACTGGGAGCGCACCCAGGGGCGGGTTCGGCGGGCAGTGGCCGCAGTGGCCGAAGAGGTGGTGGCCCTGCACCGGGTCCGGGCACAGGTCGAGGGTCACGCCTTCCCTCCCGACACTCCCTGGCAGGCCGAGCTCGAGGCGGCCTTCCCCTTCGAGGAGACCCCGGATCAGTTGAAGGCCGTGGCCGAGGTGAAGGAGGACATGGAATCGGGGGAGGCCATGGACCGCCTGGTATTCGGGGACGTCGGCTTCGGCAAGACCGAGGTGGCGGTGCGGGCCGCCTTCAAGGCCATCCAAGACGGCAAGCAAGCCGCGGTCCTGGTACCCACCACCCTGCTGGCCCAGCAACACCACCAGACCTTCTCCGAGCGTCTGGCCACCTACCCGGTGCGGGTGGAGATGCTCAGCCGCTTCCTCACCCCTCGGCAGCAGCAGCAGGTGGTGGCCGGCCTGGCGAGCGGGGAGGTGGACCTGGTCGTCGGCACCCACCGGCTCCTCAGCGAGGACATCCGCTTTCGCGCCCTGGGGCTGCTGGTGGTGGACGAAGAGCAGCGATTCGGGGTGGCCGCCAAGGACCGCATCAAGGAACTGCGTACCTCGGTGGACGTGCTCACTCTGACCGCCACCCCCATCCCCCGCACCCTCGAGATGGCGCTCACCGGCATTCGGCGGGTCAGCCGCATCGCCACTCCTCCCGAGGACCGCCACCCCATCCTCACCTTCGTGGGGCCCTACGACTCACAGGCGGTATCGGCCGCGATCCGCCGGGAGATGCTGCGCGAGGGCCAGGTCTTCTATGTGCACAACCGAATCGAGTCCATCGACTCCGCCCTCGCCCGCCTGCGCTCCCTCGTCCCCGAAGCCCGTTACGCCGTCGCCCACGGCCGCATGAACGAGGGCCAACTGGAGCAGGTCATGCTCGACTTCTGGAATCGGGAGCACGATGTGCTGGTGGCCACCACCATCATCGAGTCGGGTCTAGACCTGCCCCAGGTGAACACGCTCATCGTCGAGCGGGCCGACCTGCTCGGCCTGGCCCAGCTCTACCAGCTGCGGGGCCGGGTGGGCCGCTCGAGCCAGCGGGCCTACGCCTACCTCTTCCATCCCCCCAGCCTCTCCCTCAGCGAGGACGCCTACCGGAGGCTGGAGGCCATCGGCGAATTCGCCGACCTGGGATCCGGCTTCCAGCTGGCCATGCGCGACCTGGAGATCCGGGGGGCGGGCAGCATCCTGGGCAAGGTCCAGTCGGGGCACATCAGCGCGGTCGGCTTCGATCTCTACGTGAGCCTGGTGGCGGAGGCGGTGGCCGAGCTGCAGTCGGGGCGCACACCCGAGCCGCCGCCGGCCGAAGTGCGCATCGACCTGCCGGTGGACGCCCATCTGCCCGACGACTACGTGAGCGACCAGGCCGCCCGGCTCGAGGCTTACCGGCGCCTGGCCGCTGCCAACGCCCAGGAAGCGGTGGACGACGTGGCAACCGAGTGGGAGGACCGGTACGGGCCGCTGCCGCCGCGGGCGCAGGCCCTCATCGAGATCGCCCGGTTGCGGGTCGAGGCCCTGCGGGTGGGGCTCACCGAGATAGTGCGCCTGCGCCACGAGGTGAAGCTGGCCCCGGTGGGGCTGAGCGCCTCGCAGGAGGTGCGGCTGCAGCGGCTCTCCCCCCGGGCCGTTCTGCGGGCCCGGGAGCTGTACATCCCGGCACCGGAGGGGTCTCCCGCGACGGCCCTGATCGGGTTCCTCCGTACAATGTGGCCCTCCGACATCCAGGGGTGAACCCGTTGCGCAAGCCCGCCGTCCTCCTTCTCGTCCTCGCGCTGATGCTCTCCGCCTGTGGAGGGGATGAGGACATCGCCGGTGTCGGCGACACGGTCATTCGTCGATCGGACATCGACCGGCTCTTCGATGGGGGTGCCCCCAGCGACGAAGTCTTCCGCGACATTCTGTTCAGCAAGATCGCTCTCGAGGTACTCACGCACGCGCTGGCCGATCAATACGGAGCCGCTGCCGGTGAAGGCGAGGCCGAGGAGTATGCGACCCAACTCGAGGAGTACCTGGACGAGGCCGGCTACACGCCCGCCGACTACCTGGGGGTGGAGAACGCCTCCAGTCATCTGCTGCGGCTGCACGCGGATGTGCTGGCCGTGCAGCAGGCTGCTCTGCAGGTGCTCATCACCGACCCCGCGGTGGTCGACGAGCTGGTTGCCGAAGACGGCCTCACCAGTGTGTGCGTCGAGCACGTCCTGGTGGCAACCGAGGAGGAGGCCGAAACCGTGAAGGCGCGGTTGGAGGCCGGCGAGGACCTGGCGACGGTGGCCGGCGAGGTCTCGCTGGACACCGGTACCGAAGGCGGCGACCTGGGCTGCGCTCCCGCCGGCAGCTACGTCACCGAGTTTGCCGAGGCGGCACTGGCCGCCCCCATCGGCGAGCTCACCGGCCCGGTCGAGAGTGAGTTCGGCTACCACGTGCTCAGGGTCTCCGCCCGCACGGCCTTGACCCGGGAGGAGTACCTGGCCGATCCCTGGTCGGCGCTGGCCGAGGTTCAGCTCGGTGAGATCTGGGGGGACTGGATGGCCGGGGTGCTGGAAGAGGCCGAGCCGTGGGTGGCGGCAGAGTACGGGATCTGGACGCCCACCGGTATCGACCCACCGGCCGACGACGAGTGATCCCGGTGCGCAAGCCTGCGGCCCTCCTCCTCGTTGCTCTGCTCCTGCTGGCCGGATGCGGCGGCGACGAGGAGGTTGCCCGGGTAGGCGATACCGAGTTCCGTCTCTCCGACATCGCTGCGCTCTTCGAGGGTGGGGCGGCCCCCGTGGGCGACTTCCGCCTGACGATGTTTCGGGTGATGGTGGTGGAGGCGCTCGGTCAGGCGCTGCAAGAGGATTTCGGGGTGTCGGTGCAACCGGAGCAGGTGGAGGAGCGACTGGCCGAGCTCGAGGCGGCGCTGGCCACCGGCGGCCAAACCCCGGCCGAGTATCTGGGAATGGAGAACGCCTCCCGTGAGATGCTCCGGGTCAATGCCCGGTTGGTGTCGCTGCGCGACGCCGTGATACCTCAACTGCTGAGCGCGCCGGACGTGGTGGACGAGCTCTTTGCCGACCCGATCACATTGGCCACGGTGTGCAGTCGACAGATCCTGTTGACGACGGGGGAGGAGGCCGAGGAGGTCTTGGCCCGGCTGGCAGAAGGAGAGGACTTCGCCGCCGTGGCGGATGAGCTCTCGACGAGCACCGCCGGCGGGGGCGGCGATCTCGGCTGCCTGCCCGCCGCGGCCCTCGTCGCCCCCTACGCCGAGGCGGCGATGGGGGCCGAGATCGGCGAGGTCACCGGCCCGGTCGTGACCAACTACGGGTACCACCTGCTGGTGGTGTACGAGCGGAGCGCGCCCACCCGGGACGAGTACCTCGCCGACCCGAGGTCGGTGATCACCGACGAGGCGTTGTCGGATATCTGGACGAACTGGTTCGACGACACCGTGCGGACGGCGGACGCCTGGGTCTTGCCCGAGTACGGGAGGTGGACCGCCGAGGGCATTGCCGCCCCCGGTGGGGGAGAGTGATCCTCCTCATCGGCCTGGGACCGGCCGGCCTGGAAAGGGTGGATCCGGCGGTGCGCAGCCGGCTGCTCGATCCCGGGCTGGCCGTGGTACTGCGCACCCGTCGGCACCCGGCGGCCGCCGACCTGGCGCGGCGCCGTCCCGTCGAGTCCTGCGACGACCTCTACGAGGCCGCGGCCGATTTCGAAGAGGTGTACCGGGGTATCGCCCGGCGGGTGATGGAGCGGGCGGCGGCCGGGCCGGTGGCCTATGCGGTCCCCGGCAGCGCGCTGGTGGGCGAGCGGTCGGTGGCTCTGGTCCGGGCGGCCGCCGTCGCGGCCGGGGTGCCGGTGGAGATTGCCGCCGGAGAGTCCTTCCTGTCTCTGGTGCTGGAGAAGGCGGGAGTCGACCCTCTGGACCGCGGCCTCCAGGTCTTCGACGGCCACTGTCTCCCCGAGCCGCTGCTGCTCCACCTACCCACCGTGATCGCC
>Ga0068714_10007894_pt1 | contig 10132 bp, 10 predicted proteins | sample MTBNYHSulfiMetaG_FD_62988 | JGI IMG/M metagenome (GOLD analysis project Ga0068714, IMG submission 62988) | Enrichment culture microbial communities from rom New York Harbor, USA that are MTBE-degrading - MTBE-NYH (New York Harbor Sulfidogenic)... | ecosystem: Environmental > Aquatic > Marine >...
TGGGACCACAACAAACTCGGCGGCGCCTACTAGCGGATTCCCCGTCCACCCGGGCCTGATGCGGCCGATGAGACCGAGCGCAGGCGCGCCCTGGCACCCGCCGGCCGGCCGGCACCCTGGCCCGGTCGCCGAAGGAACGCGGCGCCCGGCTGGTGCTCATCGACCCGCTACCGGACAAGCCCCGCGCCGCCGCCTGCTATCCAAAGGCCGGGCTCATCTCCCGCCGGGTGCTTCCCGCCCACGAGGAGCAGGCCGGGGTACGGAAGGACGCCCGGCTCATGACCCGGCAGCCCGCCATGGAGACCCGTGTTGCCGAAGCGGCCGAACAAGAGCAGGCTGGGGGCACCATGACCAGCAGCCCCTCCCCCGCCGAGACCACGATGCCCCGGGTCTCCGCCCGCCTCGACCGGTTCCTGCGCGTGGCGCGCTGGGTCACCCTCGCCTCCATTTTCGTGAACGCCTTGTTCGGCATCTGGGCATTGGCCGGAAGCCTGGGTGAGGTGGAGTCGCACATCCTGTTCACCTCCCTGTTGATCACCGCTTGCGGAGCGGTGGCCGCGGCCTGCAGCGTCGCCATCCCGGAAGGGCGCCTGGGCCCCCTCCCCCTGATCGGGATAGCGGCCGCCGTCGCCGGCTTCGCCGTTCTCATCGCCGCTCTCTGGCGCGATTTCACCCCTGCCTCTCTCTGGCGAGCCGGCTCCACCCTGGTCATCGTCTCGATAGGAGCGGCCTACGCCTCACTGCTATCGGGGGCGCATCTCCCGGGCGGCCTCCGCCGGCTGGTCCCCACCGGCTACGTACTGGCCGCCGCGGCCGGTGCCTTTCTGGTCGCCGTCGTCTGGGGCTACAACCCCGGCGACTCCTGGCGCCTCTTCTTCATCGCCGCCGTGCTCCTGGCGGCGATCACCATCGCGGTGCCCATCACGGCCCGCCTGCGCCCATCCCGGGAAGGGCCCCCGCCGGTGAGGCACTGCCCCTACTGCGGGCAACCCGTCACTGATGCCGCCGAGCGCACCACCGGCTGCCCGTCCTGCGGGCGGCGCTTTCGGGTGATCGGCCGCTGAGACGGACTCAGCGCAGACGATCCCTGAGCCAGACGATATCGGCTGCCTGACCCCCCTCCCCGTCGGGTGTCTCCACCACCACCGGGGCCCCGGCCGCGCCTGCCACCGCCACCAGCAGGTCGGGAGGGATCTCGCCGCGGCCCAGGTTGGCGTGGCGATCCCGCCGGCTCCCTGCCGGGTCACGGGAGTCGTTGCAGTGGACCAGGTCGATGCTCCCGATGGCCGATCGCACCCGTTCCACCAGCGTCGCCAGATCCTCCCCGGCGGCCCATGCATGGCAGGTGTCCAGGCAGAACCCCGCCCCCAGGCCGCCGACCTCCGCCCAAAGCTGCTCGAGACGGGAGATCTCGCGCAGCACGGCCCGTCCCCCGCCGGCGGTGTTCTCCAACAGCACGGGAACCGGACGCTCCACCGCCTCCAGGGCCTTACGCCACCTCTCCACCCCGACTGCGGCCTCCTCGTCCTCTCCCACGTGACCACCGTGGACCACCACCCCGGCCGCCCCCACCTCGGCGGCGGCGGCCACGGTGTCCGCCAGCATCTTGCGGGAGGGGATCCGCACCCGGTTATTCGGCGAAGCCACGTTGATCAGGTAGGGGGCGTGCACATAGACCGGCAGGGGCGAGGCCCGCAGCTCGTCGGCATCAGCCCGCGACCCCGGCTTCTTCCAGGACTGGGGGTTGGAAAGGAATACCTGCAGCACTTCGGCGCCGATCGCCGCGGCCTCCTCCAGAGGCCGCAGGCTGGGGACGTGAGCGCCGATCAGCAAGGCGTCACCCGTAGGCCTCCCAGTAGCGAGAACCGCTCACGAACTGCTCGATCAGGGCCGCCACCTCGTGCGCCGGGCGGTCCCATTCGCCGGCGAAGAGATGCAGCCAGGGCGCCTCGGCGACGGCACCCCGCGGCCGGTCCGGCACTTGCTCGGCCGACTGAAGGCGCAACGACAGCACCGGGACCTCACCGCCCTCGTCTCGCCGCAGGCCCGAACGAGCCTCGGCAACCTCCTCCCACCCGAGGCGCAAGGGCGCACGCCGCCGCCCGTTCAGCCACAGCGACAACCCCGAGTCGTCGGCGGCCAGCAGCCGGCGAGGAAACACCAACCCGCCGGCGGCCCACACCAGGCCGGCCGCACCGGCCACCAGGAACACCGACCCCCAGCCCAGGTCGCGCCGCCGCTGCGCCTTGCCGGTCTCGGTGTAGACCCGCACGCTCTCTTCGCTCGTCGACCCGTCGGCCGCCGTCACCTGCCGGGTGGCCTGGGTCGTCTCCGGCCGGGGGTAGTACCGATAGACCGCCAGCATGTCCAGGGACAGCGCGAGCATGGCCGCGGCCACCAACCCCAGACCGAGCAGCCGCAGCGGCGACCGGGTAACCCGGACGATCACGGCTCCACCCCCAGATCGGACGGCAACAGCAACGCCCGGTAGGAGATGCCGCGCTCGGCGAAGGCAGCGGCCACCCGCCCACCGCTGCGGTCCACCAGCACCAAACCCTGGACCACCCTGATGCCCTCCGCTCCCAGCACATCCACCGCCTCCAGCAACGAGGTGCCGGTGGTGGTCGTGTCCTCCACCACCGCCGCCCGGTCTTCGGGACCCACCGGCCCCACCAGCCGCCCGCCCAGCCCGTGCTGCTTGGCCGCGGCGCGGATGGAGAAGGCTTTCAGGGAGCGACCCTCCCCGGCCGCAATCACCGCGACGGCCATCGCGATGGGGTCGGCGCCCTGGGTGGGCCCGCCCAGCGCGGTCACCTCCGGGGAGAGCACCTCCAGCACGGCGGCGGCCACCAGCCGCGCCCCCTCGCCGGAGAAGGTGGTGGCCCGGGCATCCACGTACCAGGTGGAGCGGGCGCCGGAGCGAAGGGTGAACTCCCCGGTGCGCAACGCGTGGCGGCGCAGATGATCGGCCAGAGCACGATGCACCCGCCCACTGTAAGCACCCCGGTGGGCGGCGGGCCTCTTCACCGCCCGAAGCGGCGGTTGCGCCGGGTGAAATCGCGCAAGGCCCGCAGGAAGTCCACCCGACGGAAGGCCGGCCAGTACACGTCCACGAAGGAGTACTCGGCGTAAGCCGCCTGCCAAAGCAGGAACCCCGAGAGCCGCGACTCCCCGCTGGTCCGAATAACCAGGTCCGGATCGGGGAGATCGGCGGTGTACAGGTGCCGGGCCAGAGCGTCGGCGTCTATGTGGTCGGGTAACTCGGGGGCCGCCAGGCCTTCCGCGGCCAGCTTGCCCACCAGGTCCTTCACCGCGTCCACGATCTCCTGCCGCCCGCCGTAGGCCAGGGCGATGGTCAGACGGCGCTCACCCCCGGCCGACCGCTCCGCCAGCCGACGGGCCGCCTCCCGCAGCCCGTCGGGCAACAGGTCGAGGCTGCCGATGGTCCCCATGCGCCAACCCTCCGCCGCCGGCTCCTCGGGGAGCCGTTCGAAGAGGTCGGTCAGCACCTCGAAGTAGGGCCCCAGCTCCTCGCGCGGGCGCCCGAGGTTCTCCTTCGACAAGAGCCAGCAGGTGACCGCCGGGACCTCCAACTGCCGGCACCACCCGAGGAACTCGACCACCTTGTCCATGCCGGCCCGGTAGGAGGCCGCGTAGTCGGGCAGTCCGGCCGCCCGCGCGAAGCGTCGATGCCCGTCGTGGATCACTCCGATGTGGTGGGGAAGGCGCGCACGATCGAGGGAGTGCAGCAGGCGCTCCTCGTAGATCCGGTACAGGGGCCGGCGCAGGGTGTCGCCGAGAGACAGACGCAACTCCCCGGGATGCTCCCACGAATGTTACGACCGTGGCGGCGCAGCGCCCCCGGCCGCCCACGGTCCGCCGTCCGACGGAGTCCCTTACGATCGTCACCCGTCTACGCTGCCCCCGCGATGCGCGTTCTGGTTACCGGCGCCACCGGCTACATCGGCGGCCGCCTCGTCACCCGGCTGCTGGCGGCCGGTCACCGGGTTCGCTGCCTCACCCGCCGAGCCTCGCGCCTGGATGACGTCCCCTGGCGGCCCCGGGTGGAGGTGGCCACCGGCGACGTGCTCGACCCCCCATCACTCCCCGAAGCCCTCGCCGGCTGTGATGCCGCCTACTACCTGGTGCATGCGATGGCCGAGGGCCGCGGCTTCGACGAGCGCGACCGGCAGGGCGCCGACAACTTCCGCCATGCCGCCGACGCGGCCGGGCTACGCCGCGTGGTCTACCTGGGAGGCCTGGCGCCGGAGGGCGCCCCCCTCTCCCGGCACCTCGGAAGCCGCCAGGAGGTCGGACGGGCCCTCGCCGCCGGGGCCACCCCGGTGACCGAGTTCCGGGCCGCAGTCATCATCGGCTCGGGCTCGCTCTCCTTCGAGATGCTCCGCTACCTCACCGAAGTGCTGCCGGTGATGACCACCCCGCGCTGGGTGCGCAGCCGCTGCCAGCCGATCGCCGTCAGCGACGTGCTCGACCTGCTGGTGCGAGCGCTCGACGATCCCGAGCCGGTGAGCCGGGTACTCGAGATCGGCGGGCCCGACGTCCTCACCTACCAGGACATGATGCGGGCCTACGCCGCCGAGGTGGGCCTCCGCCGGCTGATCATCCCCGTCCCTCTGCTCAGCCCCGGCCTCTCCTCGCTGTGGGTGGGGCTGGTCACCCCCCTCCCCCCCAAGGTGGCCCGCCCGCTGGTGGAGAGCCTGCGCAGCGAGGTCATCGTGCACGACGACACCGCACGGCGCCTGTTCCCTCACGACCCCCTGCCCTTCCGCGAGGCGCTACGCCGGGCGCTCGACGCCGCGCCCGATCGCATCTCCACCCGCTGGTCCGACGCCGACCCGGCCCCCGCCCACCCTGCCCCCGGCGACCCCGAGTGGAGTGGAGGGACCCTGTACACCGACCGGCGCGTGGTCCCCACCGACGCCGATCCCCACCACGTCTTCTGGGCTTTCAGCCGCATCGGGGGCAACGTGGGCTACTACGGTCTCAACTGGGCCTGGAAGCTGCGCGGCTTGCTCGACCGCCTGATCGGCGGGGTGGGCCTGCGCCGCGGACGGCGCCACCCGGAGCACCTGCGCGAGGGAGAAGCCCTGGACTTCTGGCGCGTCGACCGCATCGCCCCCGGCCGCCTGCTGCGCCTGCGGGCCGAGATGCGCTTGCCCGGAGATGCTTTCCTACAGTGGGAGATCGAGCCGGTGGAAGGCGGATCCGACCTGGTGCAGACTGCCATCTTTCGCCCCCGAGGCCTGCTGGGGCGCCTGTACTGGTACGTGATGGCACCCTTCCACTCGGTGATCTTCCCTCGCATGGCTTGGAAGATGGCCGCCGCCGCCGAGGAGAGGGGATACTCATGCCCATGAGCGTGGCCACTGTCGGCAACACCCTGGCTTTGGCTGCAGCCGTCATCGCCGGGGCGATGGTGCTGCTGTGGCTGGTGAGCCTGGCCGCCCGCGACGCCTCGATCGTCGACATCTTCTGGGGGCCCGGGTTCGTGCTGACCGCCTGGGCGGTCTTCGCCTGGGTGGCCGCTCACGACCTGCCGGACGGCGGGCTGGCCCGTCGGCTGCTGGTCGCCTCTCTGGTCACCATCTGGGGCCTGCGCCTCGGCCTCTACCTGGGCATTCGCAACCTGGGGAAGGGGGAGGACTACCGCTACGTCGCCATGCGCGAGAAGGCCGGCGGCCGCTTCTGGCTGGTGAGCCTGGGCAAGGTCTTCCTGCTGCAAGGGGCGCTCATGTGGATGGTCTCCCTGCCCCTGCAGGGCGGCCAGCTCCCCTCCACTCCCGACGGCCTGGGCGTGCTGGCCTTCATCGGGGCGGCGGTGTGGGGAGTGGGCCTTTTCTTCGAATCGGTGGGCGACTGGCAGCTGGCCCGCTTCAAGGCCGACCCGGCCAACAAGGGGAAGGTGATGGACCGGGGCCTGTGGCGCTACACCCGCCACCCCAACTACTTCGGCGACTTCCTGGTCTGGTGGGGTGTTTATCTGGTGGTGCTCGAGGGACACGGCACGTGGTGGACGGTCGCCGGGCCGCTGCTGATGACCTTCCTACTGCTGCGGGTGAGCGGGGTGGCCATGCTCGAGAGGACCATCGCCACCCGCCGGCCGGGCTACGAGGAGTACCTACGCCGCACCAGCGCCTTCTTCCCCCGGCCCCCGCGTCGTGAGGGATGAGCCGTTACCCCGCGGCGGGATGCCCTCCCCCGGTCGCTAGGGTCACCACCCAGATGGAACCCGCCGATCGCGCTCGCCTGGGCAAGATGACCAACCCGGTGCGCGGTTTTCTGCACGGCACCGCCGCCCTGCTCTCCGTGGTCGGGGCGACCCTGCTGACCGTGTTGGCGCGGGGAGGCCCCTGGAACAAGGTGTCCCTGCTGCTGTTCGGGGTGAGCCTGGTAGCGCTCTACACCGTCTCCAGCCTCTACCACTCCATTCCCTGGGGCCCGGTGTGGAAGTCCCGGATGCGGCGACTGGACCACACGATGATCTACGTGCTGGTTGCCGGCACCTTCACCCCTATTGCCTGGATCGCCCTCGACGGCTGGCTGCGGGTGGCCACCCTGGCCGTCCAGTGGGCCATCGTGGTGGTCGGCGCGGGGCAGAAGCTCTTCTCTTCCCGCGACTCCCGTTCCCTCTCGGTGGTGCTGCAGACGGTTCAGGGCTGGCTGGCTCTCTTCCTTCTCTGGCCGCTGGCCCGCACTCTCCCCTGGACGGCGCTGCTCATGATCGGCATCGGCGGCCTCCTATACACCGTGGGCATGGTGCTGCTGGTCACCAATCGCCCCCGCCTGTGGCCGCGCGTCTTCTCCTATCACGAAGTGTTCCACCTGCTGGTCATCGCCGGCTCCAGCGTGCACTTCGCCGTGGTGGCCCGCTATCTGGTCCGCTTCGCAGGCTGACTCGGCGTCCCTCTCACCGGCGCGCTGGAGGTGGGTCCGTCGCCGCGCGGTAATCCCTTCCCCTGTTCCGGACATAAGCTGCTGTGGAGTGGACCATGACCGTCGTTGGCGCCGCCGATCGCGCAGCCGCTGCTGAGGCGCGCTTCACCGCCCTCTTCGCCCGCCACTACCCGGCGGTCTTCGGCTACGCCGCCCGCCGGGTCGGGCGCGACGAGGCGGCCGACGCCGCCGCCGACGTCTTCACCGTGACCTGGCGCCGGTTGGGCCGCGTGCCCCCCGAACCGGAGACCCTGCCCTGGCTGTACGGGGTGGCGCGTCGCGTGGTGGCCAACCACGAGCGCGCCGCCAACCGGCATCTCCGTCTGCGGGCCCGGGCGGCCGCCACGGCAGCTGCGGCCGTGGCCGGACCCGACCCCGGGCGACTGGACATCGAGACCGCCCTGGCCCGCCTCGGGCGGGGCGATCGCGAGGTCCTGCGCCTGTCCGCCTGGGAGGAGCTGCAGCCCGCCGAGATGGCGGTGGTCCTCGGCTGTTCTCCTAACACGGCGGCGGTCCGCCTTCACCGCGCCCGGCAGCGCCTCGCCGGGGAGATGGGCAGAGGAGGATGAACCCCCGTGACCCGTGACCCGTTCGAATCGCTGCGCTCCCGTAATCCCGTCCCGCCGGACACTCTCCCGGACGCCCCGCTGCGGGTGGCCGGCGCGATCGTGGCCGGGCCCAGCTCCTGGCGCCGCGGCCCGGCCATCGCCGTCGCTTCTGCCGCGATGGTCCTGGTCGCCGGTGGGCTCTGGCTGGCCTGGGCCCGGGGCCCCGGCCGCGAGGTGGCCGTCCCCACCTCGCCGGCAATCACCGCGGGCCTGGGTGAAGCGGTCCCCTTCCTCGCTGCCACGGACCAGGCGTCCACCGCCGTCGTCTACTTTCTGGACGCCCGCACGCTCACGCTCGTCCCGGTGGCTCGCGACCTCAGCGTGCTCGACGGCCGCCCCCTGCCCGACCTGCGCAGCCTGACCCTGCAGATCCTCCTGCTTGGGCCGGGAGCCTGGGACGCCGCCCCGCTGGCCGAACCCGTCGCGGCCGCGGAGTCTCTCCTCACCACGGCCATCCCGGCCGGCACCCGGCTACTCGGCCTGGAGGTGACCGACGGGGTGGCCCTGGTCGACCTGTCCGAGGAATTCGCCGCCTCCCCTCCCGCGGCTCTGGCTCAGGTCGTCTTCACCCTCACCGGCGAGTTTCGGGCGGTCGACACGGTCGGGTTCCTGATCGAGGGCGCCCGGCAAGTGGTGGCCAGTCGGACCTCCGGGCTGTTCACCCCCTACCTGGCCCCGGCGACCACCACGGCCGGCCTGGACTCGGTCGATCGGGGTTGGTTGTTCTCCTACCTACCCCCGGTGATGGTCGAGAGCCCCGCCCTGGGATCCACGCTCGCCCTCCCCGCCACGATCACCGGCCTCACGACCGAGATCGACGCGGAGGTCCATCTCGAGTTGCTCGACGGGGACGGCGCCGTCCTGTGGCAGGACGCAACCCCCGCCACCTGCCCCGGCTGCCCCGCCGGCCACTTCGCGGTCGAAGTGCCCGCCCCGGCCGCGCCGGGACCCGGCTGGGCCACGCTGCGCGCCTACCCATCCACCCTCGACCTCGGCTCGCCGGCCCAGTTCCCGGTGTGGCTGGCACCGCCACCGTCGCACGAGGAACCGGACCAGCCGGAGACGACCACGTCGACCACAGGCACCTATACCGCCCCGTGGTCGGCCGAGCCGCTGGCGGCCGACGCGTTGCCCGCGGTGGCTCGCGCGGCCTGGGCGGCCGCCGACAACGCCAGCGAGTGCGCCCTCCTCTTCCCCGCCCACCCGGCCGCCCTGGGCGGGGACGCGGTGCTTCATGACCGCTACTTCGGCGGGGGCTGGGGCCTGGCCTGGGACCTGCCCTCCGGGCCGGGCCGCTGGGAGCCGGGTGGCGAATACTGCACCGACTGCGGACGGGAGGCCTTCGGCGTCGCCGGAGCCGGGATGGAACCGACCGGCGACGAAGATGCCATCTGGGCGAACCGGTTGCAGTGGACCTACGGGGTGGATCCCGGGTCGGCCTATTCCCACGCCGGGTACGGATACGAAGGTGTCACCGCGGGCCAGGCCGGCGAGCCCCTGCTGGCCTATCTCCTCATCCCCGACCAGGGCTGCCTGTACAACGTCTGGTCCTATCTGGGCGAGGAACACCTGCTGGCGCTGATCGGGCAACTGCGTTTCGTGGACGGAATGGGAGCGCCCTAGACCTGCCTTTCCCGATCCGGGTCCTGCCGTTCCCGCGCCACCGGCATCCCTCGCCTCTCCGCCCACTCCCCCACCAGGCGATAGGCCTCCTCCTCAGAGTACGGGCCCTCATCCAACCGATGCTCGAGCAGCAGGTCCATGACCTCCCCCACCAGGGGGCCGGGTGGGATGCCCAGAAAGGCCATCACGGCGTGTCCATCGATGGGCGGCCGGATGGCATCGAGCTCCTCCTGCTCCCACAGGGCGGCGATGCGCTGCTCCAGTTCGTCGATGCGGCGCTGCACCGCGCGCGCCTTCTTGGGATCGCGGGTGGTGACGTCACAGCGCACCAGCGTGTTGAGCCGCTCCAACAGCGGCCCCGCGTCGCGCACGTAGCGCCGCACTGCCCGGTCGGTCCAACCCATCTTCAGGGTGTGTGGGCGCAGGTGCAGGTACACCAGCTGAGCGACCGCATCGACGTCGGCCCGCGAGTAGCGCAGTGCCTTGAGCCGGGCCCGGGTGAGGCGAGCCCCCACCACTTCATGGTGATGGAAGGTCACCCCGTCCGGCCCGAAGGCGCGAGTCTGCGGCTTGCCCACGTCGTGGAATAGGGCAGCCAGGCGGAGCAGGCGGTCGGGCGGACATCGTCCCACCACCGCGATGGTGTGGCTCAGCACGTCCTTGTGCTGGTGGATGGGATCCTGCTCCAGGCGCAGGGCGGTGATCTCTGGGAGGAACTCCTCCGCCAGACCGCTCTCCACGAGCCCCCAGAGGCCCTGTTCCACCCACTCCCCTTGCAGGAGCTTATCGAGCTCATCCCGGATGCGTTCGGCCGACACGATCGACAGCCGTCCCCTCATGGCTCGCACCGCCGCCACCGCCCCTTCATCCGCCCGGAAGCCGAGAGCGGCCACGAACCGGAACAATCGCAGCATGCGCAGCGGGTCGTCGCCGAAGGCGATCTCCGG
>Ga0068714_10007896_pt1 | contig 10131 bp, 5 predicted proteins | sample MTBNYHSulfiMetaG_FD_62988 | JGI IMG/M metagenome (GOLD analysis project Ga0068714, IMG submission 62988) | Enrichment culture microbial communities from rom New York Harbor, USA that are MTBE-degrading - MTBE-NYH (New York Harbor Sulfidogenic)... | ecosystem: Environmental > Aquatic > Marine >...
AGGAAGCGGGCATCAGAGAACTGTCTGACGTGGAACAGGAAATTAAAACCGCGCTTATTGATCAGAAAGCCCTCCAATTAGCCGAAAAAAAAGCTGAACGCATCCGCGAGCGTTTCGCGACCGACATGAACATTGACGCCGTGTCAAAAAGGTTCGATCTTGAGGTCAAGGATACTGCTCTTTTTGCCCAACGTGAAATCATCCCCGACCTGGGTTGGATGCCAGAATTAACGAATGCAGCATTTATGCTGGAACCTGATGAAATGAGTCCTCTCGTGCTGGAGAAAAATAAATATTACCTGCTCGTGCTCAAGGAAAAAGTGCAGGCCCATCAGGCCCAATTTCAGGAAGTGAAAGACCAGGTCAAAAATGATCTGATCGAACAGCTTTCGGTCACAAAGGCCCAGGATAAAATGCAGTCACTTCAAGCCAAAATAAAAGCAGGCAACGCCTGGGATACCCTGACTGACGGTGACTTGGTTAAACTGGGCGATACTGGTTTGTTTTCTCGAAAACAATCAATAAAAGGTATCGGGAAAGATAACGAACTGGTCCAAACAGCTTTTCAGGGGCACATCGGGGACATCATCGGGCCACGCGAAATTCGGCAAATGGTCTATCTTTTCCGAATCGTTGAGAAGCAGGATCCTGATTGGGCCCAATTCGAGACAGATAAAGAGAAATTTCGCCAGCAACAGTTGTCCATGTTGGGTAATAAATACTATTCTAACTGGCTGGAACAACAAAAAAGCAAGTTGAGAGTGGTAAAAAACCAAAATTTCTTTGAGCGATTATCACCCTGATGCTACGCAGGCGGAGAAGCTCAATCCGCCAGATTCGGGCGAGGTCCGGTCCTGATTTTTTCCAGGATGATGGTGCAGGCGTGAGCCAAACCTGATGCTCTGGCGTCAGGTCCAATACCGTTTGCCATCAATAAACTCAGCTCATGGTGCATAGTGGGGCTGTCGAGCAGGATGGAAAAGCAACCAAACCGTTTTCCGGCGACAATATCTGAGCTGGCATCACCGACCAGGTAAAGCTGTTTCCGGTCAATACTGTATTCTCCTGCTGCCTGCTCGAACAACCCAACTTTGGGCTTGCGACAGAAGCATCCCGAATCGGGATGGTGCGGACAATAATAAATTTTATCGATACGACCTGAATTTCTGGTAATCTCGGCCAGCATATTGAGGTGGATGTGGGCCAATGTCGCCTCGTTGAAATATCCACGGGCCAACCCGGACTGATTGGTCACAATGAAAATATACACTTCCCAACTGGCGATTGTGGCTAACGCATCCAGAACTCCTGGTTTGAACTCAAAATCTGACCAGGACCGGATATAGGAGGGGGAGTCATGGTTGATCACCCCATCGCGATCGAGAAAAATGGCCGGTTTCATCATCATAAGCAAGGAATGTATGTGGTTGAATATCGAATGAAATCAGAAACAATCGACACAAACTCTTGACACGTATTACACGCACGGTTTAAATGTACCACGTTTTTGAGGGTCCGTCAAGTGAATGAGCCGACTCACAGCTCGCCGACTCATCAGGTAGAGACGAGTCGTTGTGTTCATTCCAGAGACAGCGCTGATCAGGTGCCTCAATCACAAGTCTGACGAGTGTGAGGTGCCAAAATTTGAGCTTGACAGATAGGTATTCTTATGTTAGTATATAGATGCAAAGTTGAACAGAGACTGAATATCTGAGTTGAAGCCGGGTCATTGGCTAGAGAGGGTTTGGATATATGGCTTCAATTAATAAGAAGAAGGTGTTAAACAGTGCCCAGAAGCATGTCAAAAAAGGGAACTGGGACGCTGCAATCGCAGAATTTAACAAGCTCATTGCTGACAACCCTAAAGACAGAAATTTGCACAACACTGTCGGTGATCTTTACTACAAAAAGGGTGACAATCAGTTAGCCATAGAGGAATATAAACTGGCCGCCAAATCATTCGAGGAGGACGGCTTCATTCCTCAAACCATTGCCTTGTTACGTAAAATACTCCGGATTGACAATTCGCGGCTGGAAGTGTATTCCAAATTGGCCCAATTGTTATCGGATCAGGGATTGGCCCGCGATGCGATTGCTCAATTCAAAATCGTCGCTGATCATTACTCCAAGAAAGGTGAAGTCAAGCAAGCCCTGGATACGTACAAGCAAATTGCTGATCTCGATCCGGCCAACCTGAAAGTCCGGCTTCGCCTGGCCGAGCTGTATAACAAGGAAGGTCTCAAAGACCAGGCCATTTCGGAATATTTGATGATTGCTGATATGCTCAACAAGAAGGGGTCAGTTGAAGAAAGTTTTCACGTCCTGCAGAAAATTATCGAAATTGATCCGCACCACCTGGAAGCGCAACGTGGTCTGGCCCAAGTCTATCTTAACAAAGGGGCCTTTGATCAAGCAGTCAACTCGCTCAAGGCTGTTCTTGAAATCGATGGTGAGGAGAACAATCTCCAGACCCTGTTTCTCATGGGAAAAGCACATTTTAAAGCAGGTGGCTATGATCAGGCCCAAGCAGTGTTCGAAAAAATCTTAAGTCTTGATCCTAGTCAAATAGGCGTTCGGGAGAATCTTGGGCGGGTCTATCTGCAAAAAGGCGAATTCGATAGTGCTCTGGTCCAATTTGATCAGGTCATCGAAAATTTTATCCAGAAAAAAGAATACGAATTGGCCAAAAACCTGCTCAATCGGCTGCTCCAGTTCAGATCTGACCACGTCAGGATCAGGGAACGTCTGGTCGAAATTTATGAGACTATGGGCGATGAAAATCGTGTCCTCGAAGAATTAAAATCATTGGCCGAACTTTATTCCCAGCAGAACGAAATCAGCAAAGCGGTCAATATTTATGATAATCTCGTCCAGCGTTTTCCGAGTGATCCCAAACTCAGGAACAAACTGGAACATTTGAAGTCGCAACTCAAAACAGAACACCAGACCGCTGATCAGGACCATGAATTTGAAAAGGAAATCGAGAAGGAACTTGATGATATTAGTGTGGATGAGTTGGTGGTCGGAGTTGAAGTTGAGGTCGATGAGGACAAGGAAATCGAGGTCCCTTTTGTCGATGCAGAGCTGGAGGATGCGCACATGGATGATTTTCCATCCTCTGGCCAGAATCCCGATGTGGACATGAATGATCTCGATCTTGATCTCAATATTTCTGAAGTCGATATGGGTTCTGAAATTGATGGTGTTGACATTGAAATACCTGAAGAACATAATTTTGATGCTGATCAGAGCGATTTTGACGGTATCGATATCGAAACACCATCAACCCAGGAAGACCAGATCGATCTGATTGAAGCGAACACCGTCGATGTTGAGGTCGAGTCCGAGGAAGATGAAATGGGACCCGTTGATTCAGAAATAGCTGTCGATGATGTCGATGGTGAAGACGATTATTCCGTGACGGTGCCTACTGAGCGACCAGAGCCCAATCCCGTTGAAGAACATCAGGACGAAGCAGAGGAAGAAGCAGAGGAAGAACTTACCGACGCAAAAATCATTGAGGACCATCTCTACCATTCCGAATTATATATCAAATATGGTTTGACAGACAAGGCAATCGAGCATCTTCATTCAATTCTGAAACTGGAACCTGATCATCGCGATGCCCATATCAAGATTTTCAATCTTTACAAAGATAAGGGGGATCTTGAAAAAGCAGCTGAAGAAGCCTTATTTCTGAGCAATTTATTCAGTGAACAACATGATCTCAAACAAGCCAGAGAGTATCAACTCAAACTTGCCGAGTTACAACCGGACCTTTCTGCTGTTCCTGCCCACAAAGAGTCAGACCTGGATCTCGAAGAGAAAGCTGACATTTCAACCTCAGCACCTGATATGTATGAGGTGGTTGAGGCACTGTCAAAAGATGAACCTGATCTTGAAATCGATGACAAGGTCAAACTCGAGGCAGAGGACCTGTCCGACCTTTCAACCGAAGAAGTTGATTTCAAGGCCGATGTTCAAGAGCCAGCCCCTGCCGAATTAGCCATTGTCGAACCGCCCGAGGTAAAAAGACGTGAACCCAGGAAAGTAACTCCTTCCAAAACGACAATTGACGCCATTGATTTCCTCGATTCTTTTAAAAAAAGTCCAAAAATCAAAAAACCTGTTGCTCCCAGTGTCATAGCTGACATTTCTGATCTGGACAAACTTGCCCCCAAAAAGCCCAAAGTATCCGAGCAGTCCAAAAGTAAGCTGGATTCTTTGACTGCTGCTGTTTTAAAGCCCCCTAAAAAAACCAGAGCATCAAAAACCCAGGATGCACTCTCTGCCCTCGAATCCTCACTTGTCGGAACAGTAAGAAAGAAAACGGGCCTGACACCTTCCAAACCTGTCATCATTGACGAACTGGAGCGTGAACTTGAGAAAGTTAAACCAGCGCCGGAAAAGGACGTCAAGGTAGATGGTGCCAAACCGACTGCGTATACTCAAGAACAGGAGGAGGCAGAATTCTATCTGCAACAGGGATTGATCGAGGAAGCCAAACGGGTCTACGCTTCAATTCTCAAGAAAGACCCTGGGGCCGATGGTATCCAGGAAAAGCTCGATGCCCTGACCGTTGAGGCTGAAGAAGAGCATCTCCCTGAAGAAGCTGTCACCGAAGAGACCAGGGACGACGTGGAGGAGGATATCGGTTCAGAACTTGAGGCAGAAATTGGCACTGAGGAAGGACCGGGTATGCTCGATTTTGGCTTGGGTGAGGAAATGTCCGGCGTGAAATCGACTTTTGATGATAACAACAGTGATTTCTTTAATCTCGACAACGACACCTCTGATGAAGGCACTGACTTGTTTGCAGACTTGGGAGATACCGAAGAAAAAAGCACGGAGCACAGCCTTCAAGACCTCTTTGATGAATTCAAGAAGGGTGTTGACGAGCAGGTTTCGATTGAAGATTATGAAACACATTACAATCTTGGCATTGCCTATAATGAAATGGGGCTGGTCGATGAAGCAATTTCAGAATTTGAAAAAGCCGCCCAATCACCTGAAATGTATTTACAATGTTGTAGCATGATTGGGTTGTGCTACATGGAATTGGGGCAGTTTGAACAGGCAGTTGTCGAGTTTCAGAAAGGGATTGATAAACCTGGCTATCAGCAGGATGAATACCTGGGGTTGCTCTATGATCTGGGGCTCAGCTATGAACAGCTCGAAAAGAATGATGAAGCCTATCGGGCATTCCTGAAAGTATATGAACTCGATTCGAAATTTCGCGAGGTCTCGGTCAGGGTCAAGGAACTTCGGAAAAAGGTCAAATCAAGTGATAATGATCCAACCAACCCGTCCGGAAATGTATCGTATGTCTGATCCAAGCTCGTTCGGACAATTATCGCTCTCTGTATTTTTTCTGGTCCGGGACCCAACACCATGAACAATAAAGTGTGAGCTCCAACTCTGACAGGTGATTAACCAACACAATGATTTCTGATTAAATGTTGCGGGCATAACTCAGTTGGTAGAGTACAAGCTTCCCAAGCTTGGGGTCGCGGGTTCGAATCCCGTTGCCCGCTTCTTTTTTATGAGGGCTATTCGTTATGAGGCTTTTTGGAAAATCGAAAACGGGAGAACAGCAGACAAAACCTGATCTGACTGAAAAAAAGAGTGATCTCACCACGAAAGATGGCAAAAAGAACGCTTCTGCGGAAGGACCTGGAGAGACGCAATCATCTTCTCCGGGAATTGAAAAGCCATCAAATCCCAAATTATTTCCCCCGTTCATGAAAAAGTCAGGTGATGTCAAAGGCACTTCAGACAATGTCTCGCCAAAAACAACTATCGGTAAGTCTGTAACCGTCACTGGCGAGATATCCGGCACAGAAGAAATTGTGATCGAGGGACGTGTTCATGGCGATGTTCAAATTTTAAGTAAGATCAGCGTTGGCATTTCAGGTGTTGTTGAGGGGAAAATTCAGGCCCAGGAGGTCAGAATTTCCGGGAAAGTCAATGGTGAAATTACAGCCCTGAATAAACTTGAAGTCGCCGGAACAGCTGATATTCTCGGTCAAATTAACTCTGCTCGTCTGACGATTATGGAAGGAGCATCGTTAGAGGGTAAGATTACCATGAAACATCATCTTGGCTCCTCCAATACGGCCAGGAATTCGGCCGGGAATGCTGATTCTGTGGCACCATCGGGTACCGCTGACACGGCCCCGGATACAACTGTACCGGCCCCTGCCATTACTCCTTTTCATAGCCCTGCCCCTGGAGTTCCACTGACAGACAAGGCAGCCGCTTTCCGTGAAAATGACCCGAACCCTGACAGCGGCATTCAGCCACAGCCCGATCACTCGACCGTAAAGGAGCCTGACGGTAATTTACAATTTCCCTTATCGACCATTGATACATCACTCTATTCACCCTCCTCAAAAAAGAAGAACAAACACCGGCGATAAGCTGCTCTTGAATTTTAGTGGTTCCTCTCATAAGGTATAGTATTGGCTTTTTCATCATTGCATATGACGAGGACAATGACCAGCACGTCGATGTGCGGTACATAACCTCTCTCTTTCCGGGAGCACATCTGAGACATGGTCCTGTTTAATTATCAACGCCGGGAGATAACCGGGAAAATAGTCTACTATGGTCCCGGTTTGTGCGGTAAAACGAGTAATCTGCAATATATTCACGATCATGTGGACCCCAGTGATCGGGGTAAGATGGTCTCTCTCTCAACCGATGCTGACCGGACCCTTTTTTTTGATTTCATGCCAGTCGATGCCGGTTATATCAAAGGCATGAAAGTCAAGTTTCAGTTTTATACTGTCCCCGGACAGGTCCATTACAACGAGACAAGAAAAATGGTCCTGCGCGGCGCCGATGCGGTCGTTTTTGTGGCTGACTCGCAAAGGTCCCTGATTGATTCCAATCTCTACAGTTATGAAAATATGCTCGAAAATTTAGCGGAAAATGGCCTTGATCCACTTACCATTCCCCTGGTCCTGCAATATAACAAGCGCGATCTTCCTGATATTCTTTCCTTCGATGAATTGAATTACAAAATAAACTCTCGCGATGTCAAATGGTTTGAAGCTGTGGCCATCAAGGGTGAAGGCGTCATGGAAACATTTCAGGAGATCGGGCGATTATTGTTGCTCGATATCGCTGCAAAATATAAGGTCGAAGTAATGTCAACCAAAGATAAAATCGAGGAAGATAAAAGCAAGAAAACAACCAAAAAAGGGGACCCTGCCAAAGAGGAACCAGCCACAGAAAAGCCCACACCGGTCATGGAAGCACCAGCAGCACTCACGGGACCAGATGATCCTCTTGAGCAGCATTACTCCATGGTCAATGAATTTGTCTTTGACATGACTGAAGATGGCGAGCTTGATCTTACTCGTCATATTCCCCCTGAAACAGAGGTTGTCTTTCATCCTCAAAAAGACGCTCTGGCACCGGCTGACGTCATTTCACCCACCAAGAAGCAAGCCAAACCAGACGCACGACAAACCGCTCAATCACACAAATTGTCAGGGGCATCACTCAAGGACCTCGAAAAACAGATGGACCTGAAAATTGTTCTCCAGCGACTCAAAAAAATAATGGAAGACTCGTTTGCAATTATGGAGAAACAGACGGATATCGCCCGTCAGATTGATGATATCAGGGACGAATTGAAAAAATATCTACGCTAATCATGTGCGGACTACCTCGTATCTCTGTCGTCTATGTACTGAAATAAAAAAGGATGATGGGCTAAAAAGCCTTTGCCCACCATCCTCGCTCAATCAATGCGTGACCATAATGTTTTCAAATACATAACGTCCTATTTGCTCTCCCAATTCCAGACCGGCCAAAAGGCTGAAACGAAAGTGGATCCCGCCATAAAGTCTGCTGATACTCGCTTCATGGGCAATCCCGCTATAACTGTCGTAGCTCCGGGTGACCGTCTCGTCCATGAAGGCAGGTAGAGTTATATCGGCCTGATCGCTGCCAAAGAAGTGAATGAGAACTTCAGCCCCAGCCATGGTCAGCGTACTGTGAGTTGAAATATAGTCCGGATGAGCAGGGTTCATGATATAGGACTCCCAGCTTGGATCAGCCGTGGTAAAATCATTGCCATCGCCTGCAGCTTCCTGGATCGCAGTAATCGGACGCCAGGCATTAAAGTAATACTTGCAATCTACTCCGGCTATCGCCCCATCAGCCATGGCGATATTGACCAAGGCAAAAAGCCGGGCCCGCTCATACAATGACAAGTGATTGTTTTCAGCAGCCTGCTGGATGACCTGGTTCATTCGTCCAACTTCTGTAATCGTTCCAGGCATGCCAACCCAGAAGTTGGCAATCATACTCTGCTCCATCGTTCTTGACTCACTCGCCTTCCGACCAATCTCTTTCACTTCATTGAAATCATCAGTATATCGGATCGAATTGAGTTCCGGAACACTTGCAGGTCGAAATTGATCTTTACTGGCCAAGGCAAAAGGCGTAACTCCACTCCAATGAGTAAACATTCCCGGCAAATAATCAGGGGGTGTGGGCCGCCATTGCCCCGGATCAGAACCACCCGTGAATGGGGGTAATTGTCTTTTCGAACCGTCACCTTCTCGCCAGGAGAGAATAATGTCGGCGATTGCTTCCCCGACACTGATACCATTACTTTTCCCGGCACCGTCAGGCATAACCGCGAGTGATGACATGAACTGCCGATCAAATGTCCCTGCCTGATCAGGAAACAAGTCAGTCAGAATTCGATGCGCAGCCGCAGTGACCGCAGCTTCTTTATATGTCCCGGGAATAACATCAACGCTGGCTCGATACACGTCCCCCCTTTGCTCAACAGCATTGACCGCATCATAGATACCAGCGTGAAGCATAGCCAATCCTCGGGCTGCCTGAGGCGGCATCCAGGAATGAGCGGAGATGGCCTCCAGGGCCAGTGCATTCCAGACCATGACCTCATTGTCTGAAACAGAAATACAATCAGTGACCTTTTTTACCAGTTCACCAGCCGTGGTGCTTACTGTCAAGGTCACTGTATAGCGGCCGGGCCTGCTGTAAAGATGATCCGGGTCCTTTTCGGTCGAGACGGCCCCGTCTCCAAAATCCCATAAATAGCTGATAATTCCATCACTCCCCACCACGGACTCATCGCTGAAAGCAACGGGAAGAGCAGCCTGTCCCCACGTCGGACTGACCGTGAAATCCACCGTTGTTGGATCATCCGAATCCTCCGCACAACCTGCTAGTACAACCATGACAAAAATACTGACTATGACTGCCAGAACAACATTTCTGCTTGAAGCGGTTTTTGATTTTTCCATGGTCCTCATCCTTTCTCTCGGTCTGCATCCCAGTCAAACCGTTTATTTGACCAGTTCCTGGTCCGTTCAATATCTGAATACGTGATCATCTTCACTTCTGAATGAAACTCTTGAAGAGCGTGTTTCACTTTGCACTCGACCTCCTTTCAATATTGTGGTCCTTAACTTCATGGTGATAACTAACGATGGACTATTGGCAATTGTCGTGCCACACTCAATATTTCCGCCCGAATCGTGTGAAGCGGCATGGAGTAAGGATGCTTGACATATCAATGGCAGACAACTCCGTCCACTTTCACAGGATTTTTCCTGTGTCGCAGGACAATTGGGTCGTCTGACCCTCGCGGAATGCTGAGGGCTGATAAAAGTCGAAGGAGAGGATTCTTCGCGAGTCGAACGACGCGCGAAAAAACAGCGTGAGAAAGTGCGTTCTCACGCTGTCAACGGATCATCAGTGCCGGTTAAATGGGTCTCAATCTTAATTACTGCTGCCAATTGCAGTCGGACTTGTTTTCTGATTTCTGGGTTGGATGTGTCTCAACTGCTTTTTGACGGGGGCTTTCAAGCCAGAAGGTGGAGTTGCCATATCCTTTGGCCAGACCTCGATATCATCAAACTGGATTGGAGTGGGGCTCGAAGCTGCCAGTCCTATTCTGCCAATAGCGTCTCCACTATAGCTGTGCTTCAGTTCCACCTGATTATTGACGAGTAGTCTGATTTCAGTGCCTGTTATTTCGATCGAGACACGGTAGGTTTTCCCTGGAGCAACGGGGTAATCGGTTGTTTCGACCCACCTGTCGTCCCAGTCAACTTGTTGATGGAGGCATAAAGAACCGTA
>Ga0068714_10007897_pt1 | contig 10130 bp, 5 predicted proteins | sample MTBNYHSulfiMetaG_FD_62988 | JGI IMG/M metagenome (GOLD analysis project Ga0068714, IMG submission 62988) | Enrichment culture microbial communities from rom New York Harbor, USA that are MTBE-degrading - MTBE-NYH (New York Harbor Sulfidogenic)... | ecosystem: Environmental > Aquatic > Marine >...
TGCGTTAGCTGTTGCTGAAAAGTTGGGTAGAAGGTGGATTGGTATAGATTGCGGTAAATTAGCTATGTATACTATACAAAAAAGAATGCTGAATTTGAAAAGTGAAATTGGCAATAAAGGGAAAAAATTAAAAACAATCCCTTTTACTCTTTATCATGCTGGCCTATATGACTTTTCAAGATTAAGACAACTTCCCTGGGAAGAGTGGAGAAGGTTTGCTTTATTGTTATTTAACTGTCGAGACGATAAACATACTATATCGGGTATTGAAATGGATGGGTATAAAGGACAATCTGATGTGCTTTTGTTTGATCATCAGAAAGAAGGTGGAGTAGTATTAGATTATGGTTTTATAGATGATTTGCATTCCATGGTTGGCCCAAAAATAGGAAGTCAATTTTTTATAATTGCCCCCGCTGCCAGCGTTGTCTTTTTAGAGGATTATATTGAGAAAGGCCCTGTCCGGTATTATATACTTCGCATTCCTTATTCCATTATTAATGAACTGCACAACAAAGACTTTGAAGCAATCAAACAACCTATTGATGAAAGCCAAATTAATGACACCGTTGATGCAGTTGGTTTTGATTTTATTAGACAACCAAAAGTGCAATGTACCTATTCTGTTGGGAGACCAGAAAGCCAATTAATTGAATATGCAATGATTAATATAAATACCTTTAAGAGTGAAGCTATGCTTAAAGGTGCAAGTCAACTTAGTAATCGGGAATCGCTTTCCATGATTATGATTGATTTTGATTATGATGGAGAAGTGTTTAATGTTGACAAAGTGTTTTATGCAAGCGAAATAGAAAAAAATAACTGGAAAGTATATTTGCCTATAGAAGAATTGAAAAAACAAATTATGATAATATACCTGGATATTTATGGGAATGAATATAGGGAAGTAAAAACACTACAAGACTTTAAGACAAACCAGCAAGGGTAAGAGGAAAGGGTATTTAATATGCTTGACCAACAACGCTTTCTTAATAGAGACCTTGTTTTAAATATTAATAAAAATATAAATCCCGCTATTTTCGATATTAACAAATATGAGGGATTTATAGATGCGTTATGTGGCGAAAGAGAATACCAGAAAATAGCTATTAGAAATACACTTTTTTACTTATTAGGGAAGAACTATAATAATCTTTCTGATTTGGCCGAAGAAAATTATCACAACAATGAGTCTTTGCAAGATCTATATGGGACTTTTGAGCAATTCAGAAAACATTTACAATTTCCCAAAAAATTATCCTGTTCTTTGGATTTGGCAACAGCTACGGGAAAAAGTTATGTAATATATGGCATTGCCCGGATTATGTTAGCAGAAGGTACGATAGATTATGTGTTAGTTGTTTGCCCATCAACTACCATTGAAGATGGTTTAATGGAAAAATTTAAAAAACTATCAGCTGATGAAACATTAAGAGACTTATTACCAGATGAAGCTAAAATTAGAAACCCTCATATCATAAATGCTACTGAAAGCATTACAAAGGGAAGTATTTGTGTAGAAAATTGTCATGCATTGTATGAACATGTTAAGTCTTCTATTCGTGAAAGCCTGATTGGGAAAGGAGACAGAACACTCGTAGTTAATGATGAGACACACCATGTGTATAACCAAACAGGCAAATCTTTTAAGAAGTGGAAAGAATTCTTGATTGATGATGAATTTAGCTTTAAGTATACCGTTGGTTTGTCCGGAACTTGTTATATTGGTAATGAATATTTTACTGATGTAATTAGTCTTTATTCTTTACGAGAAGCTATTGAACAAGGATTTGCAAAAGTCATTGATTATGTTGCTGAGGATGTTTCAAATGGACCAGGTGAAAAATTCCAAAAAATTTACGACAATCATCTGGAAAACAAAAACCTAAAGTATAGGTTAATAAAACCATTGACAATTCTTATCACAAAAGACATCAGAGCTGCTAACAAGTTAACTGAAGAATTGATCCACTCCTTAGCAGGTGCAGAAAATATTACTGAAGAAGATGCAGCTAAGAAAGTATTAGAAGTAACATCTTCGCCAAAACATAAAGAGAATGTAAGAAAACTTAAAGATGTAGATAGGCCTGATAGTCCTATAGAGTGGATAGTTTCAGTAAGTATGCTAACAGAGGGATGGGACATTAAAAATGTATTTCAAATTGTTCCTCATGAAGAAAGGGCATTTAATAGTAAATTATTAATTGCCCAGGTGCTTGGAAGAGGACTAAGAATACCCGAAGCTTATTTAGGGCAAAACCCAGTGGTTACAGTTTTTAATCATGCCCGCTGGTCTGGTAGGATAAAGCACTTAGTTGATGAAGTATTAGAGATTGAAAAACGTATTTATTCTTTTCCTGTTGATAAAGAGCAAAATTATCATTTTACTTACCATAACATTGATTATACTAAAACAACAGAGATAGAAGAATACGAGCAAAAAAAAGAATATGAATTTAAAAAAGGGTTTATAACACTTATCAGGCAATCTTCGGAATTGGAGAGGGAAACTGAATATGTTAGAGCAACAACAGGAGAGAGCCGGATAAAAAAGACATTAATAAAATATAAAATGTTTTTAATAGATGAAATAGCTGAACAGATCCATAATCGATTCAAATCAATTGATATGGAAACAGCAGAAACAGAATATCCTACAAATTATACAGAAAAATATAACCTAAGGTGGCTAAAGAAAATTCTTAAAAAATCCTTGGAACGGATAGGGGAAACAGGAAATCAAATAAGTGAAGAAAATAGACAAAGAATATACAGAGCATTTGGTGTTATTAATCGACCTGCAACTAAGACAGTTCGTTATAAAATGTCTCCAAAAGCATTGGTTGAGGTAAGAACTAACGATAGAAATAAAACAAGCATTGGATATGCTGCATTAAAACGTGGAGATGCAACAATATTTTATGATGATTTATCTTATAAACTTAGCGATGATGATAGTATCAGTTTTTTAAAAGACTTAGAGAAAGATGAAACAAGGCCAGTTTCTGCCATGTGGGAAATAGATAATGCTTATAATTTTAAGACACCTTTAAATTTAGTTATTGCCGATCATAAGCCTGAACGCCTATTTATTAGGAAACTTGTAACACCTGAGATTGCAAAAATAATTGATTCCTGGATAAAATCAAGTGATCAGAAATTCTATCATATTGAATATGCATGGAGAAAAGGAGAACATCCTAAACGAGGAAAATTCAATCCAGATTTCTTTATTAAGATAAAAAATAACATATTATCTGTAGAGATAAAAGGGGATGAAGAAATCGGGGATCCTTCCGATGAGAACAAGGCTAAATACAAAGCAGCTAAAAAGCATTTTACTATACTCAATGAACAACAAAATGAAAATAAATACTTCTTTAACTTTTTAACACCAGAGGACTATGATTATTATTTTAATCATTTGAGAAACGGTAATTATAATTTTAGTTCAAAACTAGATGCTGAATTAGAAAAAAATGGAACGTAAAAAGTTGTTAAAATAAATATATAGCCTTCTGTAATATTTACAAATTGTAATTCAGTAATATATCTTGTAAAGTAAAAGAGAATACCATCATAAGGATTCTTATAAATATTCTTTCGTTTACCATTGAAAATTGATTCAAATATAAATATTATGATAATGCAAAAACAAAAGTATATTTTAATAATATTATTAAGTTTCGTAATTCTCTTTATATTTACAAGTATTATTTCTTACCATGAAAGCACTTCCTATCATCGGATAGATAGTGCTTATTATATCGCTGTCAAAACCAGGCAAATCCAGCCATTCTATAATATGACCTGTCTCTGGATATGGTGTATCGGAATTATTATTTTAACTTTATTCACTTATCTTAGTTTCCGTAAATATGATGACGATATTTCTAAAAGAATCCTGGTTGATTACAAATTATTAATCAAAACAACGATTCTCTATGTAGCTGTTCTATATTTATTAGGAATATTCGGAGAATTCCATCCTTCATTCAATATTGGTGATGGTGAAATTTATTTGATTAACAGAAATGAATTTGAAGAAAAAACTAAGGAGAATGGCAGTGATTTTAATATGTTTGATAAAGAAAAATGGATTGAAATTTGATGATGTTTAAGCATATTTAGGGCATATAGGCTTGTCTGGTATCTTTTTACGATAATTTCATTATGGAATGTATATCAATGGATATTTATCGGTTTCAGTAGGAAAACGAAGTCTTAAAAGAATTAATAGAGAAATTTATTCTAGAATATAAGTCATTAATTGATAAGGGGGGAAAGAGAAAGGGAAGTCTAAGTCATTATATTAAAATAGGGAACTTGTATCCCGTAAAGTGTCTAAGTGAAACATTAGGGGTTTATCAGGAAGTGATTAACAATTTAGAGAAATAAATATGCATTTGACAGTAGATATTTTTATGACAATATTTTGGAATTGAGATCGTTTTTTATACCAAATTAAAAATATTTTAACGAACAGTTTTGGGAGATTTAATATGAAAGATATTTTGGTAGATTTAACGTTGCATTGTCGAAATTTTCCTAAAAGTTTAACTTTAGAAATCTATCGTGAAAACATTTTGGATACTATTGATAGCATTTTTCAGGGTGGCACTGATCTTTTAATTATTGAAGGTATGGAAGGAATCGGAAAAACTACTATACTTGCTCAATATGCAAAAAGACATTCTGACTCTACATTTTCCCTATTTATAAAGCCTGTAAATCGCCTATCATATTCACCTGAATACTTAAGGGAAATTCTTTATGAGCAAATTAATTATATTTTCCCTGTGAACCAAATAGAATCCAACGCAAAAAATGATTTATTACTGAGAAATATGCTTGCTAAAATTCAAAAAATTGCGCTAAATAATAATAAAGTATTTTATTTTGTGATTGATGGATTACATGATCTTCCTAAAGAAGATTTTCACATACAAAATATTATTATTCAAGAAATATTACCAATAGGACTTGAAGGTTTTAAGTTTTTATCTTAAGGTAATTTTGATAAAATACCTCAAAAAATTCAAAAAGCAGTCCCATGCAAATCTTTTCCTTTACCATATTTTTCTTTAGATGAAACCAAGAGATATCTTAAGCACCTAAAAATTGATAATAGTGATATTGAAGAAATTCATAAAATATGTCATGGTATTCCTGAAAATTTAGCAAGTGTATTTAGGCAAATACAATCTGGTGTCAAGCCTCAAAATATTTTTGATGAAGATCCAGGGAATTTACCTGACTTTTTGGAAATGGAATGGCAAAAAATTACAGAAGCTTCTATTGAACAAAAAGATATATTAGCATTAATTACATTCGGAAGAAAGATTTATTCAGTAAGTGAAATTTCAAGAATTTTAAATTTAGATATATCAATAGTTGAAAAAACTCTTAAAAGTTTCACAATTCTAAAAGCTGATAATGACAAAAGATGTATTGATTTTGTTTCAGAATCCATAAGAAAGTTTGCATCTAAGCAGCTTCAAAATAAAAAAGAAGAAATAACTAATGCTCTTATTGATGATTTACTTAAAGATATAGAGAGTGATAATACGCTTAATCTTTTACCAGATTATTATGAACAAGCTGGGAGGTTTGATGATTTATTAAACTTTCTGAGTCCTGAATATTTTTCAAAAATACTTGAGCGTAGCCAATCATTATATCTAATTCGTCAAAAAGCAGAAATGGGTTTAAGATCTTCGCAGAAATTAAATCAAGATATGGCGCTGATGAGGTTTAGCATGCAGAAATCTGTGATTAGTGAACTAGAGGTAACTGAAATGTGGAGGTCAGAAATTGAAGCACTTATGGCTCTCGAACGCTATGATTCTGCACTAACATTGGTGCACTCAACAATCTTTAAAGAAGAGAAATTACATTTATTAACAACTGTTGGGAAAATTATGTGTGAGAAGGGATTAGTTCCTGGGGCTGAACTCCTAGAAGAAATTGAACTATTATATAAACAAATTGATATTAAACATCTAACGAAAAGGGCTGTAGAAATTGCTTCCAATTTAATTTGGTTTAATCCAGATTTAGCAATGAAACTGATTGATACATTAAAAAATTATCAGACGGATGAAGCAGAGCATGATTGGACCCTTGCGAAACTTTCAATTTTATCTCTTACCACAAATTATACAGAATCATTGCCTTCAGATATCATTAAACGAGTTCAATCTAGAATTAGGGATCCTAAGATTCATAAATTAACTCAAGCATTATCGATGTTTTTTGGAGAATTTTCAAGCTCGAATATAATTGAGCAAGCTGAAAAACTTGAATTTCAAAATCGTTTATTTTTTATTGAAAGCTGGTTAAAAGAAAATGAAAAAAGGGAAAATATTGATCATATTATTGATTATGGACTGGACCTTTTAGTAAAGAACACACCATATACTCCTAAGATTCGAGATTTATTTGAAATATCAACACCGTTACCATATGTAGGTGATAAAAAAAGAGCAAGAAAACTTTTAGGAAGATTTGATAGTCTTAAAAGCACTATGGAAAATTTGGGCGGAACCATTGATTATGTTCGGTTAGAACTTTTACTTGCTATTACTGAAAGCAAGTATGATTTTGCAGCAGCAGAGAATAGAGTCTTAGAAATTTATTGGTATATTGCTGGTATAGAAGATTTAGCTACAAAATCTGAATGCCTAGCTTATATGGTATCAGTATTTGATAGAATTGATAATAAAGGTTTACTCGAAGAAAAAGAAGGAATACTCACTGTAATTAACAAAGAGCTAATGTCAAATGTGAAGGAATTATTAAATACTACGGCAGATCACTTAATAGTCTCAAAAGGTATTATAGAGGCACTTTCAATTAGTAAATGTAATACTGCCTTTGAAATTGCAAAATCTTTAAATACATCTGAAAGCCGGGATATAGCAACAGTTGGATTGATTGAAAGAATGATTGAAGCACCAATTAAAAATATTGACTTCTCATTAATTTTAAATGCAATTATTAAGATCGAAGATACAGAACTTAAAGAAGAAGCCTTAATAAGAGTAATTAGACAACTATCAAAGATTAATGAAAATATTGATGTTGAAATTGTTAAAAATACATTTCCAATAATAAATTTGATTAAGAAAATGAACAATGCACATTTATGTTGTCTAGCATGTTGTTTTGCCTATAACTTCTTGATAAAACAAAATAATACTCAATATGAGAGCTTCTTATCAAGTTTAGTAAAGGATTTAGAGAAAGCTTGGGATTCAATTGAAATTGGATGGATAAAAGTAAATATAGGGTTCCAAATAACTAAAGCTTTTGCAAAAACTTCTAATAAAATTGCAAATAGATATTTAGATTTAACTGAGAGAATTAAAGATGAAATCACCATTAATGCTGAAAAACCTACCTTATCTTATATTGCATGTTTGAAGCTTGCTATAAGAGCTTTTGGTGGCCTATTACCAAGGAATATAGATAAAAGTGATGACATGGAAAGACTTGAAAGATTGATAAGCTTTATTCCATCAAATACAGAAAAAGCAAATCTTTGGGGGGATATTGCAATCACTTGTTTTATGAATGATAGGTATGATGCAGGCAAAATTATTGTATCAAGACACCTTTATCCTCTCATAACCAGCATTCAAGACAACGATAATAGATTTCAAACTATTACAAAATTGGCTCCTGCATTATACTTGGCTCATAAACAAAGTGCGTTAGAGAATATAAGCAGAATTTCGATGAGTAGACATGATGAAGCAATAAGTAATATATGTGATTTTATTTTAAAAAAAAGATTACCATCAGACCCATATGAAAGTGTATATGGTTGTGGCTATAATCTGAGTTATGAAGAAGCCTTTGATATTTGTGAATTGATAGATTTAATGAGTAATGACAGTTATATTTATAATTATATTAAAAATGTTTCAAATAGCATAGTTTCAAAGAAAAATAGATACAATTTTACTGAACAGCAAAAAATTGATATAGCTGAGCGTATTGAAAAGATAGCTTTATCTAAACTACCAGATTCAAAAAATATAAAACACGATGGGTATAAAATAGTTGCTTTAGCACATGTCAGTCGTATTCGAAATGAATTAACATCTGCATGTAGTAATTTAATAGAATCAGCACGGAAAATTCCTAATATTTCTGATAAAGCATTTGTTCTATGTATTATTGCTACTCTATTGCCTCAGAAGTTAAGTTCAAAACGTGATGAATTAATTAAGGAAGCAATTGACTGTGTTCAAGATATTAAATCTGATTTAGATAGGACTGAAAGATTTGAAGCGATCGCTGAAATGTTATTTACAATAAATGATTCTGAATCCAAAAGATGTCTAAAATCAAGTATACAAAATTCGATGTTGTTAAACAATCCGGATCTAGTGTATACCACTCAAAGGAAAATAATTGATCTTGCTTATAAGATAGAACCTAGTTTTGCCGAATCACTGATTGATTTAATTGATGCTGATCCTGCAAGGACAACTGCAAAATACAAAGATTTAAAAAGGCATCTCGAAATATTAGATTTAAAGAATAAAATGTTAAAACAGGAAAATCTAGAATTTGATTCAAATGTTCCAAAATCTTTGTATCCTAAAGCTGCATGGATTAATTTAGGGGCATTGAATAGTGGAAGGATAGTAACAGTTCATTTAAAAAAATTATTACCCTATATTATTGTTGCTTCCGAACTTCAATTAAATGAATCTTTCCCAATTTTAGCTTGGTCTATTGAAAATATTGTAAAAAGGCATGCTAATACTCCTGCAGCTACAGATATAATTCCAATTTTTGTAGCAACCCTTTTAAGTGCCGAATTAGTTAGTCGTATAGCTACCCATTCATCAGACAAGATAAAACAAATTAAAACTCAAATAGTTGAACCCTCTATAACAGCTAGTAATATGGTAATAAGAATAGGTGAGAGAGAAAAAGCAATAAAATTTATTAAAGATTGGCTCTCTCAAGAAGCACAGGAATATTTAAAAATATGTGATCCATATTTTGGATTAGAAGACTTAGAAATACTACAAATTCTTTTGTCTGTAAATCCAAATTGTTCAGTAAAGATATTAACGAGTAAAAAACATCAACTTAATATGTATTTGTCCCAACCTTGGGATGAAGCTTATAGATCATATTGGCGCCGTATTTCTAATCATTTTCCTCCAGAGACTGAAATTATAATTATTGGCTTAGAGTCTTCTGGAGAATTACCAATTCATGATCGTTGGTGGTTTACTCAAAATAGTGGGATTCGAATTGGTACTTCATTTAATTCTCTTGGAATTAATAAAGTATCTGAAGTATCAATTCTTTCTAAAGTTGAGTCTAAATCGAGAGAAAATGAAATAGATCAATATATGTTTCGTGAAAAAAGGAACCATAAAAATGAAAGATTAACTTATCACTTATTTTCACTTTAGCATAAAAGTTGTAAAATATATTCCTTAAAATATTTAGCAATGGTAAAATATGTATATACTTAGAATCATGAAAATCTTTTGATAAATATATTTAGAGCAGAAAAGATATCTTAGCTATGGCAATAAATATTCGATAGGAATGATAAGAAGAGTCATGATTGATCATTTTCCCTGCTGTATAGTTGGTCGATATTTCCCGATCATGAGTCTTTCTCTTAGACCTAGTGAAATAGAAATTGTTCCGCCCGGTCTGCTCAATCATCTTAAGGAAGGATGCTTTCTGTCCATAATCCCTGTTCCAATAGATCCTGGAGTAACTTTAGTTTTATGTGTTACTGGGGTATTTGGATTTTTGTTTAAGGGTTTTCCATACTTAGTTATTTAATATTGTATTCCTTCGGGTTTTTTGAGAATTTTTTGTCGGTATGTGTAGATATTTTCTTTCCATCTTTTTCTCTATATAGCGCCTCAAGAGATCCCTGACCTAGTCTCGTTAAATTTCTTGTGTATTTGAACCATAACTAGAATCTCTCATTTATTAGCTTTAGATCATAGTTACAGGTATTCACTTTTAAACTTAAAATCAGTTAAAGAGATTTATTTTTAATTAAAATGTATTTTTTGTTGACAAATAATAATAATTTTACTATAAATTATTATTTAAAAAAATTTATTCTTTATCTTGTG
>Ga0068714_10007898_pt1 | contig 10128 bp, 11 predicted proteins | sample MTBNYHSulfiMetaG_FD_62988 | JGI IMG/M metagenome (GOLD analysis project Ga0068714, IMG submission 62988) | Enrichment culture microbial communities from rom New York Harbor, USA that are MTBE-degrading - MTBE-NYH (New York Harbor Sulfidogenic)... | ecosystem: Environmental > Aquatic > Marine >...
GTCTGTCAAGAATTGAAAGAGATTTGTGCGACACTTTTTCGATGGGGACCCTTTCAGCACCCGAACAATGATTAGATTGTTCATCCGGAAATGCCGGATGGGCACTAGATAGCTGATTTTACGCCGTTCCTGCGGCCGATAGCACTGACGAACATAAAGGCGAATAGGCTGGCCTGGCATCAGAATCTAATCAATACCCGGCCGCAGGGGATGCGACGACTTGGGAAAACCTACATGCGGACCGGGTCAGGTGCAGTGCCCTCGTCCGGCTGATGCAGCCGATCTTGTAACCAGAGACACGCTCGCCACGCTGCTCGCGCAGTCGAGCGATCTCGAACTGCACCTCGTAGGCTTGAACCAGCGTGAGGGATAGCTGCTGCTCCCTGAATACCAGCCCGAGCAGGTGACAGTCGAAATCGGACAGTTGGCAAGCAGCAAGAGCGGATAGATCCATTCAGCATCCCTCCTTCCCTGAAGCCGTTAAATATCCAATTCCAAGCGCTTGAACAGTTCTTCCTCAGCGTATACCATGGTTCACTCTTCTTCATCCTTTCAAATAGGCATCTACAAAGCCGCGGGGGGTCAAACCATGACTCCTTTGTATTCAGATACGTTCAACAAATGTTTGTCACCACTGACGATCAATTTACACTGACCCGCAATGGCACATTCGATGAATTTGTTGCCATCTCGATCATTACAAATTGTCTCTGAGATACCACTAGCGTCAACTAATTCCGCCTCCGGGTGTAGACACAGCTCGGTGCGGTACGACATTCTTATACCCTGCGACACCTCATGTGCAAGCGGAATATGACGCTGCAGGCGCAACCCGCCCGCCGAAAGCCGCCCCCGGGCCGGTAAAAAATCGGCAAAAACCGCTAACTCCCACTTGACTATCAAACCGGCTTTGATTATTCTAATTTTTTTTCAAGTTGCTGCTGGGCCCTCTTTTGTACACTCAGATACAGGTTCGGTGTCACAGTGGGAACTGCCGCTCGTATCCGGGTTTTCCCGCAGCTTCCTATACAGCGCGCCGTAGAATAGGAGACTGTTGATGCTTTCCCAGAATGTTGCAGACCGGCTTCGTGCCATTGTAGGCGATAAATGGTTTCTCGACTCATCCGAAGACCTTGCCACCTACTCCTATGATGCATTTCTGCCCGAATTCATCCCGGATGCGGTGCTGGTACCCTCCTCAAAGGAAGAAATCGCGTTGATTCTGAAACTGGCGGATGAATATCGGTTCCCGGTCATTCCACGCGGGGCCGGCACCAACATATCCGGCAATTCCGTCGCCAGGAAAGGCGGCGTCATCCTCGCCTTCCACCGGATGAACAAAATCATCGCGATCGAACCCGAAAACATGTGCGCGGTCGTGCAACCGGGAGTGGTCAATGCCGATCTGCAGAAAAAAGCGGCCGCCTGCGGTTTGATGTACCCGCCTGATCCCGGAAGCATGTCGGTGTCCACGATCGGGGGCAACGTCGCACTCAACGCGGGAGGTCCGAGGGGGGTGAAATACGGCGCGGCAAAGGACTATCTTCTGGGGATCGAAGCCGTCGTGCCTTCCGGGGAAATCATCCGGGTGGGCGGAAAGGTGTTCAAGAGCGCAAGCGGATATGACTTGACCCGCCTGCTTTGCGGCTCCGAAGGGACGCTGTGCATCTTCACCGAAATCATCGTGAAACTGGTGCCGTTGCCGGCCGCCAGGGCCACTCTCCAGGCAGCCTTCGCCGACGTAGAAGATGCGGCCCGCACGGTGTCGGCGATCATCGGCGCGGGAATCGTACCCACCACGCTCGAATTGATGGACCGAGTGGTGCTCGACGCAATCAGCGACTATGCAGGCGCCCGGTTTCGTTCCGGCACTCAGGCGATGCTTCTGATCGAAGTGGACGGGGAAGAGGGTTCCGTCGGAGAGCTGGGCGCGAAAATCGAGAAATTCTGTATGGAGCGGGGTGCCGTGGAAATCGAACGGGCAACCGCCCCCGAAGAGGCCGAAAAACTCTGGGCCGCAAGAAGATCCGCGTTCGGCGCGGTGGCCTCCATCCGCCCCAACTGCATCGTGGAAGACGCGACGGTACCGGTCAGCATGGTTCCGGCCATGATAAAAAAGATCGTGTCGCTGGCCGAAACATACCGACTCAAGATCGGCGTGCTCGCCCATGCCGGCGATGGGAACATGCATCCGCTGATCATGACCGATCTGAGGGACAGGGACGAGATGACCAGAATCGAGGCCGCGCTGAATGAAATGTATGAAGCGGCGCTCGGCATGGGCGGCACCATCTCCGGCGAGCACGGTGTGGGCATTGCCAAAGACAGATTCATGACGATGGAATTCAGCGAGACCACTCTCGGGCTCATGCGCGGCATAAAACGAGTCTTCGACCCGAACAACATCCTCAATCCGGGCAGTTTCCTCTAACAGACCGACTGTTCCCGAAAATTGCAGGTGCATCATGCCAGATCCGAACATTGCCGAACAATTCGACCAGTGCATCAAATGCGGCCTCTGCATGGCCACATGCCCGGTTTACAAAGAACTGCTTCTCGAAAAATACTCGCCCAGGGGAAAGGTTCAGCTTGCCCGCTACTATACCGCGGGCTCCTTCCAGCTGACCGACCACACCCGGGATGTGTTCGCCTGCTGCCTGCTGTGCGGTGCGTGTTCCGCAACCTGTCCCAGCGGTGTGGATCTGCGCGAGATTTTTCTGGCCATGAGAGAGTCGATAGCGTCTGAACGGGGACTCGCACAGCCGATGAAAACCGTCGTGGACTCTTTGGCGGCATACCGAAACATCGTTGGGGAAGACAACCTCGAAAGGGCTGAATGGCTGGAAGATCTCCCCGGGTCCCAGGTAAGCTCCTGCACCGGGGACCGCGCCGATATCGTCTATTTCGTCGGATGTGTGGCATCTTTCTTTCCGATGGTACAGGGCATAGCCCGCAACATGGTGAAGATACTGAAAAGCTCGAGCTCCCGGTTCGCCGTCCTGGCTGGGGAGGAGTGGTGCTGCGGCTATCCTGCTGCGGCCGCCGGCGCACCGGATCACCTGGCAGAACTCAAGGCCCACAACATAGCCCGCGTCCGCGAATTGGGGGCTTCCACCGTGGTGTTCTCGTGCCCCTCGTGTCTGAAAACATGGAAGGAGCACTACCACACGGACCTTGAACTGCTCCACAGCACCCAGCTGATCGCACGCCTGATCGAGCAGGGAACTCTCTCACTCGGCCATGTGGAAGGCACCCTCACGTACCACGACCCCTGCGACCTCGGAAGGCAGGGCGGTGAATACGCCGCCCCCCGGAAGATCATCAACTCGATACCGGGAGTGTCCTTCGTGGAATTGAACGGTACCGCATCCCAGAGCATATGCTGTGGAGGCGGGGGCAACGTCGAGACAGCCGACCCGATGCTCTCCCGGCTGATTGCAGAGAAAAAGCTCGCGCAAATCAAGGATTCGGGAGCGGACGTTCTTGTGACCTCATGCCAGCAGTGCGTCCGGACAATCAAAGGGGCGGCGAGAAGGACCGGAGACCCGGTCCATGTAATGGATATCACGGACATCGTGGTAAAGGCCGTGGATGCTTCGGAGCGAAAAATCAAGCAGGGTGGGCCGTCGACTGCCGCCTCGGGGAGGCCGGCACGATAGATCCGCGCCTGATGGGACCGGTTGAACGGGTGAAAAGGCGGTATCAGCGGTAAACTTCAAAGATCGGGAGGAAAACAATGAGAAGAATTCGCAAATGCCTGGTTTTGGCGATAGTGGCGGCGATCATCGGTTCGTTCGTTTCCACGCAATGCTCGGCCGCCGACAAGGTGTACAAGTGGCGGTACAACTCACTGTGGCCGGTAGGCCTCGCACTGTTTCAGGGTGACAAATATTTCTGCGAAACGGTGAACAAACTCAGCAACGGCCGACTGGAGATCAAACTCTACCCGGCGGGCCAGTTGCTGCCAGCCTATCAAAATCTGGACGCCGTTCAGAAGGGAACCGTCGAGATGGCCGGTGACTTCGGTCCATACTGGTCCGGGAAAAACACCGCCTTCGACCTGCTGGGGACGACGCCGATGGGAATGACATGGATCGACTACATGCTGTGGATCTATCAAGGAGACGGTCAGAAAATCTACGATGATCTCTACGGCAGATACGGCACCAAATGGATCCTTCAGAACTTCACACCCATCGAAGCCGGATTCCGCACTCACAAACCCATCACGACCCTGGAGGACTTCAAAGGCCTCAAACTCAGAATGGGCAGCCTCTTCGGGCAGAGGATACTCAAGAAGCTCGGGGCCTCTCCGATCCTTCTCGACAGCAGTGAAATCTACGAGGCTGTCGCGAGAAAAGTGGTGGACGGTGCGGAATTCAGCATCGCAACCGTCGACTGGACCGTTGGTTTTCAGAAGATCACCAAGTACTGGTGCGCTCCGGCGTGGTATCAAACCGCCATCGTGCTCGGAGTCATCGTCAACCAGAAAGCCTGGGATGAACTGCCCGACGACCTCAAGGAAGTCGTCACACAGGCAAGCAGAGCTACCACCGCATATATGAGTTCATGGTTCGAGCACGGGAACATCAAGGCCACCCAGGACTTCATCGATGCCGGCACCATCATTACCCGCTTGGACGAGCCTTCCCTGAAAAAGATCCAGGATCTGATCAATGAGATTCTCTCGGAGGAGGCGGCCGAGAACCCAGATTTCGCAAAAGTGCTCAAATCGCAGGTCGACCACATGAAAGCCTTCGCACCGGTGAGGGCCTATGAGTCCCCTTACACTTTCGGGATCAATCTGGACGATTACCCGAAGATTCCCTGAAAGAGGCATGGTTCATCCCCGAGCCGGCCGAGACGACCTCTCCGGCATCGGGGATGAACGGTTCATTTTCCGGCAGGCGGGCGTAGCCGCTTCCGGCGCCTGGAAACCCTGCAATTTATCCACACCTGCAGCCGGAGACCCGCAGAGATGAAAGGAAGGCTCCGGCCTGCCGGGGTCGAACCGGAAAGGCGGCGATAGTCGATGGAATCGATAAGAAAAATCGTAAGAGGAATTGACACCTTCACCGAATGGACCGGGAAGGTTTTCTCCTGGACCGTCCTGCTCTTGATGTGCGTGATCGTATTTGAAGTGATCACAAGGAGATTCCTCAACAAGCCCACGGTGTGGACCTTCGAGACCGGTACACAGATATACGGTTTTCACTTCATGGTGCTTTCCGCATATACGCTGCTGCACAACAAACACATTTCCGTGGATATTTTCGTGCAGAGATTTTCCCCGAAGGTGCGTGCGGTAATCGATTTGGTCACATACGCCGTGTTTTTCTTCCCGTTCATTGCGATCATTTTCCATGAGGGCTTCCTCTATGCCAGGCAATCCTGGTCGATACGGGAAGTGAGCTACACGGTGTTTGCACCGCCGTTGTATCCGATCAAGACGGTCATCCCGGTGGTTGCGGCACTGATACTGCTCGAGGGTGTCTCGCAGTTCATAAAGCGGCTTTACTACGTAACAAGCGGGAGAGAGTTATGACTACCGGCATGATTTTTGCCGTACTTATGATCGTTTGCCTTATTATCGGACTGATTCTCGGCCACCCGCTTGCCTTCACGCTGGGCGGCCTGGCGGTGATCTTCGGCTACTTCGGGTGGGGGCCGGAGTGTTTCGGGATGTTCATCAATCGTATTTTCATGACGGTGATGAACAATTATGTTCTCGTGGCCATACCACTGTTCGTGCTTATGGCAAACTTCCTCGACAAATCGGGCGTCATGGAAGGCCTATTCAACTCGCTCAGATATCTGCTCGGCCCGATCAGAGGCGGCGTGGCGATGGCGGTGATCGTTGTGGCCACCATCTTCGCAGCCTGCACAGGTATCATCGGGGCATCGGTCGTGACCATCGGTCTTCTGGCGACCCCCCCGCTTCTCCGTTACGGATACCGCAAGGAGCTGATCGCAGGGACCATTTGTGCCGGAGGCACCCTGGGCATCCTGATCCCCCCCAGCATCATGCTGGTGCTGATGGGATCTTATGCGGGCATTCCGGTCGGGGAACTGTTTATGGCCGCGGTGGTTCCCGGGGTGCTCCTGGCGGGGCTCTATGTCGCCTACATCGCAACGGTGTGCCTGATCAAGCCCGAATGGGGCCCCCCGATGTCCCGGGAAGAAAGAGAGGCGCTCGACAAGAAAAAAATCCTCGTCGACAGCATGAAGAACATGATTCCCCCGGCGCTGCTGATAATCTCGGTGCTGGGGTCCATCTTCGCCGGTGTGGCGACCCCTACCGAAGCCGCCGCGATGGGGGCCTTCGTCTCACTGCTGATGATGATCGCCTATAGACGCTTTTCCTGGAAGGTGCTGAAGGAATCGGTCATCGCCACCGGGACCGTCACCTCGATGGCGTTGATGATTGTGGTGGGGGCGACCTGCTTCACCGGAATTTTCATCGGCCTAGGGGGGGACGAGCTGGTATCCAGGGCGATACTGGGCATGGGAAGCAAGTGGGGGTCGTTCGTCGTTATGATGCTGATCGTCATGGTCCTGGGTATGTTTGTGGACTGGATCGGCATCACGATGATCTGTCTTCCTCTGTTCGTACCGATTGCCGAACAGCTGGGATTCGATCCCACGTGGTTCGTGATGATGATTGCGATGAATCTTCAGGCATCTTTTCTTACGCCGCCTCTTGGATATGCCTTTTTCTACTTCAAAGGCGCCGGCGGCGCAGCCGATCAGATAAGCATGATGGAAATCTACCGGGGGATCTTCCCCTATATATGCATCATGTTCGTGGGGCTGATCATCTGCGCGGTGTTCCCCGGCATCTTCCTCTGGTTGCCCGCGATGATGAAGTGACCCGCGCGCACTGCATCCGGAGTGTCCACGGCACAGCCGGGCGGGACTGCCCCTGAGCCTGCATTCTCCATTCCGGCCTTGCGACGGAAAATCTTTCGAACCCGCTCGTAATCGTCAGGAAGGGATTCCTCCACAAATTCAAAGATAAGCCCCCTCCCCAGCCCGAGTTCCATCTTGTGCGGGATGCCAATGCACTCGTCCCGGTCAAAATCACCCACCTCTTCCATGTCGTCGATATCGGAAAATGCCGAATGGTAAAAAATCTCCCCGGTATCCTTGCACAGCAGCAGCGAGGCCATCTCAACATGTTGGACGTATTCCTTGACAAGAAGCATTTTGATGTATACATATAATGTATATGTGTAATTAGACTTCAATCGAGGTGCAATATGATCAGAACGCAAATATACTTAACAGCGAGGCAGAGGGCTGAAATTTCCGATATTGCAGAAAATTTTGGGAAGAAACAAAGTGAAATCATCCGTGAGGCAATTGATCGTTTTATTGAGCAAGCCGGGAACGATAAAAAAGAGTCCGTGTTGCAAAAGGCCGCTGGAATCTGGAAGAACCGAAAAGACCTGCCTGACTTAAGAATTTTGAGGAGCGATTGGGATAGATAGCTATGGCTAATGCAATTCTCTTAGATACCGATGTGCTGACTGATTTTCTGTGCGGTCATGAAAAGGCCGTTGCCTTTGTAAAGGAGTTTTTCTCTCGAGTTATCCTCTCTCCGATTGTTATTGCTGAATTGTATGCCGGTGTAAAAGGAGATGCGGAACGAACCGTGCTGGACAATTTTGTCTCCTTATTTCGTGTTGTGCCCTTGAATGCCGAGATTGCAAAAATTGGTGGGCTCTACAGGCGTGATTATGGGAAGTCTCACGGAGTAGGACTTGCTGATGCCATTTTGGCTGCAACAGCCGAGGCGGAACAAGCCGAGTTAAAAACTCTTAATATAAAACATTACCCTATGTTTAGTAGTTTGGAACCAGCCTATATAAAATAGTGACCCAACAATGGCCAACAACTCTTCCAGCGGCCCCGGTACGCTCGCCGCTAAGAACCAGGCGTTCGAGCATTGGTCCGGAATCCCCGCAAATGCAGGGCCTGCAAAAAGTGCGAAAAAATCTGCACACTACTACGACCGGATTGTTGCGGTGTCAGCCCCCTAATACGCGAAAAGCTCTTGCAAACAATTGATAATTTTGATCTGAGAATTTTGGGAAATTACACCAACTTTTTGAATTAACCTGGATTTGTCAACGGCTCGCAATTGGTCAAGCAAGACCAGCCCTTTTTTGCCCTGGAATGTACATTGAATTCTGGTAGGATAGCCAAATCCTTTGGATGTCATTGGTGCAACAATCGCGGTCCTCAGAGCAGCCATCTCATCAGGGGACACGACAACACAGGGCCTTGTTTTCTTGATTTCAGAACCTTGTGTCGGATCAAGTTGGACCAGCCAAATCTCAAATCTATGGAGATCTTTTTTTACCATTCCCAGTCCTCTTCATGGACCAATGGGGCATCCAACCAGTCTTGATCCGATTCGCTTAATTCCCGAGATTTAAGGGCGTTATCAAATTGTTCTTTCCAACCTTCCCTGTTTTTCTTAACAGGTTGTATTAACAGCCCGTCGTCGATTATTTTGAACTCCAATTGTTTGCCTTCTAATCGTGCTTGCGCAATAACCGCCTTGGGAATACGGATACCTTTTGAATTTCCTATTCTGATTAAAGTCGCCATGTTAGCCTCCAGTTGTGGTTAATGTAATTACAATATACCCACAAAGAGACCTATTGTCAAATCATATTGTTTGGGGGCTACCTGTGATACTGACAGAACCAAATCGTTTGCGCTAACTTTCGAAATCGACTCATCTGTTACTTGTATTGCGTCGAAGCGACACACCAAAATTGACCCCTTGCTCGGTCCGTTTCGGTGAGCTGGGGGTTCCATTTCTTTCCGATGGTATTTTTCTGGAATTAAGGCGATCTGGGGTTTTCTTCCCTCGGAATCCAGCCGTCTGACCTCAACAATTTTTCCCGACGCGGCGTCGGTCGGGAATTATAATTGTCGCTGATCAAATGTGGCCGATCAGGATTTAGGATTGAAAAATACAGTTCCGTCAGCAGCATTATCGAACGGGTAAAACGGCAAGTGGATGAAGATACTGGTTTTAGAAAGCGTATAGATGAGCTGTCCCCCGACCTGACTAAAAGTCAAGGGCACACTTGACCCCATTACTCAGGTTTAAGTTGTAAAGGAAACTGACGTTTGAAAGAGAAACTGACACCCATGGGCATTAGCTATCGAGAAAAACAAATGATTTCAGAATATAAAATAATATTGGAATTCGAGTTATAATAATTAAATTTCATCCTGCACGCTTGCCACCCACCCGAACACCACTAGACGGGCCGGTTTTTGCATTTTGAGATAACAACTACAATTTTCGGAGAGGCCGGAACTCGACCTTTAATTGTTGCGCCTAATAGACATCAGGAGGTCTATCATGAGAGAAAAAAAGAGAAAAGGCGAGGTGATCCAGAATGTTACGATCAATCGACGGGGGTTCCTAAAAGGAGCTGCTGCAGGAGCGGGCGCCGCCGCACTGTTTGGTCTCGGTGTCCGTGAAACCCAAGCCGCTGTCCCCGAAAAATGGGACATGGAAGCCGATGTCACCGTACTAGGCTACGGAGGAGCCGGGGCTGCCGCCGCAATCTCGGCGAGCGATGATGGGGCCAAGGTAATGATCCTTGAGAAGATGCCTCATGGCGGGGGAAACACAGCCGTCTCGGCGGGAGGGTTTCTCTGCCCGAAGAATGTTCCAGACGCCATTACCTATATCGAAGGGCTCTTTACATACTCCCATTCCGAGATGGACAAGGACCTGGTCCGCGTGTACGCCGAGGAAACAGTAAAAAATGTGGAATGGATCAAAAGCTTGAAAGAAGGCACGGAAGTTAATATTTACGGGCATGCGGGATTTCCCAGTGTCCCTGGTGCCGAATCGATGGATAAATATGCAGTGCTCGGGAAGGGAAAGGGGATGAGCGGCAGTTCTAACAACCTCTGGGAACTCCTCACCTATGCTGTTGAAGAAAACAGAAAGATTCCCGTCTTGCTGGCGACCCCCGCCAAGAGACTCGTTACCAACGATCAAGGCGAGGTGATTGGCGTTATTGCGGAATCCAAGGGTAAGGAGATCGCGATCAGGGCAAACAAGGGCGTTATCCTTACGACCGGAGGCTACGA
>Ga0068714_10007899_pt1 | contig 10127 bp, 7 predicted proteins | sample MTBNYHSulfiMetaG_FD_62988 | JGI IMG/M metagenome (GOLD analysis project Ga0068714, IMG submission 62988) | Enrichment culture microbial communities from rom New York Harbor, USA that are MTBE-degrading - MTBE-NYH (New York Harbor Sulfidogenic)... | ecosystem: Environmental > Aquatic > Marine >...
TCGATAATGTTCTGCAGTTCCCGAACATTTCCCGGCCACGCGTAGGCCTGCAGGTGCGCGACCGCTTCCGGCGAAAGAACGGCATCATACGAGAGATTCATCTCCCTTGATTTCTGCTTAACGAAGTATTCGGCCAGGGCCGGAATATCTTCTTTGCGTTCTCGAAGGGGGGGGATCGCTATCGGGATGATGTTGATTCGAAACCAGAGATCCATTCGGAACTGCTTTTTCTTGACCATTTCCGCCAGGTTGCGGTTGGTGGCGGCGATTATCCGCACATCAACGGTCAACGTGCGGCTTCCGCCGACCCTCTGGAACTCCTTGCTTTGAAGCACCCGAAGCAGCCTCACCTGGGCCTGCGCGGTCAGCTCGCCGATTTCATCGAGAAAAACGGTCCCGCCATCGGCCTGCTCGAAATAGCCGCGCTTCAGGCTGTAGGCGCCGGTGAAGGAGCCTTTTTCATGGCCGAACAATTCGCTGTCGACCAGACCTTCCGGAATGGCGCCGCAGTTGACGCTGACGATGGGTTTGCCCGCCCGTTTCGATCGCTGGTGGATCTCCTTGGCAATCACTTCCTTGCCCACGCCGGTTTCGCCAACGAGCAGCACGGGACTGTCCAATGCGGCGACCTGTTTGACCCTGGTGATGACATTTCGCAGCCCTGTATCAAGCCCCACGACACCCCTGCCGCTCAAGTCGCCCAGGCGTCGCTTCAGGTCCCGGTTTTCAAGGGTCAGCCGTGATGTCAAACTGGACATTTCAAGCTGGTTCAGGATGTGGGATATGGCCCTGGCCAGGGGATCGTAAAGCGCTTTGAACAGTTCATGGTGCGTATCATCGTAGCGGTCAAAGCCGGTGGCCACCAGACCGAGCGCCGCATATCGCGACGAATCCAGTTGCTTGATTGCGGTAATGGAGGATATCGGCTCTGTGATCTCGAAATAGGCATTGATATCCCTGCCCAGGTTCGTGACGCCGACATCATGCCATCTTACAATCTTCTCTTTTATGAGGTGCTCGATTTCTGCACGCCCCTTTTTGGAGAGCTTGACCGTTTCATCCACATGCATGGTCTGCGCTTCCGTGATCAGGGCCAGATAGCGCAGTTTTTGACCGGCGGAATCGGCCACAGCCAGGTTCATCCATTCCAAAGGAAAGTATTCCTGCAGAATACCGTATAGTGTCTGAGCGGAAACCATCGGATCCATGCGCGCGGTGATCTCGCGGCATCGGTTCTGGATGGATGTGTCGTCTTTTCCTGCCATGCGCTCCCTCCTCGCACACCTAGCCGGCGTCATATTTGACGTTAATGCCAAATTACACCTCATTGTTTGGTCAAATATGAATCAAAAAGTCAATGCCATTCAGAAAATCACGACAAGTCGCTGTAATCTTTACAGCTTCAATTTTGGCCCCGAATTTGCGTTTTATCGATGGCATCATCCGGAAACGCAGGCAAGGCAAACCAATTCGTATCGGTGAGTCCACGGCCCGGGCATCAATCGATACATTGTCGAAAAGGAGAGGCAGCATGGCAAAGCAGGAAATCAAGGCCGACCTCGGCTGGAAAGAGGTGGAACCGATGTTTCGGCCCAGCGGTGTCCACATGGGGGTTATGCAGTGCGACGCCGAATTGTGCAGCCGGTGCGGGCTCTGTATCCAAAACTGCCCGTTCAAAGCGTGGGAGACGGGCGACGACGATGTGCCGCGCCTGAAAAAAGACTATGCCTGCTTCAGTTGCTACAACTGCATGGTGGCCTGTCCCACCGGGGCCATTTCCATCGTCGAACCCTACGTTGTGGACAAGGGGAGCTTTTTTGAAACCGCGGACGGCCCCCTGCCGCCCAAAATGCCCCTTGACCCGAAAGACGCCGAGGGGCAGCCGGATGCGTGGACCGACGTTGAGCGTCATATTTTCGAGCGCCGCAGCGTGCGCAACTTCAAAGCCAAACCGGTCCCGGATCATCTGATCCGAAGAATCCTGGAGGCCGGCCGGTACGCCCCCAGCGCCGGCAACTGCCAGCCGTGGAAGTTTATCGTCATCACCGACCCGCAGTTCATCGCCGCCATCAACGAGGCCACGCATCAGATCATCGAGACGGCCTATTCGGCCTATATGGACGAAGAGGGCGTAAAAAGCCTCGTGCAGCGGTACGCGCAGGATCCGAAGCCGGGGTCCTATGATCCCCGGATCGTTTTGGGCGGATATGGGTCCATCGCCAAAGGAGCGATGCCCGCTTTTCTGAATGCACCGGCATTGATTCTGATTGTCTGCGACGAGCGCTCCATCAGCACACCCGAGATCCATGCGGGCATCTGCGGGCAGAACATGAATCTCGCGGCCAAAGCCCTCGGGCTCGGGTTCTGCTGGATCGGCTGGAGCCGGGTGGTCGAGATGGTTCCCACGTTCAAAGAAAAACTGGGCCTTCACTATCCCTGGAAGATTATCACCGGCGCCGTGTTGGGCTATCCACGATTCACGCAGGAGGGCGTGGTTCCTCGCGAATTCAGGCCGGTCACTTGGTTCCGGGCAGGGGCGCAAGGCCCTGAGATCGAACGCGGTTAACGGCTGCCGACAAGGAGGAGCAATGCCCACAGCGACGCAATTCGGATATTTTCATGATCTGATCGAACATCAGGCGAACACCATCGGCGACAAGCCCTACATCCTGTATGAAGAGCGCCGCATCAGCTTCGCCGAATTCCACCAGGCCGGCTGCCGCGCGGCCAACGGGCTTTTACGGCTGGGCGCCGAACCCGGAGACGGGATCGCCGTCCTGATGGGAAACTGCCCCGAGTACCTTGCCCTGTTTTACGGCATCCCCCGCGCAGGCTTGTACAGCGTGCCCGTCAACGTGTCATTGAAGGGCGACGGGCTGAAGTTCATTCTCAGCCACTCGGAAGCCAGGTATCTGGTCATCGACGACACCCTCTATCCTCACTATGCGAAGCTCGAGCGCCCGGTGGGCGCCATCGAAAAAGTCTTCGTGCGGCGCACATCGGATCAGCCGCTTCCGGAAGGCACCCAGGATCTGCGCGTGCTTTTCGATGCCTCCGCCCAAAGGCCCGACCACGGGATCGACCCGCAGGCGATCTCCCACCTGATGTACACCTCCGGCACCACGGGCTTTCCGAAAGGGGTCGTCAAACGGATGGGGGCGGAGAAGCTGGACGGTATGTTCAAGCTGGCCGGCATGCTCTATCGGCCGGATGACGTGCTGTACACCGCGCTGCCGCTGTTTCATGCCAATGCGCTGAGCCTGACGGCGGGTCTGGCCATGGCCGCCGGCCTGCCGTTCGGCCTGGAAAAACGCTTTTCCGCCTCCGGCTTCTGGAATTCCATCCGCCATTTCGGCGCCACGACCTTCAATGCGCTGGGCGCCATGGTGCCCATTCTGATGAAGCAGCCGCCAAAGCCCGATGACGGCGACAATCCCGCCCGGATGGTCTTTACGGCCGCTTGTCCTGCCAACCTCTGGCGGCCGTTCGAAGAGCGCTTCAACGTCAGGATATGGGAAGGCTACGGGGCCGTGGACGGCGGGGGATTGATGATGTTCAATCTGGGCGATGCACCGCCGGGATCCATCGGCCGAATCATCACCGGACAGGCGCACAAGCTGGTGGATGATGAGGGCAAGGCGGTGGCCACCGGGCAGGTCGGGGAATTGATCGCCAATGTCAAGGCGGGAACACGGGGCGTGGAGTATTTCAAGAACCCGGAAGCCTCCAGGAAAAAGGTCCGCGATGGATGGGTGTACACCGGCGACTATTTCTACGCGGACAAGGAAGGCAATCTTTACTTTGTGGACCGCAAGAGCGACTGCATGCGGCGGCGCGGCGAGAACATCTCCTCATGGGAAGTGGAGAATGTCGTCGAAAAACACCCCCACGTGGCCGAATGCGCGGCTTTCGGCGTTCCTTCGGAACTCGGGGAAGATGATGTCATGATCTGGGTGAAGCCGCAAGCAGGAGCGCAAATCGATCTCAGGGACCTCATGCAGCACTGCGCGGACAACATGGCCTATTTCATGGTGCCCCGCTATGTCGATGTGGTGGATGAGATCCCGCGCACCGAAACCCTGCGCGCCATTAAAAAGCCCATGAAGCAGCGCGGGGTCACGGCGCGGACGTGGGACAGGGAAAAGCATATGCCTGACCTGAAACTCAAATAACCAGCACCTTCTTTAAAACGGCGAGGATGACCATGAGCGACAACGTCTACATCATTGGCGTGGGGATGATCAAATTCGGCAAGCATCTGAACAGAGATGTCAAGGACCTCACGGGAGAGGCCCTGCGCGAGGTGGTCCGGGACGCGGATGTTTCCATGGAAGAGATCGAAGCGGCCTGGTTTTCGAACTGCATGTGGGGCATGTACGCGTTTCAACACTGCATACGAGGGCAGGTGGCGCTTTCGCCGCACGGCCTCGACACGATCTCCATTGTCAATGTCGAAAATGCCTGCGCCAGCGGCAGTACCGCGCTGCACTCGGCCTGGACCGCCATCAAGGCCGGCTTGTACGACTGCACCCTGGCCATCGGGGTGGAGAAACTCTACGACGAAGACCGTCAAAAGGCGATGGGCAGTTTTTCAGCCGGCACGGATGTGGAAGAGACCGCACGCCTTATAGAACAAATCAAAAGCGAGCAAAAGCGGGAAGCACGGGCGGAAAAAGAGGGCGCGGGAAACGCCGGCGGACGCTCGGTGTTCATGGATTTCTATGCCAGGAGCGCCCGCCTGCATATGGCGAAGTACGGCACCACCCAGCGCCAGCTGGCCGTCATCGCCGCCAAGGCGCACAACAACTCCACGCTGAACCCTCTGGCGCAGTATACTTTCCCCATGACAGTGGAACAGGTCATGGCGGACCGCGAGGTGGTCTTCCCCCTGACCCGGGCCATGTGTGCACCCATCGGGGACGGGGCGGCGGCGGCCATCCTGTGCAGTGAGCGTTACGTGAAAAAGCACGGCAGCGGCCGGGCGGTCAGGATTCGGGCGTCGGTCATGCAGTCCGGAACAAGGAGCGGTTCGTCGGATGTGATCGCGCGGGCATCGAAGGCGGCCTATGAAGCGGCGGGATTGGGGCCGAAGGACATCGACGTGGCTGAGGTTCACGACGCCACGGCATTTGGCGAGCTCTATCAGTATGAACAACTGGGCTTCTGTCCCGAAGGCGAAGGTGGCCCCTTTGCAGAAAGCGGTGCCACCTCCCTCGGCGGAAAAATACCCGTCAATACCAGCGGCGGGCTCATCTCTCGGGGCCACCCCATCGGGGCTTCCGGTCTGGCCATGGCCTATGAGCTGACCAGCCAGCTGCGCGGCGAGGCCGGCAGCCGGCAGGTGGAGCATGCCCGCATTGCCATGGTCGAAAACGGCGGCGGCACGCTGGGCGACGGTGAGGCCGCTGTGGCCATGCACATCTTCGAGAAAGGGAGGTGATCGAAATGAAAGCATTTCAGTTCAAAGCGTGGCAGCAGCCGGCGGAAATGGTGGAGGTTCCGGTTCCCGAGCCGGGGCCGGGGGAGGTGCTGATCCGCATCGGTGGTGCCGGTGTCTGCCATTCCGATCTGCACCTCATGCACCACTGGTCGCCGGAAGCACTTCCCCAGCTGGCGGACTGGCGGCTGCCGTTCACGTTGGGCCACGAAAACGCCGGCTGGATCGAAAAGGGCGATGGGCATGAATTCGAACCGGGCACGCCGGTGGTGGTTGCCCCCACGTGGAACTGCGGCACCTGCCGCGCTTGCCGTATGGGAGACACCAATGCGTGTGGCGCCAGTCGCGAAAGACGCGGACGGTCCGGCGGGCTTGGAAGGGATGGCGGGTTTGCCGAGTACATGGTCGCACCATCCCACTGCCTGGTCCGTTTGAAGGATATCGAACCGTGGCAGGCGGCCGCTCTGACGGACGCCGGGCTCAGCGCCTACCATGCCGTCAAGCGCTGTCTGCCGGTGCTCTCCCCCGATGTGGCGGTGGCCGTCATCGGCATCGGCGGCCTCGGCCAGATGGCCGTCCAGTTCTTGAGAGAACTCAGCGGCGCAACAATCATTGCCGTAGACCAGGATGAAAAGGCGTTGGCCCGGGCAGCCGACATCGGGGCCCACCTGTGCCTGCTTTCCCGGGAAAATACCGCCGGGGAGATAGTGGCGGCCACGGAGCAGATCGGCGCCATGGCCGTCATCGACTTCGTGGGCGTGGATGCCACCATGGCCATGGCCGCAGCGGCGACCCGCAGAAACGGCCGCATTGTCATCGTCGGGCTGGGCAGAGGAACCTTTCCATTCCGGTTCGGTGCGCTGCCCTATGGCTGCGCCATGGTCACCACCATGGGCGGGACGATCCAGGAGCTCGCCGAAGTAGTGGCCCTGGCCGAATCGGGGCGGGTGCGGCCCCATCTTGAAAAGTACAAACTCGACCAGGCCGCTGAAGTATACGACAAGCTGAACAACAACGAGATCATCGGAAGAGCGGTCCTGATTCCTTAGTGCAACAACGATTGAACGATATGGAGGAAAACCATGGCGTATTTAGAATTGGACACCACCTTGAGCAAAGAACTGAAGGCCATAAAAAAGGAAGTCTCCAGATTCGCCAGGGAAGTGATGCGCCCGGCCGGAATTCAGCTGGACAAGCTTCAGGACCCGAGCGATGTGATCGCCGAAGATTCCGTTTTATGGAGCGTTCTGAGAATTTTCAGAGAACTTCAATTGCATGCCCTGAGCATTCCCAAAGAACTGGGCGGTCTGGCCGATGGCACCCCCGATCACAAGGCCACCGGTGTCTTATATGAAGAATTGGGATACGGCGATGCAGGACTGGCCATCAGCGTGGGCTCTTCCAGTCCTTTCCGCCTGGCGGCCATGTCTCCGGAACCCGAACTTCAGCAACTGGCCAGAGACTACGCCAATGATATCGAAGCAAAACTGATCGGCTGCTGGGCCATCACCGAACCGGCCCACGGATCGGACTGGGTGATGAGCGCCCGCTCCGAATTCGACAACCCGTGTTGCGCGGCGGATCTCAGGGCCGAGCGCAAAGGCGACGAGTACATTCTGAACGGCCAGAAAGCGGCCTGGGTCTCCAACGGCTCCATCGCGACCCATGCTACCCTCCACGTGAGCATCGATCCTTCCAAGGGCATGCAGGGCAACGGACTGGCCGTGGTGCCGCTGGATCTTCCAGGCGTCAAGCGCGGAAAACCGCTGGACAAGATCGGGCAGCGCCCTCTGAACCAGGGGGAGCTCTTCTTCGAAGAGGTGAAGATTCCCAAAGCGTTCATGGTTATCGAGGACGGCCGGCAGATGCAGGTGGCGATGAAAAACATTTTAACCCATGCGAACGCCGGTATGGGGCAATTGTTTGTGGGATTGGCCCAGGCGGCCTTCGATGAAGCCCTGAATTATGCCAAACAGCGCATCCAGGGCGGTGTGGCGATCTTCGAGCACAAGAACATCAAGCTGCAGCTGTTCGAGATGTTCACGAAAGTGGAAGCGGCCCGGGCGTATGCCAGGCGCATGGCCGCCTACAATGCGCTGAACCCGCCGGGATCGGCCCGTCACGCCATCGCCGCCAAGGTGCTCTCCACCCGGACCGCCTTTGAAGTGGCCAGTGGCGCCATCACCATATTCGGCGGAAACGGCCTGGCCAGGGAATACCCCATAGAAAAAATGTTCAGGGACGCCAGGGCGTCCATGATCGAGGATGGCGAAAACACCCTCTTGTCGCTGATGGGGGCGGCGGACCTGTAGGCACAACGGCCACCTGTGGCATTTCCCGGCGTATCCGCCGGAAACAATTCTGGAGGAATATCCATGGAAACAAGACTGATCCCCACCTCTGCCGAGGAGATTACGAACGAATGGCTGACCGGCGCCTTGACGAGATCCGGCGTGCTGAAAGACAATGCCGTCCGAATTTCGAACCACAACGTTATCGGGCAAGGGCAGGGCTACATGGGCACACTGGTGCGACTGACCCTTGAGTACGAGAACCCTGATGGTGGGTTGCCGATAACCATGATCGCCAAAATTCCGACCAAAGAGGCGAAAAACAAAATGATCATGGAGGCATTCTGGAACTATGAAAGGGAAGTACGATTGTATGATGAAATCCTTAACCGGATTCCTCTCAGGACACCGTGCTGCTACTTTTCGGACCTGGATCCGGGGCCCGGCGAAAAGCGGATGAACACCGTTTACAGCAACTATGGGAAGTTCCCCAAGGGCCTGCTGGCCTTCTACTTCCTTTATGTCGGAATACGGAACCTCAGGCTGAAAAGACGTTATATTCTTCTGTTCGAGGATCTCGGGCATTTCGAGCAGATTCCCCACGTCGACGGCTGCTCATACGAAGACGCGAAAATGATCATGAACTCGTTGGGTACTGCTCACGCCGCGCTTTGGGAAAGCCCCCTGCTCAAAAAATACTGGCTCAAGGATCATGCCGATTTTTCCAATATGATGGGGTTTATTTCCAGTCGATGGGAGCCCATCATAAAAAAAGTGTTTCCGGAAAAGGTCAGTGAAAAAGAAAAAGAGGTCTTCAGATGGTTGAAAATGAACAACAAAAAGCTCGACGCGTACACCAGGGCCCGCCCCCACACGCTGCTTCACTCGGATTTCAGGTTGGACAACATCTTTTTCGATCGCGAGAAAAATGATATCACCATCATCGACTGGCAGGCCTCCTGCCCGGGCATGGGGCTGTTCGATCCCTGCTTTTTCTTTCTCAACAATTGCACCCGGCCCATCGATCCGCAGCAGGCCGAAGAGCTGGTCGCGATTTACCACCAAGGACTGGTGAACGGCGGGGTGACCGATTACGGTATGGATGAATGCATGTCCGATTACACATTCGGGCTGCTCCTTGCCGTGCGTTACTGGTTGATCGTGATCGGGGGCGTTGAGGTGGAGAAGGATTCCAATGCCCGGCAATTGCTCGGGGTACTGCTGGATCGCATGAAGCCGCTGATCGAGTCGATAGAATTGCCGTCTCTTTAGCGTCCGGCGCTGAACAGAGGGCGCATCACAAAGGAGGTTCACCGGCATGGAGCTGATCTTGATCCGACATGGGTTGCCGCGGCGCGTGGAAAAACAAGACGGATCGGCTGCCGATCCCGAATTGAGCGTGGAAGGGGTCGCGCAGGCCGAAAGGCTGGCACGCTGGATGAAAACCGAACACCTGGATGCCATTTACAGCAGTCCGATGATGCGGGCCAGAATGACGGCCGCCCCGCTGGCGGATCTCCAACGCCTGGATATCCTCATCGAACCGGATGTCGCGGAAATCGACGAGCACGCCTCCACCTACATCCCACTGGAGGAATTGAAGGAAAAAGAGCCTGAAAAATGGAATGAGCTGCTGAAAATCGGGGCTGAAGCGTATTTCGACGGTATCCAGGATCTGGAAACCTTCCGCCGCAAAGTGGTGGGCGGCATCCAACGGATCATTGCCGGGAACAAGGGCAAGAAAGCGGCCGTCGTATGCCACGGCGGCATCATCAACATCTGGGCAGCCCATATCCTCGGGATGGACAAGCGCCTGTTTTTCAAGCCGGAATATACGAGCGTCAACCGATTCATGGCATCCGGTTCGGGCATCCATACCCTCATCAGCCTCAACGAGACCGGCCATTTGCGTAATCCCACACAAATGGGTGCGGCAGGCGTCGAGTACTGAAGCTTGGCCCCCTTCGAATGTCGCCTTCAAGGCCCAGCCTTGTAGGGGAATTGCGATCGCCCCTTTTGGCGAGAACGCCGGTCCAACTGCGGATGGCGTAAAACCAGTTTCTTCCCGCCGAAGACCCTGCCGACGGCCGAACCTGGCTTCGGCACCATCTATTTCGGAGCCTGCTGTATCAACGGTAGGCATTCGTATTTGTAGCGTATATCGTCTGGTTTAACCAAAGCCGTTAGTTGCACACCTCACTTTCCACACCCTTTTGAGCATCGTTTTTATGATTTTTTAAAACCTCTACGGAGAAGTAAAAGCAACGGGGTCCATCCCCAAGGCTGTAAGATATTATAGTCGATCTTGAAAAAGCCCGTATTCAATATGCGGGAATTAACAACGGCGTTCTTTGACAACCAAATAGCCAGTAAAAAATAAGGCGCAAAAGGGCGGCTGC
>Ga0068714_10007900_pt1 | contig 10126 bp, 6 predicted proteins | sample MTBNYHSulfiMetaG_FD_62988 | JGI IMG/M metagenome (GOLD analysis project Ga0068714, IMG submission 62988) | Enrichment culture microbial communities from rom New York Harbor, USA that are MTBE-degrading - MTBE-NYH (New York Harbor Sulfidogenic)... | ecosystem: Environmental > Aquatic > Marine >...
CCCGGGGCTCACCGAGGCCGTGATGCGGTTCGGCCTGCCGAAGCGATAGTCCCCGAGATCGATGATCGACAGCCCGTTGGCCTGGCCCACGCTGTGCCCCTCCAGGTCGATCAGGAGAGTCCCCTCCCGGATCAGATCCTGGATCCGCTCCTGCAGGAGATCAGAGCGGAAGACCTTCTCCTCCAGGGCGCGGCGGACGTGGTGCGGACCGACGCGCTCACCGTCGCCGCCGTCCCGGGAGGCCCAGTGATCCGCCTCCCGGATCAGATCCGCCAGGGTCCCGAAGTTGGTGGACAGCCGGTCCCGCGCCTCGGCCATCCGGGAGGCATGCTCCATGAGCCGGGCCGCGCCGCCGGCGTCCAGGTGCCGGAGCCTTTCCCGGCTGCAGAAGGTGTGGACGAAGCGCAGGAAGTCCCGATCGTTCTCCGCGCTGCGCTCCATGCGGACGTCGAAGTCCGCCTTGACTTTGAACAGCTCGGGGAAGTCCGTGTCCAGGCGATGGAGCAGGTGGTAGAGAAGGGGCCGGCCGACCAGCACGACCTTCACGTCCAGGGGAATGGGCTGCGGGCGCAGGGTCTTGATGGTCATGAAGCCGTACTGCTCCCCCGGTTCTTCGATCCGGATCTCCCCGCTGCGCAGCGCCCGCTTGAGGGCGTCCCAGCTCAAGGGCCGCAGCAGCACGTCTTCCACCGGCAGCACCAGGAACCCCCCGAGGGCCCGCAGCAGTGCCCCGGGCTTGATCAGGGTGAAGTCCGTGGTAACCGCTCCCATCAGCATCTCTTTCTCGATGCGCCCGACCATGTTCATGTAGGTGGGGTTCAGCTCCACGACCACCGGGGCCCCCTGCTGGCGGCTGTTGTCGACCACCACGTTGACCTGGTACCTCCGGAGCTGCTGTTCCCGAAGCACCTCCAGCTGCCGCTTGCCCTTGAGCATCTCCATGTTCTGGGCCTGGCCCTCAGGGCTGATCTTGAGGGCGTCCACGTTCTCCAGGATGTCCTTCTTGACTTCCTCGAAGTAGCCGGAGATCTGCTCGTGCCCGTGGTACTTGTCGGCCAGGTCGTCGAACAGCCCCCCGAGCATGTTCATCACCACCTGCTCGTCGAGCCTCTTGAGCTCGTGGTTTTCCCGGCGCTGGAGCCCCCGAATCTCCTTCAGGGCCTCCCGGATCTCCTCCGAGAGCCCCTGGCGGCGCTCCCGAATTCGGGCCTGTTCCTCCTCCGGGAGCTGGTGGAACTGCTCGTCGCTCACCGGCTCGCCTTCCCGCACCGGCACCAGCATCATGCCCACGGGGGACATGCGGATCTGGAAGCCCTGGCTTTCGGCCTTCTCCCGTACCTTCCGGAAGACCTCTTCGCGGCTTTCCTGGATCTCCGACTGCTTGCGCTCCCGGCGGCTCGCGTACTCGTCGCTCTCGAAGGAGCGGGAGAGCTCCTTGCGGATTTCCTGCACCAGGTCGTCCATGTCCTTCTTGAGCTCCCGTCCCCGCCCGGCGTCCAGGCGTATGGCCCGGGGCTCGTACGGGTCGGCGAAGTTGTAGACGTAGCACCAGTCCGGGGGGCTGGGCCTGGCCGCGGCGACCTCCTCCAGGAAGGCCCTGACCGAGGTCATCTTGCCGATCCCGGGGGGACCGGACACGTAGATGCTGTACCCGCTGCCCTTCATCTCCAGGCCGAAGCGCAGTGCCCGAAGGGCCCGCTCCTGCCCGATGATCCCGGTCAGCGGCTCCAGGGCTTCGGTGTCCGATATGCCCAGGGATTCCGGCGCGATGCGGCTCCTCAGCTCCTGCTCGGGGAGCGGGTTTCGTCCGTTGCTGTTCATGGATCCTCCCGTGGGGTTTGGATGGGCCCGGCGCTGGCGCGCTCAGCGCACCAGGCCGAGGGTGATCTGCCGTCCCTGCCGCAGGATCCGGAAGCGCACCTCGCCCGAGCCGGCGTTCAGGGCCCGGTAGAACTCCGTCATGTCGCCGATCTCCCGACCGTCGATCGCCAGGATCACGTCCCCCTGCCGGAAGCCGGCCACGCCCGCCGGGGTTCCCTCGTAGGCCATGGCCACCACGGCGGTCCCGCGCTGCACCGGGAACTGCGGGGCGTCCTCGGCGTTGATCACGACCATCCCCGGCCAGAGGTTCCGCACCTCCTGGGCGAGCTTCTCATCGGAAAGCCGCTCGGAGACCCGAAGGCTCACGGTGCGGCTCTCGCCGTAGCGAACCAGCTCGAACTCCACGCGCTGGCCCGCGGACAGGGCGCCGACGCTCCGGGTCAGGGCCCGGGTGTCCTCCACGTCGTCCCCGTCGACCCGGGTAACAAAGTCTCCTACCTGCAGGCCACCTCGCTCGCCGGGTGAGCCGTCGTAGAGATTGAAGATCAGACTCCCGGTCCGCTCACCCAGTTCCAGGTCTTCCCGGGTGGCCGGCAGCGGGTCCCGGATGCTGACCCCCAGCCAGCCGTATTCGACCCGGCCCTTGGTCATCAGCTCGCCGATGACCCGCTTGGCGTTGTTGACCGGCACCGCGAAGCCGAAGCCGATGTAGGTGCCGGTGGTCGAGGCGATCCAGGTGTTGATGCCCACCACCTGGCCGCGGATGTTGACCAGGGCTCCCCCGGAGTTGCCGGGATTGATGGCCGCATCAGTCTGCAGGAACTCGCTGATGTTGCTGGCCGGGCCCTCGGTGCGTCCCACGGCGCTGATGATGCCGGCCGTGACGGTGGAGGTGAGCCCGAGCGGGTTGCCCACCGCCAGGACCCAGTCGCCGGTCCTGACCGCGTCGGAGTCGCCCAGGGCGGCCATCTGGAGCTCCTGGCTGGTGGCAAAGGAGACCAGGGCCAGATCCATCCGGGGGTCCTTGCCCACGAGCTTCCCCTTGTGGGTGCTCTGGTCGTGGAGGACCACGCTGATCTCGTCGGCCTCGCCGACCACGTGGTTGTTCGTCAGCACGTACACCGTGTTCCCCTCCTGCAGCACGAGCACTCCGGAGCCAAGGCCGGGCCGGCGGAACTCCCGGGGTTGGTTCTGCTGAGGCCCGGGGCCGAAGAAGAACTCGAAGGGGTTGTTGAACTGAGGGGACTGCTGCTCCACGACCTGAACCACATTGAGCTGCACGACCACCGGCTTGACTGCTTCGGCCACTTGCTGGAAGGAGCTCTGGAGCTCCGCCAGGCTGGCCGGCGGCTGCTCCAGCGGAGCCTGCTGGCGTTCCAGGGTCGCCTGGGCCGAGCCGCTCGTCTCGGTGGTCTGCTCCGAGGGGCTTTCTGAAGCCGGCTCCTCCCCGCCCCCCGGGGCGCGAACCTCGCAGGCCCCCAGGAGCAGCATCACGGCCGGAACCAGGAACAGGACGGCCGGGTATCTTCGCTTGGTTGGTGTCATGGTTGTCCTCCTTGGACGGCGCGCCCGCTCGGCCCGCGGCTCCGCGGGTGTTCGCCTGCTTCGATAGCTTCTACGATTGTTCATCACCGGCTCCGGGGAAATAAGCCCAACCATCTATTTCCGGGCACTCCGGGGGTTACCCCCGCGCCCGTAGTCCCAAAACCCCCTCCCGATACTCCCTACGGCCTATTCGGAGCCGGGGCGATTGACAGTACGAATAGAAGTGATCCGCCCGGGCGGTCGAAAGCACTGAGAGCAAGAGAGGAGGAAAGAGTGATGAAGCAACTCAAGCTCATGATCATCATTCCGGCTCTGGCCGCACTCCTGGCGGCCCCGCTGTATGCGGGAGGGAGCCCGGAGCTCCGCTCGGACGAGCAGATCAAGCGGGAGATCGTCGAGCAGCTGACCTGGGACGACCGGGTCGACGCGGCGAAGATCAAGGTCGAGGTGGAGGCGGGCGCGGTTACCCTGAGCGGTACAGTGGACTCGCACTTTGCCCGGCGCACCGCCGTGCACGACGCCTGGAGCGTCGACGGCGTGATCGCCCTGAACGATCTGCTGGAGGTCAAGTACGTGGGGGGGGAGACCTCCGACCTGGCACTGGAAAGCCGGGTGCAGAGGGTGCTCTCCTCCAGCTCGGAGGTCGGCGGCGAAGACATCGCGGTCACGGCCTGGGCCGGGTTGGTGACCCTGGCAGGCACGGTGGATGCCTATTGGAAGAAGCTCGAGGCCGAGGACCTGGCCGCCGGGGTCTCCGGCGTCATTGGCGTGAGCAACGAGCTCGCGGTCGTACCCACCGAGGACGTGGTCGACGAGGCGATCGCCGAAGACGTGGTCCAGGCGATCGACCGCAGCATCGAGGTGAACGTGGAAAACGTGGACGTCCGTGTGCAAAACGGCGTGGTGACCCTGAGCGGGGTGGTCGACTCGTGGAACGCCCACGATGCGGCCTACGAGGCTGCCGTGAACACCCTCGGGGTCACCGAGGTCGTGGACGAGCTCCTGGTGGAGCTGCCGGCCGTGGGCACGCGAGGGGAAATCCTGAGCGACGAGGACATCCGCGAGGACGTGGTGGAGCAGCTGATCTGGGACGACCGGGTCAACGCGGCCAACGTGACCGTGGAGGTGGAGGACGGCACCGTAACCCTGAGCGGGACGGTTCCGACGTACCTGGCCAGGCTGGCCGCCGCCGACGCCGTCCGCCTGATACCCGGGGTACTCTCCGTGGAGAACGAGCTCACGGTCGAGGCGGACGCGGCCGGTCTGGGCGATCGCTACCTGGAAGCCCGGGTCACCGAGGCCCTGGGCTGGAACCCCGACGTGGACGTGTCCGAGATCGAGGTCGAGGTCCAGAACAGCGTCGCCACTCTCAGCGGGACCGTGGACTCGGCCTGGCGGGTGGAGCGGGCCGAGGAGGTCGCGTCGGACGTTGCCGGGGTGGTGTCCGTGATCAACGAGCTCACCGTGGTCCCCACCGAGGACATCCTGGACGAAACCATAGCCCGCCGGGTTGCCCGGGCCATCGACCGCAACGACGCGGTGGACATCGACGACGTCGAGGTTGAAGTGCTGGACGGCACGGTCACTCTCTCGGGCACGGTGGACACCTGGCTGGCTCGGGAGGCGGCCTTCAACGCCGCCATGAGCATCGCCGGGGTCACGGCGGTGGTCAACGAAATCGAAGTGCAGGGATAGGTACGCTCCATGCCTGAACGAGACAGGGACAAACCACAAGGCGAAGGGGTGCGCCTCCAGGTCGCCGGCGCCCTGGAGCGCAACGCAGGCAAGGGCATCGCCCGCCTGTCCGGCGGCGTGCTCCGCGAGCTGGGCCTGATGGAAGGGGACGTGATCGAGCTCGCCGGCAAGCAGCGCGTGACCGCCGCGATCGCCCTCCCACCGTACCCGGAGGACACCTTCCGGGCGCTCTTCGACCAGAAGACCTTCGGGCTCCAGGAGATCCGGCTGGTGGTAACCACCCCAACCCCCCGCGGTGATTGTCCACGTCACCGAGAACACCCAGATCGCGCTCCTGCCCCAGTACGTCGAGCCCGAGGAGCTGATCGACGTCCCGGTCCCGGACCGGGAGGGGCGCCGCCGCATTTTGGAAATCCACGCGAAAGGAATGCCCCTGGGTGGGGACGTGGACCCGGGCGCCTTGGCGGAGGCCACCGAGGCGGTGGAGCAGCCGGAAGCAGCGAGCTGAGGGACGGGCGTCCTGCGCGCGTTGCGACCACGAGAAGAGAAGGAGAGACGAGATGTTTGTTTGGGACCTGATTCTGGCGCTGATCATCGGAGTGGTGCTGACCTTCGTGTTCGCCCTGGGCTTCCGACGCCGAGGTCCGTGGGCCAGCATCCTGCTGTTCTTTCTGGTGATCTTCCTCGGCAGCTGGGCCGCCGGCATCTGGGTGGGACCTCTGGGGCCGGCCCTATGGGGTGTGTACTGGCTCCCGGCCCTGATGGTCGGCCTGGTGCTGGCCCTGCTGCTGGCCGCAGCCTTCCCCGCCGCGCCGCCCAGGCCGCGGCGCGATGAGATCGAGCTTCAGCGCAGGGCCACACCCGCGGCCATGGCCATCGATGCCTTTTTCGTCGTCCTGGTGGTGCTGCTCGGGGTGTTCATCCTGATCGGCTACATCCTTTGACCTGGGGAGGCTGAGAGAATCGTGAAGATCCTGATCTGCGACGTCGAGGACTGGGAAAAAGGGCGCTTTCAAGGACTCTCGGAGAGCCACGAGGTGGTGTTCTGTACCCGCAAGCTCAGCGCCGAGACCGTAGAACAGGCTCCGGACGCGGAAGTCCTGTCGGGCTTCATCCACTCGCCCCTGGACGCCACGCTCCTGGAGAAGCTCCCGAAGCTCGAGTTCGTGGCCACCCGCTCCACGGGGTACGACCACATCGACCTGGACTACTGCCGGGAGCACGGGATCACGGTTTCCAACGTCCCGACCTACGGTGACAACACCGTGGCCGAGCACGTCTTCGGCCTGATTCTGACCATCAGCCACCGCCTGGCCGAGGCCCTGGACCGCACCCGCAAGGGAGACTTTTCCCAGGCAGGTCTGCAGGGCTTCGACCTTCTGGGCAAGACCCTGGGAGTGGTGGGCACCGGCTCGATCGGCCGGCACGTAATCAGGATCGCCCGGGGGTTCGGTATGAAGGTCCTGGCCTTCGACGTGCAGGCGCGGGAGGAGCTGGCGCGGAAGCTCGGCTTCCGCTACACGTCCATGGAGGAGCTTCTCGAGGCTTCCGACATCGTGACCCTCCACGTGCCGGCCACGCCCAAGACACGCCACCTGATCGGCGAGAAGCAGTTCGGGCAGATGAAGACCGGGTGCGTTCTGATCAACACCTCCCGGGGCACCGTGGTGGACGTCCAGGCCCTGATCGAGGCGATCGCCTCCGGAACAGTAGCCGCCGCGGGGCTGGACGTCCTCCCGGAGGAGCCGGCGGTGCGGGAGGAGGCGGAGCTGCTCCGCAAGGCCTTCCGGGACCGCCACAACCTCGAGGCGCTGCTGGCGGATCACATCCTGCTGCGCATGCGCAACGTGTACGTGACCCCGCACAGCGCCTTCAACACCCGGGAGGCGGTGGAGCGCATCCTGGACACGACCATCGAGAATATCGAGCGGTTCGCCTCGGGGCAGCCGCAGAACGTGGTCGCTGGCCCGTAGGGAACGGGGCGGGTGGGCCGTGGGAGCCCGCCCAAACTCGCGGCAAGAGCCGCGACAACCAAGAGGAGGTCGACAATGGCACGCGTAGCGATCAACGGGCTCGGCCGCATCGGCCGAGCCGCATTCAAGAGAATCCTGGACACGCCGGAGCTGGAGCTGGTGGCGGTCAACGACCTGGTCCCTCCGGAGAACCTGGCCTACCTGATGGCCTACGACACGGTCTACGGCCGCTACGGCCGGACGATACAGGCCCGGGACGGCAACCTGGTGGTCGACGGCAAGAGCTACCCGGTGCTCGGGGTCAAGGACCCGGCCCAGCTCCCCTGGGGAGATCTCCAGGTGGACGTCGTGTTCGAGTGCACCGGCATCTTCCGAAAGCAGGAGGAGCTGAAGAAGCACCTGGACGCCGGGGCCAGGCACGTGATCCTCTCCGCGCCGGCCAAGAGCCCGGAGGTCCTGACCCTGGTCTATGGGGTCAACGAGCCGGAAGGGGATCAACGGATCGTCTCCTGCGCCAGCTGCACGACCAACTCGATCACCCCGGTGGTCGAGATCATGGGGCGGCGCATCGGAGTCCGCAAGGCCCTCATGACCACGATCCACGCCTACACCTCCACCCAGGGGATCGTGGACAGCCCCAGCAAGAAGTTCCGCCGGGGGCGGGCGGCGGCGGCCAACATCATCCCGACCACCACCGGGGCGGCGGTGGCCACCACCAAGGCCCTGCCCCAGTACGAGAACAAGTTCGACGGCGTGGCCCTGCGGGTCCCGGTCCCTGTGGGCTCGATCTCGGACCTGACCTTCCTGACCGACCTGACCGAGCGGGAGACCAGCGTGGAGGAGGTCAACCAGGTGTTCCGTGAGGAGGCGGAGAGCGAGCGCTACCGCGGCATCCTGGGCGTGGCCGAGGCCCCGATCGTCTCGTCGGACATCATCCAGGACCCTCGGGCCTCGATCGTGGACCTGGACATGACCCGGGTGGTGGACGGCGACCTGGTCAAGGTCATGGCCTGGTACGACAACGAGTGGGGCTACACCTCGCAGATGATCCGGGAGGCCGTGCGCCTGGCCAAGGCCGGCTGAGGGAGAGGTATTTCATGGAGGACGGCAGGTACATCCGCTGGCTCGAGTCCCTGAGCAACGACGACGTCGGAGTCGTGGGGGGCAAGAACGCCTCGCTGGGGGAGATGATCCGGACCCTCAAGGACGAGGGGATCCGGGTGCCCGACGGCTTCGCCACCACGGCCGAGGCGTACCGGGAGTTTCTGCGGGCGAACGACCTGGAGTCCCGCATCCGCGGCGCCCTCGAGGAATACCACGCCGGCAAGAAGGAGCTGGCGGCGGCGGGCAAGGCGATCCGCCGCATGATCAGGAAGGGCGAGTTCCCGAAAGCTGTCGACCGGGCCATCCGCGAGGCCTACGGCGAGCTTGCGGAGCGCTACGACGGGGGCGAGGTGGACGTGGCGGTGCGCTCCAGCGCCACCGCCGAGGACCTGCCCAGCGCCAGCTTCGCCGGGCAGCAGGAGACCTTCCTCAACATCACCGGGGAGGAGGAGCTGCTGGAGGCCTGCCGGGACTGCTTCGCCTCCCTGTTCACCGACAGAGCCATCAGCTACCGGGAGGAGCAGGGCTTCGAGCACATGAAGATCGCCCTCTCGGTGGGGGTGCAGAAGATGGTCCGCTCCGACCTGGCCGGCTCCGGGGTCATGTTTTCCATCGACACCGAAACCGGCTTCCCCAGGGCGGTGGTCATCAACGCCGCCTGGGGGCTGGGGGAGAACGTGGTGCAGGGGTCCGTGACCCCGGACGAATACGTGGTGTTCAAGCCCCTGCTGGACAAGGAGGGGCTGGTTCCGATCGTGCACAAGAGCGTCGGGGACAAGGAAAAGAAGATGGTCTACACCTCCGGGGGCAGCGAGACTGTCAAGAACGTGGACACCTCCCGGAAGGAGCGCGCGGGCTACGTGCTCTCGGACCAGGAGATCCTGACCCTGGGACGCTGGGCCGCGGTCATCGAGGAGCACTACGGCAAACCCATGGACATGGAGTGGGCCAAGGACGGCAAGCTAAACGAGCTGTTCATCGTCCAGGCCCGGCCGGAGACCGTGCAGTCCCAGAAGCAGGCCGACGTGCTCAAGAGCTACAGCCTCGAGGAGAAGGGCAACCGGGTGCTGCAGGGCCTGGCCATCGGCGAGTCCATCGCCGCAGGCACGGCCCAGGTCATCCGGGATACCGACGAGATGGACCGCTTCGAAGAAGGCTCCATCCTGGTCACCGGCATGACCGACCCCGACTGGGTCCCGATTATGAAGAAGGCGTCGGCCATCGTCACCGACCACGGGGGCCGCACGAGCCACGCCGCCATCGTGAGCCGGGAGCTGGGGGTCACCGCCATCGTGGGCACCGACGACGCCACCGAGACCCTGGAGGATGGCAGGCAGTACACGGTTTCCTGCGCCGAAGGGGACCGGGGCAACGTGTACGAGGGGCGGCTGGAGTTCGAGGAAAAGGAGCTGGACCTCTCCGACGTGCCCGACACGAAGACCCGGATCATGATCAACATTGCCAGCCCCGCCGCCTCGTTCCGGTGGTGGCGGCTTCCCAACAAGGGGATCGGCCTGGCCCGCATGGAGTTCGTGGTCAACAACTTCGTCAAGGTGCATCCCATGGCCCTCGCCCACTTCGACCAGCTCGAGGATCCCGAGGTGCGCAAGACCATCGAGGGCCTGACCCGGGGCTACGAGGACAAGGGCCAGTACTTCGTGGACCGCCTGGCCCTGGGCCTGGCGCGCATCGGGGCCTCCCAGTACCCGGAGCAGGTCATCGTCCGCATGAGCGACTTCAAGACCAACGAGTACGCGGGGCTCATCGGCGGGCAGCAGTTCGAGCCGGAAGAGGAGAACCCCATGCTCGGGTTCCGGGGAGCCTCCCGGTACTACAACGACCGCTACCGTGACGGCTTCGCCCTGGAGTGCCGGGCCATCCGCAAGGTGCGGCAGGAGATCGGCCTCACCAACGTGATCGTCATGATCCCCTTCTGCCGCACTCCCGAGGAGGGCCGCCGGGTGCTGGAGGTCATGGCCGAGAACGGC
>Ga0068714_10007901_pt1 | contig 10125 bp, 8 predicted proteins | sample MTBNYHSulfiMetaG_FD_62988 | JGI IMG/M metagenome (GOLD analysis project Ga0068714, IMG submission 62988) | Enrichment culture microbial communities from rom New York Harbor, USA that are MTBE-degrading - MTBE-NYH (New York Harbor Sulfidogenic)... | ecosystem: Environmental > Aquatic > Marine >...
TTGCCTGGCGGACGCCTCGGACCGGGCCCAGATCCAGGAACTGCTCCTGATCGGGGAGTTGGCGGGCCGGGCACAACGGGCCGGGGTACAGGTCATGATCGAAGGCCCGGGACACGTGCCGCTGGACCAAATCGCCATGAACGTGGCCCTGCAGAAGAAGCTCTGTCACGGGGCCCCCTTCTACGTGCTAGGCCCCATTGTGACCGACATCGCTCCCGGCTACGACCACATTACGTCCGCCATCGGGGGGGCGTTGGCCGCGGCGGCCGGTGCCGACTTCCTCTGTTACGTCACCCCCTCGGAACACCTGCGCCTGCCCACGCCTGAGGATGTGTGGGAGGGCGTCATGGCGGCGCGGATCGCGGCTCATGCCGCCGATGTCGCCAAGGGCGTTCCGTTCGCCATGCAGTGGGATGTGCGCATGGCCGAATACCGCAAGAAGCTGGACTGGGAAGGTCAGATACGGGAAGCCATCGATCCCGCAAAGGCAAGAAAGATGCGGGAGAGCAGCCGGCCGAGCGACGAAGAAGTCTGCACCATGTGCGCCGAGTTCTGCGCCATCAAGACGATGAGGGAGGCATGCCCCAAGTGAGCCGATCCGGAGTCCTTCCGTGAGACAAGGATCCCACCTCTTGGGTTCTGGCAAACGACGAGGGCCCGAATACGAGGCGGGCGCAAATCCGGGGGCCGAGACAGACTTGCGAGTCGTCTTCAGACAGGGGGCGCGGCCCGCCCCAACACAGCAGAAGGAGGCTTCTCCTTCCCCGGATTAGGAATCTGCTGTCCACGCACCCATCGCCTCAGGAGAATCCACCGTCAAACGATTGCTGAATCTTCCTTGATCCATGGGGTTCATCCCCCTCTCCCGGGTTCCGCAGAAAAAATAAAAAAACTGCTTGACACGCAGCGTCAGAAGCACTATATTTTCCTAAAATGAATAATGATTCATTATTCATTGGCTCTTTTCCCCCTTGCAAATCAAAGTGTTAACATTTCAATAGAATAATCGTTTTATTTGTCTTTTTGCGACATCCCCTCCGCAACGTGCCGGAGACAACCGCAGAAAAGGAGCGCTTCCAATGTACGCACATGTTTCATCGGCGAAGTCCATCACCGCGTTCTCAGCCACCCCCGAAACCGATGCATGCCCCGTCCTCGCCGAATTGACCAAGAAAATGCATTTCTTTCGATTCCTTCAGAAGGAGATGAACACCGCAAGGACAGAGGCGGAAAAGGAAGCCGTGTTTTCGATTCTGATGAAGACGAGGGTTCAGATCTTCGCATTGAAACGCGAGTGGGAGCGTGTTCAGGAGATGGAAGAGCCGGGCCTGCACGATTCCCACCCAACCCCTGAAATCTATGCCGCTCACCGGATCCAGTGAGCGTTTCGATACCTGGAAATGGCCGTTTTCGGCCATTTCCAGGGCCCTGACATCCGCCTGCCCCCCTTCCCGCCGACACAAAGCGCCCCCCCCCGGAACCCGCTTACGTCATGATTCTGCCTGCTGCAGGCTGGCCAGATGGCAGGAGCGGGCATCCACCCGCGTGAGGGGGCACGGGGGTGGCCTGTCTGGGCCCCGGACAGGAGAGAAGCGAAAACACCGCCTCCCTCAACAGAGGCCGATGGGCCCTGCCCACGTGAAACCCCTCGCGCTTTGTATTTGCAGGCTCAGGAACCTGCCCTGGGCTCGCCCGAAATGCCGATCCTGCGATCCCTTCGTGTGCCCTCCCCCCCTTCCTCAGCTTCCGCGGTGGCCAAGCCGGAGTCTTGTGGCGGACCTGCCCCTGCTGCGGACAGGTCGCAGAGGAGAGGGCCCCCTGCGCCCCAAGATCCTACTTGACAACCCCCCCTCTAAAAGGGGAAAAAAGCCATGAACGCTTACGGGAAAGATACAAGGAGGGTGGGATTCATGCAGCAGTTCGAGAACAACGAGAAGAGATCATCCCCCCGACTCAAGGTCCCTGTCTACATTCAGACCTTCGAAAAAGCCTTTCCTATCGGGATGTTAATCAATGTCAGCACGCGAGGGCTGTTCGTCCAGTCTACGGACCCAAAAGAGGTGGGCACGCTCTTGGACCTCCGGTTTCAACTCCCCGATTCGGAACAATGGGTCCGGCTGAAAGCAGAGGTTGTCTGGGCGAACCGGCCACCGAGCTTCGCCAAGGACGAGCCGTTCGTGCCCTCCCGCCGGTCCGTGAACGACAACCCCGGAATGGGACTTAACATCCTGTCCATCGCTCCCGAATGCAAAGCCCCGCTGGAACAGTTCCTGCAAGACCGCCGAGTGGACGAATGACCGGGACCCACGAAGGATTCGTGCCCGCCTGCGATGGGACGAGGATCTTCTACCGCTCAGAAGGAACCGGATTCCCGCTGGTCGTTTGCAACGGGATCTTGTGTTCCACGGGATACTGGACGTATCTTCGCCCTTTCTTCCGCAACCGATGCCACGTCGTCACCTGGGATTACCGGGGCCACGGACGGTCCGAACGTCCGCGGCACCCGGCCAACGTCACGGTGGAGTGCCACGCCCGCGACCTGAAGACGGTCATGGACACCCTGGAAATCCCGCGCGCCGTTCTGGTGGGGCACAGCATGGGCGTCCAGGTGATCCTCGAGTTCTACCGCAGGGATTCGGAAAGGGTTCTGGGCCTCATTCCGGTATTGGGGACCTACGGGCGGCCGTTTCAGACGTTCTACGGCATGCAGTGGCCGGACAAGGTCTTCCCGGCTCTGTTGCGGGCCGGGGCCCGATACCCCAACGTTGTGGCACGGTTCACGAAACCGTTGCTTCGCACGGCACTCCCCGTCCCCCTGGCAAGAATGAGCGGAGCCATCCACTGGCGGGACTGCCCCTCCGAGATCATGCGCGAGTACTTCCTGCAGATCTCGAATATGGATTTTCATATGGGGTTTCATGCCTTGCTGGCCATGTCGCGGCACACGGCGGAAGATGTGCTGGAGCGGATCCGTGTGCCCACGCTGATCGTGGCGGGAGAGAAGGACCCCTTCACCCCGCCCGCCGTGTCGGAGGAGATGTGGCGGCGCATCCCCGATGCGGAAATCGTGACGATCCCAGGCGGCACGCACACAGCGCTGGTGGAAAACCCCCTCCTGATGCAGCTCCGGATGGAGGAATTCCTGCGGGACCATTTTCTGGCACAAGGCTACCAGCCTCTGAAACCCCTGGGCCCATCCCGGAGCCCGCCCCGCAAGAAGAAGCAGGGTTCCACGCGTCTTGGCGGCGCCCGCCCTCGAAAGAAGGGCAAGGGGTCGACTCCCCGACACGCCCCTCACCCAACCCCTTGAAAGAGGCCTCCCCCTCAGAATCTGTTCCCTGCAAGACACGCAAGGTCGTCGGCGTCCCTTCCTGTACGGAACCGTTCCCTGGAGCGAGGAGAAGCGGGAACCCAGCTTTCGCCCAACACACCCCCCATATGCTCCGGCTCAACCCTGAGCGCCCAAGCATATGTCCCCCATACCTGACGTCCGATGCGTATGGCAGAAAAAAACAAGTCGATCGTTGCCAAACGGGGGAAGTGTACGTGTAGCCATAGGAGAAGTGCGGCTCGTGTTGACCCGTGGTTACGACGGGGGAGATCAACCGCCCCCCAAGGTGCTGCGTAGATGGGCACCGGCCCGTTCCACCGCCTCCTGCTCCCTTCCTTCCACCACGATCTTCACCTGGTACCCCTCCCCTTTCCACTGGGGGTACGAACCGATCTTGATGGAAGGAAATCGCTTCAGGGCGTCCAGGAGCATGTCCACGATCTCGGACTCAAACCTGTCGCAGAGGATCTCGGCGGTGTAGAACGGTGCGGATCGGAACCGTTCCCGGATCGATTCGAGTTTCTTTTCGAACAGCTCCGGAATCCCCGGAAACAGGTAGATGTTCTCCACGGAAAGCACCGGGATCAGGAGTTGATCACAGAAGTGCAGAACAGCCCCTTCGGGCACCTCGGCCATCTTCAGGCTGGACGCCTCCAGGCGATCTCCGAAATACTCCCGCAGCTTGCTTTCCAGGACCGGGTTTCTCACGACCCGTACCCCCAGGGCCCTGGCCACCCCGAGCACCGTGATGTCATCGTGGGTGGGGCCCAACCCGCCGGAGATAAACACGTAGGTGTAGCGTTTCCGGTAGAGGTCCAGGGTCTCCCGTATGGCATCCAAGTCATCCGGTATGACCGCCCCGCGCGCCAGCCGGATCCCCAGCTCCTTGAGGGTGCGGGCCAGACAGAAAAAATTGGTGTCCCGAGTACTCCCGGAAAGCAACTCATCACCGATACCGATGTAGGCGGCCGTAACCTCCTGCACCATGTTCAACACCCTTTCCTTGCGGCTCACGCCCGGAAATGATCGCATCCCAGTGGCATCAGGCGAACCCTTTCTCCCCCCGGCGGGAGAAAGCCTCCGGTCCCTCGAGTTCCAAGCCCGCCGCCCTCCCGAAGGAAAAGACGGCATGCAATGGCCGGCCACCCATGCCGCCCTCCTCCGAGCGGCTCCCCGCCAGAGAGGTCCACCCAGGGTCATCCACCCGGTGAGATCCTATCGGGAATGCAGCCCCTCGCCGAGCGTGTTCACGGTCCAGAGAACTTTTTCTCCCCTTCCGGGACCGTAAGCACGGAAAAGGGGGCCCCAGGGGAAGAGCCCCTCGGCAGGCGCCCCAGAAAACCGAATTCACCCAGGTTTTCAGAGATTGCGCCCCGTCCCTTCGCCCGCCTTGCATACGGGCACTTCTCGCTCGCCGCAGTCAAAAAGGCTTCAATCAGAACCGCTTCCGATCTTGTCGCAAGATTCACACAAGAACGTGAATGTTGTGAAAAAGGACTCTAGCGGGAAACCGAGGGAAAAGGAAGCCGGAACGCCAAAGAGGAGGGAAGGAAACAACCACGGAGGCGTCCCTGCCGGGTCGGCGATACCGTGCACGCGGTCGGGCGTGACGGCCAGCCCCACTCCAACCCAGTCAGGGGGTTCCCAACCTGTTCAGGATGCTCTACACTAATGCAACCCCGGCGCGGGGCATCCCTCTCACGAGGAGGCCGGCATGATCGCAACTCGCCGGCAGGAGGGGTTCCTTCCATCGGAACGAGAAAGGATCCCGCAAGATGAAGATCGCCGTGTACCAGACCAACCCGGTTCTCCTGGACGTCCAGGCCAATCTGGAGAACGTCATCGAAAAGATCCACCGGGCAAGGGAAAAAGATGCCCGGCTGGTGGTTTTCCCGGAGCTGGCTCTCACGGGATACTTCGTGGGGCACCGGTATCACCAGGCGGCGCTGCGTCTGGATTCCCCAGAAATCCAGCGGCTGGTTGCGGCCACACGGTCAACGGCGGCGGTGGTGGGGTTCATCGAGGAATCGCCGGCCATGAACTTCTATAACTCCGCGCTCGTGGCCGTGGACGGTCGATTGCTGTTCGCCTACCGCAAGCTGAACCTGCCCAACTATGGGGTGTTCGAGGAGCGCAAGATCTTCTCCGCCGGCAAGAGGGTGCCCGTATTCAGGCTCGATGACATGATCCTCGCCATCTTCATCTGCAACGACATGTGGCACCCGGCCGGGCCGTACTTGGGGATCTGTCAGAAGGCGGACGTGTTCGTCACGATCCTGAATTCCGCAGAGGAGTCCATGGGCTCGGAGTTCTCCAATATCGAAAGCTGGCAGATCATCAACAAGTTTTACTCCCGTGTCTTCGGAATCTACAACGTGGCGGTCAACCGGGTGGGCGAGGAGAGCATCCGGGACGACGAGACCCCGCCGGAGGATGACGCGGCTCACCCCGGGGTTTCCCGCCGTTTCCGCTGCCGCTTCTGGGGCGGCAGCGAACTGGTCAACCCCTTTGGCCTCACCGAGGCCAAGGCCGCCATGTACCAAGAGGACGAACTGGTGGGGGAAATCTCCCGGGACCTGCTGCGCAAGAAGAGGATCGTCTTGCCGTACCTGCGCGCGGACGACCCCTACTTCACACACCGGGAGCTGGACCGGATCCTGTACGGAAGACAGAACAGGCTCCCCGGGGAGTCATCGTGACCGGCTCCCCATGCGGCTGCGGTCCAGGCCAGGATGGCATCCACCATCCGGGCCCCGCTGCCTCCAACGGATCGTCTCCAGGCAGAGGACAGGCTAACAGCGTGAAAGAAGTGCCATTGGGCAGGCCCTTCTAGCGGTGGCAGATGCGAAGCGGCGCGAACCCCTGCGGAGGAAAGGCCCACCTCGGCAGTACGCGGACGGTCGAGGGCGGAGCGGAACGCAGCGGATAGGACTCTTGTTTGCGGCGGCCTGCTGCAGAGTGTGAATCCAGGCGATGCGGAAGGGAAACGCGTATTCGACGAAGGCCCCTGGGCTTCACATGTGACCGACGCCTCTCTGGACCCGCTCGATGAGGCGCTGCTCTTGGATCCAGACCGGGTCTTCCGGCACGTTCACCGCATTCCACGCTCCGGAAACAGCCTGCATCCCGGGACGTGCGGGGAGACAGGCCCCTTCATCCGGAGGGTTTCGCAGAGAAGCCTTTCGCCGAAAAAGTCTCTGAAACCATCCAAGAGACTCGGCTTCTGCCGTGTTCTCCAAAACAAAACCCTGGGCAACCATGATGCAGGGATCCTCCGTCTTCTGGTTTTCCGGGTCCCTTCCTTTGCGAAAGGTTTCGGACCGTACTCTCAGCCAAAACAGAAAATATGTCAATAAAAATTATTATAACCATTTTTGTTTGTTTTGCCAAGAATGGCGCGTGAGTTGCATTTCGCTCTTCCTGCCCATTGCGAATCCTTCCGGGCGGCGTCACTCCGGGTCTGCAGAGAACAGCGCTTGTGGAAACAGCCTTGGGAGGGAATCAGGGATGGGCCAACAGCGTCGGCGAAAGGCGGCCCGGGTCGTGCCGGGTGCCACACCGCGGGCACTGGATGGAGGAGTCCGCCAGGCCGGGTGGCACCTTGAGGACGGCACCGCAGGGGCAATCGATGCGCCGCCAGCCCTCCCGGGCATAGAACCAATCGTCCACCGCGCGGGCGCGCCGGCGTGAGGGGGCGCCGGCCCCCCCCGGGGTTGCGCCAGCGGCGGACACTGCGGCTGCGGGGGCCACCCGAGGGGACCCGGCGACAGACAGGCCGGCCGGAGCCTCATCCGCGGCGATCCGACCGCGAGCCGCCGAACCTGCCCCGGCTGGCTGGGCCGCACTCTCCCGGCGCCACGTCTCTCCCTGCACCCGCAACCCGGCCCCGGCGTGCGGGTCTTCCAGGGCCGACTTCGGCAGCACGCCTCCCTTGCCCGTGACCGAGGCAAACCCTTTGTCGTAGTCCGAGAACGAGGCTCCGTGCATCGCGCGCAGGATGCGCACCCGCTCGGCGATGGGCGGATGGGTTGCCGTGAGCGAGGCCAGGTTCCGCTTCCCCGCAGCCGCGGCCATGGGGTTGACGATGTACATGGGCGCCGTGGCCCGGGTGGCCCCGCGGAGCCGGCCCGCTGCCGCACCGCCGATCTTCTCCAGCGCCGAGGCCAGGCCGACCGGATAGCGGGTGAAGGCGGCCGCCGAGGCGTCCGCCAGATACTCGCGCTTCCGCGAAATGGCGAAATAGATGAGTTGCGCAATGACCGGAGCCAGGATCATGAGCAGGATGCCCACGACCATGAGGATGGCCTGGGCTTGCCCGCCGCCGCTGCTGCCGGAAGAGCGGCGCGAGCGGCCGGCCCCGCCCCACCACCACGAGCGCAGGCCCACATCCGCCAGGAGTACGATGGATCCCAGCAGCACTCCGGCAAAGAGCATCAACAGGATGTCGCGGTTCCGGACGTGCCCCAGTTCGTGGGCGACGACACCCTGCAGCTCGTCGCGGTCCAGGATCTTCAAAAGGCCGCTGGTCACGGCCACCGACGCGGTCTCGGGCTTGCGGCCCGCAGCGAACGCGTTGGGCGTGGGGTCGTCGATGACGTAGACCGCCGGCATCGTGGCCAGCCCCGCGGCCAGGCGCATCTCCTCCACCACGTTCCACAGGACCGGCAGGTCCGCGGGGCCGATCGGGCGGGCACCGGACATGTGGAGAAAGATCCGGTCGCCCCGGCTGTAGGCGACCAGGGTCAGGACCAGCCACAGGACGGCCGCCAGCCCCAGACCCAGCGGCCCCGCCCCCATCCCGCCCACGGATTCGGCCAACACGTAGCCCAGGCCGCCCAGGAGGACGGCCATCAGGATCACCAGAAGAGCGCTCTTGCGCCGGTTGGCTGCGATCGCCTCGAACATGGTCCGGTTTCGCCTACGGGAAGGAGACCTTGGGGACCTCGCGGGCCGCCTCGTCCTTCAGCTCGAAGAACTCGCCGGCCTGGAAGTGGAACATGCCCGCAATGAGGTTGCTCGGAAACATCTGGATCTTGTTGTTCAGGTTCATCACGGACTGGTTGTAATACTGCCGCGCAAAGCCGATCTTGTTTTCGGTGCTGGCCAGCTCCTCCTGCAGGGCCAGGAAGTTCCGCCCGGCCTTCAGGTCCGGGTAACTCTCGGCCACCGCGAACAGGCGCCCCAGCGCCGTACCCAGCATGCCCTCGGCCTGGCTGCGGTCCCCCACGGTGCCGGCACTCTGCACCGCGGCGCGGGCCCGGGTCACCGCATCCAGCGTCTCGCGCTCGTGCTTCATGTACCCCTTGACCGTCTCCATCAGGTTGGGGATCAGGTCGAAGCGACGCTTGAGCTGTACGTCCACCTGGGCCCAGGCCTCCTTGACCTGGTTGCGCAGCCGCACCAGCCCGTTGTAGATGACGATCACGGCCAAGACCGCGATCCCCAGCAGGCCCAAGATGACGAACAGCGCATTCATGGCGTCTCCTCCGTGTGTGCCGCGTCGCCGCGATTCAGCATGCCGCCCAGGAAGGCGACGACCCGGGCGGGCAGGGTATCCTCGTTGAACGGCATGTCCCGAGCGAGGTCGGCTACCTCGCCGTGGTCGAAGAACAGGCCGTGCCCGAACACGCAGGCATCGGCGAGTACCCGGCGCCGCGGGCCGATATTCACCTTGCCCATGGCCTTACCACAGGCCGGGCAGCGGCGTTTCCGTTCGGTGCTCCGGGCGGCGGGCAGGCCGTGCAGCACACCGGGCACGAGTTCGGGGTGAGCGTGGTCCCCGGCGTCGGCAAACAGCAGGGCCAACTCGCCGCTGTCGAACCAGACCCCCCGGCAGGCCGGACAGTGGTCCAGTTCCAGGCCGTCGTACTCCATCACGAACATCGGACTCTTGCAGTGTGGACAATCCATGCAGCACTCCTGCGGAGGCGGGTTTGGAACCCGCCCTCCCGGGTGCCTGGTTGGCCGTACCCGCCAGCTCCTGAATCTCCTGGGCCGCACAGGCGCGATCCGGACCGCCCCCGGGAAGCCCAGTGGCCGCTCCACCGTGACTCTCCGTGGCCAAAGACGGCGTGGGGAAGCCTCAAGAGGCCACAGGATAGACGAATCCGCGGCGCACGGCAACGGGAATCACGGGTTGCGAGTGACCCTTCCGTGAAGGGTTGCTGTTGCGAACCATGCGTGGAAAGGGGTGGAACCCGCCCGTGCAATGGCCTGCCTCGGCGAAACGCACGCCTTTGTCGTGGGCGAGAACGACAGGGGCCCGGGCCTCTGGAGGCTCGGGCCCCCTGGTGACCGACCCCCGGCGCCGGACCGTGGCAGGGGACACGCAGCGTGTCACCCTGTCTTCCCCCGAGCCCGGCGCCTACGCCGGAAGTGCAGGGGGCTGCACTTCCGGCAGCCGGGGGCTGCCGGGCCGGGGTCCGCTTGTCCTCACTTCCGGTTGGGGAACTTGAGGTACTTGCTGGGCAGCGGGAGGTTGAAGTCGAAGCCCATGGGGTTGAACGGGTTCACGCTGGTGAAGCCCCGCTTGCCCGCCTTGGTCACCTTGAGGTTCGTGGTCAGGATGTTCTGCTGCTCCGCGGACAGGTTCGTCCACACGTTCGGGTCCTCGGTCTGCAGCTGCAGCACGTGAATGCGGACCCTGTCCAGCGCGCCGGGCTTCAGGGTTGCGGTGGCGGGCTGGTCCGGGTTCTTCGGGTCGCGCAGCCGGCCGTTGACCGCCGCGATGAGCCGGTCGTGGTCCACGTGCAGGGTCCCATCCGCGTGCAGCAGGTACCCTTCCTGGGTTTCCT
>Ga0068714_10007902_pt1 | contig 10124 bp, 8 predicted proteins | sample MTBNYHSulfiMetaG_FD_62988 | JGI IMG/M metagenome (GOLD analysis project Ga0068714, IMG submission 62988) | Enrichment culture microbial communities from rom New York Harbor, USA that are MTBE-degrading - MTBE-NYH (New York Harbor Sulfidogenic)... | ecosystem: Environmental > Aquatic > Marine >...
TAGATAAACGGTCTGAATTCTCTGAATCATTTTATTAATATCTTATTAAATACAAAAATAAAAATATACAGCATAATTATTCATACCTGAATGGAAAAGCATGTATGATTTTATGGAGTTATGGAGTTATGGAGTTTGCTTAATAAGTCCAGCATGTTAATAAGTTATGAAACAGGCACTCAGAAGGCCATCGTTAAGCTGTAAAAATAATCTTAATTTTGTAAGCAGTTTATTATTCTCCGTAGAGAATGATAGTTTGGATTCATCTGTGCGGATATCAAGCAGGAAATATGATAGATGTTATCTACATTTTCGTCTGATCATACTCTTTATGAAAAAAAATTCTGTGTAAAGGCATCAGCATATTGAATGACTGCCGCCAAGTCAATAATTTTTTCAGATATTCATCAACTAAAGAAATGAAAGATAATGAAATAACGGCTCTCATTAAGCTTCTTGAAGATAATGACAATGAAGTGTTCAAAGTCGTCACTGAGAAACTGATGGAAAAGGGTATAGAAGCCATTTCTGACCTGGAAAAAGCATGGGAAAACTCTCTGAATCAGGTTGTACAGGAAAGGATTGAAACCATTATTCAGAAAATACAATTTAACACTGTTTCAACCGAATTAAGGGAATGGGTCGGAAAAGGAGGAGAAAATCTGTTATACGGGGTATTCCTCATTGCAAAATATCAATATCCCGACTTATACTATTCAGAGATAGAGGAAAGGATTGAAATCCTTAGAAAAGATACCTGGCTTGAGTTTAATGACAATCTCACGGCCCTTGAAAAAGTCAGAATAATTAATCATATCATGTTTGCAGTGCACAAGTATACAGGAAATATAAGCAACTTTTATTCACCCGGTAATTCCTATATAAATCAGGTACTTGAAACAAAAAAAGGGAATCCGATATCTCTTGCAGTGATATATTCTTCAGTTGCTCAGAGATTAGACATGCCTGTATTCGGGGTGAACCTTCCCCTGAATTATATACTGGCCTATAAAGATCCTTCATTTCGAGACGATCCTGATGGGATTTTATTCTATATTAATGCTTATCAAAAGGGAACTGTAATAAGCAGAAAAGAGATTGAGTTTTTTCTTGCAGAACAAAAACTGGAATTACAGCCTGAATACTTCCGGCCATGCAGTAATATCACAACTTTGGAACGAATTCTCAGAAACCTTTACTTTTCTTATGAGAAGATGGGATATGAAGAAAAGACCAGAGAAATAAATAAATTGCTGGAGATTGTTGAAGAGTTTAATAAAACTTAAGATAAGCATTTATAATAACGGGTGAACCAGTCAACAAATAATTTCACTCCTTTATCCACTGAAGTTGAAGGATTGAAGTTATAATCCCTGGCCAGGTCATTTACGTCCGCCCATGTTTTTTCAACATCTCCCGGTTGGATAGGTTTCATTACTTTAATCGCTTTTCTCCCGGTATGTTTTTCAATGGCTGAGATAAAATCAAGTAACCTGACAGGTTTATTGTTCCCAATATTATAGATTCGGAACGGAGCTGATGAACTTGCAGGGTCAGGATTTTTACCATCCCAGGATAAATCAGGCAAAGGGGGATTGTTCAGCATCTTCGATATACCCATACAAATATCATCGATATAGGTAAAATCCCTTTCCATATTTCCCATATTAAAAACTTCAACAGGTTTCCCTTCAAGGATAGATCGTGTAAAAATAAACAGGGCCATGTCAGGTCTTCCCCATGGTCCATATACAGTAAAGAAACGTAATCCGGTTGATGGTATCCTGAAAAGATGACTGTAAGTATGAGCCATCAGTTCATTGGATTTTTTGCTTGCTGCATAAAGGCTTACCGGGTGATCTACATTACTGTGTGTCGAAAAAGGGAATGACTTATTTAATCCATAAACACTTGAGCTACTAGCATATATGAGGTGCTTAACAGGAAACTTGCGGCATGCCTCAAGCACATTTAAAAATCCATAGATATTACTTTCTATGTAAACCTCCGGATGTGTAAGACTATATCTTACACCCGCCTGAGCAGCAAGGTGAATAACGATATCAGGTTTGATGAAATTAAAAAGATCAAAAATATCTTTTTGATTGCAGATGTCAATTTTGACAAACTGGTATTTATCAGAAATCCGGCTTTGTACTATTTTCCCATCTGTGATTTTATTTCGCTCTACACCTGATTCTTCAAGTCTGTCATATTTCAGATTAACATCATAATATTCATTAATAATATCAAGTCCGGTGATATAGTGTTCTTTCTGATACAATAATTTTGCCAGGTGGTAACCAATAAATCCTGCGGTCCCTGTGATTAGAATGTTCATGTTTTCAATTATTTTGCATAGCTGATAGCCCTGGTTTCCCTGATAACGGTAATTTTAACCTGGCCGGGATATGTCATTTCATCCTGGATTTTTCTTGCAATATCAAAAGATAATGATTCCGCTTCTTTATCGGTTACCTTATCAGCTCCCACGATGACCCTGAGTTCCCTGCCTGCCTGGATGGCATAGGTTTTAAGAACACCAGGATAAGACAAGGCCAGCGATTCAAGTTCTTTAAGTCTTTTAATATAGGCTTCAACAATTTCCCTACGGGCTCCTGGTCTTGCACCGGAGACAGCATCACAAACCTGAACAATGGGTGAGATCAGTGTAGTCATTTCCACTTCATCATGATGGGCCCCAATTGCATTGCACACTTCAGGTTTTTCTTTAAATTTCTCAGCCAGTTTCATTCCGAGGATGGCATGTGGCATCTCCGGTTCATCATCAGGCACTTTACCAATATCATGCAGCAACCCGGCTCTTTTAGCAAGTTTAGCATTCAAACCAAGTTCTGTTGCCATTATGGCACACATATTGGCTACCTCCCTCGAATGTTGCAGAAGATTCTGCCCGTAGGATGAACGGTATTTCATTTTACCAATCATACGGATCAGTTCAGGATGAAGACCGTGAATTCCGAGATCAATCGCAGTACGTTTGCCGATCTCAACTATTTCTTCCTCGATCTGTTTTTTTGTTTTTTCGACCACTTCTTCAATCCTGGCCGGATGAATTCTTCCATCAGAAACCAGCTGATGGAGTGAAAGTCGTGCGATTTCCCTTCGTACCGGATCAAATCCGGAGAGAATTATGGCTTCAGGTGTATCGTCAACAACAATTTCAATACCTGTAGCAGCTTCCAATGCCCGTATATTACGGCCTTCGCGACCAATGATCCTGCCTTTCAGTTCATCACTGTCGATATTAAAAACCGTTACCGAATTTTCTATAGCTGTTTCCGTTGCCACTCTCTGCAATGTTTCAATCACGATTTTCTTCGCTTCCTTATTGGCCGTCATTTTAGCCTCTTCCATGATTTCATTTATTTTGGCCATGGCCTCATGACGCGCTTCATCTTTCAATGATTCGATAAGTTGAGTTTTTGCCTCTTCGGCTGAAAGAGCTGAGATAGTTTCCAATTGTTCTATGGATTGCCTGTATAATTTATCCAGTTCCTCCTTTTTTTTATCAATGATATCAAGCTGGATATTGAGATTTTCCCTTATAGCTTCAGCGTCATTACTCTTTCGCTGTAATTCCTCCAGTTTATGGTTAACTGAGAGCTCTTTCTGCTTGATTGAATTCTCTCTTTGTGACAGACTGAAATTACGATCGTTAATCATTTTTTCATGATCTGCCTTCATTTGCAGGAATCGTTCTTTGGCCTGCAGAATTTTTTCCTTTTTGATAACCTCAGCTTCAGTTTCTGCATCTTTCAAAATTTTTATTTTTCTATTCCTCAAATATATCTGAAAAATAAAATAGGAAATCAATCCCCCCAATGCAATGCCTGAAAGCCCGATAATGAGATACCACCAGACCGGCAGCATTGAAACAACATTTAATATTAATTCTTTCATGATCTTTTTTTTTGGGTAAAAAAAACCCGCAAAGTTCCTCCAAAATCTAATAAAACCCCTTACTGAAATGGGTGGAGTAGCCATTTAATTTCAAACTTCCACTGTTTCCCGAAGGAAAATCCCGAAGGATTGAGGCCTGTTTTTGATTAACTGCGCTTTACTCCAATTTTATTAGTGTTGAGTTTCATAAATAATTGAAGAAACAATGCGGGCAAACTCTTATATTTAAAGAACGCTATTACTCTTTTGTCAGGTAATTTTTTATTTCAGTTATTACATCATTCACCTTTTGTTCAAAAGGGACAACATCCTTACCTTCTTCGCTTTCTATGATCTTGATTACAAACTGCAGCGCAGCCATAGCCATAAAATCCTGCGTATCTTTGTCTGCATATTTCTGCTTATATTGTAATACTTTCTCATTAATCATTTTGGCGGCTCTGCGTATTTTTTCTTCGTCGCCTCGATCGATCTTGAGGGGATAATACCTTTCGGCCAGATTCACCTTTATGGATAATTTATCATCCATTTTCTTATTCTTATTATCCCTTCTATCGGTTTAAAAGAGCAATACATTTATCAATTTCCCGCACAATCCTGTTCACTTTGATCTTAGCGTCATGCACATCTCCACTTTCAGTAATTAACGCTTTTGCTATTTTTAAATTCGAATATTTTTGTTCTAATTCACTGATCCTGGCTTCCAGCATATGAACCTTCCTCTGAAGCTCCTGACTTGATATCTTTAATCTTTCCTGATCCTTCTTTTCTTTTTCCAACCTGTCTATCAACAAACTCACACCAGACTTCAAGTCATCTATTATTTGAATCTGATCAGCATTCATAAATCACTTTTAGTTAAGCAAAGATACAACATTGCTTTTGTAAATAAAAAAAGCTGTTTCATTTTTTTACCTTCATGATAAAAAATTAGTTTTGCAGTTTATATTGTTGAATCGAATAATCCGCTATTCCAATGCTATTTTTTTATACTCTCCTGACGCAAATGTTCATTGCAATTTATCCACCAGCACAAATCCCTGCATACACCTCCCCTTTAAGCATCCCGATTTATATCAGTGGTAATTTTGGTGAGATCAGACCGGATCATTTTCATAGTGGTATTGATATTAAGACCCAGGGCAAGATTGGCCATAAAATTTTTTCCATCGACGAGGGATATGTGTCCAGGATAAAGATACAGGCTAACGGATATGGTAATTCAATATATATCAATCACCCGAATGGATTCACATCAGTATACGGGCATCTTGACTCCTATTGTCAGAAAATTGATACCTACATTAAAGATATCCAGTACAGGAGAATGTCTTTCGCCATTGATCTCTTCCCTGAAAAAAATGCCTTGCCGGTATCCAAAGGTGAATTTATAGCTTTTTCAGGTAATTCAGGGAGCAGCAGCGGGCCTCACCTGCACTTTGAATTAAGAAAAACCCGAAACCAGTTTCCTGTCAATCCCCTGAAATTCGGATTCAGCCTCAATGATAATACAGCTCCTTCCATTTCCAGTTTGTTTGTGTATCCCTCCGAAAAAAATCAGCAAATATTTTCAATACCGACTGAATATAAGACAGAAAAAGAGAACGGAATTTATAAACTCACCTGCCGAAAGCCATTAAAAATTGCAGGGCCTGGCAGATTCGGCATTGAAGTTCATGATAAAATTGACGGTAGTTCCAACAGCTGTGGAATATATATATTGGAACTGAGCATTGCCGGAAAAGTGATCTATTTGTTCAAAGCTGATGAATTCAGTTTTGATGAATCAAAATATGTTAATGCTCACAGCGATTACAGGGCTGAAATACTGGAAAAACGCAGTATCCATCTTTTATATCGTAAACCTAATAACAGGCTTTCAATGTATCCGGTTATGGTTAATGATGGGATATTCGATTTTCAGACAGGAGTAACTTACCCTTTGAGGATAAGGGCAGTTGATGCGCATGGTAATGAGAGTATACTTGAATTTGAAGTGGAAGGGATCTCTTACAGCAATATGACCGAATCAAATGCATCCCCACCTTTTAACATATTCAGATGGAATACCATCAACTATTTTGAAAATGCAAATATTCGTCTTGAAATTCCCAGTGGATCACTTTATGAAGATATATTCTTTGAATATGCAAGAACTGATTCCAGGAAGAATATTTACCCATATATACATTACCTTGGAAATCAAGCCATCCCTTTACATTATTCATCTAAATTATCAATTTTTGCACCTGATATTCCTTCCCCACTTCGTTCAAAAACCGTTATTGTGAAGCTGACTGATAAGGATAAACCTTCTTTTTCAAATGGGACATGGAATGGAGACTGGTTAAGTACTAAAATTAACGGTTTCGGAAGATATACGGTTGATGTGGACACACTTCCACCTCAAATAATCCCGTTAAACATCAAACCGGGATCAGATATGACAAATCAGTCAGCAATCCGCTATCAGGTAACTGATAATCTTTCAGGGATTGCAGAATATCAGGGATATATTGATGATAAATGGGTGTTGTTTGAATATGATCTCAAAAATAATATCATTTCTTATAAATTTGACCAAGCCAGGCTTATGGACGGGATCAATCATGAAATCAAATTCCATGCATGCGATGGCGCCGGGAATGAGTCTTCAAGTCAGATGAGTTTTTTCTGGTAATGAATTTAAAACCTTTGAAAATATTAGGTGTAATGTCAGGAACCTCAGTTGACGGTCTTGACCTGGCATTATGTAAATTCGGTTTTTCCAAAGGTAAATGGTATTACAAGCTGATTCAGGCCGATACGATACCGTACACACAGGAGCTTAAAAAACAATTCTTCCATTGCATGGAAATGAAAGCACATGATCTCGTCAAACTTGATCATGAATATGGTACATGGATCGGCGAAAAATGTTCTGAATTCCTCGGCCTTCACCATCAAAATGCTGATCTTATTGCCTCTCACGGGCACACAGTTTTCCATAATCCTTTGGAATCCTATACTCTCCAGATTGGAGACGGACATGACATAGCCTCGAATTGCAGCATACCAGTAATCTATAATTTCCGGAGCATGGATATCGCTCTTGGAGGACAGGGTGCTCCAATGGTCCCGATCGGCGATGATTTACTGTTTGGAGATTACAATGCCTGCCTTAATCTCGGGGGATTTTCGAATATTTCATATCGCCTGGATAATATCCGTATAGCTTTTGATATCTGTCCTGTAAATATTGCTCTAAACCATCTTACGAGAAAAATAAACCAGGAATATGACCAGAATGGAATCACTGGCAGAACCGGTGTGATCATTCCTGAACTATTTGAAAGACTGGAGAATATATCTTATTTTTCTGCTCCTCCACCCAAATCTTTAGGTAAAGAATGGTTAAAAGCTCATTATCTGCCGCTTCTTGAATCTTATGCTGATCTGAGAAATATTCTTCGTACACTTTATGAGCATATCAGTAATCGTATCGCTGCAGTTACATCAATATTTAATGACCTGCAGATCCTTGTCACAGGCGGAGGTGCACATAATTCATTCCTGATGGAATTAATCCGGGAAAAAAGTTCATGTAATTATGTGTTGCCGGATCGGCTTTTAATTGATTATAAAGAGGCGATTATTTTCGGATTCCTTGGATACTTAAGATATTTCGGATTAAATAATACACTCAGATCAGTTACCGGAGCAAAAAGAGACAGTTGTGGAGGGCTTATTGTAATACCTTGAATATTCCCGGTCTTTTAACATAATAAAGAAAGGAGTACCCGCAGGTACTCCTTGTCTCCTTTTAAACAAAACTAAAACTAACTACCCTGACAATCTTTGTTTTTGAATAACGACCACATCCAGTTGAAACCTTATTTAAGATCACTAATTATCCTTATCAAATTTACGGATAGCATTTCAAATTAATGTACTATGAAATATTAAACAATGTTAAAGGATGTTAATAATGATTAATTCTGATTATGGATTTCTTTGAAAATAAAGAGTACAATTAAATTTTCTGTGTATTTTTAGGCACAATATTTAATCTGAAGATATGAATAAACGATATCGAAAAGCATTGTATATCATTACAATTGTCCTGACAGGGATTTCATTTCCCGCCTTTACATGTACGAATTTCCTTGTTACCAGGGGGGCTTCAACAAATGGATCGACCATGATAAGTTATTCTGCAGATTCACATACACTGTATGGAGAATTGTATTACTGGCCGGCAAAGGATTATCCGGAGGGGAGTATGCTGGATATATACGAATGGGATTCAGGAAAATTCCTGGGTAAAATAAAGCAGGTTAAACATACCTGTTCAGTTGTAGGGAACATGAATGAGCACCAGCTTTCCATTGGCGAAACAACTTTTACAGGCATAGAAAGCCTGATTGATACAACTGCCATAATAGATTACGGCAGTTTAATATATATCAGTCTCCAGAGGGCAAAAAATGCCCGTGAAGCTATCCATTGCATCTCAGGATTAGTTGAAACCTATGGATATTGCAGTTCGGGGGAATCGTTTTCCATAGCAGATCCTGATGAAGTATGGATTCTGGAAATCATCGGCAAAGGTCCGGGGAACAAAGGTGCAGTATGGGTTGCAAGACGGATCCCCGACGGTTATGTTTCCGCACATGCAAACCAGTCAAGGATCCGTACTTTTCCTTTTTCTGACGGTAAGAAATCCATCAGTTCACTTGAAATAAACAAAATATTTAATCCGGAAGTGGAATGTGTTTATGCTTATGATGTAGTGGATGTTGCAAGAAAGAATAAATTATTTTCGGGAACGGACAGTGAATTCAGTTTCTCTGATGCCTATAATCCCATCAGTTTCAGCGGTGCGAGATTCTGTGAAGTAAGGGTCTGGTCATTCTTTAAAGCCGTAAACAGCGATATGCAGAAATATTTTGATTATGCATCAGGTCACAATCTTTCCAATCGAATGCCGTTATGGATAAAACCTGACCTTAAGCTTTCGAGCAGAGATATAATGGGATTCATGCGCGACCATCTCGAAGGAACATCGCTCGATATGAGACTTGATGCCGGTGCCGGTTCCTTTGGCCTACCCTACCGCTGGCGCCCACTGACCTGGAGTGTCAGTAATGACAGCACAAACGTATACTGCAACGAACGTGCAACCGCAACCCAGCAAACCGGATTCTCTTTTGTTTCTGAATGCCGCGGCTGGCTTCCTGATCCCATAGGAGGAATATTCTGGTTCGGGGTTGATGATGCCGCCACTTCAGTCTACGTGCCCGTTTATTGCGGAATAACCTCCGTTCCCGAATGCTTCAGGGAAGGAAACGGAGATATGCTTACCTACTCACCAACATCAGCATTCTGGGCGTTCAATCTTGTTTCAAATTTCTGCTATCTACGATATGATATGATGAGTGCAGATGCAATAAAAAAACAAACGGAGCTGGAGACAAAATTCGTACTCCAGACTCCCGCTGTTGATCAGGCCGCTCTGTTACTAAATAATTTAAGCGAGAAAAAAGCCAGGGAATATCTAACTGATTATACCGCCAGCATGGCACAACTGACTTTCGAAACATGGAAGGAACTTGGTCAGTATCTCCTGGTCAAATATATTGACGGGAACATAAAAAAAGAGGAAAACAATACATTTTCCCGTAATCCGGATGGAATATCTGTTATGCCACTCCAGCCCGGTTATTCTGACCAATGGAAAAAAGAAGTCATCCGGGATACAGGGGATAAATTAAAGGTCCCGGAGGGCGAAGGGCATTGATAATGTTCGTGAGCAACAGGTTTTGCGAGCCCGCGAAGCGAAACCTGATTGCGAACAATCCCGATTTATCGGGATGCCAATCTGCCCGACTGCATCATTCATTCGGGGTTCGTGAGCAACAGGTTTTGCGAGCCCGCGAAGCGAAACCTGATTGCGAACAATCCCGCTGAATAAAAATTATTCATTCATGCAGTTGTTGATTCTGAAAATATATTGTACATTTGCGACCTGTAAAAAACCGGCAAAACATTTTAATTTACACCGATGGATCTAATGAAAGTTGTTGAAAAAGCATTCTCCCAGGAAACGAACTTCCCGGAATTTAAAAGCGGAGATACCATTACCGTTCATTATAAGATCATTGAAGGTAACAAAGAGAGAATACAGCAGTTTAAAGGGACCGTGATTCAGAAAAAAGGAC
>Ga0068714_10007903_pt1 | contig 10122 bp, 9 predicted proteins | sample MTBNYHSulfiMetaG_FD_62988 | JGI IMG/M metagenome (GOLD analysis project Ga0068714, IMG submission 62988) | Enrichment culture microbial communities from rom New York Harbor, USA that are MTBE-degrading - MTBE-NYH (New York Harbor Sulfidogenic)... | ecosystem: Environmental > Aquatic > Marine >...
GCCGAGGGGACGTGGCCGGCCTCCAGTAGCTGCATGAGCATCTCTCTGCCGTAGGGGTGCTCCTCCAGGACGAGGAATACGAAGCTCTTAGTCAAACTCCTGTCACCTCAACCCGGTCTCCTATAAGAGGGAGTAACGGAGGCTATCGCCGCAGCCGCAGGTCCTCTCCTCGGGGATGAGGGGCAGCGCGCTCATTATCAGTTCCCGGAACCTCTGGCTGTTGCCGCGCATGGTCTCCATGACCTCGTCGCTGGTCACAGGCTTCTCAGCCCAGACGTCGTAGTCTGTGACCATGGCTATGGAGACGTAGCACAGCTCGGCCTCACGGGCCAGGATGGCTTCGGGGTGGAGGGTCATCCCTATGATGTCGCAGGCCCACTGCCTGAAGAGGCGGGACTCGGCGCGGGTGCTGAACCTGGGGCCCTGTACGCACACGTAGGTGCCCTTGGGGTGGACGGGGTAGCCGAGCTTTTGCGTGTGCTCCGCGAAGAACTGGTGGAGCTGGGGGCATATGGGGTCGGCCGACGAGATGTGGCAGAGCTGGCCGCCCTCGTAGAAGGTGTCGGGCCTGTCCTTGGTTCTGTCTATGTACTGGTCCGTGATGACGAAGTCCCCCGGCTTGTAATCCTCCCGGAGGCTGCCCACGGCGCTGCTGGCCACTATGCGCTTGACGCCGAGGCTCTTCAGGGCCCAGATGTTGGCCCTGACGGGTAGCCTGTGGGGCGGTATGGTGTGGCCTCTGCCGTGGCGGGGGATGAAGGCGACGCGTCTACCCTTGAAGGTGCCCAGGGTGATCAGGTCGGAGGGTGACCCGTAGGGGGTGTACACCTTGATCTCATGGGCGTCCTCTATGAGCTGGGGGTCGTAGACGCCCGTGCCGCCTATGATGGCTATGTCTGCTCGGTGTTCCATGGGATAGCTGTGGCGTACAAACCATAAATGCTCTGCGCCCGCGCCTGTCGTAAGCCTTAAGTCCAGGGGGCTCATCCAACCCGGCGATACCAGTTGGCCAAGCCCATGAACTACGCCGTCGTCCTGCTGGCTACTATATGCTTGACGTATTTTGTGGAGAACTTTCTCAGGAGCGCTGCCGGGGCCCTGACGCCCATACTCATCGTGGAGCTGGGCATAAGCCACGGCAGCATGGGGCTCCTCATATCGGCCTTCTTCTTCGTCTACGGCGTCATGCAGATACCCAGCGGCGTACTCAGCGACGCGCTGGGCGCCAGGAGGACCATACTTGGGTTCACGGCCCTAACAGTGGTGGGTGTCTTCCTGTTCTGGCTCAGCAGTAGCTACGGGCTCTTGGCCTCGGCCCAGCTCATGGTGGGCGTCGGGTGCAGCGTCTTCTACATCAACGCTGTGAAGCTCATCTCCACATGGTTTCCGGCGGAGAGGAAGGCCACCGCCATAGGCGTCATCAGCGCTGCCAGTGGCCTGGGAAACTTCGTCGCCTACATGGGTTTCCCTCTGGCCGTGGAGAGGTTCGGGGACTGGAGGCCCCTTTACCTGGCTATGAGTGTTGTCCTCGTGGCCAACTGGGCCATGAACTGGCTCGTGCTGAAGGAGAACGGGTCACCTCTTGTGGACGGGCCTCACACGCGGAGACAGCCCATCGTGAGGACGCTCATCGAGACGGTCACCGACAGGAGGCTGCTGCCTTTCATAGCGGGCTACGTTTTAGCCAGCTTCAGCTGGGTCTTCCTCAGCTGGATGCCCCAGTACCTGATAGACGTGAAGGGGTTCACATACGTGGACGCGGGGATGGTGGCCAGCGTGGGAAGCATCGCCGGCATACCCGGCTGCATAGTGGTCGCTGCCGTATCGGACCGGCTGCGGAAGCGTAAGCTGCCCATCGTGGCATTTTCAGGTGTCTACGCTGTACTCCTGGGGGTGTTCCTTTTCCTGCCGGGCAGTCTGCCCCTCTCCGTCTACTTGGCCCTGAGCTTCGGCCTAACGTTCATGGTTAGCTTCTGGGTTCTCTTCTTCAGCATGGTGCCCGAGACTCTGCCCCCTGAGAGGGCTGGTATGGGGCTGGGGCTTGTGAACGGCCTGGGCACCATCGGGTTCTCCTTCGTCGCGCCTCTCTACGGGGCCCTGGTGGACGCCACGGGCGGGTACGGGGCTTCAAGCATGGTTCTCATGGCTGGGGCCGTTGCCATGACCCTCATCTTCGCGGTCTTCCTCAAGGAGTGCTACGGCGGCCTCAAAGAATGAGCTTTTAACCGTTGGGCCACTATCCCTCCCATGTCGGCCGAGGACGCCATCAAGGCCATCCCCAAGCTGGAGCAGCACGTCCACATAGTGGGCTCTGCGAAGCCGGAGACCTTCCTGTGGCTCATAGAGGACAGCGGCTCCCAGCTCCCCTACAGTACCCTTGAGGACCTCAGAAAGTTCTACGAGTACAGAGACTTCCCCCACTTTCTGGAGATGTACAGCCGGGTGAACGACACAATCACCAGGGAGGCCCACTTCGAGAGGATTACCTACGAGATGCTGGAGAGCCAAGCGGGGTGCAACGTCCGCCACGTGGAGGCCATCTTCTCGGCCTGGGATCACGTCCGGAGAGGCTTGGACTACGACTTGATGGTGGACGCCATCAACAGGGGGATAAGGAGGGCGAGGCGGATGTGGGGCGTCTCATGCACCATAAGGATCGACCTTGTGAGGAACTACGGCCCAGAGGTGGGGATGAAGGTCCTAGACTTCATAGAGGTTAAGAGGGACAACGTTCTAGCCATAGACACGGGCGGAAGCGAGTTCGGGTACCCCCCGGCGCCCTACAGGGAGTGCTACAGGAGGGCCAGGGATATGGGCCTCCATACAGTGGCCCACCAGGGGGAGGGAGCGGGAGCAGACTACATGTGGGAGTGCATAGAGGCGCTGAGGCCTGAGAGGATAGGCCATGGCGTCGCGGCAGGAGGAGACCAGAGGCTGATGAAGACCATCGCGGACCGCGGCATAGCCATCGAGTGCTGCCCGGTTAGCAACCTCAGGACAGCCGCAGTCCCCTCCTGGGGCCTGCACCCGATACGCAGGTTCATCGAGAACGGCATCAGGGTGAGCGTCAACAGCGATGACCCCCCCATGTTTGGAACCGACATGAACAACGAGTACCTCCAGCTTCACAGGAACCTGGGCTTCACCTTGCGGGAGCTATTCGGGGTGAGTATGGACTCCATAGAGACCAGCTTCCTCCCGGAGGAGGAGAAGAAGAGGCTCAGAAGCAGCTTCACGAGGATGTTTGAGGGGCTGGCTCAGTCATAGAGTGGGCCTCAACCAGTGTCTCTATGTCCTTGTGGAGCTTGTCCTCGAAGGCTCGGGCGGTTAAGAAGCTGCCCGCCGCCGCCAGGGTACCCGCTGCCAGAGCGGGGCCCGCCACCGCGGAGGCTATGACGAAGCCCGTGACGGAGGATATGGCTATGTTCTTTCCCCAGGCTCCCACCATGATGGCTACGGCGAAGTTGTTGGGCTCGCCGGCTATCACCAGCTCTATGTCCCTGGCCGCGCCCACGATGATCCGGGTGACGTTGGTCTTGATGGCCCTCAGGTGGAAGGTGAACCCGGTGACGTCGTCCTTGATTATCTTATAGTTCTCCTTCCTGAGTGCGTCTTTAACGTCCGCGTATAGCCGGGCCAGGTCCACGTTCTTCTTCCTGATCTGCATCACCTTGGTCATTTACCTCACCCCTTCGTCCTCAGCCTTCGCATCCTTCTTCTTGTCGGACTTGACCTGGAAGTCCACCTCGTTCATAATGGTCTGCCAGAAGTCGCGCTCATAGGCCACAGCCTTGACGTAGCTGCCGGCGGCTGCTATCCCTCCCCATGCGATGGCGGGGCCCTCTACAAGGGTGGCCACGATGTAGCCGGCGGACCCGGTTATGGAGAGGTTCTGGCCCCAGGCCCCCACGTTGAACACTATGGCGAAGGACGACGGGTCCCCGGCGATGACTAGCTCGATGTCCCTGACGGACCCTATGATTATATTTTTAAGGCCCGTCTTCTCTGCCCTCAGGTGGTAGACGTTCTCCGTGACCACGTCGCTGGTTACATTGAAGTTGTCGTCCTCTATGCTCCTCCTGAGCCTCTTGTATATGCTGCCTAAGTCGACGTTCTTACCCTTTAATATCTGGACCCTCGTCACTTTTCTCCCCCGCCTCTCACCTCAAACCAGTGGGTTCTACCCATATGAACTTGACCCATCGCGGCAATCCCATGTCGCCGAGAGCCTTGCGTCTCCTGCAAGTTTTACGATACATTTATACCTGTATGAGCGAGGCATCCTGTGGCATTGAGAGGTGGCGAGGTGGTGGCCGTTGATCCGCCAAGTAAAAAGCTCTTTGAAGCTGCGGCTGGTCTACGAGTCACTGATCTCCCTATCCTTCAACCTTACGGGCCTGATAGCCGGCGGCATGCTAGCGTCTGCCTATGGCCTATTCCATGAGTTCTCATGGGCCTTTGTGCTCTACCCGGGCATCCTCAGCGTTAGGGGCGCCCTCGGCGGGCTGTTCAGCGGCAGAATCAGCACCGCCCTCCACCTAGGCACAATAAAGCCCACCTTTCAGGACAACACCAGGTCAGCGACCCTACTCCTTGACTCCTTAATGGTGCTGACACTGGTTAGCAGCCTTGTGATGAGCACCCTAGGCTCGGTCACCAGCCTGCTTTCAGGCTACGTTGGGCTGGCAGAGGTCCCCAGGATGTTCCTAGTAGTGATCTCCACCATGGGCCTCTCCATACTTCTCATCACGCCCTTCACGTACTGGTTCAGCGTGGTCTCTTTCAACCGTGGGCTGGACCCGGATAAAATAGTCTACCCTGTGGTCTCTACGTTCTCGGACATCGTGGTGACAGGGTGCTACGTGGCTGTTCTTTGGAGCGTGAAGGGTCTTCAAGCCTTCAGCTGGGTGATCCATCTCGCCATCTCCGTACCCTTCTGCTACCTCGCCTACACTAGGTACGTGAAGAACCGCCGCGACCACGAGTTCGCTGAGACGGTGAGGGAGTTCCTCATGACTCTGGCGATAGTGGCGTTTATCATGTCCATCACGGGTAGGGTGATGGGCTCAATCTCCGAAAAGATAGGTGACCATCCCGGCGTCTATCTGGTGTACCCCGCCATAATTGACACTGTGGGCGACGTGGGCTCCATAGTTGGCTCCACAGCCACGACCAAGATGGCTCTCGGGTACATCAAGGCCGAACTGTCGGGGATCATGGACCACGTTGCTGAAGTCGCGTCAGCTTGGGTCGCATCGCTTATACTGTTTATGACGTACGGACTCATCAGTTACGCCTCCTTCGGAGGCGACCTGGCAGTTATACTGGCTCGGATGGTTTCAATGAACGTGGCACTGATCCCCGTCATCTCCGTCATCACCTTCGCGGTGGCCATCGAGACCCGTAATCATGGGCTTGACCCGGATAACTTCATCATACCCATAGAGACGTCCCTCTCTGACGGGCTGACCACCCTGGTGCTGTTCCTGGCGCTCACGCTGATAGGTTAGGGTGTGGGCATCCAGGGGATTATCCTTATCGACGGGTCGTGAAGCCCGTTCAGTATCGCGGCGTTCAGCAGCAGCGGCGTGATGGCCTCAACGAACTTGGAGTTCGATAGGGGCCCCACCTTGAGGGGCCTCAGATTGGGTATGTCCCTCACCAGCCTGGAGACTATGGTGAGGGCCACCTCGTCGTTCCCGGCCAGTAGCACATCCAGATTCAACACGGCGTCTATGTTATTCAGGTAGGCGGCGGGCACCGTCTGGAACGCCGAGACCACAGGAATGGGTTTAACCAAGTCTTGGATGGCTTCAGCGGCGGACCTCTCCCTATTCCCCGCCCCCAGCGACTTGAAGTAGAAAAGCTTGTCCCTCCTCCGCATAGGCACCACAGTGGACATCACAATCTGGTCCTCCCTTAGATTGCCTCGGAGGTCGATGACGGCCTCGATGGTGGCCTCAGGGGGGAAGCACACTACAACGACCTTCGAGGCCTTCACGGCTTCAGCATTCTCCAGCCCCGTGATGCTGCCTCTCATCTGGTTCTGGTAGAAGCCCACGGCCAGCCTCCTGAGCCTCTCAGCTGTCTCCACAGCCCTCTCCCTGCTCCTGGAGCCTATGAGGATGTCGTGGCTGAGGGCCCACCTGACGGTGAGGCCTGTGCCCATGTTACCTGTGCCGCCTAGGATGCATATCTTCAAGGGGTGCGCCTCAAGGTGTGAGAGAACGCGCTGGTAATGAACCTTGCCTGAGGAGACGACGCCAAGGGGACAAGCTCAAGCACAATAACCTTATTCTCACATCACAGTAACCATTCCTCAGGTGATATGTATTGGTTGAGTGTCACAGATTCGGACCAACCACAGTAGCCAAGCTAGGCGACCCCCATGAACTTAAGCAGCTGCTGAGCAACCCCTGGCTCAAATCCGAGAATGTCATAGTTAAGCCTAACCTCGTAGCCTCAGTCCCCGGAGCAGCTACCCACCCTCAAGCCCTAAGAGTGCTGCTAGAGGCCCTCGACTCACATATTTTAGTCACCGAGTCCCACTCCGTAGCCCGCTCCCTGAAGCTAGCGAACTCTGACAGGTGGAGCGACGCGCCTCCAGAGGACGGAGTAAGCATAACCGTCAAAGGCAGAAAGGTGAACTGGATCTGGCTCCTCGTCTCTGATGAAGGCTGGAGGTGGCTGCTCAGGAGGCCGGACTGGGACTGGTTCAGGGAAGGCGGCTACTGGGACCAGATCATGAAGGAGGAGAAAGCGTTCTTGGACTCCCGTGGATACACAGACCTGTTCAAAGAGTTCAGCGTGGAGTACGTCAACGTCACCGATGAGATCTGGAGTGGGAGAATGGCTGACCCGGCTGAGGTGAAGAAGGCAGTGGAGTCTCGATACAAGCCGGCCTTTACGGAGAAGCTATACGGCTTTGTACCCAAGAGGCTCTACGATCTGCGAGGATCTACTTTCATCAGCTACGCCAAGATGCAGCCTTACAACAGCTTCACCCTCAAGAACATGTTTGGGTTGATACCGGACCCGCTGAGGGCGTGGTGGCACGGGTATAAACACGCGAGGCTGGGGAAGAGCATCGTCGACATAAACAAGGTATACGCGTCCCTCTTCAACGTCTACGGTGTATGTGAGACATTGTACGCTAGTCCGATGGTTGACCCATTAGGCGAGTTTCTTGAACCTACTGGGAAACGGTACAATGTTGTGGAGAACCTTGGGGTCGTAGCGTTCGGTAGGGACCTCGTGTCCCTTGACGCCATCCTCTGTAACCTGGCTGGTTTCGACATGGGAGAGTTTGGGGACTACATTGGTAAGGCTGAGGAAGTGTTCGGAGGCTATGATAGAAAAGTCCTCATAGAATCTAAGTCTAAGGTAGGGGGTTGGCTCCCCTATTGATCTGCGCACGCTACTTGAGGCAGACAGCCTCACCACGAAATAGTTACTTATGCTGGCAGTCACCGAGAAAGCCTTCGATCACCAGCCAAGCCTCATAGAAGTCGCCGAAGCTCTCGGAACAAGCCACTAAAACGTAAAACAGATGGCGAACCAACTTAAAAAAGGGTTTCATCGAGATGAGTGGAGACCCAGTGGACCGAAGAGTGACGAGGCTGCGGACCACAGAGTAAAACAGACGGTTCGGGGGCCGCCACGCAGAAAAACACAACCAGGACATCCTAGACATATGTTCCAAAGCCTAACCGACCAAGTGATCCAGACAATGGTCGAGACCATCACAATACTATACCAAGACCTCTAACCCACCTACACACGAATATCCAACACATAAACACACGAGACCAACACAAAAACTGAAAAAACGCCAACCGCCGCCACCCAAAAATCGGAAAACCCCAAAACACTAAAACCACCTAAAAAAAATTTAAAACAGACAACCACGATTACGCCCCAAAAAACCTGCTATCACACACACAAGATACAACCCATCAACCTTAAGTAACCCCGACACCCACAACAACTCGAGGTGTAAAGACTCAAAACAGAAAGAGCCAACAAGTACCCCATCGGCTCAAAAATTCTCGTGACATGCGGCCTACCCTACGCCAACGGGCCCATGCATATAGCGCACCTAAGAACCTATGTCCCAGGCGACGTGTTCGTCAGGTATCTACGCAAACTAGGACAGGACACCCTATTCATATGCGGGAGCGACACCCACGGCACACCCATCACAGTCAAAGCCGAGGAAATCGGCCTAACCCCCTCACAAGTAGCAGAAAAATACCACCAACACTACAAGGACATCTTCCCCCGCCTGGGAATCCACTTCGACAACTACGGAAACACGGACCACCCCCTAAACCACCACAGAACCAGAGAGATAGCCGAGAAACTAGCCGAGAACGGGTACATATACCCCAAGGAGGTAACCCAGCCCTACTGCCCCACATGCAGCAGGTTCCTGCCCGACAGGTACATGGTAGGCACCTGCCCCTATTGCGGAGCAGAGGCTAGGGGAGACGAGTGCGACCAGGGCTGCAGAAGATACCTGGAGCCCGGAGAACTACAGGAGCCCAGGTGCAGCATATGCGGAACCAAGGCGGAGCAGAGACAAACCCGCCACTACTTCCTAAGACTCACAGCCTTCAAAGAATACCTGCAAGGCTTCCTCGACACGCTTCAAGGCACAGAGAACGCCCACAACTACGCCAAACAGTGGCTCGAACAGGGCCTCAAGGACTGGAACATAACCCGAAACATAGACTGGGGCATAAAGTACCCCGGCGATGAGAACCTGGTCCTATACGTCTGGTTCGACGCCCCCATAGGCTACATCCAGAGCACAGAGGAGTGGGCCCAGAGAACAGGAGGAGACTGGCAACAGTACTGGAAAGGCCCAGCCAAGATCATCCACTTCATAGGAGGAGACATAGTCTACCACCACTGCCTATTCTGGCCCGCCATGCTCAAAGGATCAGGCTACAACGCGCCCCACGCAGTAGCAGCCTCAGGCATGGTCATGGTGGGCGGCCACGTCTTCAGCAAGAGCCGCGGATACGTCGTCTGGGTAGACCAAGACTACCTGGCTAGGGGACTAGACCCCGACGCCCTCAGATACTACATAGCCAGCTACACGGGCCACACCCGGGACCTGGACTTCAACTGGGCTAGCTACGCCGAGAAACTCAACAAGGACCTGGTGGGCAACATAGGCAACTTCATCTACCGGAGCCTCCTCTTCGCCCACCGCAACTACAAGAAGATCCCAGAAGGCAGCCTCGAGCCGGGTAATGTGGACCAGGTAAAGGCAGCCATCAACACCATAACGGAGGGCCTGGATGAGTACGAGTTCAAGAAGATCAGCGACGCAGTCACAGGCCTAGCAAGCCACGGAAACAGGTACCTCCAAGCAAAGCAGCCCTGGAGCACCAGGAAAACCGACCCCGAGGCAGCCGCTGACGCGGTCCACAACTCCCTGTGGCTAACCAAGGCCCTGGCCGTCCTCATGGAGCCCCTCACACCCTTCAAGGCTGAGAAGGTGCTTCAAGCCTTCAACCTAGCCCCATCACCAAAGATTGATGAAGCCCTGAAACCATTAAACCCGGGGCAGCCCCTGCCGAGACCAGAGCCCCTGTTCAGGCAACTGACTGAAGCCGAGACCGAGGCCTTCTCAGAGGAGCTGACCACCCGCATACAGACGGCGAAAGGGTGAAACCAATGAAGCTGAAGCTAGACCTCCACGTGCACACAGTGCACTCACCGGACAGCTTCAACACCCTCCAGGACATCACCAGGAGGCTCACGGAGGAAGGCCTCGACGGCTACGCCATCGCCGACCACGACACCCTCACCGGTATACCCGAGGCCCTGAAAAACAGCGAAGGCCTCGCCGTTGTACCCGCCGTAGAGGTCACGGCGCGAGGGGCCCACATTCTCGCCCTCCAGCCCACTGAGCCCATACCCATAGGGCGACCCATAGCCGAGACCGTGGACATCATCCACGGCCAGGGCGCCACAGCAGTGCTGGCCCACCCCTACGGGCTGCCCAGAACCTGGGTATCCATAAACGGTGCGAGAGATGCTCGGCTGGACGCCATCGAGGTCGCCAACTCTGCCCAGATCCCATACAACTACATCTGCGGCCTCAACCAG
>Ga0068714_10007904_pt1 | contig 10122 bp, 10 predicted proteins | sample MTBNYHSulfiMetaG_FD_62988 | JGI IMG/M metagenome (GOLD analysis project Ga0068714, IMG submission 62988) | Enrichment culture microbial communities from rom New York Harbor, USA that are MTBE-degrading - MTBE-NYH (New York Harbor Sulfidogenic)... | ecosystem: Environmental > Aquatic > Marine >...
ATGGAAAACCCATTTGAGGTTCAAGGTCTTTGCCGGCAGCCTCAATTCATTCTTGGTGGTCGGGGCGTTGTTGCATTCATAGCATTTCTGCACTGGGTCGTCGTCCTGCCAAACATTCTCGCCGTTCCGGTAGACATGATGGCATTTATTGCATTCGATCCCGTAATCATCCAGGTGGGCAGTGTGGCTGAACTTCACGATCGGCTGGGTATGCACCTCAATGATGGTGGAACTGAGCTCGAGCACGTCCTCATCAGGCTGAGCCATAATTGTTGCTGAAGTCGTCAGAACCAACAATAAGATCAATACCGATAGACAACGTAGTCTCATTCGCTCCTCCTGAATGCTCTAAAAAGTATGTCGCATAACATTTCGGTGCACCTGGTGGCCTCGAATTCTAGTGAATTATTTCTCATATTGTCAAGCGCCGGTAGCTCAGCCCGGCTTCTTTTTCCGTTTCGACCGGCACAACGCACGATGAGAATAAAACAACAAAAAAAGCAAAAAATCAACAACAGACAAGGCAGAGAGGTTAAAGAAAAAAACGAATGAATGTTTCGCTTGCGTTTATGGTCTGGAACGGTAGCTTTCCTGGATCAGCGTATTGCTGAAGCTCCTATTTCCAGGTCCAGATGTTGCAAGGATGGTCACTGAGCCATCGGAGTGCAAGTTAATCTGTTGTCCGTCGGGGGGACACGTGGAGGCGCTTCCCACAACAGTATCGCGAAGGGCGTGGATTCTAGGAATTTTTCGGAACCACCAGCCGACAGGGAACTACTTGCATCCTATGCATATCGTGGTGGATTCATTTTACACCGGAATTACAGTAATGAATCCCTGCTATTTGCTCAAACGGCTGCGCATTCATTCATTTTCTGCCAAAGCCGGATAAATCCTGCAAGGCCATTGCCCCCGGCATGATTTGGAACGACGAGAGCCGTTTATGGAAGTACTCTCGATGGATAAACAAAAGACACACAGTACAGATAAAACAGAACAAGTCGAACGGGTGGGTTTTTACTCTTTCCTGGTCAACCTCGGATTGGCGGGACTGAAAGCGATCCTTGCCTACTTCTCCGGCAGTCTGGCCATCGCTGCGTCAGCCGTGGATTCGGCCACCGACACGGTTGCATCGCTGGCGGTCTGGGGCGGACTCAAATTGTCGACGCGCAAAACTCGCTCCTTTCCCTACGGGCTCTATAAAATCGAAAATGTCATTCAGGTTGCCATGGCCCTGTTGATCTTTTTTGTTGGCTACGAGATCGCCCGGGATGTGATCTCCACCACTGCAAAAATACCGAAGATCACGACATGGGTGATAGCCGGCATGACAGTCGGAGTTCTTGTTCCACTTCTATTTGGCTGGTATACCATCAGGGTCGGGAACCGTACGGGCTCCCCCGCGCTGACGGCAGACGGCCGCCACCGTCAGGCCGATGTACTTTCATCTCTTGTCGTCCTGGCTGCGGTGATATCCAGCTACCTCGGAGTGAGCGCGCACAGCTATCACGGACTGACAGTGGATCATATCGCCGCCGGATTGATGCTGATCTTCATTGGCTATACCGGCGTCGAGCTGCTTGTCAATGGGATGCGGGTGCTGTTGGACGCCTCCATAGATGCGGAAACATTGTCACAAGTAAGGCAAATCATTGCCTCCGAACCCATGGTCACACAGATTCAGTCGCTTTTGGGCCGCAATGCCGGCCGCTATCGATTCCTTGAAGCGGAAGTCTCTTTGCGCACCGCCGATCTGGAAAAGGTGCGCGCCATCGACGAGAGAATCAAAGGAAAGCTTCACGAACAGGTTTCAAACTTGGATCGATTGTTGATTCACTACGAAACACAGAAAAAGGAAACGCTGGTGACGGCCGTCCCGTTGGAAACAGACAGAGAGACTGTGTCTGAACACTTCGGTGAAGCACCTGTTTTTTACCTGAATATTTTGAAGGAATCCAACGGACAAATCCTGGAGGAGCGCTTCATCCCGAACCCATTTCTGCAGGAGAAAAAAGCCAAAGGGATCAAGGTGAGCCAATGGCTTCTAGAGCAGGGTATGGACCGCCTTTACACAACAAAGGATCTTGCCGGAAGGGGGGCAGGCTTCGTGCTCTCCGATGCCGGGGTGAGGGTGCTGGTCATCGAGCAAAAAACCTTAGCGGAGATTCGACAGGCATGGGAAGTTGTCTCCTCAGTTAATGCAGCCGTCGAGGGCAAGACCCTAACGGGCGGCGAGACACCCGCAGTCCGACCGACAGGGGCAAACAATCGATGATGAGCTCGACCCATGTAGGCAGTAGACGAAACGCACATGTGCCGGCTTCGTCACTCAAGGCGTTTATTGGACTGATGATTATGGCGATGAGCAGTCCCGCCCTGGCTGGCAGCGGCCGCGCGGACATTCCCGATTGCCGCATAACCGTGGTCTTCAACAATATACGCGCTGCAGACCGATTACAGACTGCATGGGGGTTTTCCTGCGTGGTGACCGGATATGGTCACACCCTGCTGTTTGACACCGGCAGCGACGGCCGAATACTGCTCGATAATATGCGACAGCTCAACATTGATCCGACGGTAATCGACGTTGTGGTCCTCTCCCACTCGCACGGGGACCACGCTGGGGGATTGGAGCTCTTCCTGCTGCAAAATCCTCTAGTCACTGTTTACCTCCCCCGCTCCTTTCCGAGCTCGTTTCAGCAGCAAATCAGGCTGCGGGGAGCCGAGGTTGTGGCAATAAACGGGCCGGTGCAACTGTTTGACCGGATCCACTCTACAGGCGAGGTAGGCAGCGGGATCAAGGAGCAATCCCTGATTCTGGAGACGAGCAAAGGCCTTGTGATCATAACGGGCTGTGCCCATCCGGGTATGGTCGATATCGTCCGAAAGGCCAGGCAGTACCTGGGCAAAGAGGTTTATTTGATCATGGGCGGGTTTCACCTGATGGGTGCAAGTTCCAAGGCAATCGACGAGCAGCTTGAGCAGCTCAAGGCCCTGCGCGTCGAAAAGGTCGCCCCCAGTCACTGCACAGGCGAAGCGGCCATCGCCCGCTTTCGCCAAGAATGGGGCGATGACTTCCTTGCGGGCGGATGCGGAGCCGTGGTTGAAATCTCCCCCTAAGCTTCTCAATAATCGTAGGCAAATCGCAAAGATCGCCCGGCAACGGTTTCAGTTCTATTCACAACGGGTGCCGGGCGATTCTGGCCGGTTCAACGATTTTTCTTCAGCAGATTCTGAATACAACACACAGCCGCAGCGGTTGACGCATCATGGTGATGCGTTTTAGAAACTCAAGGTTTCGTATTCAGCCATTAAATCTACCAGAAAAGGAGCACCTTCAATGCGTACCCCCGGAATCATTTCATCGGGGGATAAATACCTGTGGTCCACTCAGGCCTTGCAGGCGAACATTTGCGCCCCGTTGCCCATCAGGTAATCGATAAAGGGCTTCATTTCCTCGCCGGTTGATGCTCTGGCTCCTTCCGCCATACCGAGCTGAGCCCAGTGAATGGCATCATCGATAAGAAATACCTTTACATCATGCCCTTTTTCGACAGCGACTTTGGCGAACTGGAACGCGCGCGTCGCCCTACCGGCTTTCTCAAAGCCGTTGGAAATAATGAACAGCATTTTTGCCATTTCGGTCACCTCCTTCACTTTTGAGTTCGAGTTGCATCACACCTTCACATATAAATAACCATCCCTTTGTCTTTTGATGATTTCAGCCAGACCATTGGGCACGGATTGAACAAACTCCGGCAGGGAATCCACCCGAATATTGAGTGAGCGCAGGGATTCCTCGCAAACAGCGATGGTATGCCCGGAATTGACGAGCTCAGCCATTTGATCGCGCAGGCTCTTGTTGCAGGCAATGCACACGGCACCTGCAAAGATGTCGGCGACGATTACCACCTGGAACCGGACGTGCGCATCCGCTCTTATCAGGCCGTTGAGCTCATTGAGAATGGGAAGCCATTTGTCTCGATCGGAGATATGGAGCACTAGTCGATTGTGTTTCATGCCATTCCAAACCTTATTTTCCGCCGACGCTGCTGGTATATGGTGGCAAAATTCCGCGTCGGCTGTCAATCGTCTCGGACATTTGATTCCGGAGAACGGCAGCGTCGTTTCGGGGCAAAGCACATCATGTCCATCGGGCATCTTGCATGCAGCAACGGCTATAATTCACGTTGCCTTCGCCGCCCACTGCCGACCTGTCAAGCAATTCAGGTGCCACCCGATTCAGTTTGCCTTATTTTTTTGGAAAATCAAATGAGTCAAGAACCTGCAAGCGTCAGAAATTCTTTCAACACCTTCTTTCCAACAGAACAAGCCTAACACAAGAGACCAAACTGTTTAAACATCTGTTAATAGCCCAGACAGTCAAGCGGCCCGCAGCTCATGCAGAAGCTGCTCAAGCTGTTTCAAGCGCGGCCTGAAATGGCCCGATACGCTCATTTTGACTCATGGAGCGGGCAACCCTGCCTTTTGTGCTGGCCAACGCGGCCCAGGCGATGGAGGTAGAAGCGGTGATCGCACTGCAGGTCTCAGCATTCTTCCTGGCCACTCCGGGCTGTTTGAGCCATATTTTTGCGGCAGGGCTTCCACCCTTAAAGCAGCTGGTGGAAAAATTTATCGAGGAAGGCGGGCGGATCCTGGTCCGCACCCCTGCATCAAAGAACGCCATGTCGAAGAATCGGAGCTCATTCCGGGCATGATCCCAACTGAGGCCGGAGCGCTCATTCAAGAGATTTTAACGGCCAAATCAACGCTGGTCTATTGATACCCATTCCGATCCATAAAGGAGCATCTGCGGCGGGTAGCTTAATATTGCAGGGTTGCCAACCGTGACATGCTAAGTTAGGTTAACAGGTGCTGCAATGTCCAACCGCGAACTGCCGTACGGCTTAAGTTGCAGGATTCTTTAGAGACTTTGCGACCGTTGCAGCGAGCTGATCTTCCACTACGACATTACTTCTACCAGAGAGGACAAACATCATCAATTCGCCGCCCCCACAACCATTTGCTGTGGCTTTGCTTTCAACACCCTGGCCGTTGTTCAACCAGCCGTCAATCCAGCTCGGCGCACTGAAAGCGTACTTGCAATCCAGGCTGCCCGGGGTCGGCGTCGCAGCTCATCACTTTTATTTGAAGCTGGCAGAGGCGATAGGATACGAGCTTTACAAACGCTTTTCGGAACGGACCTGGGTTGCTGAATCACTTTATTGCGCGCTGTTATATCCGGAGCGAAGCGAAGTCATAAAGCGCTTTTATTACCGAAACGCCGGCAACGGACGCGAGTCGCGCCAGATCGATTTTGAAAGCCTGCTGGTACGAATTGAAGCAGCTTCCAACCAGTTTATCCAGGCACAGAATTGGCAAGGCTGCGGCCTTGCCGGTTTTTCCATCTCTCTTTGTCAGTTGAGCTCATCCCTTTATTTCATCCGCGAGATCAAACGCAGGCGACCAGATCTTCCGATCGTGATCGGCGGTTCGGTAGTCTGCGGTAAGGTGCCGGCCGAGACTTTCAAACTCTTTCCCCAAGTCGACTACCTCGTTTTGGGCGAAGGCGAGCTACCCTTAAGCGCACTGGTAAGCCGCCTCATGGATCCAGCCGGCTCCCCTGATCTGCCAAAGATCCCCGGTCTTATCCGGCGTACAGAGGCAGAGCGGGAGACCTGTGCTTGTTTTTCCCAATTGGAAAAGATGAGCGAGCTTCCCCGGCCCGATTTCGACGACTACTTTCAGCTGCTCGATTCCCTGCAGCTCGAAAAACGCTTCTTCCCCTCTCTTCCCGTTGAAATGTCGCGCGGCTGCTGGTGGAAGCAGACCGATGCATCGGGACAAAGCAGAGGATGTGCTTTCTGCAATCTTAATCTGCAGTGGCAAGGATACAGAAGCAAGCAGGCCGGCCAGGTTGTTTCTGAAATCGATCTTTTAACGAGTAAACATAAGACCCTTTCCGTCGCTTTTATGGACAACTCGCTCCCTGTCAAAGGCGGCGCGGAAGCTTTTCGACAGCTTGCAGAACTGAACAAAGACTTACGTTTATTTGCTGAGATTAGAGCATCAACACCGAAGCCCATGCTGGAAGCCATGCGCGATGCCGGCCTGACGGAGGTTCAGATTGGAATCGAGGCGCTCAGCTCGAGGCTGCTGGCAAAGATGAACAAAGGAACAACGGCCATTCAAAATCTTCAAATAATGAAGGATTGCGAGGAGCTTGGCGTGGCTGACGTTTCAAATCTAATTGTGTATTTTCCGGGTAGTGACGCCCAAGATGTGGAAGAAACGCTGCGCTGTTTGGACTTTGCCCTGCCCTTTCGGCCCCTGCGACTGGTGCATTTCTGGCTAGGTCTGGGCAGTCCCGTTTGGGAAAACCCGAAAGCGTTCGGCTTGAAAGCCGTCTTTAACCATCCAAGCTACTCGCTGCTTTTCCCTCCGGATATAGCAGAGTCAACAAGATTTATGATTCAAGCCTATCGCGGTAATCTCGGGCGGCAGCGAAAACTGTGGAGACCGGTAAAAGAAAAGGTGAGACTTTGGAAAAAACATTACCGAAAGCTCCATGAAGGTTTTTATCGTTCTCCGATTTTGAGCTATCGCGATGGCAGAGAATTTATGATCATTTCTCAAAGAACCGTCGGAGGCGAAGTACTCACCCATCGCCTCACGGGGTCATCGCGGGCCATCTACCTTTTCTGTAAGGCTCACCAGTCCCTTAGAAGCATCGTTGGGCGTTTTCCGGACCTCGGCGAGGAAAAGATCGTGCCGTTTCTGCGTATGATGGTCGATAAAAAGCTGATGTTTGAAGAGGAAAACCGTTACCTGAGCCTGGCGGTCTCACATAGAGCTTAGAGAATAGAGCTTAGAGAATAGAGCTTAGAGCATGGAGCATGGAGCACGGAGCGTGGGGTTGAAGAGGCCGGACTATTGGAGAGGCTTGTCACGACCTTTAAGAGGCTGTCTGAAAATTGCTCACAGCAGGCAATCTGTGTAGGCAATGTGCGGGCATGAAGGCCGCCCTTACACAACAAACCGGAATGAAATGCAGGGGCGCGGTTTATCCACGCCCAGTACGTTTTCAGACAGCATTCAAGCAACTGGTAGCAGGCGCGAAGAGATCGAGACCTTTGCAGGTCAGGGTGTGCAGCGCACTCCCTGACACACTACTCTTTTCCGTCTCTCTATCTGGTTTCCACACTCCATGCTCCACGCTCATTCAGTCGGCTTTGTGGTGTCTTCTCGTCGGCACTTGGAATCCTGGTTCCAGAGCTTTAACTGCAGCATCGATGGCTCCGGCTTCAACCATGAATGATATGGAAGACAGGGTACAGCTCAGAGCAACCAGCTTTACAGCACCCCGTCTCAAACAGGTTACCAGAGCATCGGCAATGCCATAGCGGTCGATGAAGTGGGGCCCGTGTATGTAACACACACCGACTGATCCGCTACGGACGGCCAGGGGAGGGGTGGAATGCGACCCGAACAGGTCCGCCAAAGTATCTCTCTTTTCGCGGGGAAAACAACATGCGAAAAGCCAGCCTGAATCCGACAGGCGGTGGCCTGTAACCAGCGGCATCTTGACGTCCATGCCATCCAGGGTCTTCAATGCTTCGGCAAAATCCAACAGATGTTCGTCTCCCACCCTGGCGCTCCAGAGATCGAGTCCGGTCTGCTGCATAATGTAGAAAGCCTTTACGATCTTTTCCTGGTAGGAGCTGATGATTTCTTTCAGCACCTGTTCCTGTCCCCGGTAGGCGGCGTACCAGTCCAAGGGGGATCCGTAGCTTGCAAAGGCAAACACGTCGAAAATGCCGTCAATGATGTCGGGTACATTGGAGTCGCTCACTAAAACCGAGAGGCCGGAGGGCGAACAGGCCAGTGCAAACGGTTGAATCCGCAAGCGGGCGAGGAGCTCGAGGAGATTTCCTGCCACCGCGGGTTTCTGATCGTGGGGGAAGATGGATAGAATCGCCGTGTCCGGACATGATGAAAGGGCTGCAGGGGACTTTATGACAGGTTTTAGAAAGTCGCAGGCCGGTTGTCCAAATGCGTTCTCGGTTGTCAGCGTAGTGATCGAACGGCCGCTTCCATCGTCGGCAAGATGGGTGAGGAAAGGCATATTGACCTGATTTTCCCTCATCCCGGCGGCGATTGAAGCCAAAAGCTCATCTTCTTCATTACCGAATGCCGCAATGCGACAGCAATCCTTGAGCAACTTTATGCCGCCGAGATGAATTTTACCCATCAATGCCAAAAGCCTCCGAACGGGTTTATGGTCGCTTTTTGAGCTAGGTTATTTGAATTTATTCTTTTGCGCAATGATTTCGTAGAAGAGCAAATGGACCCTCCAAAGAAACGTCGGACCCCTCCACAGCCTCCCGCGGCCATCCCCAAAAGCGATAATGGCTACCTGCTTAACAAGGTGCACTGCGAGTATTTCCGTGCCATCCCCTGCTTTCGGGTTTGCGTGGAGAAAATCGAGCAGACAAAGCTGAGGCTGCAGTTGCGATCGAAACATCAAAGATTGGCAGGTTGGGTTGAGCGGAGCGAAACCCAATACTGGCACCCAATGTGCGTGAGGTTTCGTTGAGTTTAGCTGCGCCTCTGGGGCAACATGACTTACAGCGGGCGCCGGAGGAGATCTGCGGTGGGGCCTGGGCCAACAGCGTCTATAAGGTGAAATGACTCTAAAATGCAAAACCGAAGAACAGGGTCAAACCGGAGTTTTGGTAGATGTTCAGCCGACAAAGCCTAATCTAGTTCGATTTCGGCGATCTCCAAGAACCGGATACGCATGGATCATCTCATTCATTACCCCCTCGTGCCCAAACTCTGTTTGGGAACGCACCCGGGCGGCAAACTCAGTTTGCTGTTCGGCGGCAAAGAAATAGAATTTTGCTGTCAATTTACGTGCCCAAACAGAGTTTGGGCACGAGGAATAGAATGGAACTTGGGCACGACGGAGGAAGAGAGCTTGGGGCATACGGGGTGACTGGCTTCTTGCACCCGCCCCTCCAAAAAGATGTGGGTAAAGGACAGGCCTGGCCATTTCCGCAAGAGCATTCTTTTCGGCAAGCTTTGAATCATGTTCGGATGAGGCGAAAAACTGGAGCGCGAGCTCGGGCAAGGAAGCGGTGCCAAAGATGAGTTCAAGGGCTCCGGCTTTGATAATTTTCGATTTCAGTAGAAAGCTTATCGACCTCCTCGAAGCTGAGCTGTCCGGCCTCGACTTGTCTCGCAATTTCTGCGGCACTCTCCGGGGCAACTTTCTTGAAAACCTGTTCAGCAATGACCCGAAGCCGCGTGTTCCGCTGCCAGGGGTTGGCGCCCGGTTCCATGACTACACCGGCGGATTCGTATTCTATCAACGCATGATGCGTTTCGTCTTGAGCCTTGGGCACATAGATCAAAAAACGGGGTGGAATGTGATCTCTGGAATTGACACCTCCTTTGTCATTTACATATCCGAGGTGCGACTCAATCGCATGCCGGAGTTTGAAGAAACTGTCCTCGAGGCAAAAGACTTTCGTTTCGGGCATCAAGAGATTCTCGATGACTCTCTGGTACACCCGCTCGGGGTCAAACCACACGACCATTCCCCGATCCTCAATTTGTTTGGCAATTAGTCCTGCAAGGTGGTCGAGTATCTTACCCATGGATCTCTTTACCAGCTATGTTTCTATTCAACTCTTTTGCTCTTGGTTTGGGCGTATAATCAACCACTTTTTCTTCACTTTGATGCAGTGTGGGAGCGAAGTCGACCCTGATTTCGCATTGCAGCGCTTCCGCAATGGCAAGAAGACGTTTGATCGGCAAGTTGGAGCCGTTGTTAAGTAGCTTTGATATGGAAGCCTTACTGACACCGAGTCTTTTGGCTAGTTCGGCTCTGTTGACGTTTTTTTCTTCCATGGTCAGGAGAATCTTTTCAGTGAGGTCCAGTTCCAGACCTTCCAGTTTGTACTCGAAGGTATCTCGCGCGCCCTCCAGTTCTTCTTCAAACCATCCATGGGCTCTCATTGCCGTTCATTCCTCCATGGCAAGTGTCTCATCTTCTGGCACACTTAAGATTTTAGGGCCAGCATCTTACCAATAGAATCGGCTTATAAAGCAATTCGT
>Ga0068714_10007909_pt1 | contig 10117 bp, 9 predicted proteins | sample MTBNYHSulfiMetaG_FD_62988 | JGI IMG/M metagenome (GOLD analysis project Ga0068714, IMG submission 62988) | Enrichment culture microbial communities from rom New York Harbor, USA that are MTBE-degrading - MTBE-NYH (New York Harbor Sulfidogenic)... | ecosystem: Environmental > Aquatic > Marine >...
TCGAAACCTTCGGGTGTGACGTCCTGGAGCCTGTTTTAAGTCCGGACGACAGTCAGGCCATACGAAAAGGCATAGAAGCCCTCCTGACCGAGGGGGCCGGTTTGATCCTGGTTGCAGCCGGAATGAGCGTGGATCCGGACGACGTCAGCCGCCAGGGCATCAAGGAGGCGGGCGCAGTCGATATCGTTTATGGAACCAGCGTGCTGCCGGGAGCCATGTTTTTGTCGGGCAGAATCGGCCGGGTTCCTGTCCTCGGGGTTCCTGCCTGCGCACTCTATTACAGGGCTACCGCGCTCGATCTGATCCTCCCCAGGGTATTGACGGGAGAAATCATCACGAGGCTGGATATTGCAAAGCTCGCTCACGGAGGACTTTGCTTGAACTGCGACCAATGCCGCTACCCGATATGCCCGTTTGGCAAATAGCGGGTTCCATGTCCGGTATGGACGGCGGAGTCATCGCAAAAGCTCATCACAAAAGCTCCTTGACAATTCATCGCCGTTTCTTATAAAAAAGGGCTCTTACTGCCTGATATTCGTTTTAAAAAAGTGATGTGAGATCTCATTCTGAAGGAAGAGGAACGCCGTGACGAACGTAAGTATCCGCCGTTATATTATTTACATCAGCGCAGCCGTCCTGTTTGTAACAGCAATCGTCTGTTATGCGGCCTTTCCCAAGGCTCCGCCCGAAGAACCGCTCCGAATCATACTGGAAAATCCGGGTGGAGCGGTTTTTTTTGACCACAAGCGCCATTTGTCTGAGAATCATTATGACATTACCTGTACCGAGTGCCATCATATGTGGGATGGGGACGAAACCATCCCCCCATCATCATGCACCGCCTGCCACGAACTTCAAGGCGAAGATCCCATGAAACGTTATGATGCGATGCATCTTCTATGCATCGGCTGCCATGAAGACACAGGCACTGCTCCGGTCAAATGCGCCGGCTGTCACATGTCCGGCTGAAAAAATTCTGAAATCCTCTGAGCATTGGTTTGAGTTCAGCATCAGGAGGTGTTCATGATCAGCAAATCCTTTTTCGGGCCTGCGAAAACCGAGTTGAGGTTTCCGGTGCTCGAAAATATTCACAAAGAGATCCCAATCCGTGTTCCGGAACCTGAGACAGCGTATTTGCAGGTTTATCCCAGGGAAGGATCCTCTTCAGGGGTGGTGGAACCCATCAAGATCGGGGATACGCTCAAGACAGGCCAGCCTGTTCACGTCGAACAGGATGACGTGCGGGCATCCGCGGTGTCTCCCGTGACCGGTGTGGTTTCAAAACTATCCAGGCAGACCGGATATGGCGAAAAACCCTACCTGGAAATCGTTGTCCAAGTCGATCCCGAGGAACAATTCGACACCACGTTCCGGGAATTGCTGGGAAAACCCGCCGGGCTCGAGATAATGACTTTTCTGGATGCACTGCCCGGAAACACGGATTTTTCCTTGATCTCGTCTCTCCCCAAGCCCATTCGCGCATTTGTCGTCTGTGGTATTGATGCCGAACCGTTTGTGGTCACAAACCAGTATATGCTTGCAGCCAGGGCGGAAAAACTCAAGACGGGTATAGATAAACTCCGGGGGTTATTCCGCGGATGCAAAGTCTTGCTGGTCGTTCCGCCGTATCTCCAGGCCATGGCGCGCACAACCGGCGCCCAGGTCGCGATCGTCGATCCCGTTTATCCCTTTACCCTGCCTCAAATGGTCATGAAAAACGTGTTTAACATCGAAATACCCACCGGCAGGAGAATCGAGGAACTGGGAGTGGCTTTCATGAACGCCGAGACCCTGGTCGCTCTGGCTGAAGCATTCGAAACAGGAACGCCGCCTGTTCACAAGCATTTGACCGTACTCGCCAAAAACGACCGTGCTGTGCTTGCGAAAGCACGAATAGGGACCCCGGTCGGAGAGGTCTTCACCACCGCTGGAATTCAGGTCTCTCCGGGTGATTTGCTTGTTCAGGGAGGGCCAATGACCGGAAGAAGCATTCATTCCGAAAACATGCCGGTTCTGAGAAACACCGAGGCTTTTTTTGTTCGAGACAAAGAAGAAATCCCGCTCAGCTCGGATTCGCACTGTATAAACTGCGGCGAATGCATCAGGGCCTGCCCTGCCGACATCCCGGTCAACATGCTCGTCAGGGTATTGGAAAACGGGGTCTGGGAAGACGCGGTCGGCCTTTATGATCTCGATGCATGTATAGAATGCGGACTTTGCAGTTACGTCTGCCCTGCGAAAATACCCGTCTTTCATTACATCATGCTTGGCAAACACGAGATCGAATGCTTAGCCTGCGCGGAGGAAGTCTATGTTTAGAGACAGATATTTTGTAGGGAAGCATGCCCCTTTTCTCCACAATGGAAGCAGCGTGGCCGCCAGAAACTGGAGTATCCTTTTTGCAGCGCTCCCTGCGGTTGTCTTCGGAATCCTGCAATACGGCGCCCCCGCTCTTGGGGTGACGGCCTTGAGCATATCTTCGGCCATGATATGGGAAACGATCATGAAGCGGCTCAGACGGCGACCCCATTCCCTTCTCACCGGCGACGCCGCCCTGATAGGGCTGCTGCTGGCGATGTTAATGCCGGCCACCACCCCTTGGTGGGTCGTCGTTATCGGTACATTTGTCGCCATCGTGATCGGCAAGGAAATTTATGGAGGAACAGGTTGCAACCCATTCAATCCCGTCCTGGTGGCGATGGCGGTGCTTATGCTTTCATGGAAGGGAATTCTTGATTTTGAAAGGGCCTTGGTTTCTTACGACATGGATTTCACCATGCTCTCACCGCTTGCAGCCATGAAAAACTTCGGCGCAGCCGGCGCGGAAGGGTATGCCCTCACGGATATGCTGCTCGGCAGGTACGCCGGAGGGATCGGTTCAACGTTCGGCATCGGGCTTCTTGCAGGCGGTGTGTATCTTGTAGCCAGGGGAATCGTCAGGTGGGAAATCCCTGTATCCTTCCTCGCGGGTGTTTTCTTCACCGCTCTCATTTTTAAAATCGCCGCTCCCGACGCCTATGGACCTCCCCTGCTTCACCTGGTGACGGGATACACGCTGATAGCCGCCTTTTTCCTTGCACCCGAGGATTCTTCATCGCCGGTAAACCCGGTCCCCATGATACTTTACGGTGCTGGTGCCGGCTTTCTGACGATTCTTGTCCGAAATATCGGAGTATTTGTGGACGGATGTGTTTTTGCCATACTGATGATGAATGTGGCAAATCCTCTTATCGATAAAATCCGGCCGAGAGCCCTGGGAAAGGGGATCAAGCATGCGTGAGATGATAAAGCTCTTTCTTACAATCGTGGTATTCAGCGCGGTGGCGGGCGGTCTGCTCGCCACGGTCCGCAGTGCGACCAGGGATCGTATCGAGTTCCAACAGCTTGTATTCGTTAAAGGACCGACAATCCGCCAAATCATGGAAGGAGCCTCCAATAACCCCGTTGAAGACAGCTTTAAAATATTGGACGGGGATATTGAACGGACGCTCTTCAAGGGAAAATTCGACGGTAATTTCAACACGGTGGCTTTCGAAGCCCACGCCGCAGGGTTCGGTGGAGATATAGGGGTTATCGCCGCGATAAACGTCGACACGGATCGTATCGTGGGTGTCGGCGTTACAACGCACAGCGAAACCCCCGGGGTGGGCTCGCGCGCGAAGACGGATCCGTCCTTTTCAAAGCAGTTTAAAGGCATGCCCGTTGCGGAGCCTTTCAGCGTGAAGGCCGACGGCGGCGAGATCGATGCTCTGAGCGGCGCCACGGTAACCTCACGCGGCGTTTGTGCGGCGGTATCCAAGATCGCCGATACGTATACCCGGCTCAAAGATAAAGTCCTAACGGAGATGAAATCCTAGGTTCCAAAGGAGTCAACAGGTTATGGCAAAAACGACGGTTCAGGAATTCACCAAAGGATTATGGGCCGAGATTCCGCCGTTTCGGTTGGTGCTCGGTTTATGCCCTACCCTTGCGGTCACCAAAACCGTGGAAAACGGTGTAGGGATGGGCATCGCCACCACGTTCGTTCTGGTCTGCTCGAACGTCTTGATCTCGTTGCTGCGTTCAGTGATTCCGAAAAAGGTGCGAATTGCCTGCTTCATCGTTGTGATAGCTACGTTCGTAACCATCGTTGAACTGGTCATGCAGGCTTATGCCTATCCGCTTTTTCTGAAGCTGGGCATTTTTATCCCCTTGATCGTGGTGAACTGCATCGTGCTTGGACGCGCCGAGGCTTTCGCAGCCAAAAACGCCCCGGTGCCTTCCCTCGCGGATGGGCTGGGCATCGGAATCGGGTTCACGCTGTCATTGACCGCTCTTGCCGCAGTCCGGGAAATTTTCGGCAGCGGCACCTTCACGGTGCCGATTTCCGGGCTCGCGGTGCCTGTTTTCGGTCCGGAATTTCAGCCTTTTTCCTTCATGGTGGAGGCTCCGGGGGCCTTTGTCTGCCTCGGGCTGATGTTATGCATCATGAACATGTTCGGGAAGAAATAGAAAGGTTCAAACCGGTTTTCCAGGCCGCGAGGAGAAAATCATGAGTGACCTTGTATTGCTCGCTATAAGTTGTATTTTTGTTAATAATATTTTGTTAATGCAATATTTGGGCAATTGTCCGTTTCTTGGAGTTTCCAAGCGGATGGAAACGGCCACCGGGATGGCGATGGCGGTGGTGTTTGTCCTGGTGATGGCGGGAGCCATGACATGGATAACGAATGCATTCATTTTGAAGCCATTCGGGTACGAATACCTCCAAACGCTGGCGTTCATCCTGGTTATCGCATCTCTCGTGCAATTCGTCGAAATGTTTTTAAGAAAGGCGGTCCCCACGCTTTACGCAGGTCTGGGAATTTTTCTTCCCCTTATCACTACAAATTGCGCGGTCATGGGTGTCTGCCTGATCAATATAAAGGAAGAATACAGCTTCATCGAAGCCCTGGTATCTTCACTAAGCTATGCTGTCGGCTTCGGGCTCGCCTTGATTCTTTTCGCAGCCATCCGAGAGCGGATCATTCTGGCACGAGTGCCCAAACCACTGCAGGACACATCTATCGGACTCGTTTCGGCGGGAATGCTCTCTCTTGCATTTTTCGCGTTCAAAGGAATGATTTAGTCGTGTGCACACATCGGCGCGGCCCGCAGCCGTTTCATTGACAGAGGAGGTAGCACATGCTGGGTGGAATTTTGGTTATGGGAGCTCTGGGCGTTGTTGTAGGGGCGGGTCTCGCCCTTGCTTCCAGGCTTTTCTATGTATATATCGATCCCAAAATTGAGGCGGTCGAAGACGCTCTCCCGGGAGCGAACTGCGGAGGCTGTGGATTGCCCGGATGTAGTGCAAACGCAGCGGCCATCGTACGAGGCACGGCCTCACCGGCTTCGTGCGTGGCCGGCGGGCCTGAAGTCACGGCGGCAATCGCGGCGATCCTCGGTGTTGAAGTCAAGGAAAGAGAACCTGAATTCGCAAGGCCCGGTTGTACCTACGGCCCGGCCGACGCTGAATTGAAGTATGTTTATGACGGTGTCGCTGATTGTCGTGCCGCCGCGCTTCTTGACGGTGGACACAAAGTGTGCCATATTGGCTGCCTCGGGCTTGGAACCTGCGTCCAAACCTGCCCTTTCGATGCCCTTTCGATGGGACCGGATGGGTTGCCTGTTGTAGATTTATCCAAATGCACCGGGTGCGGCTCATGTGAGAGAGCGTGTCCGAAACACATCATAACTCTCTCTTCCAGGGCGATCCGCATGATGCATCTCAACGCGCTCGGCGACTGCCTTGCACCCTGTCAACAACGCTGCCCCGCCCAGGTCGATATTCCTCTCTATATCAATCTCGCAGGCCAGGGCCGCTACAGGGATGCGCTGCAGGTCATCAAAGAACGGGTGCCCATGCCCCTTTCGATCGGCAGAGTCTGCCCTCATTTCTGCGAGACGGTCTGCAGAAGGAACGACGTGGATGAACCGGTCAATATCAACCATATCAAGAGATTCTGTGCGGATGCCGAATTGAACAGCGGCAGCAGGTACGAAACCTACCTGGCACCTCTTTCCGGCAAACGCGTGGCTGTCGTCGGCGGCGGCCCGGCCGGTCTGGCAGCCGCTTATTATCTCCGCCGCCTCGGTCATGCTTCCACGATATTCGAGGCCATGCCCAAGCTCGGCGGCATGCTGCGCTACGGCATCCCCGAATACCGCCTTCCCAAAAAGATCCTCGACTGGGAAATTGAAGGGATAACGGGCCTCGGTGATATTGACGTGCGCACCCAAACCCGCATGGGTGAGGATTTCAACCTTCAGAGCCTCAAAGATGAAGGGTTTGACGCCGTCTTTCTTGGGGTAGGAGCCTGGGGCAGCAGGAACATGAGGGTGGAGGGAGAAGACCTGGATGGCGTATTGTCCGGCACACAGTATCTCATTCGGATGGGACTCGAAGAAGATGTAGAAATAGGACGGAAAGTCGTCATCATAGGCGGCGGAAACACCGCCATCGACGCCGCTCGTACATCCTGGCGGCTCGGAGCCGAGGAGGTGACCGTTCTTTACCGCAGAAGCAGGCAGGAAATGCCGGCCGCTGACTACGAAGTCGACGAAGCGGAGGCCGAGGGAATAAAATTTCATTTTCTTGCAGCCCCTACAAAACTCATCGGTGAAAATGGAAATGTCAAGGGAATTGAATTTCTGCGCATGGAACTCGGAGAACCGGACGACAGCGGCAGGAGAAGGCCTGTTCCGGTTGAAGGCACCGAAACCGTCATAGAGGTGGATAATGTGATCGCAGCCATCGGGCAGTTCGCGGTCTATGACGTGGAAGCCCTCAAGTGCCAGGACGGCGATGTCACGATGACCCGCTGGAACACGGTTGACGTTGATCCTGACACCGGGCAGACCAATATAGACTGGGTGTTCGCAGGCGGAGACGGTGTAACCGGCGCCGCCACGGTGGTTGAAGCTTTCGCCGGTGCCCGCAAAGCCGCCGCCGCCATTCATCGCTTCCTTGAAGGCGAAGAAAGAGTCAGCCCTAAGGCTGATCTGCGCACAAAGGTATGGGACGGCGCATCAAAGGACGAATTGAAAGTTCTCCCCAAGATACCGCGCAACAAGATGCCGGATATCCATGTCGAAGAACGGTGTGGTTCCTTTGAGGAAGTGGAGCTGGGTTTCAGTGAAGAGCAGGTGCAGGACGAGGCCGGCAGGTGCCTGCAGTGCGGGCTTTATTGCTTCCGACACAATTGATCGGAGCACCGTTCCAGGATGGCTGTTATACGGGGGGATGACCTGGGGTTACGCGAGGTTTTACGGTCTTTAAGCCGCAGGATCCCAAAATAGAGGGCCATGCTGCCGAACCCGGTTACAACCGCTACGCTGTCCCCGGAGAAACCCTCTACGGCAACGAATTCCTTTCCCACCAGGGCTCCCACCACAAGGGCCACCACGGGAAAAATATAAGCCAGCGATGTGGATTTCAAAAAAGACCCGGACTCCATGCTCAAACGCACCCTGTCTCCGGTGCGGCAGCCTGCGGTGTTTTCCACCTCCACCACAACACCTTTGCCCAATTCCACCTTGCATTCGGATCTTGACGGGCATGAAGCGCAGGCCGAGGATCTCTCCACTCTCACCCATGCTGAGCGAGCATCCGTCCTTTCCACAATACCCTGTTCAGAGAGCTGCATGATTCAACACGATCGACCGCTCCGTTTTTCATGTCGCCTTGAGAAGCTGAAGTATTTTCTCAAGTTCTTCTTTTATCTCTTTAATAATAAACTTATTTTCTTCCGAGACACCTCTTTTTTCCTTTAAGCGGCGACGTGCACCCTCAATCGTCATTTTTTCGGAATAAAGGAGATGTTTGATCTCCAGGAGCAATTCCAGGTCTTTTCGGCGGTAGGTTCGCTGTTTCGAATCAGCCCTACGGGGCTTGAGCTGTGGAAATTCATTTTCCCAGTACCTGAGTACGGAAGGTTCCGCACCAACGATGCGAGCGGCCTCCCCTATCCGGAAGTATCGCTTGTCATCAGGAATCAGGGTCATTTCGTCACCCCTCTCTCAATCGGCCTCCCGTTTCCGCGCAAATCGCTTCAATGATCGACTCATGAAGCGCGTTGACAGTGGCCCCGTCCAATGTCGATCCCTGCGAGCGGTAGCAGATCCTGAACGCTATCGCTCTCTCCAGACCGGAATCCCCCTCCCTGTCGTAAACATCAAAAAGAGAAACATCTTCAACGAGTTCCCCACCTTTTTCACGGATAATCCCTTCTATGGCAGCGCATTTTGAACCAGGGGAAACCATGACCGAAAGGTCTCGGTATACAGCAGGAAATTTCGGGTACGGCTTGAAAAGAGGAGATTTTTCCCACCAACGCATCAGCGCGGCTGCGTAGAGTTCAAATAAGTATACATCCCCTCCGTCTTTCGAACGACAGAATTGCGTCACCGCCCGGGAAGCTTTCCCCACCACACCCAGCGTTTCGTTCCCGGCGGTTATGCAAGCCACCGGCCCTTTCTTATCGTAACCCGGCGAATCATGGCATTCCGTGAAGACAACGTGGTCTACATGAATACCATCCAGGAGTGTTTCAACAACACCCTTCACATGGTAGAAATCCACAGGCCTTTCGTTTCCGTACCATTCCTTGCGATGATAAAGCCCGGACATCAACCCTGAAACCATCGTCGCCTCAAAAGGCAGGTCGTCGCCTGAAGGCGTGAAAATCTTTCCCCATTCAAACAGTTTCAGCTCCTGATCTCCCCGGGATAGGTTGGTTCTCGCGGCGCCGGCGACTCCAGGAATCAACGACGTACGCATCACAGATTGGTCGATCGAGAGCGGGTTCATGAGAGAAACAAAATTCCGGAGCATGTGCCCCTCAGGAACATCAAGGATATCAGCAGAATCCCTTGATGTAAAACTGTAGGAGATAACTTCCGAAAATCCACAACCGACCAGAATCTCCCGGATCTTGTCCCTCAAGGAGTATTCCAGCCTTTCCGGCTTAGTGCAAGGCCGAACAGCCGGATATGTGACCGGAATCTTTTTATAGCCCTCGATCCGTGCCACCTCTTCCACCAGGTCGATCTCCCGTTCAATGTCCATCCGGAAGGAAGGCGGCGTGACAGCCAGATTTCCTCCCTTTTCCCGGACCTCCATCTGAAGCGACGAGAGATGTTTTCCCATGATTTCAGCGGCAAGATCCGTCCCGAGTAGTCTGTTCGTCCTTTCGACCCTCAATTCAATCTGTGAACGACCAAAAGACCGTTCGCCTGCATCGATGAAACCGCCGGCGACCTTCCCGCCCGCAAGGGAAACAATCAACGAGAGGCATCTTTTAAGCGCCAAGGGGGTCCCTTCCGGATCGACGCCGCGTTCGAATCTGTAGGACGCCTCTGTGGAAAGCCCGAGCCGCCTGGAGCCACGCCTTATCGTCACCGGGTCAAAATAGGCGCTTTCCAGTAAAACATCTGTGGTTCCTGCAAAAATTTCCGAATTGAGACCTCCCATGATCCCGGCGACGGCAACCGGCCGCTCCCCGTCACAGATCATCAGAGTTTCGGAGCTGAGCGTTCTCGTCTCGCCGTCCAACGTTGTAAAACGTTCCCCCTCCTCAGCCCGGCGCACAATGATTCGGCTTCCGGAAACCCTTTTGTAATCAAAAGAATGCAGAGGTTGCCCGGTTTCAAGGAGTACGTAATTGGTGGCATCCACGACATTGTTGATGGCTCTCAAACCACAGGCGTGAAGCCTGTATCTCAGCCAGAACGGGCTGGGTGCCAGCTGGACTCCCTGAACAAGCCCTGCACAATACCTGGGACACCCCTCAGGGTCTTGTATCGCAACATCCACGAGCGAAGATATCGCAGGTCCGTCCCCTTGAAGATCAAAATCGCGCAGCTGGAGTTTGGAGCCGGTGACGGCTGCGATTTCCCTGGCTATTCCAACAACCGACGTCCAATCCGGGCGATTCGGCGTCACAGACACTTCGAAAACCCAGTCAGGAAACGGAAGGATGGAACTGAGAGGCGTTCCCGGTTGCACATCATGGTCCAGTACCATGAGCCCTTGGTGATCGTCCGTCAGCCCCAGCTCATCTTCGGCAAGGAGCATGCCGAAGGATTTCTCTCCCCTTAT
>Ga0068714_10007910_pt1 | contig 10116 bp, 10 predicted proteins | sample MTBNYHSulfiMetaG_FD_62988 | JGI IMG/M metagenome (GOLD analysis project Ga0068714, IMG submission 62988) | Enrichment culture microbial communities from rom New York Harbor, USA that are MTBE-degrading - MTBE-NYH (New York Harbor Sulfidogenic)... | ecosystem: Environmental > Aquatic > Marine >...
CTCAGCGGTCTGGACATAACCCTTCTTTAAAACAGCGCACAATATGAGTCAAGCGTGACCCCTTTACTATTCCAAGAGTCATTTGAAACGGTTTTTATAACATTTTAGTCAGTATTTTCAGCCAGATAATTGGGACCAAGACTTTGATCAAAGTGTTTGTCAGTATATCGTGGGTTTTAACACCAGATATTGTACCCACCCACACAAATGTGCGAAGACCCTAAATAAAGCGAATTTTTTATGGAACCTTGGCATGAATAATATTGAAAAATCCTGGTGGCTTGCCTATGACGGTTCCGTCACTTTGTGTGAGGTAGCGTTTCATCATTTCGTTTCTTCCAATGTCCGAAACAACCGCTAAGCCTCTTTCATTGACGAATGCTTCGGCCCTGGTCGGGTCAATTCCGAAAATGTAGTGCTGATCGTGAAAACTCATCATTTTAAAGAGACCGCGTGCAAAGGGAAAGCGGCTGAAATCTCCCTCCACCACGCTTTTAAACATATAATCGAAGACCAGTTCGCTCCCGCTTGCGGAATGATCGGCAATGAAGGTCAGGGTGTTGTTCACACCTTGTTCAGTGATGAAGTAAGTGACCCCTTCCCAGATATAGAAAGTCTTCTCTTTTTCGTCAAAACCAGCCTGGCTCATCACCTCCTCCAATGTCTGAGTATTGAAGTCAATTGGGGCAAAGGCAACGTAATCGGGGGACTTACCCAAGATATGTCTTATGAGTTTCCGTTTTTTCTTTTGGGTATCCGGCAGATCGACTTCGAAAAATTTGACATGAGGATAGGCCTCTTGAAACCGATAGGCACGGCTGTCATAACCGGCCCCCAGAACGACGACCTGGGTTACACCCTTTGAGACGGCCTTTTTAAAGAGGGTGTCGATATGAAGTGTTCGAGCATTCACATAGAAACAACCGGATGGGCTCCTTTGCTTTAGAGCGGCAAGGGCACCGTCCAGGTCTTCCGATCCAAACATGGAGCCCAGGAAATCCTTTGGGACGAAATGCCGAGCCAGATAATCGGGATTGCGGACGGCCTGGTCCTTTTCAGCAGAAAGCACTGCCCTACAGGCACAAACAGCCATGGCCGACCAAGATCCCTTGAATTCCAATTCAGTCCCATCGGTACCCGAGGTGTCAATTTGGTTTGAATATGAAGCCCCGGAGGGATCATCCTGATGTGCACAGCTTCCACAAAAAGCGACTAAAACGGCCAAGACAAGGCATAGACAAAGCGATGGTTTCGGGGTCGTAAATTTCATTGTTTTCCTCTCCTCCTTAAGCGAATTCATCATAGATCTGGTTTTATTTGATAAGGTTGTGTTACATTTACCTGTACAGAATCCAACCACCACCAGGGACCTGTGGCTTTCCCATCGGGATCATCGATGCCAAAATAGAAAGTGTAATTTCCTGCGGGCAGGGACATGTTCAATACTCTGGATGGGTTCAGGTCAAACAGACCTGCCTGGGCGTAGGGATTGATGCCGGGCACCCAGCCCGTTCGATTCACATAACTGTACCAATTGCCAGGTGGGGCAAATGTATAAGGGTCACCCATTAAAGGGCGAGTCTACGCTTGATTCATCTGCAAGACGGTTTTGATCTCCTCGACACAGTTTCTCAATTGGCGATCCCCGGATATCTCCCCCTCATCCTCTCTACAACACTGCTGACCGAACTGAATCGGGGAATATTGAATTCCCTGCCGATCTCCTGCAAATGGTCTCCCCGCAGTCACAATAAAGTGGAGATGATCCTTATTCTTTTGGGAAAACAGACTCCCCCCGTCTCCCCCTGTTCATTACGTGATGCCAGGCATCCGGATATCCTATTCTCAGCGGTCTGAACATAATCCTCTTTACAGCAGACTATGAGTCAAGCGTAGACTCCTTTACACATCCTCGCCAAATCGGATGCTTCTGTGTTGCCTTCGGTGCACGTTAAAACCCTCGGCGTCCGCAATCGCTATTTCGAAGCTGTACCAGCACTTCAGGGAGCGCGGTCTCCCCTGCGGCCTACAGGATTCTCTGCCTACGCTTAACCCATCTTGTTCGCCACACAACCCTCTTGTGGCTCCGCCATGGGTCCAAGGCTCGATACGGGTGGGTGGCTAACGTTTACAGAAGATCATTACTGACCTCCTTCCCGAAAGGGACTTTCACCCTGCAAGATACGCCGAGCTTTCCTCGGCGCAATAACGTTCAAGGTCAGGGGCGCTGCCCAGCTTTATCGCGCATCGTCCCTTGCACGGCAGGGTTAGGCGTCGCGTTCTCACAGCTTAAGCAAGCGACGTATGAACTCAAGCGCTACCCCAACAAGAATGGCAACAGTCACGTTTGTCGTGACAATGTACGCCAGCACGTCAGCTCCAACATTCACTAAAACGGCTGTGAAGAGATAGACACGACGAAATGGAATGACCAAGTAGAGAAGCCTCTTGCGCAGACGAAAACGAACGCGAGCGACATCAATGAGTTTAGCTTTTTCATCCTCATTGGGCATCGAAACCGGCAGAAGGAACAGGTATTGCAAGTAGAACTTGTAGTAGAGCAATTGAAGAAGCTGGCCACGGAATAGGTTGGTAAAGATGCCGCTTGGGATATGCAGATTTAATTGGTTAGGCTCGCCGTACTCACGGTTTGGATCAGGTTCTTCTGGACAGCCGCTGTTCGCGGCTGTGGTAACCAAGCTTTCCAGCAATTCCTGCCCAAAGAAGACTTCCAGGATACAAAACCATATCCACCTTCCAAGTGAAACGCGAGGCTTGACGCGCTCCCCTCGACAGAACACCAAGGCGTAGTAGTTCTGAACGACTGGAGCTTGCGTATCGATGACTCGGAGGTACTTGGACATAGAGCCCCTAGACGCCTAACGAAAAGGTCACCGGATGCGCGCCACGAGCGCGCGGACCCGGTGGAGCGACGGGTTAGGTCTTCTTAGCATCTGTGACAAACTCGTCGATTTCCGTCAAGGCACGTTCTTCTTTGGCGTTAACGTCAACGCTATTGAGTTCAAACTCTTCTGGCATAGGAGGCTTGGAACTGCGCGGACGGCGTTGCCACTCGTACAGTGCCCGGTTGTAAAGTGCTTGTTTGATGCAGTATCGCACCGCCATTTCGTGGTTTGGATCCATGAAGTTATTAGCTTCTGCGTCTCCACGACGCCAGTAGGCTGCCAATAGCCAATGATGATATGCGAACTCGTACTGAGCGGTTGCGTGGTATTGTGAGGCGTGTCTTTCAAGGCCGTGATACTCGGTATTGTTCTTCGCAGGTACGCGTGAGTCTGTGACCGAGGGGCGATGAGCACCCCAAGGGTATTCATTTCGCATACAAGGAAAGACGGTCGTAAGGCCTTGTGGGCCTCCGAAGTGCTGTTCAATGAAGAGCCTTGAGAGTTCTTCGTATTCTGGCTTCCAATCAAATGCAGTTTCCATACAGATCCTGACCTAAAAATTGGGATAGATGGGAAACTCTCCACCTATTGCCTAGTATAAGGGTCTACGCTTGATTCATCTGTAAGACGGTTTTGATCTCCTCCACACAATTTCTCAATGGTCGATCCTCGGATATCTTCCCCTCATCCGCTCTACAACACTGCTGACCGAACTGAATCGGGACATATTGAATTCCCCGCAGATCTCCTTCAAATTGTCTACCCGCAGTGACAATAAAGTGGAGATAATCCTCATTCTTTCGGAAAACAGATTCCCCCCCTCTCCGCCTGTTCATTACATGGTACCAGGCATCCGGATATTCTATTCTCCACGGTCTGGACATAACCCTTCTTTTCAGCAGACTATGAGTCAAGCGTAGAATTGACCCTTTAATTGGGGCACCTCCAGAACCTGCAAAAGCTGCTCTCGGATTTCTTTTGCCGTCGCGCCAAGATCAACGGTGGCAAATCGAATCTCATGGTTCTGAATAACAACGGCCTCGTTAACCATATTGCCCACCGAGGGGTGAAGGAGCAGTCCCGAAGCGTTCTCCGCGAGCGGATCGCCATTGCCCTCCTGAGATCTCAAATAGGCGTAAATCTGGTAGACATATCCGCTTCGCAGAGTCTCTTCCCGATACCAGCCACGTGTGACCACGGAGGTGAACTTAGTGTCGATGACGATGCGGCGTCCCGTATCCGAGTTGTCGAGGATGATGTCGGTTCGCATGAAGGGGAGGATTTTGTCTATGCCCGGACTCTTGCTTTCAATCAGCCAGCCAATCGTTTTGCCAGCGTCGACGCGCCATCCTTTGCTGGAAAGCACGACATCGTAGAACCCGGCGATTCCTTTCTCGTAAAGCTTCCGAATCCAGGTGATTTCCCTATCCGGTAGCGATAACTGCTTTGCGCCTGCGGCTTCCGTAGGCAATGCAAGGTTGAAGGCCAGATGCGCCGCAGAAACCATTGGCTGGTCATCTACATCGTGTCTGCCGAAGCGGTCGATGCAGACATCGCCACGACCTGGGCGCTCCCCGGTTACGCCCATACGTCTCAAGCTCGCCGCCAACGACCTGCATCGGTGAGCCAGTGCATCATGGCAGACTATTTTGGCAATTTCCTCCAAGGCTGCTCGGACAAAGCGGTTTCGGGCAGTATCGACGGTCAATTCATCGAACCGGCAAGCTACCTTTCCCCGATCAAGTAGTCGGTGCCTTTCGGTGTTCAGCAGGTCGATTCGCCCGCGCACACTACCAAGGATAGCCTCTCGGGACTGGTACCCATAACTCAAATTGCGTTGAATGCGGCGCTCGACCTTATGGGAGAGCATTTCTGCCACCAGATCCGGAATGTCATCGGGGTTATCCTCTACGGCGACCTTTGCCTTTTCGATATCCCGGAAGAGGTCCGATGCGTACAGCATAAGCAGCCAAAGGTTGCGCACCGGGATGCGGCCGATGCGACCAATCTCTTCCTCTGTATTTGATATCAAGTTGGCTGCCGCAAGAGTCACAGTCACAATCCTTCAAGCAGGCGTTCCCTTGCCTTATGGGACTTTTCAAGCGCATCGAACCAGTATTCATCAAGCAGTGGCCCGATCTCGGTATCAACGACTTGACGGAACCATTCCCGGGCATCACTGATCGGAACACCGAACGGGGGCGTGACATAGCTGTGTCCCACTCGGAATTGAGGCCCGAGACTGGTATCGGCCGAGATGTCGTTGTTCAGTGCATTGACACGCTTCTCAATCTCGACTAGGATTTCTGAATCAATACCGCACTGTGACTGAACCCAGTCGTGCCAGGATTTGCCAAGGGTGGGCTCCAGATCGATGAAGGCAAATCGGCGGCGTAACGCCAGATCGACCAATGCAAGAGAGCGGTCGGCAATATTCATCGTGCCGATGATGTACAGGTTGTCTGGGATAAAAACGCGCTCGCCATCAGACCGCTTGTAGGATAGCTCCAAGGCTTCATTCGGTGTTCGCTTGTCCACTTCGAGCAGCGTCAGCATCTCGCCGAAAATCTGTGCGGGATTCCCGCGATTGATCTCCTCAATGACGACAACATGCCTTGATGTGGGATCTTTCGCCGCCGCCTTCATCATCTCCACAAAAGGCCCATCCACCAACGTAAGCTTACCGTCGCCCATCGGCCGCCAGCCCCGAATAAAATCCTCATAAGAAAGGTTCGGATGAAACTGCAACGCTCGGACCTTGCTGTCATCGCGTTGCCCCATCAAAGCGAAAGCCAAACGCTTTGCCAGCCATGTCTTTCCTGTTCCCGGCGGTCCCTGAAGGATCAGGTTTTTCTTTGTTCGAAGGCGTTCGAGAATCTTTTCGAGTTTTTCCCGAGCGATGAAAGATCCGTCTTCCAAAATATCATCTATTGAATACGGGACTATTGGCAGAGATTCATCTGAGACAGAAGTTGAGATCGAAAAGAAATCAGTAAATCTTTTGTATTTATCCAGTTCGGATGGGGGCTTATTTAATAAATTCAGACCTTTTTCGGAAATCTGTACAAAGCCCCTTTTGGGAAAATCAACTAACTCTGCCTTCTTTAGATACGATTTTGCCCAGGCTGCACGATTATCAAATAGCGGCTGACCTGTAGATTCGAGAGTAATGACATCATATTTTTCCAGATTCATTTCAGACTTGAGTTTTTGGTAAACATCTCTCGCGAGATACTCCTTGCCATCACTTAGCAGTCTTAAAAATGGGATCATTAAGTCGTCAAATTTTGGGAGTATATTCTTCAAATCAGCATCAATTTCATCTAAATCCACACCATCTTCAAAAATTTCATCATCCTGCGCATCAGGGTCTGTGGCATTCGGATGGGCGGATGTCCCGCTGTCCTTAAAAAGCCAGGCGGCAAGGGACAGCTCAGGAAACGAATGGACTGGATAGGCATCCTCTTGGAAGCGAGCTTCGAGCGTATCCAGAACCGCCAGATAATCACTGGCATTACAGCGCCCCTTGGGGCCGTTCATGCCGATCTGTATATTGAGTTTCTTGCTGATGTAGCGTTGGGACTGTCCATCAAGTGTCGGGAAATCCCAGGGGCGAATCCAGTAAAGCCCCATGGTCAGATTCCACCCCACCCCCCAACGCTCTGACACGTTGTCGTAAGCAACGGCAAATGCTGTTCGTGCTTCTGCATCGCCCGTATCGGAGAAAGCAATCGCCTGGGCGAAAACCTCCCACAGACCATCTATATCGTCTGGTTGGCGCTGATAACTATAAGCGAAAAACCATGTCCTTTGATTATTGAGAACAGGAATCCCTTCAAAGGAATCGGGAACAGGCTCTGATACGTCAATCAGGCTGGCAAGTTCGCTTGCTATGATTCTACGATTGGTATCGGTGATCCCCCGGTTGAATATACCCATGGCTGTGAATGGGCAGATGTCCTTCAGAGGGCCTCCCAGCACGCCTTCTTGGTATTGGTCATTAAGAATCGACATGCAGTCTACTTTTTTGGCTATAGTGTGAATTCCGGAAATCAGCTCTTCACGCCGGTTTCTAAACGTAAGAAGCTTGTCAGCCACCGCCTCATAAAAGCGAGTCCAGTTGAAGCGGTGTTTGTCGACGGCGCTATCACCGAAACGCTCTCGCCAGTACGGGGCATTGCGGAACCGGCTGATATTCTGCGCCTTTTCCTCGAATGTAAATCCGATCAGGGCGTCTGTGGTCCAGTCGCCGGGCAAGACGCGCCAGACCGTGCTTCGATTGGTATAGAAATACCATTCACGTGGCGGATCGAAGGCATTCCAGTCAACCTTCAAGGTGCGGCCATCACCGAGATTCTCTTTTACCGTGCCGATGGCTTTGATCGCCATGACTGAAACAGTTTGGCCTCGGTTATCAAAGGGCAGACCGTGCTTCCGAGTATAGGACGACTTGATCGCAATACGGTCCCCAGCCTGGATGGACTTCACCGCGTCAAGGTATTTGTCCTGATATCCATTCTCCCAGATGCCTTCCTGCAGAAAACGGGGTGTTTGATCATCGGTTCCACTGTATGACGCCCCGACAAACCAGCAGGCACGGGCTCCAGCTCCTTCAGATTTAGAATACATAATCTGCTCTCCAATATTTTTCTTCCCCAGTTACCAGCGCCCCCTCATCAATCTCGAACAGATCTGGTTTGCAGCGCGGTCACTGCCTGCTGCAAAACCCGAATGGCGGCCGTCTTAACGCTCATGATGCCTCCCACCAGTTTGTGACAGCCGCTCTCTCTTTGTTGGTCAGCCGGCATTTCTGCCGGCTGTTGCGCGGCTGTTCGGGGATGGTCATTTCAATCAACCCGACTTCCAGGGCGGGGAGCAGATAGGCCTTCCCAAAATGTTCATCGTCTTTTAGCCCCAATGCCGTTTCGAGTTGCAGCCGGATCATCTCTCCGGCACAAACGGGTCTACGGTTGACTCTTAGTCTATCAGCTGAGAGACACCCCAAAATTTTCAGATTCCATCCCAGAGAGATCGCCTCTCCCGAATACCCGGCCATTCTTCTGCAATCTACATATGTGGCGTAAGAGAGAAATCTCAAAATATTGCCGTGCCCTATTCCCACCCACGGAGCGTCCTTATTACCATTCATAATCATTCAACAATCCGTTTGAACTCATCGTCATCCCTAAAACTTTTGAAATCATCATCTTTTCTTGCCAACCTTCTATATTTTGGGTCAAGCTCTATTGCCCTCTTCAAGTCATGGATAAAGTGCTCTTTTTCGCCCTTAAGCGAGTAACCACAGGCGCGATTATATAAAGAAACGGCATTTCTTGGATCAAGCTCTATGGCCTTGTCACAAGCCGATATGGCCTCGTCATACCGTCCTAGTTTGATGAGAATATTGCTTTTGTTGTTCCACGCTTTGGCATCTATTGGCCTGAGCTCTGCGGCCTTGTCATAAGCCGATATGGCCTCGTCATACCGTTCTAAATGGCCGAGAGCAAAACCTTTGCTGCCCCAGGCATTGGCATTCTCTGGATCAAGCTCTATGGCCTTGTCACAAGCCAATAGTGCCTCTTCATGCCGCTCTAATCTGGAAAGAGTATCGCCTTTGTTACTCCAGGCAAAAGTATCATTTGGATCAAGCTCGATGGCCTTTTCAAAAGCCGATAGTGCCTCTTCATACCGCTTTAGCGTGGAAAGAGCAGCGCCTTTGTTGCCCCAGGCGTATGCATTATTTGGGTCAAGCCCTATGGCTTTATCATAAGAGATAATAGCCTTCTCAACCTCATTTCTATCAAAGAGGAGATTTCCTCGTTTAAGATAGTCTTCGGCCTTCAGGGGGATCCCAAGAACCTCAACAAGATCCAGTCGTCGGCTGAATTCATCGAGCTTCTTGATATGGTCCTCTGTAGGTTTTTCAACACCAACTTTGACCAATTCAGGCGTCGCTGCTCGTGCTTTTTCAAGCTCTTCTTCCGCTCTTTGTTTCAACTCCCTGATTGATTTGACCTCATCTTTGGCATCCTGTGCTGCCACCTTTGCTTCATCTCTGGCTTGTTCAGCGTCTTTTCTGATGCCGCGCCATTTGACAACTTCGAATATCCCTAATGCAATTGCAATGGCAAGAATAACGCCTAACACAGTCAGCACAATTGTAAAGATATCGATTAATGTTGAAATGTTTGATAAGGATCTGTCGAAGCTTCTTTGTGCCTCATAAAGCAATTTTTCCTCCAAGAGAAGAGACAGGGCCTTTTCTTGGCTCTCTTTACCAGGAAGTTGCGATTTGGCTTGTTGGTTTTGTATTATTTTCTCGGCTTGAACCGATTCTTCAGTCTTTGGTGGGATATCTTTGAGAATTTCTTTGTCTGATGCTAAGATACCGAGGGGCAGAATAAACATGACGATTGTGAAAAGGAATAATGTCCGCGCTTTCATGTCAATTCCCCTTATATCCGTTGTGGGTCAAATCTGCCGTTGATTGTTAGTGACTCAGTACCGCGTCCCGGTTCCCACTCTAAATTTCAAGATCCTGCAATTTGACCTCCTCGTCAGTGACAATGAGGACATCAATCAACCAGCGGCGAAGGGTGGGGACGCCTCTGCTTTTATGCGATTCTCCGTTTGAATTGTGCAACTGGCGATGAAACCGTACCTCCCCGTACGTTGATGCCGACGCAGGCGAAAGACTGGCTGCCTATTGCCCCATGCTCCCCAAACAAAAACGCCCCTGGGTATGGCAACCCAAAGGCGTCTGGTAATGACCCAGGCACGCTGAACCGCCCCTTTAATCTGTGACGTGTCGGGCATGGTTTCTTTGCCTTAAGTTAATGAAGGTTTGATTTGTTGACCTATGTTGGTTCTCCTGTGTGTTTAATAGTCAACGAATCGATACAAGTCAATACATTTTTGCCGATTTTCCAGGAGATCGGCTTATTGGCGAATGGTCATATCGCCGCTCCAGTGTCTTTTTGTGCCCGGAAAATCCTGAGAATCCTGTTTATCCTGTTCAAACAAAGGGCTCTGGACGATCGACACCGAAAGGACCTGTACACTGCTCGATGGTCCGGGCCTCAACCCTCCCTTTTCCTGGTTCTTTTGCCATACCGGCCTTTGGGTTCGCTGACTTCGAATCCAATCTTTTTCCTCGGCCTTTCTATCGGCGTCATGAGTTGCCGGATCGCCTCAAATATCGCCTCGATAT
>Ga0068714_10007912_pt1 | contig 10113 bp, 9 predicted proteins | sample MTBNYHSulfiMetaG_FD_62988 | JGI IMG/M metagenome (GOLD analysis project Ga0068714, IMG submission 62988) | Enrichment culture microbial communities from rom New York Harbor, USA that are MTBE-degrading - MTBE-NYH (New York Harbor Sulfidogenic)... | ecosystem: Environmental > Aquatic > Marine >...
GGATGCGGATTTGCCAGGATTCCAGAAATTTTGCATGAGGGAATCAACGTGGGGCTGGGGCCCGACGCGTATTACACCTTCGACATGTTCGAGATAATGAGAACTTCTTCTTTCATCCAAAGGGGACTCAAATTAAACCCCAATATCATGACTGCGGAAACTATTTTGAAAATGGCCACGATAAACGGGGCGAAGGCCTTGGGACTCCAAGATCAAATCGGGTCATTGGAGAAGGGGAAAAAGGCCGATTTGATAATACTCGATTTGGCCACGACGAGATTCCAACCCCTATTCTTCGGAAAAAACCCCAACGCCCTGAACAACATAGCTTACGGCGCACATGGCGACGACGTGGAGACGGTCATAATCGACGGGAAAATTGTCATGGAGAACCGCGTGCTGAAGACGGTGAGCGAGGAAAAAGTGATAGCGAAGGCGCGGAACTCAGCCGAAAAAATTTTAAAAGATATCATTTAGTTGCCTGTGATTAAATGGACCAAAAATATTTCCACGTATTTTCTGGAAAGCGCTTAAACATGGTTCTGACAACTTTAGGAATCTTCATACTTTGCATCGTCATATCGGCAGTGGTGGCCTCTTTATCGCTAAACCGTGGGCTACTCGATGTCCTCAACTACTATCTGGTGTCAACAGTTTTTTCACCTGCGGGAATTTTATCCGTCCTCAGGAGAACCACGTATCTATTGATTATTGGCCTGGGCCTCGCGATCGCGATCAAGTGTTCCATGGGAAACATTGGGGCCGAGGGGCAAATGGCCATCGGGGCCTTGACGACAGCTGGCATCTGCGTTTTCTTGAACTTGCCACCCATAGTGCTGATAGTTATGGCGTTCGCCCTCAGCCTGCTCTTCGGCGGCTTGTGGGCGTCGATTGCCGGATTTTTGAAGACGAAATGGGGAATAGATGAGATGATTATAACGGTGATGCAAAATTTCATCGCCCTCTCGCTACTCCTGTACTTAGCCGGCGGCCCGTGGAAAGCGCCTTTCGCACTAGTTGAAATCACGCCCTACATAAATCCGGACACACAATTTCCTTACCTGGCCTATCCACTCAACACCGTTTTCTTGATAGCGGTCGCTCTCGTCCCGGTAATTTATTTTTTCATTAACAAGACCCAACTCGGGAGCGAGCTGAAGGCGGTCGGCTACAACAAGGCCGTGTCCTTCAGCGTCGGAATAAACGTGAATAAAATAATTGTCTTGAGCATGTTTTTGAGCGGCGCCATATGTGCTTTGGCGGGGACTTCTGTGGTCGTCGGAGAGTTCTTCTACGTTGAGAGAGGGATAACGGCCAGCTACGGCTTTTTCGGGATAATCGTCGCCCTTCTCGTCGACGCCAAACCAGAGCTAATGCCCGTCTCGGCACTTTTGGTGGCGATAGTCCTGTCCGGGGGGACGGCACTCACCGTCCTAGGGGCTCCCGCCCGCCTAGGTGAGGCAATAATGGGCTTCCTTTTCATCGGCGTGGCTGCCAGGAAAATCTTAACTAGGAGGGCTTAACATGGACATCATCTGGGACAGCCTCATTTCGATACTTTCTTTTTCGCCAGTGCTGGTCATAGCCTCGCTCGGCGGGCTGCTGTCGCAAAGAGTTGGCATTTACAATATCGGTATGGAGGGCATAATGGCCTTCGGAGGTATATCGGGGATCCTGGCCTTCCTCATCTTTCCCTCAGTCTGGATGTCCCTTGCCTTCGGCCTTCTCGGCGGGGCCGTTTTCGGAGTCCTCCTTTACGCTCTCGCCGAACGCTTGAGGTTGGACCAAATCGTGGTGGGCTTCGGAATCTGGTTCCTGGCCGAAGGCGCGGCTGGAGCCATTTACATGCTGTTCCCCAAATTCCAGATACCGAGCAGGCTCGACCCCGTACTATTTTCTCTGGACCCAGTGTTCTATTTGTCACTTGCTTTGGTCGTTGGCTTCACTTTCCTACTCTCCAAGACAGTTGAGGGGGTCAAAGTCAAAGCCGTTGGCAACAACCCTCGGATTGCAGACATTGCTGGAATTAACGTCGGCAGAACAAGGTTCGTTTACGTAACTGCAGGTTCGGCACTTGTTGGACTTGCTGGATCTTACTTGGCTGCAAACATCCTTCAGGGATTCACATACCAGATGGTGGCGGGCTATGGCTGGATAGCTTTCGCGCTGGTGATACTGGGCGGATGGAAAATCTCCACGGTCTTCGTTTCAGCAATCTTCTTCGGCGGAATGATAGGCTTGGCCACGAGACTGCAGGTCTGGGGAGTACAGCTGCTCCCTCCTGAATTTATGGTTGTGATACCGCACATCGGCGTCATAGTCGCAATTGTCCTAACAAGGCTCGTGGGAAAAAGAGCCGCGATGCCAACTGCCCTCGGGAAACCTTACATCCGAGAGGACTAGTTTTTGTTGGCCTCCGCTCGATTCCCGCGATTTTTATCAAGTTTTAATACTTCGCCGTCAAAATTATCCACGTGAGACCATGACAAGTAGTTCTGAAAATCCTGAAGTCGAAGTTGTGAGTGTTAACGAGTTAGATTTAAAGGAGCCGCTTTTGGTTGCTGGATTCGTCGGAGCCGGTTTGGTGGGCTCCATAGCCGCCGACCACATCATAACCCAGCTGAAGATGGAGGAAGTGGCCTGCGTCAAGTCCAAGTACCTGCCCCCGGTGGCGATATTCGTCGAGGAGAAGCTGAGGCACCCGTTCAGGATCCACGCGAGCAAGAAGGACAACATCTGTGTGATAATTTGCGAGGTGCCGCTTAAGGAAGAGGGGCTCTACTCGATATCCTCGGTAATTCTCGATTGGGCTGAGAAGCTCGGCTCCAAAGAGTTGCTGGTGCTTGAGGGCGTGCCGGTCCGGGGCTTGCCGACCGAACGCAAACCACTGTGCGTGACCGAGAGCGGCAAGTGCGAGTCCTTTAGAGATCACGGCATAGAGACACTCAAGAAGGGAGTCATCGTCGGCATAGCCGGCGCGATGCTGAGCGAATGCCTGGCGAGAAAAATCTCGGGCACGGCGATACTGACACCAGCGATGGCGACCCTCCCCGACCCGGAGGGGGCCGCGACACTTATAGAGGCCCTGAACAAATCCCAAGGTCTCAGGATTGACACCTCGAAGCTCATAGCCGGCGCCAATGAGATAAGGGAGAAGCTGAAGGAGCTGGCCGAGAACTACGAAAAAACCACGGGCTCTATGGACTCAGAGAAGATGTATGCTTAAGTGAGAAAATATGGCCGTAAGCGAAGATGAAAAGCTAAGGTCTTTGCTCGCCGTGAAAACGGTGGCGGTCGTGGGCCTGTCCAAGGATCCGACCAAGTTCAGCCACCGAGTCGCGGCCTACCTGATGGGCAACGGCTACAAGATTGTCCCGGTCAACCCCTTTGCCGACGAGGTCCTGGGTGAAAAGTGCTTCAAGAGCTTGCTTGACGTCCCGGCGGACTTGCAGAGAAAAATAGAGCTGGTGGACATATTCAGGCCAGCTGAGGACGTCCTTCCGATTGTCGAAGAGGCGGTGCAGCTCAAGCAGAGGCATGGTAAGCTCAGGACGGTCTGGATGCAGCTGGGCATAGTCAACGAGACGGCCGCCGAAAAGGCCAGAGCCGCCGGCCTGGAAGTCGTCATGAACAAGTGCGCCATGGCCGAGCACAGAAGGCTAAAGGAAGAAAGCTAAACAACGCGGCCGACGTGCTATTCTTAGTACATCAGTGCCTGCGTCACCGCGTCTATAGAGTTCTGGATGAAAGGCGCGACATTCTTGCCCCGATAGGCTTCGTCGTGGCCCGGGCAGATGATGTTGACTTGGCCGCTCGCAGCGAGCCCTGCCAGCGAGTTCAGGGAGTTTAGTTGCATCTGCAGGCTAGCGTCGTCAGTATATATCAGAGTCATGAACTCAAGAGTGTACGTCATGTCCAGCGGGTCTTCGTCGTCCTGGTAACAGATAGTCGTGTCGCCGCAGAAAAGTGCGTCTTTCTTGTCGTCAAGGAAGGAAACGCTGCCGTAGGTGTGCCCAGGCGTCGGGATGACGTTCAGGCCGAACATCGTCTCGCCTCCGTAGAAAAAGCCGGTGGGCGTGTAGCCTGTGTAGGCAAAGTCTGGCAAGACACCGGGGAAGTTCATCCCCATTTGAATCAGATAAGCGTCGTATGCCGGAGCGTAGACTGGTATGCCTGCGTCAACAAAGTAGCGACCGGCGCCAGCGTGGTCGGCGTGGCCGTGCGTCAACATGACGGCGATGATGGGCTTCTTGTTGAACCTCTCGCTGATTTTTTCCATAAGCTGAGGATACATGCTCTCGACGCCGCAGTCTACCAACACCAAGCCGTCCTTTGTGTTAATCACGTAGACGTTGGCCCGATAGTAAGCCCCCTCAGGTGCGCCTGTCGCAGGAGAGAGCATTATGCGCTCCTCGATTCGGGTCACACCCAACCACTCTTGGTGAACCCTTATCTCATTTTTAGCCCATGGGCCCTGATCGCCTTTTGCTTGGGTCAATGGAACTAGAGCCACTAGCAAGAATAGTGTGGCGACCAGCGCGGTCGCGAAAACAGCTTTGTTTCCGTGAACTAAGCTTTGTTTTTTGGAGTGTGACAAGTATTTTGACATCTATTACCCTTCTATTTAATGGCATATAAAGGGTTATTTTCACCAAAAGAAACCAGCAAAAGCGCATTTTTTCGGAATGCTACTTTTCAGGTGGCCAAATTCCACACCACTAATTTCGAGTTAAACATTAATAACAGATGTTCCAATTCTTAAACGGCCCGCGGTAACTCAGCCTGGTAGAGTGGTCGGCTGTAGACCCAAGCGACAGCTACCGGCACGCCGGGAGTTCAAATGCGGCCTAAAAAAGCCGCTGAAAATCTCCCCCGCGGGACCACATAAGCTTTTAAAAGGTTGTGTTAGAGTAGAAGAATGGTTGGCGGCCATAGCGGTGGGGAAACACCCGGTCTCGTCCGATCCCGGAAGTAAAGCTCACCTGCGTTTCGGGGTGTACTCTTGTGCACAAGCCAAAGGGAAACCCGATTCGCTGCCAACCACTCAATTTCTTAATAACCAAGAATCATACTAGTGCGGTGGCTCTCGAGGTACTCTGGTAAAAACTTTAAACGATGGAATAACTTAGTAGCTTCGGGCCCTGGTGGTGTAGCCCGGTCTAATTCGGGTGTCGCAAGACCTCGGAGACCAAACATGGAGCCCTGTCGAGGCTCCGCCTCGGGTTCAAATCCCGACCAGGGCGCCTACTTTCTTTGTCAAAACCTCCAGGAGAAGCCTCCAGGTAGCTAATTAAAGCCCACCGAAAACAATATTTAAGCCGAACACAACATGAAGAAAGACGATTTTGGTGTTCATATGGAGATAGAAGTGAGAAAACTCGAGGGAGACGAGATGGAGTTCGTGCTCTCCGGCGCGAATCCCGCTTTTGCCAATTCTTTGCGCCGGGCCGCGCTGCGCGACGTTCCGATAATGGCCGTCGACGAAGTCGAGTTCAAGATTAACGATTCCGCCATGTACGACGAGATACTGGCGCACAGGCTCGCCATGGTGCCCCTGACCACGCCCTTGAAGGGCTACGCACTGCCAGGGGATTGTGGCTGCAAGGAGGGACGCTGCGAAAAATGCGCCGTCGACCTCACACTCAAGGCCGAGGGTCCTGGGATGGTCTTCAGCGAGTCACTGAAGCCGTCCGACGAGGAAATCAAACCGGTCAGCGACTCAATTCCACTTCTGAAATTGGAGAACGGCCAGAAGCTAGAGCTAGTGGCCATCGCACGACTGGGCTTCGGCAAGGAGCACGCCAAATGGCAGCCGGGAGTCGTCGCCTACAAATACATGCCGGTCCTCGAGTTCAGCAAGTCCTGCGACGCCTGCGGCGAGTGCGTCAAAGCCTGCCCCAAACAGATTCTCGAGGTCGTCGACAAGAAGGTCAAGATCACCGACCTCACCCAGTGCATTATGTGCAAGGCCTGTGTGGAGGCATGCCCCTCCGACGCCGTCAAGGTCTCGGCAGACCCCACAAAATTCGTCTTCAGGGTCGAGTCCTCGGGCACTCTCCCACCGGAACAGATAATCCTCAAGGCGATGGAAGTGTTGCAGGACAAGTTCGAGGAATTCCCCAAGGCACTCAAAAAGCTCTGATTTTTAAATCCGCGATGCATCTATTTCTGTTAGGTTCTGAATTTTCCGCGTCTTTAAATACAGTCATAGACAAGCGATTCATTAAAAGAGTAAGGTTTCGAATTCCGCACGCCGCACAAGACGGGGGGATAGTGGTATCTCCGAGTTTTTTGACGCTCTTTTGACAAGATGAACCAAAACAAACTCTTAAAGCTTTCACAATAAATTTAGGAATGATATGGATAAAGAAATAGAAAATTTAAAGATTGAATGGGCCTTGGCGTTGAGCTATTCCATACGGGAAATGCGCGAGAAACTAATAGTCTACGTTGGATTTATCTTGTTGCCCATCATGTACGTGTTGCAAGATGGGTGGATAGCCGGACTCTGGCTCCTGGGTGGCGGCTCATTCGGTCTTTTAGCCTCGTTTTCATGGAAACAAACCCGTTTTCAAGTTAAAGTTTTCAGTGTAGATCTCGAGTTTAATGAAATTACAAAAAAATATATGGAAGAGATATATTCAGAGTCTAGGTCTTGGATTATCGGCATTCTGTCGTTGCTGTATGTCCTGTTGCTCATGTTTTTGTTTCCTGGCGGTAATTCGGGCACAAAGTTTCCCAATGGGCCAGTTGTCATGCTTCTTTTAGCCGGCTTTTGTGCTGTTTGCGTTTTCTTCACAATCCAAGCGTTAGATTTTGTAAAGGCGTTTGATCCGAAAAGAATCGCTAAAGCATTTAACATCCCGGAACAAATCCTGGTTAGTCGTCTCAAACCAAAAGTTACAAAGGATCAGCCGACTTTTTCTGCGAATGTTCTCACTGTTTTATTGTCCTGCATTGGAGCAACAGCATTTTTATACGGCGTAATTTGGATGATTAGTTGGCTGATTGGCGTTCCCGAGCCTATCTTTGGGGCCTTTAGATCGGGTTACGTGGGAACCGCACCAGGTTTAGTACTGATTATCTTCGGAGCTGGCACCTTACTAGTTGGATATGGTATAAGGAAAATGAGTAGAATGGCCGCCGTGTTCGCTTTGTTCCTTGCCTTCGGTACTGGTTCCACTTTTTTGTTTATAATCGTAACACCCAACCTTCCTGGATCTGCACAGTTACTATGGGTAATGCCCAAACCTTCTTACATCAACCTAACCTGGGTATTAGGTATTCCGTCAGTCATTTGCATTCTGGTGTGGCGCAACTGGAAAAAGATGCACTGGCCCGAGGAAATGAAGTATCTTTATACACCTTGGGAAGGTTAAGCAAGAACTTGAAACCGCCCGAGGAATTCACAGTTAGTTCATAAACACGCCATGAGCTTCCTCGAAGTCGCTTCACGCGGCTGGGTCTTTGACGATATTCAAATCATTTCACTATTTTCTCGGCGGCGTTATCTTTAGGAGCTTATAAATACGACGTGTTTTTAGAATGTATTTCTGTTAGGCGCGGGGGTAGCCCAGTCAGGTCAAAGGCGCCAGCTTGAGGGGCTGGTCTCTTAGGAGTTCGAGGGTTCAAATCCCTTCCCCCGCACCACCTTTTGTCTTTAGAAAGCTTCTCTAACCTAGTGTGCCCATATATGGTCTCGCGACGATTAGCCGTAGTTTCAGTACTACACTTTGACGAAATAGTGATCTGCGCGGTATTCCCCGTTTGCGTAAATTAACACCCATTGCAACTGAATCGGTTTGTAGTAAGTTGTCGCCTTTTCGAGCAAAGTCTGTTTGCTTATCTCCACTGGCCCGTTGCCAACTTGTCCGTTTATGATGTCTTGACATTGCCACTTGTCTTCAAAAACGCCCAAAAGATTTCCATACCAGTAAATTGTATAGTTCACTTTCGACACAAGGTGCACAACAGTTTGTTCTGTCCCGTCATCGAAGTGAGTGGTATGGATATTCCACCGGTCGGCGTATGAAATATCATAGTGGTATGCCCCAACGTCATATGATTTTTCTCCAGTTTCTGTCCATCTTTCGTTCGAAGATTCAACGGCCCCAACAGATGCCGCGTTGGATAGAGCCATCAAAAAGAGCGTTACTACAAGACCAGCCGTTAAAAGCTTGTTCCGCAATTTTTTTCCCTTTATGCATTATGTAAAAAATACTATTAAAAAGTACCGCAAACACGAACCCTTCAAATTTAACAAACGCAATGCTGAATTTGCGTTTAAGAGCTGAAGTTTGAATTTATTTAGCAGAACATTTTTTATATGAAGCTAGCGAAGTTATTGCAAGAAGGATATTGGAATGGGCATGGAGCAAAGACCATTTAATCTCTCCAGATTGAAATTTAAAGCGGTAATTTTTGATTTGGATGGGGTGCTTACAAAAACGGCTAAATTGCACGCTGCGACTTGGAAAGAAGTCTTCGATGATTACCTAAAAAACCGTGTTAGAGATGGAAAATTCAAGCCCTTCGATTTAACTAAGGATTATGATAAATACGTGGATGGCAAACCTCGCTACAAAGGTGTAGAAAGTTTCCTCGTTTCGAGAGGAATAAAATTAAACTACGGAAGTCCAAATGATTCTCCAGATAAAGAAACAATTTGTGGTATCGGAAACAAAAAAAACAAGCTTTTCAATGAATACATTCGGGAAAAAGGCGTGGAAATTTATGAGTCCAGCATAAACATGTTACGTCAGCTTAAATCCATGAATTACAAGACGGCGGTGGTATCATCCAGTAAAAACTGTTCCGCCGTTTTAGATGCCGCCAATATCGCCAACCTATTTGATGTAAAAGTAGACGGCCAAGATTTGGAGAAACTTAATCTAAAGGGAAAACCGGAGCCGGACATTTTTCTCAAAGCCGCGGAATTACTTGGAATTGGATCTCAAGATGCTGTATTAATCGAAGACGCCATAGCTGGTGTGCAAGCAGGAAGAAAGGGAAACTTTGGATTGGTTATTGGTGTTGATCGTGATGGCAAAGGCCGAGATCTTAAAGAAAACGGGGCAGACATCGTCGTCAAAGATTTGTCAGAAATAAGGGTCGGATTTAAAATAGAAAAACTCTCCAACGCCCTTGATTCTTTTCAAGAGATTAAGGCGAAAATAAACAACAAATGGATTGTTTTTTTTCTGGATTACGACGGCACCCTTACTCCGATTGTTTCACGGCCTGAAGAAGCAATCATTTCAGAAGGCATGCGCGACACACTGCGCGACTTGGCCAGGCACCATACCGTCGCAGTAATAAGCGGTAGGAATTTGAGTGATATTAAAAAACTTATCGGCATTGAAAATATCTATTATGCCGGTGACCACGGTTTTGAAATAGCTGGGCCCATGGGCGAAAAAGTCGAGCATCAAGAGGCCCAGAATTTCGCGTCCGATCTTAATCTAGCTGAAAAAAAAATCAGGGAGCACTTGGACAAAGTCAAAAACTCAATGCTGGAAAGAAAAAAATACTCCATTGCCATCCATTATCGAAATGTGGATGAAAAAGATGTCAACAGAGTAGAAAGCATTGTAGATAAAGTCGTGGCTGATTTCCCTAAGCTACGCAAGTCATATGGGAAGAAAGTATACGAAATTCAGCCCAATATAGATTGGCACAAAGGCAAGGCTTTGAAATGGCTTCTTGAAAAAATTGATTTTAATTTACCTTATGTTGTACCATTCTACATCGGCGATGACACGACTGATGAAGACGCTTTCAGAGCTATCAAAGATAGAGGAGTTTCCATCGTTGTCGGGAACGACTCTCGAACCTCTGAAGCACAATACCGGTTGAAGGACCCAGAAGAAGTTAAAAATTTTATCAAAGCAATCATCTCGACCACGAACAATGTAGACCCTTGGGTACTTGTTTACGAGGGGTTCAATTCCGATGAAGAGGGCTTGCGTGAATCTCTGTGCACATTGGGAAACGGTTACTTTGCTACGAGAGGGGCAGCTCCAGAGTCGGTGGCGGACGGCGTCCATTATCCAGGGACTTATTTCGCGGGCTTGTACAACCGTCTTAAAACAACGATTGCCGATAAAACAATAG
>Ga0068714_10007913_pt1 | contig 10112 bp, 5 predicted proteins | sample MTBNYHSulfiMetaG_FD_62988 | JGI IMG/M metagenome (GOLD analysis project Ga0068714, IMG submission 62988) | Enrichment culture microbial communities from rom New York Harbor, USA that are MTBE-degrading - MTBE-NYH (New York Harbor Sulfidogenic)... | ecosystem: Environmental > Aquatic > Marine >...
GCGACGTCGCCGCGGGCCTGCTCCGGGCTCATGTACTGCAGGGTGCCCTTGATCATGCCGATCTCGGACGCCTGGCTGGCCGCCGCGTCGGCGTCCTGGAGGCGGGCGAGACCGAAGTCGAGGATCTTGACCGTCGGAAGGCGGGCGCCGGATGCGCTTCCCGAAGCGGCGTCGGCGGGGTCTGCAACGACGATGTTGGCCGGCTTGAGGTCGCGGTGGATGACGCCGCGCTGGTGGGCGTAGTGGACCGCCTCGCAGAGGGTCCGAAACAGGTTGAGGCGGAGCTCGAGCTCGTCGCCGTCGAGGCGGGCGGGCCGGTCGGCAAGCCAGCGGTCGAGGGTCCGGCCGGAGACCAGCTCCATGGCGAAGAAGTCGTGTCCGTCATCGGTGTGACCGGAGGCGTAGATGGCGGCGATGTTGGGGTGCTCGAGGCGGGCCAGGGTCTCCGCCTCGCGGTGGAAGAGCCGCTGGTGGAGATCGTCCACCACGTGGTCGCGGCGCATCACCTTGAGCGCCACCCGCCGCTTCGGCCGCTCCTGCTCGGCCTCCCACACCACCCCCATGCCCCCCTCGCCGAGCAGGCCGATGATGCGGTAGCCGGCGACAGACTCGGGTTTCGGCCGGCCGCGCAGTGGCAGGGGGCCTGCCGACGAGATCGTCTGCTCCTCGGTGGCCGCTCGGAGGCCGACAGCGGAGAGCGTCGGCTCGGGCTCGCCGCCTGCAGCGAGCGACCGGGGGGTGTCGTCGTCACGCATTTCGAGGTCCCTCCAGGACTCGGTCGGAAAGCACTGCAAGGTCTGTGGATATTCCAGGCACATCGGGATGGTCTCGGTCCGGAGCGCCGGCGCCCTCTGGGTTGCTCTCGACCCAGAGCTCGGTGCGCCGTGGCGAGCTTCCTGCTGGAGACCCTGGAGATCCGGGGCTCGGACTCGGGGAGCGGGCGGCCGGCGGCTGGCGGCGGGAGCAGGATCGGGATCGGGGGCGGGCGGCTTGGCGCCTCCGGGCGGAAGGGTGGCTCTGCGCCTCCCTCTTGCGCCTTTGCGCCTTCGCGCCTTTGCGTTTCGTCCGAGCTCGACCGCCGCGGAGCTCCGGGCCGTTGGGTTGCGGGCGGAGCCTGCCATGCGCTGAGGTGCCGTCGTGCGATCATGCGCCGGATGGAGACGATCGCCCTCGCCGCCGCCCGTCGGCTTGCTCTGGCTCGCGCCGGGCTCCTGAAGCCGGGCTGGACCGGGATGCCAGCTCGCGCGGCGGCCAGCGGCCGGAGGGCTCGGGAGGCCGCACACCGGGTCATCCGCCGGTTCGGCTACCTGCAGCTCGACACCGTGTCGGTGGCCGGCGCCCGCAGCCACGCGATCGTGCTGACGTCGCGCCTGGAGGGGTTCGACCCAACCCTGGCCGAGGAGCTGCTGCAGCCCGGCGAGCCGCTGTTCGAGTACTGGGGGCACGAGGCGAGCTGGCTGCCCATCGAGCTCTACCCGGTGTTCGAGTTCAGGCGCCGGGAGTACTGCCGCCACCCGTGGTGGGGGGACCTGGTGGGGCAGCACCCCGAGGTGGCGGAGCGTCTCCGGCAGCGCATCCGCGCCGAGGGGCCCCTGCGCTCGTCCGACCTCGAGGGCCGTGGCGGCCGCGGCTGGTGGGACCTCAAGGTGGCGAAGAAGGTGGCCACCGCCCTGTGGTCCTCCGGGGAGCTGGCCATCCGCGAGCGGCGCGCTTTCCAGCGCACCTATGACCTGGCCGAGCGGGTGATCCCGGAGAGATGGCGGGGTGACGGCGTTCCCGAGCCGGAGGCGATCGAGCAGCTGCTGCTGCTCGCGCTTGACGGCCACGGCTGGGCCACCACCGGTACCCTCGCGCAGACCTGGCGTCTGCGCAACCGCCCGCGCGTCCTCGCCGAGGCCCTCCGGCGCCTGGAGGAGCGCGGAGAGGTCGTGCCCTGCGCCCTGGTCGCGAACGGTGGGACGCCCACGCGGGGCTGGGCCCGACCGCGGGACCTGGAGCTGGCGGCGCGGCTCGAACGCGTGCACCCCCGTCGGGACCGCGGGGTCCTGCTGTCGCCGTTCGACCCGCTGCTGTGGGATCGCGCGCGGGTCGAGCGTCTTTTCGGCTTCCGACCGGTGCTCGAGATCTTCAAGCGGGCCGTGCAGCGGGTCTACGGCTACTACTGCCTGCCTGTCCTGGCGGGGGAGCGGCTGGTGGCCCGGGTCGACCTCAAGGCCGACACCAGGGCTGGTCGGCTGCGGGTGCTCTCCTGCCACTTCGAGGGGGACGACACCACCCGCGGGCCGGGCGCCGAGGCCCGTGAGGCGGTCCGCACCGCTCTCGAACGCTACGCCGGCGCCCTCGGGCTGGACGTGGGGCCTTGACCGGGGCGCCAGTGCCCGGTGCGCGATGGAACACCAGCCCGTCGGCAGAAGTTGTGCGCCGCATGGGGAAGGGCCAGGGCACAGGTTCGCAGGGGGGATTCACTCTCCCCGGCCTTCTCTCCCTGCTCGTCATCTGGGTGGTGTGGGGCAGCACCTACCTCGCGATCCGGGTCGCGGTCCGACCCGGCGCGGGGTTCGGGCCGTTCTGGCTCGGCGCGTCGAGGGTCCTGGTCGCGGGGGTCATCCTCCTGGCCGTGGCCGCGGTCAGCGGCCAAAGGCTCAGGCCGCGGCGTCGGGAGCTGGCCGTGCTCGCGGTGAGCGGTCTCCTGATGTGGGTCGGGGGAAACGGCGGCGTCAACTGGGCGGAGCAGCGGGTCGACTCCGGACTGGTGGCCCTGGTGGTCGGCACCATGCCGATCTCGGTCGCCCTCGTCGAGGCCTGGCTCGACCAGCGCCGCCCCTCCCCGTTGCTCCTGGGCTCGCTCCTGGTCGGGTTTACCGGCCTCGCCGTGCTCACGATTCCGCTGCTGGAGAACGGGGTCGGGGTGAGCCTGGCCGGGATCGGGGTCGTGCTCGCCGCCTCGCTGAGCTGGGGTCTCGGCTCGATTCTGGTCCACCGTCGGCCCGTGGGGCTCACCCCCGTCGCCAGCTCGGCCTGGCAGCAGCTCATCGGGGGGATCGGGTTCGCCCTGGTCGCCCTGGCCGTCGGCGAGGCCGCACCGGACCCCACGCCCGCGGCCTGGCTCGCGTGGGGATACCTGGTGGCTTTCGGCTCCCTGCTCGCCTTCACCTGCTACGTGGTGGCTCTCAAGCTGCTGCCGACCTCGGTGGTCATGACCTACACCTACGTCAACCCGGTCATCGCCGTGTCCCTCGGGTGGCTGCTCCTGGACGAGTCGGTCACCGGCTGGACCGTGCTCGCCACGGCCCTGATCCTGGCCGGCGTCGCCGGCGTGCTCCGCTCGCGTGCGCTGCCCCGGCGGACGGCACCCCTCCCCCGCGTCTGATCGCGCGGGAGGAGGCGAGGCCCGAAGCTCCTCCGGGATGTTTCGACGCCGGCGGCGGTCTGTGGTATTACGGATCCCGGAGGCTTCATACCGGTGGTCGACCCCCTCGGAGTGCTCCTCGTCGCCGCGGTCACCCTGGGTGTGGTCCACACCGTGCTCGGGCCCGACCACTACCTGCCCTTCGTGGCCATGGCGCAGGCGCGGGGGTGGTCGGTAGCGCGCACGGCCGGGGTCACCGGGCTGTGCGGCCTCGGCCACGTCCTGAGCTCGGTGGCGCTGGGAGCGGCGGGCATCGCCCTGGGGATCACGGTGGCTCGCCTCGAGGCCTTCGAGGCGACGCGGGGCGACCTGGCGGCATGGGCGCTGACCGCGTTCGGGGTGGTGTACACCGCCTGGGGAGTCCGCCGGGCGTTGCGCGGCGTTCCCCACACCCATCGTCACGCCCACGCCAACGGCAGCCGCCACGAGCACGAGCATGGCCACGCCGGCGGGCACCTCCACCCCCACGCCGGCCGCGGCGACGTCACCCCGTGGGTGCTGTTCACGGTGTTCCTGTTCGGTCCCTGCGAGCCCCTCATCCCGCTGCTGATGGTGCCGGCGGCGCGCCTCAGCCCCTGGGGCGTCGCCGCGGTGGCGGCCACGTTCTCGGTGGCGACCATTGCCACCATGCTCGCCGTCGTGCTCACCCTGCGTGCCGGCGTGGGTCGGCTCGTCCCGCACGCCTCCCTCGCCCGCTGGTCTCACGCCGCCGCCGGCGCCACGGTGCTCGCCTGCGCCGCGGCCATTCACCTCGGGCTGTGACGGCGGTCCCAGCGTGGTGTCGTGGTCGAGGACGCTCGCTCCGGTGGACGACGGCGGCTCGGCCAGCACGGGGTCGTTGCGCTAACGCAGGCGCTGGTCGGCGATGGCGACCGCTTCCGGCGACGGCATCGGCTCCCCTGGATGGGGGGTGTACGACGGCAGCTGGAAGGGCCACGGGAGCTGCATCAGCGCCCCGAGCTCGGGGGTGTGGGCCGCGATCGGGTCGGTGCCGTCGAGGAAGGCTTCGTCGACCGCGTCCACCTCGCCGGGTGGCAGGCGCAGGCCGGTGAGGCGGTGCACCGGGGCGAAGACGACCCCCGGGGGCACCGGGAAGCGCTCGTGGCGGTCCTCCTCGGGCAGCGACTCCAGGTAGGCGGCCATGAACCGGCTCCAGATGGGGAGCGCGGCGACGGCGCCGGTCATCCCCGGCCCGATCGGCGCCCGGGCGTCCCGGCCGACCCAGACGCCGACGGTGATGCGGGGCGAGAAACCTACGAACCACGCGTCGGTGAGGTCGTCGGTGGTGCCGGTCTTGCCCGCCAGGTCCCCGGGCAGCGAGCTGGCCGCCGAGGCGGTGCCGCGCGCGATCACCCCGCGCATCGCGTGCAGCATCAGGTAGACCGGCGGTGAGGCCATGACCCGGTCACGGCGAACCTCGTGTGCCTCCAGCACCCGCCCCTCGCGGTCGCGCACCGCGCTGACCATGTACGGCTCCGGAACCTCCCCGAGGTTGGCGATTCCCGCGTAGGCCCGGACGACGTCGACAAGGCGCGCCTCCATGCTTCCCAGGGCCAGCGAGGGGTAGGGCAGGAGGTCGTCGCCGACCCCGAAGCGGCGAGCGGTGTCGACCACCGCCTCGCGCCCGACCAGCTCCTGGACCTTGACGGCCGAGGCGTTGTAGCTCCCCTCCACCGCTCGGCGGAAGGTGGTGACCCCGTAGTACACCGGGTGGTAGTTGCGCGGGCAGTAGGTGAGGCGGCCGCGGCCGTCGGGGAGCAGGAACGGTGCGTCGAGGACCGTGTCCGAGGGGGTGAAGCCACGCTCGAACGCGGTGAGGTAGACGAAGGGCTTGAAGGTGGAGCCGCACTGCCGGGCGGCCTGGGTTGCCCGGTTGAACTCGCTGCGCCCGAAGTCGAAGCCCCCCACCATGGCGAGGATCGCGCCGGTGCGGTTGTCCATCGCCACCAGGGCCGCCTCCAGCCTGTCGCGCTCGACGTTGACCGGACGCCGGAAGCCGAGGCTCTGGTCGAGGGCCAGGAGCCCCTCCCGCACCGCCGCGTCGGCGGCCTCCTGCAGCGCCGGGTCCATCGTCAGGTCGACCTGGAGGCCGTCCCGGTAGAGCGCGTCCCGGCCGAACGCGGCCACCACCCTTCGGCGTGCCTCCTCCACGAAGAACTCGCCGGCGCCGGCGCGTTCCCGGTGGGTGGACGCCCCCAGCGGCTGTGCCGCTGCGGCTCGAGCCTCGGCCGGGGGGACGAAGCCGAGCTCGCGCATGCGATCCAGTACCCGGTTGCGTCGCCTGAGCGTGCCCTCCGGGTTGCGGGTGGGATTGAAGCGGTTCTCCGGGCTGGGGATCATTCCGGCGATCATGGCGGTCTGCGCCAGGGTGAGGTCGCCGACCGGCACCCCGAAGTAGAGTTGCGAGGCCGCCTCGACCCCCCATGCGCCGCGCCCGAGGTAGACCTGGTTGGCGTACAAGGTCAGGATCTGGTCCTTGCTCAGGCGCTTCTCCAGGTCCATGGCCAGCACCGCCTCGCGGGCCTTGCGGGACAGAGTGCGGTCGCGGCTGAGAAACAGGTTGAGCGCGAGCTGCTGGGTGATGGTCGAGCCGCCGCCGGTACCGCCGAGCCGACCGGTCCGAAGGCTGCCGATGGCCGCGCGCAGCACGGCCAGCGGGTCGACCCCGCCGTGGCGGTAGAACCGCGCGTCCTCGGCCGCGACGAGGGCGAGCTTGAGCCGGGCGGGGACCTGCTCCGGGCGCAGCTCCACCCGCCGCTCGAGGGCGAAGGAGGCAACCGGCTCGCCGTCGGCCGCGCGAAAGACGCCCGCCGCGGGCGGCCGGTAGGAACCGATCCGCTCGAGCTGCGGGACGTGAAGGGTCCGGCCGGACGCCCAGCCTGCAACGGCGCCGGCGAGGCATCCGGCCACCGCCGCCCAGGTCAGTCGGGTGAGCAGCCGGAGCCGCCGTGACCTGACCCGCGGGCCGCCCCGTGTGTCTCGGCACCAGAACCCCCGGATCGCGGTAGCCATGTCCACGATGCCATGAGATGTCGCCTGCCGGGCGTGGGCGCGGTGGGCCTGAGGCAGAGCGTGGGCAGACTGTGGCGGAGTGGAGACAGGGAGAAATCGGCCGGCGGGGGATTCCGAGCTCCCCGGCGGTTCATGGTAGGCTGGCGTTGACGGGGGCACCCCGCGCCGACTCGTTCGCGGACAGATCACCATGGGCACCGACCGGAGGGATGACGACGACCGCCTCCTCGAGGAGTTGGTCGTCCTGCGCGAGCGGCTGACCGCGCTGGAGGACGCGGAGCGGCGGTGGCGGGCCACCGAGGCCGAGCTGCGCCGGAGCCGGCGGATGCTCCAGCTCGTCCTGGACACCATCCCCGTGCCGGTGTTCTGGAAGGACCGGCAGGGCGTTTACGTCGGCTGCAACCTCCCGCTGGCCCGCGATTGCGGCTACGGCGACCCCGCCGAGCTGGTGGGCAAGACCGACTTCGAGACCGCATCCGCAAAAACCGCCGAGGCCTACCGTGCCGACGACCGGGAGGTGATGGAGACCGGCCGGCCCAAGCTCCACTACGAGGAGCCCCAGGTCAAGCCGGACGGGGGCGCGGCCTGGCTGCGCACCAGCAAGGTCCCGCTGCGGGACGACGAGGGGCGGGTCATCGGGGTCCTCGGGACCTACGAGGACATCACCGAGCGCAAGCTCGCGCAGGCGGCGCTCGAAGAGCGCACCGAGCAGCTGGACCGTTTTTTCTCCGTTTCCCTCGACCTCCTCTGCATCGCCGACGTCGAGGGGCGTTTTGTCCGCGTCAACCCCGCCTGGGAGCAGACGCTCGGTCACTCGGTTGCCGAGCTCGAGGGTCGTCTGTACCTGGACCTCGTCCACCCGGACGACTGGGCGGCGACGCGTGCCGTCGCCGCTGCGCTGGCCGACGGCAAGCCCGTCGTCAACTTCGTCAACCGCTACCGCTGCCGCGACGGGTCGTACCGCTGGATCGAGTGGCGGTCGACCCCGTTCCAGGGTGGCCTGGTCTGCGCCGCCGCGCGCGACATCACGGAGCGCCGGCGGTCCGAGGAGGAGCGGCGCCGCCTCGAGGCGCAGCTGCTGCACGCGCAGAAGCTGGAAAGCCTGGGGGTGCTGGCGGGCGGCATCGCCCACGACTTCAACAATCTCCTCGTGGCCCTCCTGGGCAACGCCGAGCTCGCGGCGGCGGAGCTGCCGCACGTTTCGCCGGCCCTGCCGTACATCCGCAACATCGAGGTCGCCTCCAGCCGCGCCGCCGAGCTGTGCCGGCAGATGCTGGCGTACTCCGGGCGGGGGAGCTTCGTGGTCGAGGCGCTCGACCTGAGCGAGGTGGTGCGGGAGACCACCCACATGCTCGAAGTGTCGATCTCCAAGAAGGCACAGCTCCGCTACGACCTCGCCGCCGGTCTGCCCGCGGTCGAGGCCGACCCGACCCAGGTCCGGCAGGTGGCGATGAACCTGATCACCAACGCCTCCGAGGCGATTGGCGACCGCAGCGGGGAGATCGTCCTGTCCACCCGGGTCGTGGAGTGTGACCGGGCTGCCCTGGCCGCGACCGAGGTCGACGACGGGTTGCCGGGAGGCGCCTACGTCGCGCTCGAGGTCGCCGACACCGGCTGCGGGATGACGTCGGAGGTCCAGCGCCGTGTCTTCGACCCGTTCTTCAGCACCAAGTTCACCGGTCGAGGTCTCGGGATGGCGGCCGTCCTCGGCATCGTGCGGGGGCACCGAGGGGCAATCAGGCTCGACAGCGAGCCCGAGCGGGGGACCACGGTCACGGTCCTGTTCCCGGCCTCGCGTGGGGCGAGCAGCGCGAACCCGGACCGGGGCTCGGTCCCGGCAGGCAAGTCAGCCGGCGGCACCGTTCTGGTGGTCGACGACGACGACAGCGTCCGACCGGTGACCCGGCTGATGCTCGAGCGGTTGGGGTTCACTGCGCTCCTCGCCAGCAACGGGAGGGAGGGGGTGGACGTGTACCGCGTCCGCCAGGGCGAGGTCCGCTGCGTGCTCCTGGACCTGACCATGCCCGAGATGGACGGCGAGGAGACCTTCGCCGCGCTGCGGGAGGTCGACCCCGAGGTGCGGGTGATCCTGTCGAGCGGCTACAACCAGCTCGAGGTCGTGCAGCGCTTCGCGGGTCGTGGGCTCGCGGGTTTCATCCAGAAGCCCTACCGCCTCTCCGATCTCCAGGCCGTACTGGACGAGACGCTCGGTCGCTGAGGGTGAGACCCGGCCGGACCACGGGAACCGGAGCTCACCAGGCCCAGCGCTCTGTGCAAGCTCGTAGAGGCTGCGCCAAGAGTGTGAGTTGTGGTGGGCCTGGCACCCGATGCGGCAACAGCAGCGACGGTGTGCTCGTCGAGTCGGGGAGCGACACCACCGCCGGCGGCACCACCGGCGGGTGGTCGGTCACGGCGCCGTAGCCTGACGTCGGTCGAGCCCGCCGGCAAGGGGTTGCGGGCCTGGCGCCGGTGGGGACGTCATGGTCTGCCATAAGACCGCAGTACCGGTATGCTCGCGGTCGGATGACGGAGGTCCCATGCTCGCGAGACACGGCGGACTGGCGGTCGCGATCCTCATGAGCGCGGTGCTGGCCGCGGGGCTCGACCCCGTTCAGCACGTCGACCCCCTGATCGGCACCGACGAGATGGGGCACACCTTTCCGGGGGCCACGGTGCCCTTCGGGCTGGTCCAGCTGACGCCGCTGACCGAGCTCGTGCCCTACAGCTCCGGCGACGGGTACAACCCCGAGGCGTACCGCTACTGCGCCGGCTACCAGTACGACGACCCGACCATCGTCGGCTTCGTCCACACCGCCTTCAACGGCACCGGGCACTCGGACCTCGGCGACCTGCTGATGATGCCGACCACGGGGGAGCTGCAGCTGGACCCGGGCACCGCGGCCAACCCGGAGTCGGGGTATCGCTCCCGTTTCTCCCACGGCGAGGAGACCGCCTCACCGGGCGCCTACACCGTGCGCCTGCTCGACCACGGCATCACCGCCGAGCTCACCGCCACCGAGAGGGTGGGGGTCCACCGCTACACCTTTCCCGCGAGCGACGCCGCCCACCTGGTCCTGGACCTGACGGCGAACATCTACGACTACCCGGGCAAGACGGTGTGGACCTCGGTCCGGATGGAGAGCCCGACCCTGCTCACCGGCACCCGGCAGACCTCCGGCTGGGCGGTCTCGCGGGTGCTCCACTTCGCGGTCGAGCTCAGCAAGCCGGTCTCCTCGTACGGCCTCGTCAACCGCGAGCAGCCGGCCTACCGCGGCTTCTGGCGCCGCTTCGACCTGGATCGCGGCTTCCCGGAGCGCTACGGCCGCCAGGTCGTCTGTCACTTCGACTGGCAGACCGCCGACAACGAGCAGATCGTGGTCAAGGTGGCGTTGTCGGGGGTCAGCACCGCCGGCGCCCTGGCCAACCTGCGCGCCGAGGCCCCGGGGTGGGACTTCGAGGCCATCCGCCGCGAGGCCCGAGCGTCGTGGCACCGAGAGCTCGGCCGCGTGCGGGTCGTCGCCGAGGACGAGGTGCTGAGGTCCTTCTACACCGCCCTCTACCACACCATGCTCGGTCCGGTGGTGTACTCCGACGTCGACGGGCGGTACCGCGGCCTCGACGGCAACGTCCACCAGGCCGAGGGGTTCGTCGACTACACGGTGTTCTCGCTGTGGGACACGTTCCGCGCCCA
>Ga0068714_10007914_pt1 | contig 10112 bp, 8 predicted proteins | sample MTBNYHSulfiMetaG_FD_62988 | JGI IMG/M metagenome (GOLD analysis project Ga0068714, IMG submission 62988) | Enrichment culture microbial communities from rom New York Harbor, USA that are MTBE-degrading - MTBE-NYH (New York Harbor Sulfidogenic)... | ecosystem: Environmental > Aquatic > Marine >...
GTGTTTACTTTCCATAGTAACCCAACCACGGAAGGTAAGATACTCTCGCTCCTCCCATCCGCTTCGCTCTGTTTCACATTCTTGAGCAACTATCAACGCCATCAATTCCAATGGCTGAAGGATGGCACGGTCATATATCCCGGTATTGACGTAGCACGTTACCATTCGAGCAGCAAGAAACAGGAGTATTTGGCTTATGTCGGCCGAATATCGGAGCAAAAAGGCGCCCTGAATGCTATTAGTATCGCCCGACAAGCCTCGCTCCCGATCAAACTCGCAGGGAAACCGCGACGTGAGGACATGCCATACTTCAATAACGTATTGCAGGTCGTCCACGACTATAAATATGCTGAGTTTGTTGGGGAAGTGAACGACACAGAACGGAATCGCCTAGTGGCGGCCGCAATCGGTTTGTTGTTTCCAATTACTTCGGGGGAAGCCTTCGGCCTCGTCCAAATTGAAGCAATGGCTGTGGGGACTCCCGTGATCACGTATGACATCGGTGCGGCGCACGAGATTGTAGTTCATGGTAAAACGGGCTACATTGTTGCAACAATGGAGGATGCGGTTGAGGCCGTTCGGCAACTCGGCAGCATAGATCCGGCGGAGTGTCGCCGCCACGTCAGAGAGAATTTCTCTGCAGAGAGAATGGCCCGAGAATTCGTGTCTCTGTACAGCAACGTGGTCTAACCCCTTCTCAAACGCTGAGCGGACTTCCACAACCCATTAGGAGCCACAGTGGACAAACCAATGGATGACAGCTCATTAAAGTCCTGACCGCAATTCTTTCTTCATTTCCTTAATAGCCCCGGGGACCGGTAGTCGACTTGTAGTTAGTGCGTATTCGGGGCCAAAATCACCAGTTTTATGAGACTTCCGGAACAGGTGGTCAGATTACGGGAATAAAATAATAAAGAAAGAAGCGGCGCTGGATTGGATAATCCAGAATGATGCAGTTCTTGCCAACAATTTGGCTGGAAGGAGGACCGGATGGCTAAGGAGAGGTTAGGTTATCCACGCGCAACATTAGAGAAGTTTTACGATTACTTTGGGAAGTAGGATTGGGATATCGACAGACCGCATGGAGCTGTTTGATCTCCCATGTAACAGTAGCCGAATATCAGCGTCGACCTAAAACAGCAGGCTTGAGATGGCCCTTACCCTTATGAACTGGCTTTCACCTTGCTAATACTATGCAATCTCTCTGATGGCATCGACTAATACTCTCATTGCAACGCAGTCATCCTCGTTGTAGTCTAGAATGCGCTGACGAATAGACTGATCACCCGACTTAACCCAGCAGTGATACCACTCGATGGACGCTGCTCCCGACGGGTCCGTATCTCGCCAGTGAAAGCCAAGATACGAGGCAAGTGTCTTTATCGAGTGATCGCGAGTTGGCCATTCCAAACATGGACGTACAACATCATAGTAGAGGTCGATAGCCACCGTGGGATTGAACATTGCCTCGATCTCGTTCTCGCTGGACACTATAGGGTATTTCTCTCGCAAAGCTCGCCACCAAGTGCGTTCGTATTTGGAATAATAGTATATGGTGCAGGGCTGGCAGGATTTTACGTATTGCCATGCCTCAGCAAACGCGCGTTCTTCTTCCTCCGGTGTCGGGGTTTCTGCGAGAAAAGGAACGAATCGTTCGGTAGTGTTGTCGGCTCGCCGTCTTTCTAGGAATCCATGAAGATAGCAGATGTTCCTCATCGGGTCAGTTTCGATATCGAAGAAGAGTTCCAGTTGGGCGACGGGTAAAGTGATCGGCTGCTTAGCATACGGCCTTGCTCCGGGTTGGACCAAAAGCTTGGCTCGATCTTGGAACTTGCGCAGTGTCTCAACTCCAATGCCAGGGAAGACAGTCTTCTTGCCTTGAATCAGGGTCGTAATATCTGCTTGAGCGAGATGCGTCAGGGTTGGCACTATTGCAACCATAACATCGCGCCTTGCACGTCCTAGTTCCGGTATGCACGTGAGATCTGAATCCTGTACCAATTGCTGGACACAGACTGTTCGCCAGTGACAGAGTTTGCAATCTCCCGCCAATGCTGGACGAGTGTATTCTGAGTTAGAGATTATCAACCGAACGTTGGCCAGAGAATCTTGATACGTCTCCCAAAGGGTAGTCGTATTTCGCACCCCTTGAGGCATATCTAGATAGTAAGTCACCTCCTCACCGTGGACATCCCAAATGAAGGGGGTCTGTCCAGCCGAAAGGCCCAGTCTCTCAAGAATATCCGTGTACAGCGCAAGCTGTACCGCGTAGTGTTTCTTGGGCTTGCCATCTGAATCCTCACTCGCACCTTCAAGGCCTGCTCCACTCTTGATATCCCCGGCGACATAGCCAGAGCCAAGTCGTCTCAAAAGGTCGGGCTCACCTACTAAATCGTCAACAGAAATTCGCCCACTATAGATGAGGTTATCGCCGCGTGCCATTGCTTCACGAGTGGCAACTTCCTTCTCGGCACCTTTGACTTGGGATAGGTTCGTAAACGGGACACTAAGCCGTTCAACGACTTCCAATTCAAATGCATGACCTCTATCCCAGAGCAATTGAACAAACGGGCTTATGGGATCGCAATCGGCATAATCACCAAATAGGTCAAGGGTGACACGGTGCGGACACTGCACGAAGTTATAGAGCATAGATGCGGTTATTACGTCGCTCATTTATCACGATCTCTCATTTCGGAGGCATGTACTTCCATGTGCCACTGAGAGGATATTTTATTTCCCAGTCGGCAGGTGCCAGTTCCCATTGGCCTGTATGTGGGTTATAGCGAGATTGACAATTTGGCACGTTCTCCCATTTGCCGGAATGAGGGGTGTACTTAGACACTACTCACCTCCCAGTACCGGATTTTCGCGCAACGAGTCTGTAGAAAAAAACCTTTTGCAAAGCTGTATTTTCCCGATCCGTTCGGTTTTTTTCAACTTGTCAAATTAGCTGGGCCGATTCATTTTCGCGGCCCATCACTATTACCTTCCATGCAATCCAGAGAGCTACCGGATATTGCTGTTTTGCTCAGCTTCCCGACTGCTTTGTTCGGGCCCCTTCCCCTTATTCAGGCAGGAGCGAAAGAGCGCAAAGTAGTCTATTAGATTTGGGTGTCATCACGGTGTGCCACTTTCTTGTTGTGTTTGCTTAATAGGAGGACGACACACCTTACAAGGAACATAGCCAGCTTGGATTGCCTCTTCGGGGTTCTTAAATACAATCAAATTGCTTGATTTTATTTTTTGTGCCCATCTACAACTTGGGTAATGATACTTGTTCGATTTCGCAGAAGCCCAAAATTCGGCAGATAGAGCTGAAGTAGCCAGAATGAAAAACGATAGGATGGTGACGACAATTATAGATTTTGCTTTTCTCATGTTGGCCTCCGTATAAGGAATTTAAACTCCCTAATACCTCTTCACTTTAGCCACGACCCACCCGATCAGGCATAGGAATTAACCAGGAGGATAGCAGAAAGAGACAAGAAGGTGAAGAATATTTTGTGGGTTTCTGAAAACTTTGGGGCCACCATTAGGACGTAATGATGACCCCATTTGCCAGAAGTACGTCTCAATTTTACATATCGGACATTTCTCAAAAGACTTTAATGTTTCACCCTACCACAATCCCCTGCTCCTGTTTTATCCTTTTCACCTCCGCCATTATCTCAGCCTCGGTCGTGATACCTTTTCTCACCAGGATATTGGTCAATGCCTGGTTGATGACCATCTCCATTCTGAGTAGGTCTTCTACTTTCACGGTTTCTTTTTGATCTAACTTCTCCCCCTTGACTGCTGGCCGACGTCTGAATAGCTCAGCCACTAATCGCTGTCATTTCCCGTCGAAAACTCCGCCCATATCAGCCGGTGGTCGCTCACGTCCTCCGGCACGTCCGTGCGGATTCCCCACCTTCCGGTGAAGTCCTCCTTGGTGGGCTCCTTGAAAATGAACCTGTCGTAGGCGCAGTCCGTAGCGCCCACGGTGGTGTCGGCACGGTCATCCACGACCCAGATATACTCTCGGCCTTTCAAGCGTATAACGTCGGATTCTCTCAGATAATCGCAGTCCGCATTAAGATCGCCAAGGATTATGACGTCCGGCTCGCCTTCCTTTTCCACTTCCCTGTAGAAGTATGCGAGACCTTCAAGCTCCTTGAGGTTTACTGACGGGCTTGTGTGGACGGTAAGCAGGATAAAGTCGAACTTCCCGGCTCTGAACTTTGCCTTGAACGGCTGCCTGACCATCTTGCCTGTGTTTGTGGGCCGGGCGGCCCATGCCGGCTCAGTGTCCTCCGGATCCTCCACAAGCGTTGCGCCCTCAAAGCTCACCTTATCCGGGTCGTAAATCAGCAAGTACCTCTCGTCCTTTATTTGCGGGCTGAACACGAACCTGTAGTTCTGGCCGTTTGCCTGATTAAGGTAGCGTTCGAGCGCGTCCTTTATCAGACCGTAGTCCCTGTGCCCAGGCTGGGCGTCAGCGTTCCTTGGGCAGCCCGGGTCGCTCATCTCCCTCAGGTTGCTTACCTCCTGCACAGCTATGATGTCGTAATCCTTGAGTATACGCGCTATGGCCTCCATCCTCTGCGAATCCGTGGCCTTGGTCCTCCCGAAGTTCTCTATATTCCAGGAGGCAATGAGGATAGTGCCGGTCTTCTCAGGCGGAGCGGCGCAGCCTAAGAGAACGAAGACCAAAAGCACAACCGACAATATCCTGTATTTCATGATCTTTTTACCCCGTGAGCATGTAGTGTTCTGTCCACTTCTCGCGAGGTTATAGCAGAACTGGCCGCGAAAGGGAAGTGCTCGCAGCTATACGTCATTTTCTGTATCAATCTCTCTGGTCCCGAGGAACTCATCTGCAGTAAAGGCAATCCTGTCAGGATCGCCGACAATGATAATATTTTCTGTTAATTCTGCCGGCCTCAAGTCCAAGTGATAGACCCCGCCATCTATTATTGACAGGTCCGAAGATTTGAATTGACCTCTTGCCATAACCTATCCCGCCATCTTGGATTCAGGTTCTGCAAAAAAAGAATAATCACATATCGAGGGAAACACCCTGCATTAAGCATGGGCGTTCTGATACACATCCTAATCTCTCCGCCAGCCTCGAATATCGCTTCTGCACTTTATCGTTCTTGACGGCAATGGCCATGGCCTTTGGCGTGCCGATCAGGACGACCAGTTTTTTGGCCCGGGTCACGGCGGTATAAACCAGGTTCCTCTGAAGAAGCATGTAGTGCTGCGTCATGACCGGGATGATTACGGCCGGATATTCGCTCCCCTGTGACTTGTGCACGGAGACGGCATAGGCCAGGACCAGTTCATCCATCTCCGCGAAATCATAGGGGACTTCCCGGCCGTCGAAGTTGACCACCATTTCCTGCTCTTCCAGGTCTATAGAGGTGATCCTTCCTATGTCGCCGTTAAAGACCTCCTTGTCGTAATTGTTCCGAATCTGCATCACCTTGTCTTGCAGCTTGAAGACCCGGCCTCCCCTGACCACTTCCTTCTGGCTGTGGTTAAGTTCCTTTTGCAGCTCCTGGTTCAGATTCGTGGCCCCTATTACGCCTTTGTACATGGGGGTAAGCACCTGCACGTCGGATACGGGGTCAAAGCCGAAACGCCGCGGTATGCGCGTTCTTACAAGTTCCAGGATGTGGGCTAGGACCTTTTCGGGATATTCTTCCCGGATAAAGTAGAAATCGGCCCGGGTCTTCTCCGCCGCCTCCGCCGATACGGGCATCTCTCCTCTGTTTATGCGGTGGGCGTTTACTATGATAAGGCTCTCCCTCGCCTGCCTGAATATCTCATTAAGTTCCACCACCTTGAAGGCGGCGGAAGCGATAATATCCTTAAGCACATTGCCCGGCCCAACCGAGGGGAGTTGGTGCACATCGCCGACCAGGATCAAGGTCGCAGACGGGGGAATGGCCTTCAGCAGATGGTACATCAGCACCGTATCGATCATGGACGCCTCGTCCACTATGACCACGTCGGCTTCCAGGGGATCATCCTCGTTCTTCTTGAACGACCCATATTGGGGCTGAAATTCGAGAAGCCTGTGTATGGTCCTCGCCTCATGCCCGGTCATCTCGGAAAGGCGCTTAGCCGCCCGGCCGGTGGGAGCAGCCAGCAGTACCTTGCCGCCGATCCGCTCATATATCCTGATGATGGCCTGGGTAATGGTGGTTTTGCCGGTGCCCGGCCCTCCGGTTAAGACCATCACCTTTTCTTCGATGGCCGACTTGACCGCCTCAACCTGTGTTTCCGCCAGCGTTAGATTCAACTGTTTCTGTACCCAGGCGGTGGCCTTCCCCGCGTCGATGGCCCTGAGGAGCCGCATGGTCCGGGCTAACAGCTGCATGCGCCTGGCAATACCTGTTTCACATACGTGGAATTGCATGAGATACACGGCCTTGTGGTTTTCCCGGAAATCCTCGAGATCCCGGTTCAGGTCTTCGATAACTATTTTTTTCTCGGAGGCAAGTCCGGCCATGGCCTGGCTGACAATATCCCGTTCGATACCAAGCACCTCCTGGCATCTTCCGATCAGCGGTTCATAGGGAAAATAGACGTGGCCTTCGTCCGCAAGTTCGTTCAGGATGTACAGGATGCCAGCCTCGGCACGCCGGGGCGAGTCCTTGGGTATCCCCATTTTTTCCGCTATACGGTCGGCGGTGAGGAACCCTATGCCGAATATATCATGCGCCAGGCGGTAGGGATTATCCTTGACCACTTCTATGGACTCCTTGCCGTACCGCTTGAATATCTTTGTGGCATAGGTGGCGCTTACCCCGTGGTCCTGCAGGAAGATCATCACCTCCCGTATCTCCCTCTGATCCTGCCAGGCCTTGCCGATCATATCGATGCGCCCGGGACCAATTCCGGGGACCTCGTGAAGCCTTCCCATATCCGTCTCGATGACGTCAAGCGTCTCCACCCCGAACTTTTCCACCATGCGCTTGGCCATAACCGGGCCTATGCCCTTGATCAGCCCGGAGCCCAGGTACTTCTCGATGCCCCGGGCCGTGGCCGGAGTGACTGTCTCGTATCTGACCACCCTGAACTGCTCTCCGAATTTGGGGTGATTCGTCCATTCGCCGAGGAGCTTCAGCACTTCGCCCGGATTCAACGAGGGGAAGTTTCCGAGCACGGTCACAAGGTCGCGCCTGCCGGCCACCTGGAGCTTGGCCACGGTGTAATTGTTCTCTTCGTGGACGTAGGTGATGCGCTCAACCTGACCCTGAATCTCGACAAGTGCCATGATCTTTCCTACCCCGCCAGTAACCCTTTTATCATCCCGGCATTTCTCACAGCGTAGTCCTGGTAACAGTTGTTGAAGATAACAAAGACTATGTTGGCCGGTTCAGATACCGCTTTTATCCGGCCCGCCCAGCCTTTGAGTTCGTTTTCCGTATAGGTGTACCTGTATTTTTCCACCGTACTTATCCCCTTCTTGAACCAGCTTTCCCGGTTTCTCCCGTGAAACCGGATATATGAAATGTCGGTGGTAAGGTCGATGGGACCCTCCCAGTTACTTATCCACGGGGCATCCACGGCAACCGAGGACATGCCGTTGGCCTTCAGGAAGTCCGCCGCCTTCTTTCTTTCGCCCGCTACCAGCCACCTTCGATTCCGGAATTCTACAGCTACGCACGTGGAGGGAAATTTTTCTCTTACCAGTTCAAGCCATTTATAGGCCTCCGGTGAAGGTAAAAACCAGGGCGGAAACTGGAAAAGGACACAGCCCAGTTTTGTGGCGTCCTTGAGGGGCCTCAAGGCCGAGTGGAACATATCAAAGGCCGCTTCCACGATTTCCCTAGGAAAATCGGTAGCCTTAGGCTGTTCGGTGTATTTATTTGGAAGGCTACTCCGAAGTACCTTTGGGATACTCTTTATAAGAGTGGGGTGTCTGGTCAGCATGGAGTAGGCCTTGATGTTAAAGAGAAATCCGGGGGGAGTACGTTCGGCCCAGAGGACGGAGTTGCGTTCGGCAGGCGGAGAGTAGTAGGTTGAATCTACTTCCACCGTATCAAAGCGCTGGGCATAGAAGTTTAACCGGCCTTCAGCGGTCGTTATATCCTTCGGGTAGAACGTCGCACTTTCGAGGAGCGTCTTCTCTGTCCAGGAGGCGGTGCCTATGCGGAGTTCGGTCATTACTGCAAAACCTGATATGAATTTGAAGCCGGCTATATTATACACGATTTGGTGGCTACTTAGCAGAGGTTATTGTATCAAATAGCTGAGAAATAGGCTTGACAAGGTACTTGGCCGGTGATACTCAAGCGAAAAGATCAAATCTGTCAGATTTTTTTAAAAAGACCGGACATACAGGAGGCCGGACCATGGCAGGGTACTATGAATACAATTACTTGGGGAATTATCCCAAAGATCGGGAGACCGGGTGGAGCGATAATCTGCAGGGAGTTACGAATGACGGCCATAACTGGTTTTTTACCCAGGAAACCAAGCTGTGGCGTTTTCCGGTCTCACATGATCTGAACAAAAAGGTAACCAAGGCTAACCCGGAAAAAGGCATTCTCATGGTACGAATGCCGACTGAACTTAAGGGTTATAACCATTTTGGTGACCTGGATTATTATGAGGGTTTTCTTTACATTCCGATTACCGGAGAAAACAAGACACCCGTAATAGGGGTCTTCCGGGCCAAGAATCTCTCCTATATAGGTCGCTTTGTCTTGAATGGCCAGAGCGGAGCTGGTTGGTGCGCCATAAATCCGAAAGACGGCCTGCTCTACACCTCCGATAGTACGGTTTCCCCTGCCAATCCCATGTTCAGGTACGAAGTCGACTTTGACAAGATTCGGCTTCGGGGGCAGGTGATCATGTTCTTTAAAGACCGCTACCAGGTCTATAAACCAAATGGGGCTGGACTTGAGCTAAGACACATGCAGGGCGGGGTATTCTCCGAAGATGGCAATCTCTATATCGTGAACGGGTATTACAAAGATTGCAGCCGCCAGAAGAGTGGTGTCCACGTGTTTGATGCGGAAACCGGAAGACGCATAGCCAAGTCCACCAATGGGCATGGCCGCTTCAACTATGAGTTTCATCCGGGATGGCCAAACCATGAGGAGCCGGAAGGAATCACTCTCTGGAATTTGGATAATGGCCGGGCCCCGAACGTTTCCGGCCGGTTGCATGTGATTATGATTGATAATGACGTAACTGATGACGACCTATACTTTAAGCACTATTCTATGAAGCCGGCATATTTTATAGCCAACAAGAATAGAAGCAGCCGGGAAGTTCACCTGAAAGACTGCAGGTGGGTCTCAAAGATGCACGAGGAAAACAAGGTCTATTATAACAGCGCCCATGATGCTTTTGATGACGGGTACGATGGTTGCTACTATTGCCTGCCAGAAAGCCATCATCGGTAGAAGGGAGAGCATAAGTGGGCATTGATGTGCTCAGTTACTTGCAAGATAGAATCGCCAGATCCTATGAGGAGCAGGTATGGGTAGTAGCGATTCTTGGTGCCATGAACGGATTCGTCATAAGTCAGGCCGACAAGCTCAAGACAGTTCTTAACCCTTCCGTGATCGTATGGGGCATCCGCTGTGTTACTTTACTAGGAATCCTGTTTGTCTGGAGCCGTCATGGTGTTTACATGTTCTATGACAGACAGGTCAAACAACTCGTTGAGTCGAACCCTGACTACATCATGCCGCAACTGACTTTATTTGAAATTGCAGCGCGCGAGGCCGTTGCATGGTCAGGAGTGCTGTTATATACTCTTGTCATTACAGGTATGGCATACGCGTCAGTTAGGGTAATCAGAAGCCGGAGAAGATCCTAAAAACATGGGCTGTCCAGATCATGCCGCTCATACCACTCCCTCACCGTCCACACCCTTTTTACCACGACGGACACTCCCCTTATCCCAAACCGGTTCACCTGCCCCTCAATGAGCAAGAGGGGGTTGGAGAGTATCTTCCTGGCATATTTTTGCTGAACATCCTCAAACACAGTCAGTTGACATCCTCCCCCGCCTAAAGTCGGGGGATTCCTACGGCGCTCAACCCGGCCCAATGCCTGGTTGAGTCGCTTCGGTGGGTTCCTGCTGCTGGCGACCTTACTGC